>Ga0187782_10000199_pt1 | contig 37433 bp, 34 predicted proteins | sample 0715_SJ02_MP15_2_FD_132454 | JGI IMG/M metagenome (GOLD analysis project Ga0187782, IMG submission 132454) | Tropical peat soil microbial communities from peatlands in Department of Meta, Colombia - 0715_SJ02_MP15_20_MG | ecosystem: Environmental > Terrestrial > Soil > Wetlands > Peat | place... | reverse complement strand
AGCGGGCTTCATTTACCCAATCTGTGGCGATCTGCGCACCATGCCGGGGCTTCCGTCACACCCTGCCGCGGAGCGGATCGACATCGACGAACAGGGCAACGTGATCGGACTGATGTAGGTCAGCCCGCGGCGAGATCAAAGCGCGTCCCGCTCCATCAGAACCGTTGGTGTGAGCGGGACGCACCCCTGCCGCCCATGACTACGCGGATCAGTCGATCCGACGTGGGATCGTTTGGCCGACTGCGTCGGGTGTGAATGTTTTTCCTCTTCACGACTTCTTCACGAGTTCTTCAACCCAGGCTGCTAGGGTAAGGGTGGGGCAACGGCCGCCCCGGCGTTGCGCCCGTCGTCCTCGATCGGGGGCGAGCACAGGAGGGATGTGCGATGCGAAGTGCCGTGGCATTGATGCTGGGCGTGCTTCTACCGCTTCTCGGATTTGCCGGGGTCGGCCAGGCTCAGTCCTCGATCGAAGTCCAGGGGACGCTCCAAACGGTCGACTGCAACGCGCAGACGATCACGCTGGGCACCTCCAGCGGGACGAACACGATCACCGTGGCACCGTACACCGCGATCCTGATCAACTCATCCGCCGTACCCCTGTGCGCGCTCCAGCAGTACATCGGAGTGCCCGTCACTGTCTGGCTCGTTGCCAGCGGCAGCGACTTCGTCGCGACGCGCGTCGACGTGTCCGCGGTGGCGTACACGCCGCCTCCGCCCTCCGTGCCCACGTACGCGCCTTCTCCGCTTCCGATCGTGGGAGTCGTGCTCGGCACGATCGTCGTAGCCGGGCTACTGTACCTCCTCGTGCACGGGCCTGACGGTGGGTACTACCGCTACCCATACTACGGTGCGTACTACCACTACTATTACCGGCCGTACTACTATCCCTACTACGGGTACTTCCCGGCACTCTGTCCGATCATCGTCGTGCCCACGCCGATCGTTGGCGTCGTGCTGGGTACGATTGTCGTGGGCACCCTTGCCTATCTTGTCTCGCGCGACAGCGCCGGGAATTTCTACCGGTATCCGTACTACGGCCCGTATCACCAGTACTACTACCGCACCGCCTATCAACCATATCGGGGCCCCTATATGAACGCAGTTCTCGACGCACCGGTGCGGCAGGGTGATCCTCGATGGGACGGGCCGTCTCACGCGGGCACTCAGAATGTGCCGCCGGCGTTCCACGGCGCGAGCGACCCGCAACGTACGTCACACCCCGCTCCGAGTAATTACACGTTGCGTGCGCAGCCGGCCAACCAGCCCGCGCCCGCGTATCGGGGTCCGGTCAGCCAACCCGCGCCCACATACCGGGGCCCGGTCAGCCAACCCGCGCCCACGTACCGGGGCCCGGTCAGCCAACCCGCGCCCACGTACCGGGGCCCGGTCAGCCAACCCGCGCCCGCATATCGCAACCTGGGACAGCAGCCGCGAACCGATTACCGCAATTACAACACCAGATCCTCAGGCGGGCAGAACTACCGCGGACGTGGCAGGAGTTGCGGAAACCAGTCGCAGAATCAACCATGTCACTAGGTGACGGTCGGGTCGGCTGGGTTAAAGGCTAGAGCAGAGACACCTGAAATCGGCACCATGTTGGGGCTCTCCTGGGGCGAACCATGCCGGAGAGCCCCAAGTCTTCGTACCCTTCATGCTCACTCGGTCCCGCTTCACCGAGAGGATCAGCGGACGCCTGCGCTCGCTCTGCTCAACCGGTTCTTGTAGAATTTGCCGGCTTTCATGATCGCCTCGAGATGAGCCCCCTGGTCGAGGAGTACTTCGAGACGTGCCAGCGGATCGCCGTCCACGACGAGCAGGTCGGCGATCGCACCCGGCGCCACAACCCCGAGACGGCCCTCCATGCGGAGCACCTCCGCGGCTATCGTGGTGGCGCTTTGGATCACCTCGAATGCCGGCAGTACCCGGGCGCGGATCGTGAACTCAGACGACTGGTGCCGGTGCATCTCACCGAGCAGGTCGGTGCCGAACGCCATCTTGACACCGGCGCGGCGAAAGATCTCGAGTGAGTGGAGTCCTGATTCGCGGACGGCCGCCACTTTGGCGACGCTATCCGGCGGCAGACCGAGCGTCGCCCCCTCATTGGCCAGGAACTCGTAGGTCACGAGCGTCGGGACCGCGTAGGCGCCCGCCTTGGCCATGAGCGCGGCGGTGGCGTCGTCGACGAGGTTGCCGTGCTCGATCGTACGAATGCCGCACTCGACGGCGCGGCTCATGGCTTTCGCGGTGTAAGTGTGCGCCATCACGTAGGTCTGGGCCGCGCTCGCCTCTTCGACGGCCGCGCGGAGTTCGTCGCGCGAGTACTGCGTGTTGGCAATGGGATCGGTAGGAGACGCAACCCCACCAGACGCCATCAACTTTATTTGATGTGCCCCGGCTCGCAGCTCCTCTCGCACCGCCAGGCGCACTGACTCGACGCCATCGGCAATCCGGTTCATCCCGCCCGGGCGACCGCGCGGAGGCTCCGGGACATCGTCGAAGCGGTTCCGGGAGTCACCGTGACCGCCCGTCTGACTGAGCGCCTTGCCCGACACGAACAGCCGCGGTCCGACCGCCAGTTCCTGTTCAATGGCCTGGGCCAGCCCGTAGTCCGCCCCGCCCGCGTCCCGCACCGTTGTGAAGCCGCGCTCCAGCATGCCTCGAAGGATTGGCAGAGCCCGGAGCGTCATGAGCGACTCCGAGAGTACGATGCTGAGGTTGACGAAGGATGCCTTCACATGAGCGTGGCAGTCGATCAACCCCGGCATGAGCGTCCGGCCTTGTAGGTCAAACGTGTCGGCGGACGCGGCAGCGAGCGGGCGGTCCGAGACTTCCTTGATCGTGCCATCTTCGACGAGCACGCTGTACCCTTCTCGCCGTTCCGACGAGGTGCCGTCGATGATCGTCGCATTGCGGAACAGAATCAACGATGTTCCCCCCACATCCCCACCTCCGCTTCGGGTCGCCAGGCCAGCGCGGACGTAGCGGGGCCGTCCCGCTCAGCGCTTCGCAAGCAGGAAACATGTCCAGGCCCCGCGTTCCCGTTGGAAGAAACGGAAGAACTGGCGCCACCTCTGAAGTTCGACGCGCGCCAGTGCGCCCCATCTTCCTCCGCCGGGCAGGCGCCGTGGAGCTTGCCGATGGAGTCTACCGGCTATCGAGTCCGACCGCGTCGCGTAACGATGGTAGACCGTCGCGCTCCAGCAATTGCAGGAGTCCCGCCGTGATGCGGCGCGGTACGGCGGGACCACCGTACACCAGACCGGTATAGAGTTCGACGAGCGTCGCGCCGGCCTTGATCTTTTCATAGGCGTCCTCTGCGGTCATGATGCCGCCCACGCCGATGATCGGCACGCGCCCTCCGGTCGTCCGGGCGAGCATGCGGATCACCTCGGTCGCGAGGCGTCGCAGGGGTGCTCCACTCAGCCCCCCTGACTCGACGCGCGACGGACTGCGCAACCCCTCGCGGCCCACCGTCGTGTTCGTAGCAACGAACCCATGGGCGCGTCCCCGAACCGCATCCGCGACGCCCTCTAGCTCCGCACGGGTCATATCGGGGGCCACCTTGACGAACACCGGCTTCTCGCCGAGGCTTCGGTTTCGCGCGGCGAGCGCCGCCAGGAGTGTTGCCGCGGCCTCGCGCGCCTGCAGGTCCCGAAGCCCGGGCGTGTTCGGCGAGGAGAGGTTGACGACAAAGAAATCCGCATGGCCGTGCAGCCGATCCAGCGCGCGCACATAGTCACCCGCCGCTTCCTCGAGCGGCGTTACTCTGTTCTTGCCGATGTTGACGCCGAGCGGGATCGGGTACGCTCCCGCACGACGCGCGGCCGCGAGACGCTCCGCAACGACCTCGGCTCCGGGAGAGTTGAAGCCGAGACGGTTGATGAGCGCCTCATCCTCGGGAAGACGGAAGATCCGCGGCCTGGGGGTGCCGGGCTGTGGCCGAGGAGTCACCGTGCCCACCTCGACAAACCCAAACCCCAGCCGCGGCCACGCCCACAGCGCGCGACCCGTTTTGTCGCACCCGGCGGCAAGTCCCACAGGAGAGGCAAACCGCAGGCCGCACACCTCGACGGCAAGCCGCGGGTCCGTGGCCACGGGAGCGATACCGGTGCGCGCCCACGCCCACCCCGCAGCACTGAGGCCCGCAAGCACAAGGTCGTGGCTCCGCTCGGGATCGAGCCGAAACAACACAGGCTTGATGAACCGCTCGTACATCACGGCTCGAACGCCCGCTGGGCCACCCGCGCGGCCAGCGGCGGCGGAAGGGTGGCCGGGAGCGCCGGACTAGCCGGCACCCTCCAGCTCGCGTTGCACCGCCTGGGCGAACTTCGTCATTATGCCGTCGGCCTGCTGCCGAATGAATCCGTCCCCGAGGGCGGTGAGCCGGCCCGAGAGGCTTGCATCGGAGACGATGATAACGCGGGAACCGGCACCTGCAACCTCGACGCGGAGATCGAGGGTGACCCGAAGCGAGGTGCCCATCACCTCGTCACGACCCGCCGCCTCCGCCTTGAGCCGGCGACACGGCTCATCCGCCTCGGTTACCTGGATGTCCAAGGGAATCCGCACGCTGAACGGGCCGACTCGCTCGGAAATCACGGCTTCGTACCGCTCGTGGGGTACGAGGGCGCGGACGTCCCGGCACCCGGGCAGACAATGGGCGAGGCGCTCGATATCCGACAGAAACGCCCACACCGTCTCCGGAGCACTAGGAACCTCGATCTCCTTCTCGAGCCTCATCGCGCGGCGTCTTCCCCACCGGTACCGGTGCGCACTCGGCGCCGGCCTGCCGGCACTCTGTGGGGCATCTGGGAAATGCCCAACGCGGTCCCGGCGCGGCCCCTCAGAACTCGCCCTAGCCGACCGGACACTGCAGTTCCCCGATCGGCGGCCCGGACACGCGGCCCTCTTCCATCACGACGTGCCCGCGCACGATCGTGCACACCGGCATGCCCGTAACGCGAAATCCGTGGAACGGCGTGATCTTGCTCTTGCTGTGCAGCCGATCCTGATCGATCGTACCTTCCCGCCGCATGTCCACGATCGTGACATCGCCGTCGGCCCCGCGGCCGAGGTGACCCTTGCGCGGCCACAGGTTCCAGGCCCGCGCCGGGCCTTCCGCTTGGACCTTCACATAGTGGTTGAGGTTCAACCGGCCCGCGTTGACCTGCGTGAGCATGAGGGGCACGCTGGTCTCGACGCCTGGCCACCCGGCCATTGCTTTCCAAATGTCCCCCATGGGATCATCGGCCATCTTCTCCTCGCGCGTGTGCGGCGAGTGATCGGTTCCCATCACTTCCACCGTCCTGTCGAGCAGGCCCCGCCAGAGAGCCTCGGCGTGCTCACGAGATCGGACGGGTGGACTGATCTTCATCAACGAGCCGAGACGCCTGCGGACCATGTCCTCGGCCTCGAGCAGGAGGTAGTGGGGACTCGTCTCCGCCATCACGTCGACGCCGCGATCCTTCCCGTCGCGCACCAGTGCGACGCCCTCCGCCGAGCTCATGTGGTAGATCATCAACTTGCTGCGAGCCTCGCGCGCAAACAACAGCGCGCGCGAGATCGCCTCGGCCTCGGCGACCGCCGGACGGGACTCGAGGTGAGCCAGGGGATCCCTACGTCCTTGCCCCTGCAGTTTTCTCCGAAGATATGTAATGATGCCATTGTCCTCGGCGTGGACGCCGCAGCGGAGCCCGGTCTGCGCCACGATCCGCCACGCCTCGATGATCTCGCCGTCCTCGGGCGCCGGGATGTTGCCCACCGTCTCCCCGAGGAAGACTTTGAACCCAATGATCCCGGCATCGGCCAGCGGGAGAATTTGATCGGAGTTTCCCGCCACGATCACCGCGTAGAAGCCGTAGTCCACGAAGGCGTGGCCGCGGGCGCACGCCGCCTTGGCATGCAGCGCCTCCACGGTCGCGGTCGGCGGGATGACGTTTGGCATGTCGATGACCGTCGTAATGCCGCCCGCCGCGGCGGCGCGGGAGCCGGTCTCGAAATCCTCCTTGTAGTCCAGGCCCGGAACCCGGAAATGCACGTGCGGATCGATGAGCCCGGGAAGCACATGCAGTCCCGTCGCGTCGATGACGCGCCGGGCGGAGGGCAAGTCGTCCCGGGACCAAATCTCGAGGATCTTCCCGCCGTCGATCAAGAGGTGCCCGCGGTGGCTGGCCGCCGGCGTGACGATCGTCCCATTCTTGACGATCAGGTCAACCATCGTGTATGCGTCCTGCGTCGGTCGGAAGCGCAGCCGGCAACGTCCGGAAGCCCGCGGCGCGCCGTCTCCGCGTGCGCGTGACCGTCACCGCATTCCACCGTGGGCCGACACTTCAGGGCTGGGGGCGTAACTCATCCGCCGCTTCGTTCCACGAATCGTTCGACGACTCCTGCGATCCACGACGGCACGGACCGTTCTCTCTCCATCGCCACCGCTCAGGCCCGGATGCCAGGACCGAGAACCCGCAATCCGTGCGCTGCGACCTCGGCCGTCAGCGGCCCCGGGCCCTTGCATCCGTAAGGTCGCGGACCCCGTCGCCCAGCAGATTGAAGGCCAGCACTGTCAGCATGATGGCCACGCCGGGCACGACCGCGAGATGAGGCGCCTGGCGCATGTACCGCATCCCGAGCGCGAGCGTCCATCCCCATGATGGCGCCGGAGGCTGAACGCCGAGGCCGAGGAAGCTCAACGTTGATTCAATGACGATCGCCCCACCCATCCCGAGGGTCGCGAGCACGATCACCGGCGCCAGCACGTTCGGAAGCAGGTGACGGACAAGGATCCGGGCGTCCGGCACGCCCACCGCTTGTGCTGCGAGCACGTACTCTTCGTGACGCACGGCCATGACCGATACGCGCACGACTCTCGCGTACGTGGTCCAGTACACCAGCCCGATCGCGATCATCGCGTTCAAGGGGCTAGGTCCCAGAGCGGCGATCAGCGCGAGCGCCAGCAGGATGACCGGGAATGCGAGAAACACGTCAACGACCCGGCTCACGGCCGTGTCCACCCAGCCGCCGTAGTACCCGGCGAGCAACCCCAAGGTCACCCCGATGCCTGACGCGATCGCCACGCCCAGGGCAGCCACGGCCAACGAGTAGCGCGCCCCCAACGCCATGCGCGCCCACATGTCCCGCCCGAACATGTCCGTGCCGAGCGGGTGCGGCCATCCCGGTGGCTGGAGTCGGTCTGCCATCGCCATTTGGAATGGGTCGTACGGCGTAAGCCACGGGGCCAGCGTCGCGACCAGAATGATCAGGACCACGAGTCCACCGCCCACCACTGCCGCCCGGCTGCGCCGGAGGCCGGTGACGATCCATGGCCGTCCTCGATCACCCGTAGCGAATCCGCGGGTCCAGCCACGCGTACGCAATGTCTACCCCCAGGTTGATCACCGAGAACACGAGAGCGATCACCAGCGCCGTTCCCTGGACGATCGGGAAGTCCCGCTGCCCGATCGCATTGATCAGCAACTGGCCCAGGCCGGGCCATCCGAAGATCGTCTCCGTCACCACCGCGCCGCCGAGCAAGGTGCCCACTTGGAGCCCGACGATGGTCAGCACCGGCAGGACGGCGTTGCGCAGCGCGTGCCGGTACGTCACCACCCGCGCGGGCAACCCCTTCGACCGCGCTGTGCGCACGTAGTCTTGTCCGAGCACCTCGAGCATCGCCGACCGTACCATGCGGGTGATCAGCACCACGGCAGAGAGCCCCAACGTGGTCGCGGGCATCGCGAGGTGCCTTACGGTGTCGAGCAGAGGGGCGCCGTTGCCTCGGAACAGGGCCAAGAACGCAAGGGGCAGCGGCGCCCCACGGCCAAACGTCGGCAACCAGCGCAGGTCGAGGGAGAACAGTAGAATGAGCAGCATGCCCAGCCAAAACACGGGCATCGACACGCCGATCTGCGTGACCGCCATGCTCGCGATGTCGACCAACGAATACTGCCGCACCGCACAGATCACGCCGACCGGCACGCCGATCACCACGGCGAGCGTCATGGCGGTGAGCGCCAGTTCCGCCGTCGCGGGCAGGTGCGTGGCGATCAGCGTGGTGACCGGCTGGCCACCGAGAAAAATCGAGGTCCCAAGATCGCCTCGGGCCGCACGCCCGAGATACCGCGCGAATTGATACCACAACGGGCGGTCGAGGCCCATCACGTGACGCAACCGCGCGATGTCCTGAGCCGTCGCCTGCTGACCGAGCAGAATCGCAGCCGGATCACCCGGTACGAGGTGCAGCAAGCCAAACACCAGCACCGAGATGCCGAGGAGCACGATGACCATCTGAGCCAAGCGCCGGAGCACATAGCCTAACATAGTCGAGCCTCGCGATGCACAAACCTTGTCGCCCGGTTACCCCCAACCTACTCGTTTCGGCCGCCGCCGCGCCGGATCACGACGATCCAGTCCACGGCGCCCTGGTCCACCGTAGGCCCAGGGCCCAGAGGTGGGGGGCAACGGACTCGACACATCCGGACTCACGGGCACGTTCCTGCCCGTGTCAGCCCGCAAATCCGAGGTGCCCTATCCCGCGGGCGGTCAGCACCGCAAACGGACCGGGACGCCGACCGGATTCCAGGGCATCGCGTCACCTGTGTCCGGTACCCGCCAAGTCTACGGGCTCAGCGTGACCGCGTCCAGGATCTTGAGGCTGCCGCTCGGATTGGGCACGAACCCGTGCAGGCGCGCGCTGTGCACGACTACGTACCCCTGGTAGAGCAGGACGTCGTACGGCTGATCGTTCGCGAGAATCTGTGCCGCCCGTTGATAGATCCTGGCGCGGGCGGCGCGGTCGAGGGTGGTGCGACCCTGTGCGAGCAGCGCATCCACGGCCGGATTCGAATACTTCTCCCAGTTCTGGCCGCCGTTCGTGGTGAACTGATTGTACATCAAGCGATCCGGATCCACGATGTTCAACCATCCCAGCAGCGCCACCTGATGCTTGGACGCGTAAACCGCGCTCGAGAAGGTCGGCCACTCGCTCGTGGAAACCTTGACCCGGATGCCGTATTTCTGCCACACATTCTGGAGGAATTCCGCCGCCTGCACGCGGTTCGGATCCTCGCTGTGCGTCGACAGTTCGATGGCGAGCGGCTTCCCGTCCTTCTCGTAGACGCCGTTTTGCTGGGTGAACCCATCTTCCTGGAGTAACTCGCGTGCCTTAGCCGGATTGTACTCAGGCTGCCGCACGCTCGTCGTGTACGCCCACAACGAGGGGGTCAGCAACGACGTCGCAGCCTGATCCATCCCCTGGTAGATGTCAGCCGCGATCGCCTGCCGGTCGGTGAGAAGCGCCAGCGCTTGGCGGACCTTGACATCGCTGAGGGGCCACACGGACGTGTTGATGTTGAGGTAAGTGATGCCGAGACCCGTCATCTTCGTCACAACCAGGCTGGTTGACTTGCGAAGACGCGCAACATCCTGCGGCGACAGCGGCGAGTGGATCAAGTCCAGATCGCCAGCCTCCACTGCGGCGGCGCGGGCTGAGTTGTCGGGGACGATGTTGATCACCAGGCCGCGCACCTTCGGTACCCCGCCCCAATAGCGCTCGTTGGCCTCCAGAGAGATCCTCGAGCCACGGTCCCACGAGACGAACCGGAACGGTCCCGTACCCACGGGATGAGACGCGAGCGAGCCGTCATTCCTCTCGGCGATGTGTCTTGGCACGATACCGATGTTGAGATAGGACAGGAGCGGCGCGTACGGCGCGCTCGTGGTCATCCGCACCGTGTAGGCGTCCACTTTCTCGATCTTGGCAATCGGCGTGTAGAGGTTCCGGTACGGCGCCTTGGATGCGGGGTCGAGGATGGTGTCGAAGGTATACACGACGTCGTCGGCGGTAAACGGCTGCCCGTCTTGGAACGTGACCCCGTGCCGCAGGTGAAACACCCACGTGGTCGGCGTCGGATTGTCCCAACTGACGGCGAGCGCGGGCTGAGGAGCCTGCCGAGTGTCGAGATAGACCAAACCGTCGTACACTAGCTCGCCCAACCGGTACGCGCTACTGTCCACCGCGAACCGCGGGTCGCCGGTGCCCGCGTCGACATCGAGACCGACGCGCACCGCGCCGCTCGTCGCTGCCCCCTGCGCCAGCCCAACCGCAACCTGGCCACCCGCCAGCGCCCCCATGAGACATGCAGCTACCGCCAGGGTCGTCACGATTCGCATGGATACACCTCGCCCACAATCTGCGAGCGACTTCGCGCTTTCCCACCCAACTCCTCCGAACTCAAAGCGCCAAGCACGTTCGGGACTATCGGCTGGCGCGGCCACAGGTCTGCGGACCCTGCTCAATCGCGCCGCCTGAGATGACCGAACGAGGGAAGGGGGCTCCCTTTGATCCCAGAATAACCCTCACAGTTCTCAAAGAGCACGGCGCGCTGGTCATTTGAAGGAGGAAGGGGGTCCCCGACGGTAGAGCGCGTCTAGATGCTCGGAGACCTCACGAAAAGGCAAACCCGGAGTAATCCGGGGACGCAAAGCGACAGAACCACGGTTACTGGGAGGCCGTGGTTGGCTGCGCTGCCGAAGAGGGTTTGTCCCAAGCTAGGGACTGCCCTTTTTCTGTTTTGACTCCGGGGAGCGCCTGAGATGGGTGTCTCCCGCGCTACGAAGGAGAAAAAGTTGGCAATCGCTCGGGATTCCTCGACCCCCGCCGGCAGGCCGCCGCGCGTCGAAACCTCGCTGCGACAATCACGGGGGACGACCGCAAGCAGTGCCCTCACGTCCGTCGCCGTCGTCGTCGAAGGGATCGACCCGGTGAACCGGGGTCGCCGCGTCATCGTGAAAGGGCGTGTCGTCGCGGAATGTTCGGCGCTCTCGGAAGGAGAGAACCACACCAATGCTCATCTCATCGCCACCGCGTTCAATCTGCGTGCGTCCGCGCCGCCGGATCTCGCCGAAACGTTGAGCACCTTGACGGAGGTCGACGAGATCCTCCAGCAGACCGATTCTCAGACTATGATCGGTCGAAACACAACGATGGAGTATCTGCGTCGAGTCACGAGACTCCTACGCTCGCTGGTGGCCGCGCAGCACGCTCCTTGCGACCCGGCCGCCGCCCGGAATACCGACGGGCTCAAGCACGGATGACCCGCCGCATCATGGGACAGTCAGAACACGGAGGACATCGTCACGAGGAGCTCGAGGCTGGGCCGTTCGCCTTGTTCGGCGTCGAGGTCGGAGCAGTCTGGATTACATTCGGCCGAGAGCTAAGGCTTACCGTCTTGCTCCGGGACGACTCGGAGGAAGCGCGCAGGACGTTCTCGCGATGGGGGGCGAGACGTAAAGTCCGGGTCGAGACTATTGGCCCGAGCGTATCGTCTCAGTAACGCTCTCGGCAGGCCATCCTCGAGCTTAGGGACCGATCACAAAAACCTGATAATTCTTGGACCCCATCATTCATTCGAAGCAGGAATCCTATATCGAACGATCCAATAGGCAAAGTCGAACAACCCATGGGAGGTCGTTCCAAGCACTCAAATCCTCCGGCTACGATGTCCAGTGTAGCCTACGCGGAGGCGCCCTGAGCCAGGATGACCGGCGATCATTCCGAGGCCCTCAGCGACGAAATGCTCCACGCCTATACGATCAAAACTGCGATGGAGGAAAGCAAACGATGGCAATTCGGGTCTTGCTCGCGAACGCACAACCCGTGATGCTCGAGGGCCTCAAGGCCGTCTTTGCGGGAGAACCCGACATCGAGGTGCAGGGAGAGGCCACCACCGGCGCCGAGGTGTACGAGCGAGCGCTGACCCTGCGCCCTGACGTCGTGGTGATGGATATCAAGTTCGAGCCCGACAATGATGCAACTGGTTTGATCCGGACCGTGAAAGAACAGCTTCCCGACACACAGGTACTGGTGTTCACCGTTCATGCCGACGTCGAGCTGCTTCAAAAAGCGGCCCGGGCCGGGGCGGCCGGGTACGTCAACTACGACATCTCCGCCGTCAACTTGGCACGCGCCGTCCGTGCGGTCCACGGCGGAGCGACGATGATCAATCCTCGCCTGGCCCGGCGCCTGCTGGCCGACATGGATGCCAGCGCAAACGGCGCGGCCGGATGGGCGGCGCTTCACCGGCTGACCGGACGCGAGCTCGAGGTGCTCGTGGAGCTGGGACATGGGCTCGGCGACAAGGAGATCGCGGAAAAGCTGTATGTCTCCCAGACCACGATCAAAGCCCATCTGCGGACAATCTATCGCAAGCTGCGCGTCCGCAATCGAGTACAGGCGGTCGCGTTCGTCGCCAACCGCGGTCTGCTCAAGACGTCGTAGCCGAGCCTTGCTCCCACTCCGGGCGCGACCACGCAAGCCCGGCCGGGTCACGACAACGCAAACAAGAACAGGATCCTGTTCTGCCATGAACAGGTGATCTGGTCCGTCACCCGGCTCGACAGCCGGCGGCTCTCGCACAATCAAGCGTACGGAATGGGCGTCATCGGCCGCTGATATCGAGAGACGTTGCGGACGGCGGCATGTCGGCCCTGGGACCCAGGGCGGACGTCACGCAGTTGTAGGACGTTCCGCCGGGCCCTGCGCCTGCGGCATGAGCCAGCCTACGACACGGGGCCAAACCACCATCGGCCAGATTGTGGCGGCGAGGAGCGCTTGCGCGGCGGTGACGATGCGGCCGATCGGTTGCAGGTCTCCGGGCCGTCGTAATCGGCACAACGATAACCCAGTTTGGTTCAACCGATACCGGACAACGCGGCTGCGGTCCATGCATGATGAACGAGGAAGGGTGCAGCCGCGACCCGTGCAGCGTCGCACAGACTTCTCGTAGTGGAGGCTGTGGTGAAGCGCCTGATTCTAACTGTGCTCTTTATCATGGCCATCCTGACGGGCATGTCGTTGCCCCCGGCGTGGTTTCACAGCCGGGCGGACGTGGAATACTACACGCAGCGCTGAGTGACTCAACCGCCGTGGTGGGCGTCTGCCTGGACAGGAGGCGCTCTCATGTGCGTCGTTCGCACCAGCGAATCTTTGGCGGGGAGCAATGACGCCATCGCATGGTCGCGCCCACCGAAGGAATCGCAATCGATCCGGAGTTTCATTCTCCCCACAGTATCGAGGAGCCTCTCGGTGGGAAAACGCCGTAGCGTGCGGTGAGCACGGATTGGGAGGTCGGTCTGGCATGCGGGCTCAAAAGTACAGGATCACGATAGAATTCGAGGCTGTGTCCCGGGCCGATCGCCGCGACATCACGACGATGGTATCGGAAATCATCAAGGATGCCGTCAGGCTGTACGGTCCCGGTCTGCTGGATGCGAAGGTTGTCAGCGTTATGCTGGACAGCGGTCGCTCCGGCGGCGCTCCGTCCGTTTCCTTTTCGGGCGAAGTCCGCCAGCACCACTAAAGCATCGGTTCACCCCCGTCCCCGAGGGCGAAGCGTCCGCGTCGTTACGCGTATCACAATCGCTTCGGGGCGTCCCGCGGTTCCCCCGGGGCGGTTTGCTCCACCGCCGTAGCCACAACATCCAGAAGCTCGTCTGATCAAGTCTATACACCCCGTCGCGTCGTTCGTGGATCCGCCGGGGGGAACGTCAGGCCGCCCTCCTGGTCACATCCAGGCGTCCGAGGAAGATGTCGACATGCGCCAGAATTGTACCGTTGCGGTGCGTGTGCCTGGGCACGTGTGGGAATGCGCTCCAGCCGTCACAGGGGAGGGGGCGATGCGCCGGGCACTGATCGTGGCGCTGATCTGTCTCATCGCGGGGCCTCCTGCCGGGGCTCAACCCGCACAGCCTGCCGACCTCTTGCGGGCGATCACCGTGGGGATTCACGTCAATAACCCCAGCCGGGGACGGGAAGGGCTCTGCGAGGGATTTGTGGCCGGGGTCGGCGGCGACGCTGCGTACGTCGTCACCGCAAAGCACTGCATCGACGATCTGGCGTCCACGTCGATCTCCGCCGCGGCATCCCTCGATCAATTGGGTGTCACGATCGAGGTGGCGTACGCGAACGGCACCAGGGGCGGCGTGAACCAGCTAGCGGGAGCGGACACGTCGGACGTGGTCGTCTTGCTGGCCTCCTACGTCGACAGACCCGTGGCGTTCGCGGACTGCGACGAGTGCCGTGTGTATCGTAGTTTTGGGAGCAACCAGCAGATCCCCGTCCTCTCGATGCTGTCGGCCGGCGGCGGTCCGCCGGTGGTGTCCTCCGGGATCGTCCTCTCCGATCGCGCCGGCCGGTATACGGTCGTGCTCCCGAGTTCGCCGGGCACTAGCGGCTCCGCGGTGATCGACCTGGAGGGCAACCTGGTCGGCATGGTGGTGAGCGTGGCGGCGGTGGGTGGCGCCGAGGCCGGATACGTCTCCGGCGTTGTACCCGGCGGGACGATCGAAGATCTGCTGCGATACGCCGTATCACAATTCGGCGGCGTGTCTCCGCCGATCCAGAACGCGCCACCAGCGGCCCCTCCGACGCCGCCGTCTCTCGCGCCGAGCGCCGCACGCACGTGGTCCGGCGAATGGACAAGCGACCAACAGAGCCAGCACGGATCATTTACCGCCTCGGTGTCTCAGCGCGGCCCCACTATCTTGGGAACCGCCACGCTGACGGGGACCACGTGCTACTCCAACCTGCAGATTCTCGGATCGACCGGTGGCGGCACCGCCGAGAGCACCACCTACTCGCTGACCGGATACAGCGATGGCGTCGCCCGCATCAGCTTCGCCCTGACGGTGACCGGGGACCATCTTTCGGGGACCTATACGGTGTTACAATCCGGGACCTCCTGCGACGGCGATCACGGCTCCGTGTCGGGTTCCGCGCAATAACCTGCGAGCGGCCCCGACGTACGGGGTCTTGAGGTCTCTCGGTCACGCAGGTACTATCGTGGGTAATGTCTCCAGCTTTCCCAACCACAATCATGTTGTCGCCGAACTCGGATACGCGAGAGCGTTCAGGGAGGCACCCCGAATGACACGGGCCGGCGCGCGCCGCCTGATCGTCTGGATCCTGGTTTCCCAGCTCGCGGCGGCGCCGGCGCTGGCGGCACAACTGCCAGCCGGCACTCCGGTCTCTGAAACCGCGCCCCACCTGGCGGTCACCGCGCAGTCGATCAACATCGGCGGACACGTGTTAAGATACACCGCGACCGCCGGCGACGAGGTGCTGAGGGACGACACGGGCAAAGCTCAGGCGGAGATGTTCTTCGTCGCTTACACGGAGCAGAACGTGCCGGACGAGACGAAGCGCCCGCTCACGTTTGCGTTCAACGGCGGGCCCGGTGCGTCGTCGGTGCTCCTGAATCTCGGCGCACTCGGGCCGAAGTACGTGCGGCTGTCCGACGACGGTAGGCCGCTGTCTCCCACGGCCCGGTGGGTGGACAACCCATCCACGTGGCTCGCGTTCACCGATCTCGTATTCATCGACGCGGTGGGAACCGGCTTCAGCCGCGCGGCGCCCGGCGTGCCGGACGCCACGTTCTATCGACCGGACGGCGACGCTCGGTCATTTGCGCAGTTTATTGGCCTGTACGTGACTACGAACCGCCGAGACGCATCGCCTAAGTTCGTCGCCGGAGAGAGCTACGGGGGGACCAGAGCCATCATCCTCGCCCGGCTGCTGCAGAACACCGGCACCACCAGCCTCAACGGATTGATCCTCATCTCACCCGTGATCGACTTCGAGACGCTGAACACACAGTTCCGCAACCCCAGCCGGAGCACCGACCTAGCGTACGCATTGGACATCCCGACGTATGCTGCGACGGCCTGGTACCACAAGAAGCTCGGCCCCGGACTCCCGGCCGACCTCGAAAGTGTGGTACGTGAGGCAGAACGATGGTCGATCACCGAGTACCTGCCCGCCCTGGTAGAGGGAGATGCCCTGACGGAGGGAGCCCGGGATGGGATCGCCAGGACGCTGTCGCAGTACACGGGGGTGCCCGAGGCCGTGATCCTGGCGCACCAACTGCGCCTGCTCCCTGGCACGTTCAGACAGGAGTTGCTCCGGGACCGGCAGCTAGAGGTCAGCGGGTCGGACGGTCGAATCGTGTTCGATCCGCGCGCCGCGTCACTGTTCACCACGGACGCGCTGTTGAAGCCCCTGGGGTCCGTGTTCGAGCGATACGCTCAAGATGAGTTGGGGTATCGGGCGAACGGAGCCTACGAGGCACTATCCGGCAAAGTTGGCCGCGCGTGGGACTGGAGTGTGGGCGGGGTCACCGGATTTCTCAATGTGGCCGGAGACCTACAGCAATCGCTGCAGCAGAACGCGAACATGAGAGTCCTGGTCACCCTCGGCTATTACGACCTCACAGTGCCGTACGCCGGAACGGACTACGCCCTGAACCACCTCCAGCTCGATCCGGCGACGCAGGGTCACGTCATCAGCCGCTACTACGAGAGTGGCCACATGATCTACACGTCCCAGGCTGTGCTGGAGAAGTTCACGGCCGACGCGTCGGCATTCGTGGCGGACGCGCTGTCCGCGGCGCGTCCCCGCCCCTGACACCCCGCTATCGCCCCCCGGGGCGAGCGAAGAATGACCGGGTTGCGGCTCCGTCAGAACTTGAATGTGGGCGGAATCGACGGCAGTCCCGGGATGGGCTCACTCGGCGCGTTCGGCTCTGGGAACCCCGGAATCTGTGGACCCTGGTACGGCTGCATGTAGAAGAACTCGGGATTCCCGCCGTTCGGCGGCATCGGTCCGGGATTCAGCTGATACAGACGGCCTTGATAGAAGAACAGTATCTTGCCGTTGCAATCCTGCCCGCCGCCGCTCGACGAGGGGCCCTGCGATCCAGGGTTATTGCCCCCCGCACCCGGTGACGGCTGCCCGGGCCCGATGCTATCCCCGTTTCGCGGGGTCGGGATCGGGACGAACTCCGAGGGGGGCAGAGATGGAGACGCGCCGGGCCCCTGGTCCTGAACGGGCCGGACCGTGAGGATTATGGGATTCCGCCCCGAGGCGATCGCTCCTGCGTTCATCGCGCGAGTCACGGCAAGCGCGCCCAACACGACCGCGCTCGTCGTCGCTCCGACCAGGAACCCAACGACCAGTGTCCGGAGAGACCGACCGTCCATCGTGCTCGACCCCCTTACCGAAAGAATTGCAGCCGCGAGGATCCGCGATATGGCATCCATCATACCACATCTATCATGTCCGCTACGTGTTGGAGTGATCGCCATGATCGCCGCCCGCGGACCCGCTGTCGGTCGCAGTCAGTGCACCCGGTACGACGCGAGTTCCTGCCTGAGGCCGCGCGCCGATGGTACCCAGTACGACGTGTTGCCGACGACCAGCTTGATGACGTACTTGGCCTTTGGCGCGTACCATATGCTGAAGTCGCCGCATCCACCCCCGGTGAGGTTGCAGTGGTGGCCGTCGATGCGCACCGCTTCGAATGTCCCGGCCGGCACGGTGACTGACTCCAGGGCGGCCGCACGGGCCGTCCCACGCCACGTCACCGTGCCTTGGCTCAACGCGCTGGCCACCAGGTAGGTCCAGGTGTGCCCGGGCGTCAGCGGCCATTGAAATCGGAACCAGTCGGCGTTCGGGAGCGAAAGGTCCGAGCCGATGAAATTCGTCGAGGTGCGCGAGCCTGAGTTGACCTGAACTTGATACAAATCCCCCTGGATGCCGATCACCCTGAACGAAACGTCGGGCCCGTTGGAATTGCGCCAGGTCCATTCATCGCCAACCGCCCACTTGGGCGGATCCACAAGCCCGCTCTGCCGCACAAAATACTCCCGCGCGTAGGCGGCGAGCCCCAGGAGAATGAAGAGCCCGAGCACGATGAAAAGAAGGCCACGTGTCCGCTGCACGATGCGATGCCACCTCCTGTGTTCCCGGGTCGGATGCCCGGGCGAGGCCGGCCGCCGCTCCGAGAATGTGAGAGCCGCGCTGGCTTCAGAACCCGGACATTCGCCCCTGCTACAATGCACAGTCTGACGGCAAGGCTCACCGCCAGCCGACGGTGGAGACTCCGCGGGGCCGACTCCGCGACGCCCAGCGCCGTCTTCGTATGGTCCTGGGGTCGGCTGCCACCGGCACGTTGTGCGTGGAATGGCTCGGACCCAAGACGGATGCGGTTCGGCTGGCAGTGAGCGCGAGTGACAGCGCCGGGGATCCGATCGCGATGCTGATCGACTCGCGGAAACACGCCCGGCTGACGTTGGAAATGATTCCGGACGGAAGTGCACACGTGCGGGTATTCAGTCCCGATGGTATCCGGATCCTTTCAGCTCCCAGACGCAGGATGCATCGAGTCCGCCGACCCTGCCTCGCAGGCACTCCTGAGCGCTCACGTAGAGGATAACGATACGACCGCCCTACTCTGCAAAGTCCTCTGTCACCATGTACCCAGCGTCACCATCGGTGGCGATGCCGATGCCGATGGTCCGGAACATCGGGTCGAGAATGTTCTTAAGATGACTGGGACTGCTCATGAACGCGTCGTGGGCTTGCTGCACTGTCGACGCGACGGTCACGTTCTCGCCGACCTCCGTCCATCCGCGCAACACCGCCGAAAGCCGCGCGAGAAAGGACTGCCCCTGGGGCGAGTCGTGTCCGACGTACCCATCGAGCGCCATGTCACGGGAATGGCTCCGCGCCACCTTCCGCAACGCCGTGTTCATCACCAGCGGAGCCAGATGATGCGCCTCGCGCGCCTGGTTGACCATCCCCAGGAGCATCATCTCCCCCGAGGGGACAACGGTGCTCGCGGGTGCGCGGTAACCGAGTCGGATCGCTATCGCGCCGGGGGCCCCAAGAGATTGCGATGATGCCGGCGAGCCGTCCCCGCTCACCAGAGCGAGACACACCAGGCTGGGGAACGCAATCATCGCGACTATGCGTGTGCTCAACGGCCCACAACGCATACAGCGAGGCCTCCACAAGTTATGCGATGCAGCTTGGCTCCCGGCTTGCTGGAACAATACGCCGCTTCCCGTCCCGATGCCTCCTCGTCGAGGCTGATCGGGCAGAGAGAACCCGGCGTGATCTCCGGTGAGGCGCCGGTGGCGGCGCGGCTAGTGAGTTCGGCTCTTCTTGCGGGCGCCCGTCGGGGGAAAAGTCAACTCGACGCGGCTGCGATCGGAGGAAGGGGCCGACCGACCGGTGCTCCCGGGTTGATCACCGGCCGCGTTGACGCCGAGCATCCGGTTCGCCGTCCACACCGCCACGCGGCACACGACGTCGTGCGGCAACTGCCCCGCGATGCGGGCGGCACGGCCATAGCACTGCACAGCCCAATCCGGCATCCCCAACTCCCGCAAGCGCTGCAGCGACTGCTGGAACTCGTCCCGACGCTGGCGGCCGAGCCGTGAGGGGTTACGACGTTCTCTGAGCATCCTACGGTGTTCGTGCCCAAGGAGACCCCACGGTAGACCGTCGGCGCCGCGCCCAGACCACGGAGGCACGGCGCGCGCAACTCGGTGGAATGCCCGTGTTGACGAACGTAGTCGCAAGAGCGCGACGCGTGATACGATGAGCAGGACGGCGAGGAAACGTCAATATCCGAGGCGTACCAAAGGGGGCAAGCAATGGCAGCACCGCTTCAGCCAATTCACGGCGTGATGGCGCCGATTCTGACGCCGTTCGATCAGGAACTGGCAATCGCCCATGATCTGTTCGCCGCTCACGCGCGTCACTTGCTGGCAACGGGATGCGCGGGGCTCGCCCCGTTCGGGACAACGGGTGAAGCTCTGTCGGTCGGCATCGAAGAGCGAATCACGGCGCTCGATCGCCTGATCGAAGCCGGCATCGATCCGAGGAAGCTCATTCCCGGGACGGGTCTTACGAACCTTCCGGACACGATCAGGCTGACCCGCCACGCCGTGGATCACGGATGCGCGGGCACCCTGGTATTGCCTCCCTTCTACTTCAAGGATGTCTCCGACGACGGCCTGTTTGCCTATTTCGCCCGCCTCGTCGAGAGCATCGCGTCGGACGATCTCCGCGTGTACCTCTATCACATTCCGCAGGTCTCGCACGTCGGCTTCTCGATCGAGCTCGTCCAACGGCTTCACGCGGCCTTTCCGGCCCGGATCGTCGGGATCAAAGATAGCTCCGGAGATTGGGGGAACACGCGGAGGCTGCTCACCGAAGTACCCGGGTTCATCGTCTACCCTGGATCGGAGATGCCATTACTGGAAGCGCTCTCGCTTGGCGGTCCGGGCTGCATCACGGCGACTGCAAACATCAATGCCACCGTGCTTGGCGATGTCGTCACGCTCCACGACAGCGGCAGAGGGGCGGAAGCCAAGAAACGGCACGAAGAAGCCAAACTGGTCAGGACGCGGGTTCAAGAATATGGTCCGATCCCGGCCCAAAAGTACCTGCTGGCCGCGTGGTCCGGGGACGAGCGGTGGCGCAACGTGCGCCCGCCGCTGCTCACCCTAGCGGATACTGCGGGAGGTCAACTGCGCAGCACGCTGGAACGGGAGCACGGATTCGCTCCCTCACTGCGCACCGCCGTGTGAAACGCTGGCCACGGATCCGGCCCACGCCGTAGGCGCAGGCACAAGCCCAGAGGCGAATCACGCGGTTCCAAGATCATCCGGTCTGCGTATCTCACAAAACGTCCGGCGTGAGGATCCAGCGGACCGACCAACCTCCCCGTTCAGCCCTCTGCAGGCAGACAAGGCCGCCGTTCCGGAATGTGATCGGCTCTTTGTCACCGGTTCCGCAGACCAAGAGGGCGGCCAGGCGGGCCAGGTGAGGAAGATGACCGACGAGCAACACGTCGCCCGTCTCCTCGCCGAGCCGCTGCGACCAGATTTCGGGCGAGGCCATGGGATCGAGGCCGTCGACCTCAGTGATCGGGATCGGGAATGACAGATGTTCCCGCCACACCTCCGCTGTCTGCCGGGCCCGCAGTTTGCCGCTGTGGCAGATCCGGGTGACGTGCACGCCGGCACGCTCCACGGCATGCCGGATGACCCTCCTGGTATCGGCCCATCCCTTTTCGGTCAGGGGACGGGCAGGATCTTGTTCTTCCCGCATGGCTTCTCCATGCTGCATCAGGTAGAGCCTCACCGATGTCCTCCAGTCTTCGAAGTTGCTGACACGTAATGGATGCGAGCACAACTCCCGCCATCCCGGGAAAGGGTTGCGGGAACGACAAGCTGGCCGCAAAGCCGGACGTGAGCCGGATTTCGCGTGAGATTCTGGGGTGCCCTTCCACGCCGTTGTGCCGTAGAGCAGGTCTGGCGGCCCCCGTTTCGATACTTGACAACTAGGTTACTAAGCTGGTTAGCTAGGTAGTAGAAGTTCAGATTTCATCACACCCATGGACCCGCACTCGAGGCGGCATCGAGTTGCGTCGACCCGCAGCAGACCGGCTGCAGACGCCGATGGGCTTCCCGCACGACTGCCGTCGGGGGCACAGTTCCCGTCGGTCGCCAGGCAGACGCTTTCCCGCCAGGTAGCTCGCGCGCTCATCAACAACATCCTCCTCGGCCACTCTCGACCGGGTGAACCCCTTCCTTCGTCGGGCGAGCTCGCCCGCACGTTCGCGGTCAGCAAGCCGGTGGTCCGCGAAGCTCTCAAGATCGTGGCAACCCTCGGCATGGTCGAGAACCACCAGGGCCGCTTCAGCCGGGTACGTGAGCGCGCATCCTGGGCCGATCTCTCGCATGAGGTCCTGGCTGCGCGGCTCGAGACCGGGGCGATCGACGACATCATGGGCGACAGCCTGGAACTCAGGCGTGTCATCGAGACCGAAGCCGCCGCGCTTGCGGCGGAGCGCGCGACGGCGGACGACCTCGCCGCCATGAACCAGGCGCTCGACGCGCTCGACCGCTCCGGCGGTGACACGCAGGACTATGCAGTTCACGACGTCGCGTTCCACGATGCTTTGCTGCGGGCGACCCATAACCGACTGTTCCTGCAGCTCATCGATTGGATGCGCGAGCTGCTTGTACTCGCGCGTACGGTCAGTGTCACAGCCGACGCAGACCGTCTCCCGAGTTCCCGGGAAGGCCATCGGACGATTTTTCAGGCGATTACGGCAAGGTCGCCTGAGGCTGCGCGAAAGGCGATGGCCGATCATCTTGCGTGGGCGGAGCGGGTAAACGTCAGCGCGTATCGGGCTTCGCACCGTGCGCCGGCGGACCGTGCCGCGCCGCCGGACGAGAGATCGTCATGAGAAAGGATCGCTCTTTCGCCCCGACGTCCATGCGCTTCTGCCACCCGCCGATCCGTACGTTGTTCAATCCTGCCGCTCGGAACAGGGGGTGTGTGCGGATGAAACGCTGTCGTTCCTGGCACCTGGTAACGGTCGTGGTTGGTGTGTGTTTCTTGGCGGCGTACGGTTTTTCAGGCTACCCTGCGGCGAGTTGGGGGGCCGCGGGCCCGTGTGACCAATCCGGCCCAGCGCCCGGCGTGACCGCGACCACGGTAACCGTGGGCGCGACGCTCGCTCTGACAGGCACCGCCGCAACATCCGGACAGGGCGCGCAGGCCGGGGAGAAGGCGTACTTCGACTACGTCAACGCCCACGGCGGCGTGCACGGCCACCAGATCCGCTTCATCGTGCTGGACGACCAGTATCAACCCGCCGCGGCGCAGCAGCAGATGCGGCTACTTGTGCAAGAATACCACGTGCTCGCGGTGGTGGGGGGATACGGGACCCCGACGTTCCTCGCAGAAGCGCCGTTTCTCAAGAGTCAGGACGTTCCGGCGATCGCACCCTCTGCCGAATCCGACCAGCTTGGCAACATGTCGTACCCGAATGTGTATACGACGTTCGTCAACTACATCACGCAATACCAGATCGAGACAAACTACGTGATCGAGCACTACCATCCGAAGTCTCTGGCGCTTGTCGGGGTGGCGGGCAACGTTGGCGACGACGCGTACAAGGGGATGCAGCTCGCCGTAGGAAGCAGCGGCGTCCCGATCAAGTACATCCCGGAGACCCCCGGGAACCCCAACCTCACTCCGATCGCGACCACGTTGAAAGACACGAACGCCGACTGGGTCTTCATCATCCTGACGGCGGCGGACTCGGGACAGCTGCTCGAGGCCATGCAGCGCATCGGCTATACTCCGCACGTGGCGGGGAACCAGATCAACGCGGACGCCTCGTTCATTCAGCCCTTCAAGGACGTTGCGAACGGCATGGTCGTGTCTGTCCTGACGGCCGACCTGACCGGCACCGATCCTCGCGTGCAGCAGTTCGTCAAGGACTTTCAGCAACTCACGGGCAACGTGCCGACGACGAACAACGCGCTCGGCTGGGCCCAGGCTGAGATCGGGGTCGAAGCCCTGAGAACCGCCCCGGCACTGACCCGCTCGTGCTTGTATGACGCGTTGAACCACATGACGAACTTCCGCACCGGCCTGATCCCCCCGGTGACGTTTGGTCCCACAAACCGCCAAGGCGTGGATGCGATCGGCCTGATGCAGGTCCAGAACACCAAACTCGTCCCCCTCGTGCCGGGGTTTCTGTCTCTGCACGGGTCTGAGTAGGCGTGAGCACATCGGTCCCACCGGCGCCGCTCGCGCCGTGGCGTGGCCGGGAAGAGCGACACGGTGATGTAGGAGATGCATCTCACCCCTAGCGGCGCGATCGAGGTCACGCTGTCCGGCCTCCAAACCGGCGCGCTCTACGCGCTGTTCCTGATCGGCGTACTGCTCGTGTACCAGGTAAGCAAGATGGTGAACTTTTCGTACGGCCAGCTCGGGATGCTGGCCGCATTCGGCAGCTGGTGGCTGTACAGCCAGATCCGCGTCCCTGTCCCGCTGGCGATCGGCATCGGTGTGGCGGCCTCGATCGCGGCGGCGTGGTTGACCGAAGTGCTGGTGATCCGCCGCATTCCCCAGAAACGATTCGGGTACGATCTGGTCGTCAGCCTCGGCGTATTACTGCTGCTGACGGCCGGGGCGGAACTCGTCTTTGGCACCACGTCGCAGACGTATCTTGGCCTGCTCAGCTCTCACCGGCTCATCGTGTCGGGCGTCTTCGTGAACGGGAACGACATCCTGGTCCTCGTGGTGGGCATCGTTGCTTCCATCGTGACCAAGGTGGTCCTCGACAAAACCGGGGCGGGACTGTCGCTGCGTGCGTCTTCGGAGAATCCGCCGGTGGCGCGAAGCGTCGGGATCAACGTGACTCCACTCCGCAGCACCATCTGGGCGATCTCCGGACTGTTCGCGGCCGGGAGCGGCATCTTGCTTGCCAGTCGGCTGTCGGTCGACCCGTTCTATATGACGCCGTTCCTGGTCAACACGTTCATCGCGGGCATGATCGGCGGGTTGGACCGGTACTGGCCCCCAGTCATCGCCGCGTTCGGACTCGGCATCTACGACTCGTGGGCCATCTACATCCTGGGGCCGAATGGCGATACGATCGCGATTTTCGTGCTCGCGCTGATCGTCTTGAGCGTGGCGCCGAAGCGGTTCGTGGAGGAACGGTACGAGAGCCGTGCCTGACGGACAGATACCGGAGGAAGCAGGAACCGCGGACGGCATCGCCGCCCGAGCGCCCTCCGCGCCGCGCCCGGACGGAGCCCTGGCGGGCCGCCGTGTGGAAGGCCGCACGCTGCTTACGGCGGCGGCGGTAGCGGTTCTTCTCGCGGCGCTGTACGCCGGCTTGGGTGCCTACTGGCTGGTGGTCTTCGCTCAAGTGTTCCTGTTTGCGGTCGCCGCCATGGGGCTGGACATCTTGTTCGGCAGGGCCGGGCAGCTGTCGTTGTCGCACGCCAGCTTCTATGGGCTCGGGGCCTACGTGGCCGCCATCGGAACCGCCCGCGGCGTGTGGCCGGGCGCGCAGTTCGTCGCCGTGTTTGTGGTGGCGCTCGTCGCCGGGGTCGTCGTGGCGGTACCCACGCTGCGTCTGGCGGGGCTGCGACTTGCGCTGGTCACGCTCCTGTTCGGCGAGGTGTTTCAGTGGTTTCTCATCACCGAGGTGCCGATCACAGGGGGGTCCGAGGGCATGTCCGTCCCGCCGCTGAGCGTCGCGGGGCTCAGCCTGGGAGACCCCCACACGGCCTTTCTGGTCTGTCTCGCGCTGGCGCTGCTGGCGACCGCGGTCACACGCCAGCTGGGACGCACACAGGCGGGGCGGCGGATGCTCGCCGTCAGAGACTCCGAGCTTGCGGCGAGCGCGTGCGGCATCGACCTCGCGCGGATCAAGATCCAGGCGTTCATCATCGCCTCAGTGTATGCCGCCGTGGCGGGGTGGTTCTACGCCTTCGTCGTGGGATTCGTGGCGCCCGATAACTTCGGCCTGTTCCCGGCCGCGTATTTCCTCGTTGCGGTCATCCTCGGGGGCGCCGGGACCGTGATGGGTGCGTGGCTGGGAGCGGCGTACATCGTTCTCGCGCCGCAGTTTTTCAATGTCATCGGACATCCCAACCTCTTTCCGATCCTGGGCGGCGCGCTGCTCGTGCTCGTAGCTCTGTTCATGCCGGATGGACTCGTCGGCGGGATCTCCCGGACCCCCTTCGCGGGGATCCGGGTCCGCCTTGCGCCAACATCGGGAGGGCATCATGCGCCTTGACGCGCCTGCCGCGGGGCGGGCCAACGCGCTGGGCGTGCGCGACGTGGTCGTGAGATACGGCGCGCTGACGGCACTCGAGGGGGTCACGGTGACGTTTCCCCCGGGCGGCATCTGCGGCGTCATCGGGCCCAACGGTGCGGGGAAGACCACTCTTCTCAACGCGGTGTCGGGATTCACGGAGATTACTTCGGGCGCGATCGTCCTGGGAGACACCGACATCACGGCGCTCGATATTCGACGGCGCGTGGGGCTGGGCGTCGTGCGGGGGTTCCAGACGCCCCGCGTCCTCGACCAGGAGACGGTCAGAACAAACGTCGCCGTGGGATGCGAGCCACTCGGCCATCCGAGTATTCTCAGCCAACTGCTGAACCTGCCGGCGCAGAGGCGGGCGGAGGCGCGGGACGCGCGGCTCGTCGACGGGATCCTGGACGTCCTCGGGCTCGCCGGCTTCGCCGAGCGCAAGGTGGACGAGCTGCCGTTCGCGATCCGCCGGCTGGTCGAGGTCGGCCGTGTGCTGGTCGCTCAACCGAAGGTGATGCTCCTCGACGAACCGGCCGCGGGCGTCGACGAACCGGGCCGGAACGCGCTCGCGGAGGTGATCCGGCGCATCCACGGGGAGATGGCCATGACGGTCGTCGTAGTCGAGCACAACGTGGATTTCGTGGGGCGGCTCTGCCAGTATGCCGTCGCCCTGGACAGCGGCCGCGTGATCAGCAATGGTCCGGTGGGCGAGGTCCTGGCGGACGATACGGTGCGGGTCGCGTATTTTGGAGTGGAGCGCCATGTTGCGAGTTAGCGAGCTGCGGGCGTGGTACGGCTCCACACAGGCACTGTTTGGCGTCGACGTCACGGTCGAGACGGGCAAGGCGGTCGGGCTCGTCGGAACCAACGGCGCGGGCAAGACGACAGCGATCCGCGCCATCGCTGGATTGGTGCGGGCGGAAGGCCGGGTCGAACTCGACGGCTGCGATATTTCGACCACACCCGCACATCTGCGAGCACGGGTACACCGCGTGGCGACGATGCACGAGGGGCGCGGGCTCTTTTACCGGTTTTCGGTGCGGGAGAACATCCTCGTTGGCTCCCCTCGTCCCGACCGGCAGGCGCTGGACGAGGTGCTGGATCTGTTCCCCGATCTGCGCGGGCGGTTGAACGAGCGTGTGGCCAACCTCTCGGGTGGTCAGCAGCAGTTCGTCGCGATCGCGCGAGCCGTCGCGAGACGCCCGTCCCTGTTGTTGCTCGATGAGCCGGCCCTCGGCCTGGCACCCGTGCTGGCCGATGAGATCTACGAGTATCTGGGCAAGATCCGCCTCCTGGGCATGACGACGGTCCTCGTGGAACAGAGCGTGCCGCGGGCGCGTTCCTTGGCCGACACGCTCGTGCTCCTGGCCGGCGGGCGCTCACGAGCGTGCGTAGACAGCCGCGACGATGCGGCGGTGGACGAGCTCACCAGGGCATCGTTCAGGACACGGGACGCCGGCAGTATCGTGGGGTGACCCTGGCCGTTGAGTTCTGGAGAAGCATTGCGAGGCCAGCGTCGGGACGAGCAGAGGCGGTTGCAGCCCTCGGTGGCGAAGGAACGCAGCAGCGCGCCCGGCGTCTCGGAGTGCGGGTGCACGACGATCGGAAAGGGCGGCACGATGTCCTTGTCGCTGCCGTGTGGCCGTGAACCGAAAGGTGGACAGTAAGCGGTGAACGGGGTCGTCTTCAATATCATGCGGTTCGCCGTGAGCGACGGTCCGGGCATTCGTACGACGGTCTTCCTCAAGGGATGCCCTCTCCGCTGCCGGTGGTGTCATAATCCGGAGTCACAACTTCCCCGACCGGAGTTGATCCTTCGCCCAGATCGGTGTATTCGCTGCGGGGCGTGTCTGGACGCCTGCGACCAGGGCGCGATCCGACGAGATGACGACGGCGCCTTTGTGACCATTCGCGAAGCCTGCACGCAGTGCGGCCGTTGCGTCGAGGTTTGCTGCACCGGCGCTCGGGAACTGATCGGCCGAGAAATGACCGTCGAGGAGGTCATCCACGAGATCTGCCGGGACACCGTGTTCTACGACGAGTCTGGTGGAGGCGCCACGTTCTCGGGAGGCGAGCCGCTGTTGCAGCACGAGTTCCTGCTGGCGCTCCTGCGGGGCTGCCGCGCCCTCGGGATTCACACGGCGGTGGACACTTCCGGCTGTGCCGCGCCGGCGGTGGTCGACGCGGTCGCCAAGTGCGCAGACTTGTTCCTGTACGACCTCAAGCTGTTTGACGAGGTTCGCCATCGTCATTTCACGGGGGCGTCCAACTTCTTGATCCTCGACAATCTGCGCCGGCTGGTGAACGGCGGCGCGCGCGTCGTCGTTCGGTTTCCGCTCATTCCGGGCGTCAACGACGAAGAAGCGAACATCCGCGGGATCGGCGCGTTCGTCGCGTCCCTTGGCGGCGTGGCGGAAATCGACGTGCTCCCATACCATGACACCGGCATCGCGAAGTACGATCGTCTCGGTCGAACCTATCAACTGCACGGCGTCACACGCCCGACGCCGACCCGAGTGGCCGAAGTCGCGGCGATGCTTCGTGAATACGTCCATACGGTGGGCGTAGGAGGCTAGGATGATGAACGAGCGTGTCCGGACACTGCGATCTCAGAGCTTGCGCGCGGCCCCTCGCCTGTCTCCCGAGCGAGCCCTCCTCGTTACGGAGTGGTCCCGGGGCGCCGGGGGAGCACTCTCGGCACCGATGCAGCGTGCGCTGGCGTTCAAGGCGATCATGGAGCGCAAGGCCGTTTGCATCAATGACGGCGAGCTGATCGTCGGGGAGCGAGGCCCCGCCCCGAAGGCGACGTACACCTATCCCGAACTCTGCTGCCACAGCCTCGAAGATCTCGAGATCCTCAACAGCCGCGAGAAGATCTCGTTCGGGGTCGACGAGGAGACGTGGCGTATCTATCGCGACGAAATCATCCCCTACTGGCAGGGACGAACGATTCGGGACCGGATTTTTCAGGAGATGACCCCGGAATGGCGGGCGTGCTACGAGGCCGGGGTCTTCACGGAGTTTATGGAACAGCGGGCCCCCGGGCATACCGCGCTCGACGGAAAGATCTACCACAAGGGGATGCTCGATTTCAAGGACGAGATCCAGCGTCGTGCCGACGAGCTGGACTTCCACAACGACCCCGAGGCGTTCGAGAAGAAGGAAGAGCTTGACGCCATGGCCGTCTGTGCCGACGCCATCGTGACGCTGGCGCGGCGGTACGCGGAGCGAGCATCAGACCTGGCGGCGCAGGAACCGGAGCCGGGCCGCAGGGCCGAGCTCGAGGAGATCGCTCGCGTCTGCCGGAGAGTCCCCGCCCATGCCCCCGAGACCTTCTGGGAAGCGCTCCAAGGGTACTGGTTCATCCACCTCGGCGTGATCACCGAGCTCAACCCATGGGACGCGTGCAACCCGGGGCGTCTCGATCAGCATCTGTACCCGTTCTACCAGCAGGGGCTCAACGACGGCTCGCTCACGCGCGAGGGCGCCAAGGAGCTCCTCGAGTGCTTCTGGATCAAGTTCAACAACCAGCCGGCACCGCCGAAGGTCGGGGTCACCGCGGCCGAGAGTTCCACCTACAACGACTTCGCCAACATCAACACGGGCGGCCTGCGGCCGGACGGGACCGACGGGGTCAACGAAATGACGTATCTGCTCCTCGAGGTCATCGACGAGATGCGGCTGATCCAGCCGAGCTCCAACATCCAGCTCAGCCGCAAGAACCCGGATCAGTTCCTGAAAACCGCCTGCCGGATCATCCGCAAAGGGTGGGGGCAACCTGCGGTGTTCAACGCCGACACCATCGTGGAGGAACTCCTCCGCCAGGGCAAGGGCCTCGAGGATGCCCGCAGCGGCGGCACCAGCGGCTGCGTGGAGACCGGCGCGTTCGGCAAGGAGAGCTACATTTTGACCGGGTACTTCAACCTCCCCAAGGTGCTAGAGATCACGCTACACAACGGCGTGGATCCGCGCACGGGGACGCGCCTCGGGCTGGAAACCGGAGACCCAGCGACGTTCTTTGGATTTCCCGAATTGATGGAGGCGTTTCGGCGCCAGGTGGCGCATTTCGTCGACATAAAGATGCGCGGCAACAACGTGATCGAGCGGATCTACGCGGACTACATGCCCGCGCCGTTCCTTTCGATGCTGATCGACGATTGCATCGCGAAGGGCGGCGATTATAACAACGGCGGTGCGCGGTACAACACCAACTACATCCAGGGCGTCGGGATCGGCACGGTAACCGACAGTCTGGCGGCCATTCGCTATCACGTCTTCGACCGCCGGACGATGACCATGGCTGAACTGCGTGAGATGTTGGCGTGCGACTTCGTCGGCCACGAACGGCTTCGCCACCTCCTCCTGGACCGGACGCCGAAATACGGGAACGACGACGAGTATGCCGACGCAGTCGTGCGAGACGTCTTCAAGATCTACTACGGCGCGGTCGATGGCCGCAGGAACACCAAGGGAGGGTACTACCGGATCAACCTTCTGCCGACCACGGCCCACGTGTACTTCGGGTCCAGGACGGGGGCGACACCCGACGGACGCGTGGGGGGAACGCCGCTCTCCGAGGGAATCTCGCCCGTTCAAGGCGCGGACCGCAAGGGGCCGACTGCGGTGCTCCGGTCGGCGGCGAAGATAGACCATGTCCGCACGGGCGGCGCCCTACTCAACCAGAAGTTCACGCCGCAACTCCTCGAGGACGAGAAGGGCATCGCCAATCTCGCCCACCTGATCCGATCCTATTTTGCGCTGGGTGGCCACCACATCCAGTTCAACGTGGTGACCGCCGACACACTGAGGAAGGCCCAGGCACACCCGGAGGAGTATCGCGACCTGATCGTGCGCGTGGCGGGATACAGCGATTACTTCTGCGACCTCACCCGCACGTTGCAGGACGAGATCATCGCGCGTACCGAACACCAGGCCTTTTCCTGAACCGGCCGCGCCTGCATCAGGCGTGCGCGCCCCACGGTGGCGGGCGCGTTGCCGACCGCGGTCGTTCTTTGGCAACGGCCGCCACTGCCGAGGCGCTCGCCGCCGGGGCACTGCGACAATCGGGGCGTGATCACGCTGGGCGCCTCGCCCCTCCCCGGCGCTTCGTAGACGTCGTGATCCGCTTGGACGGATGCGCGCGCGTGAGCAGCCTCCGGGGGCCGCACCTCTCCATCCCGGATCTCAAGCCTTTTCCCCGCCCCGAGTCACACGGCGTCCTTCGCTTTCGTCCGCTTCCCGCGCGCGCTTGCCCGTGTCGTGCTCGGAACAGGGCTCGTCTCGAGGGACGAGTGCGGGCACAGACGCCCGGCCGCCTGCTTGGGAGGCCGCCGTCCACTCGGCCGGCGGCGTGGCGGCCCGGTTGACGATCAGCCGGAACACATCCGGGCGCGCGTAGTGTCCGGTGACGTCGAAGTCGTACTTGCCCTCGACGACGCGCCGCAGCTCCAGGTCGGCCGTGAGGATACCTTCGGCGTCGAAGAGCGGCCCCGCGAGATATTCGCCCAGGGGACCGACGATGGCGCTTCCGCCGCGAGAGAGGACCTCGGGCGCGTCGCGTAGCTCATCCAGGATCTCAAGGTCTCGAGGATACGCGGCCTTGGTCACGTACTGACAGCACGACAGAACGAAACACCGGCCTTCGCACGCGATGTGACGGATCGTAGCCTGCCAGCTATCCCGGGAATCGGCGGTCGGCGCCACGTACAACTCCACGCCCTGCGCGTACATCGCCATGCGGGCAAGCGGCATATAGTTCTCCCAACAGATGAGACCGCCCAGCCGGCCGAATTCGGTCGAGAGCACGGTAAGCGTGCTGCCGTCTCCCTCTCCCCAGACCACGCGCTCGGCCGCAGTCGGCTTCAGCTTCCGGTGCCGGCCCAGGATCCGCCCGTCCGGCCCCACGTACAAGACTGTGCAGTACAGAGCCCCTGAGCCATATTCGGTCTCCCGTTCGATGATGCCCAGGGCCACGTAGGCCCCGGCGGCCCGCGCAGCGGCGCAGATTGCGTCGGTGCTCGCGCTGGGAACCCCGACGGCATTGGCCCAGTAGCGTGCCCAGGTGCGACGGCCCGCCGGCGTGCGGCTGCCCAGTTTTGTGCCGAGGGAGAGACCCCACAGGTAGGCGGGCACGTACGCCTCGGGGAACACGATGAGCCTTGCCCCGCGGGAGCCCGCGGCGCCGATCAAGTCGCAGGCCTTCTCCACCGTTGCCTCGCGATCCAGCACCACAGGGGCCGCCTGCACCACCGCGGCGCGTACGATCGAAAACACGTCGCCCATTGATGATCCCTCCTCCAGTCCCGCGGATTCCCGCGGTACCACCTTTCAATGGCGAGCGGGAGGGATTTCCCTCCCGCTCCCGCCCGCCGGTCTGTCGCTCGACGCGTCCCCAAGCCCCTATCGCGGCGCGGGAGTCACCTCTCGTTCACGCTCTCTCACCCAGGCGTACGCCGGGTCGTCGCTCCACGCGCCGTAGCGCGACTCATCGCCCGCCATCGCCCACAAATAGAATAAGTCGTACCCCGCCGCCGCCACCACGGGATGGTATCCGCGAGGGATAAGGAGGAGATCTCCGCTCTCCACCCGGTAGATCTCGTCGATCGGATGGGGATCCCCAGGTGCGGTGTAGAGCATTTGCAGCGCGAATCCTCCGGCCGGACGCGTCAGATAGAAATACACCTCCTCCATCGGCAACTCGCCGGACGCCGAGCGCACATCGTGCTTATGCGGCGGGTAGCTCGACCAGTTCCCCGGCGGGTTGATCGTCTCTCCAACCATGAGGCGCTGCGCGCCCCGGGTCGCGTCGATCACGTTGTAGACGGCCCGCGCCCAATTGGACGCCCCGACGTTGCGGCGCGCGACGTCACCCGGCCCGACCACGGCTACCGGTGCTCCGGATCCGCTGGGTGCGGACACCAGCGCGGCAAAGCATCCGGCCTGCCCGGCCACGAGGCGGGCGGACGTACGAGGGGGAAGGTAGACCGCCGATGGCGGATCGGTAAACACATCGCGGCGTGGCCCTATGCGGACTGGTTCCTGGCGGCCGTCCACGGTGATCATACCGGCGCCGGAGAGGAGGTACACAACCGCCTCCCGGTTACCGGTGGCCAACGGCTCCGCGGCACCCGGCGTCAACTCGATGACCCCGAACTCGAGGTGATGCAAGTCTCCCGTCCCTGGGGCGACGATCCGGGTGTATGACGACGTGCGTGGTGCCGACTTCACGAGGTACGACATTCAGACCCCCTGTTCCCGGGGATTGCGTCGCGACGTCGGCGGCCCGACCCGCGCATCCCCAGATTTCGATCAACCGGCTGAGACGGATCGATGTACCGATCCCGATGCGGCTTCTCCGATCCCCGGCACACCGCGCCAATCCGCCGGCGGCGCGCGGTACCGACAATCGACCCGACGTACTTCCTACGTTAGTGTAATCCCGCGTGAACGTTCACGGCAACGTTGACACGACAGAACAAACGCACACAAAGGAACATCCTCGCGCCCAAGCGCCACTACGAGGACCGTTTGACGGTCGAGCACGACCGGCAAGGCATGGTGGGAATCGATCGGGTCGGCGGTCTGTCCAGGTTGCTGATGACCGTGGAGCAGGAGCACGTCTCTCGTCCAAGTCATCCTTGATCGTATGCCCGCCGCAAACCCTGGATATCAATCTTATCCATTTGCAGCATTGCGTTCATGACTCTTTGCGATTTCTCGGGGTCCGTGTCCTGCAGCATCGCGCCCAGGGCAGTGGGAACGATCTGCCAGGACATCCCGAACTTGTCCCTCAGCCAACCGCAGCGGCTTGTTCCCCCGCCCTCGGAAAGCTTTTCCCACAACTCGTCTATCTCTGCCTGCGTCTCACAGTTCACGAGAAACGATACGGCCTCCGTGAACCTGAACTGCGGACCACCATTCAGCGCCATGAACTTCTGCCCCTCGAGTTCGAAGGTCACCACCATCGCAGTTCCCTTCGGTCCTGGCCCCGCGTCCCCGTAATGACTTACGCCCAGTATCCTGGAGTTCTTGAAAATCGAGGTATACAGACGCGCCGCCTCTTCGGCGTTCTGATCGAACCACAGAAATGGAGTGATCTTCTGCATACGGATCCCCTCCCCGCATAGTCGGCACGCGAGACCGCAGCGTCCCCCGTAGAGAATTGAGCATTAAGCATACGCCGGCACCGGTGCGGCCCCCTTCTCGGGGCGCTTCTTTGGTCTTTGTACGGGAAATACAATTCGCGCCCGATGGCATAGCCTGGTGGGCGCGAGTACGCTAGTGGCCTGTGAGCACAACAACGACGGGATTTGGTGCAGCGATGGCACTTACCGCTAGGCAGGGGGGCGGAGTCATGAACAGCGTGGGCGTCCACGCGATGCGTGAGAGTTACGGCCACGGCGCATCTCTCGGCGAACTTTCCGGCGTTGCTCCAGTTCGGCGCTGCCCAACTTGTGGGGCCATCATGATCGACCGGGTCGAGGGAGCATTCTTTGCCGAACCAGCCGGCGTCCTCATCCGGTACCGATGCCTCAAAGGGCACGTCGAGGGAGCGATCATTCCTTTCAGCCTCGGGGCCGCGAGTCGTCGCTGAACGTCTGTCACATCCCCGGACCGAGGCTTCGAAGAACCTGCGACGCCGCACGCGGCCGAGGGCTCCAATGAGGTGCGGCGTCCGGCGCGGCGCCTGAACCCGTCCGTGCCAGATGGCGAGCGACGGCACTGCGATTTGGAATCCCCGTTCAAACATGCCTCACTATCCGCTCACGCGGGGCCGAGGATGCAGGGAACACGCCGCGAATACGCTCCGAGCGGGTTCCCTTGGCTTTCGACCGGCCGCGGGACCCGTAATACAGCGGTCCTCGGGGGAAGACATGGAGCCTTTCCGGTATCACGCGTTTATTTGCGATCACAGAAGGCCGGACGGAATCCCCTGCTGCGCCGCACGGGGCTCGTCGGCCACCATTGATGCTTTGCGGAAGGAAGTCGCTGCGCGAGGGCTCAGCGATGAAGTTCAGATCACCCCGTGTGGTTCGCTGGGCCTGTGCGAGCGCGGGCCCAATATCGTCGTGTACCCTCAAGGCATCTGGTACTCGGGCGTGAGGGCCGAAGACATTCCGGAACTCGTCGAGTCACATTTCATCCAAGGCCGAACGGTCGAACGCTTGGTCCATCACGATGTGGCCGCACTGCGCGCTGAGATCGGCTCAACGCGCGCGAGGATGCTGGCGGCGCAGCATGCCAGGGACGCGGCGGGCGTGCTTCCCGACGACTTGAATCGAACACTCCGTGGTTTCATGGAAAGCCGAGCGTTGCTTACGGCTCTGGAGCTGGACATGTTCAGCGCGGTGGGCGCTGGATCGAGCGCGGACGAGGTGGCGCGAAAGACCTCCACCCACCCACGCGCCACCGAGATGCTGCTCAACGCGCTGGCGGCGATGGGCATGCTCGTCAAGCAGCAGGGAGTGTTCCGTAATACCCCTGCGACCGCACGCCACTTCGCGGAGAGCTCGCCGGACAACGCCCGCTTTGGGTTGCTGCACGTCGCGAACCTCTGGCACCGCTGGTCTACGCTCACAGACTGCGTCCGCGCCGGTACCACCGTCAGCCGCCAACATGAGGCCAAACGCAGCGGCGATTCGACCGGCGCCTTCATCGCCGCCATGCACCGCAACGCCATGGAGCGCGCACCGCTGGTCGTGCGGACCGTCGGAGCGGAGCCCGTCGGGCGGTTGCTGGATGTGGGGGGCGGTTCGGCGGCGTACTCCATCGCCTTCGCGAACGCGAGTGAACACCTGCATGCGACCGTGCTGGACCTGCCCGATGTGCTCCCGATCGCTCAACGTCACATCGACGAGGCAGGCCTCGCGGCGCGCATTGAGACACGCGCCGGGGATCTGCGACGGGACCGGTTCGGCACCGGGTTCGACTTGGTCCTGGTGTCGGCTATTTGCCACATGCTGAGCCCGGCGGAGAACCGGGACTTGCTGCGAAGGTGTTTTGAGGCGCTGGCATCCCAGGGCCGTCTGGTGATCCAGGACTTCGTCTTGGAAGCCGACAAGACCGCCCCCAAACATGGCGCGCTTTTTGCCCTGAACATGCTGGTCGGCACACCGGCGGGTAGTACCTACAGCGCGGACGAGTATGCAGCCTGGATGCACGAGGTTGGATTCCGGGAGGTCCGACAAGTCCGCCTGCCGGGACCCACGAGCCTCATGATGGGTGCGAAGGCCTAAGTCCGGTGCGGGCGAGCGTTCTTGGGGGATGCGATCGCTGATCCCCGCATCCGATACCGATACTGCTCGTCAAAGCGGGCGCAAGCGGTTGGCGGATGACCGCACGCGGCGTGCCCGGTGCGAGTCGACGGAGACGCCGCAGGAGCGCGACCCTTCACACGTTTCGATCGTAATTCTCCTGGAGCCTTAGACGACTTTCGGAACCCCGCTCTTTTGGGGCACAATCACGGTCGCCGGTCCCTCGGGGATAACGATAACGCCCGCATCGACGCCGTGGTGAGCGTATGCACCTGCAAGAGCAGTCTCGACATCGGGAGCCCACTCCATGTGCATCTCGCGGATGTCGTGCGCGTCAAGGTTCGGACTCACGACAACGACGCGGTGACGCTCCAAGATTCTGGCCAGAATCTGTACCTGCCAGCCGTCGCGCGGTGGTACCACGCCCTGACGTATCGCCTGGAGGATTCCGGACGGTCCGATTTTCATGCTGGCCAGCCTGCAGAAATCCTGATGTCCGATGCCGTCGACGCATTCGGCTATCAGAACAATTGTGGCTCCTGTGACGGCCGCATCAGCGGCAACGGCCAGCCCCTTGATACACTGGTAAAGATCGCGGTCCAAAGGATAGCCGGAGTTGGAAACCAGGACGATCTCGGCGGGCTCCACCTCACAACGAGCAAGGTCCTGCAGGCGTGCGACGCCCGCACGGTGGGCCGCCCCGGGCTCCCCGGCCACGGCCGCCGCCGGCGCTCCCGACGCCGCAACGATAATGTTCAGAATGAATTTGAGACCAGCGCGTCGCGCCGCCTCCACCATCTCTTCATGGACGGGATTCCCATCCATGACCCCGTTGCGTGCCCGCGGATGATCGATGAACTCGGGGCGGTGGTTACGGAAGATGGACTCCGCCCCGGCGACAGCCGGCAGAATACTCTTGCGCCCGCCCGAGTACCCGGCAAACAGATGCGGTTCGATCAGGCCCTCCGCAACAACCAGATCCGCCTCGACCAGAAGGCGATTGACGAGCAGCCGACTGCCCGTCGAGAGTTCGCCGAGATCTGCCAACGACTCCGCTCGTGTGGCGTCGTGGATCGCCAAGTGGCAGGTTGAGAGTACGTCGCCTCCGAGCTGTTCCTCCAGTTCTCTCGCGGACGGAGCCCGGTGAAGGCCGGTGCCGATCAGCAGCGTGATCCGCAGATCCGGCCGGTACCGCCTAGCCTCCGCAAACAACACCGGCAGCGTGACGCGGCTCGGCACGGCGCGGGTGTGGTCGCTCGTGATGACGACGAGATGCGACATGCCACGCGCCAGATCGGCAAGACGGGGACTTGCAATCGGCGCCTCCAGCGCTCGAACCACGAGGGCCGTCCCGTCTTCGGCGATCCTGGGCCAGGGTCGGGGACTCGCTACGACTGCGTGGCTCGGCACTGTAACATCGATGTGCCCACGCCCGAAGGGGATCGAAACTTGGGCGCCCCGCCGCATCATGGTCACCGACGGCTGCAGAGAAAGAACGGCAGAGGGGCCGGGAAGTTCATGGGAAACGTACCCGCTGAAGCAACCACCGGCTCAGACCACCGGGGGGGCACGCCCGTCTGTTCGGCAATCAACCTCGCGTACCCGTACGGATCGCTCATGCACGCCTCACGTCTTCGTTGTCGCATAGACGGCTGGGGTTCCTCAAAGATACGATGAACCTGGTAGCGAAGCCAAAACGAACAGCGCT
>Ga0187782_10000198_pt1 | contig 37575 bp, 29 predicted proteins | sample 0715_SJ02_MP15_2_FD_132454 | JGI IMG/M metagenome (GOLD analysis project Ga0187782, IMG submission 132454) | Tropical peat soil microbial communities from peatlands in Department of Meta, Colombia - 0715_SJ02_MP15_20_MG | ecosystem: Environmental > Terrestrial > Soil > Wetlands > Peat | place... | reverse complement strand
GTGCGGGCGGTAAAGCGATACAGCGCGCGCATGCGAGACTCGTCGAGAGGGGCCTGGCCCGTGCGTCCCGATTTGAGGCGCGCCATGCCGAATTTTATCACGGCGACGCGCAGAAGGAAGGCCTGGAAGAGAGCGGGGAGAGGCTTCCGGGGACGCGGGGCGCTGTGATAGTCTTCCGCATGGGCAAGCCCTACCGCTCGTCCCGTCCATTTCTTATCGCCATTCTTGCGGCCCTTCTGGCAGGCGGTTGCCATCAGCTCTCGAGCGATTCCGGTCTCACCAAGCTCACACTGCAGGCGGATTGGTATCCCCAGCCGGAGCACGGCGGTTTCTACACCGCGCTTGTGAAGGGCTACTACAAGGACGCGGGGCTCGATGTAAGCATCGTGCCCGGCGGACCGTACCTGACGCCGGAGCAGCAGGTGTCCACGGGCGCGGCGCAGATGGGGATGAGTTCGTCGGACAAGATTCTGGAGTCGATTGCGGACGGGCAGCCGCTGGTGGCCGTTGCAGCGACGATGCAGCACGATCCGCAAGGAATCATGGTGCGGAAAGACTCGCCGATCCACTCATTTGCGGATCTGAACGGGCACACCGTGGCGATCAAGACCGGCTCGACGTGGTTCGAGTTCATCGAAAAGAAATACCAACTGACGAACGTGCACGAGATCCCCGCGATGATGAACGTGGCGAATTTCGTCAACGATCCGCAGTACATCCAGCAGGCGTTCGCTACGTCCGAGCCGTTCTTTGCGCAGCAGGCTGGAATCGAGACGCGCGTGCTGCTGACGAGCGACGCAGGCTACAACCCGTACCGCGTGATGTTCACGACGCAGGACTTTTTGAAGCAACATCCGGACGCGGTAGCCAAGTTCGTGGACGCGTCGCTGCGGGGATGGCGGGACTATCTCGACGACCCGAGCGCGGCGCACGCAGCTATTTCCAAGCTGAATCCGGCGCTGAACGCGCAGTGGATGGATTTCACGTGGAAAGCGCTGCGCGATGGGCACTTTGTGTCAGGCGATGATCCAAGCGGAGCACAGCTGGGCAAGATGAATGCGGAGCGATGGAGCACGATGTACGCGCAACTGCTGGACTTGAAGGTGATCGAGAAGCAGTTTGATCCGGCGACGGCCTATACGCTGCAGTTTGTGGGAACAAAGTAAGGTACCGGGGGGAACGGCGGCGTGGACCTTTTGATCAGCGGCGGAACGGTGATCACGATGGATGCGGAATTCCGCGTGATCGAGGACGGCGCGGTTGCCATCGAGGGCGACACAATTACGGCCGTTGGCAAGCGCGAGGAGCTGGAGCCGCGAGCCCGCGGCGCTAAGATCATCGACTCGAGCACGGCGCTGGTGACGCCCGGAATGATCAATGGACACGCGCACGCGGCGATGAGTCTGTTTCGCGGCGTGGCCGAGGATCATTCGCTCGACGACTGGCTGCAAAGGTACATTTTCCCGGCAGAGGCGCGAAACGTGACGGAGGAGTTCGTCCTCTGGGGCACGCGGCTGGGCGTGCTGGAAATGCTGCGCGGCGGCATCACGACGTACGCGGACATGTATTACTTCGAGGATGTGGTCGCGAGCGTCACGAAAGAAGCCGGGATGCGCGGCGTGCTGGGGCAAACGGTCGTTGATTTCCCGGCACCCGATCACAAGACGCCTGCTGCGGCGTTTGCGTACACACAGAAATTCATCGACCGCTGGAAGGGCGACCCGCTCATCACGCCTGCGGTGGCGCCGCACTCGATCTACACGGTCTCGACGGAGAACTTGAAGGCTGCGGCGGCGCTCGCGCGCCAGAATGGGGTGCCGATTCTGATTCATGTTGCGGAGGCGCCGTTTGAAAGCGAGCTGAGCCGGAAGAAATACGGCACGTCGCCGGTGGCCTATCTGGAAAACATCGGTGTGCTGGGGCCGGACGTCGTCGCGGCGCACAGCGTGTGGGTGAATGCGGAGGACATCGCGACTCTGGTGCGGCGCGGCGTGGGATCGATTCACAATCCGTCGAGCAACATGAAACTCGCCTCGGGCGTAATGCCGGTGGTGGAATTGCTGGCGGCGGGCGAGCCCGTCGGGCTGGCTACGGATAGCGCGGCGAGCAACAACAACCAGGATCTGTTTCAAGAGATGAACATTGCGGCGAAATTGCAGAAGGTGACACGCATGGACCCGCGCGCGCTTCCCGCGCGGCAGACCGTCGAGATGGCGACGATCGGCGGGGCACGCGCAATTCATTTGGACAAGAAGATCGGTTCGCTCGAAGCCGGGAAGCAGGCGGACCTCATCCTGATCAATACGAACGCGACGCATTCCACGCCGATGTACAACGTCTATTCGCAACTGGTGTACGCGCTGAACGCGCACGACGTGAGAACCGTGGTGATTGCCGGAAAAGTGGTGATGGACGGACGCGTGATGATGACGATGGACAAGCCGGGGATTCTTGCGAAGGCGCACGAGTATCAAAGGAAGATATCGGCGTCGCTGGAAGAGGCGCGGGTGATCTAGAAGCGGCTCCGCCACGGCGCTCCAGTCACGCGGCATGAAGTAGATCCTGCGCCGGGCCGAGGACCGCAGCCTCGGCCTGGCATCACAACCTGTTGTGCAACGGATGGTTGATTCGTATACTGCCGGCCATTTACGGCGGGAGGGTGCGCGTAGATGCATCGATTCGTAGGCATCCTGGGAATGATCACGATCATCGGGCTGGCGTACGTCTTCTCGACGAGCCGGCGCGCCATTCGCGTGAAGACGGTCGGCTGGGGGCTCACGCTGCAAATCGCGTTCGCCTTCTTGGTAATGCGGTGGACGATCGGGCAGGACATTTTCGCGTTTCTCGGGCGCGGAGCGACGAAGCTGCTGAGTTTTTCGTACTACGGATCATCGTTCGTTTTCGGAGAGCTGGGACTGCAGAACTCACCGCGCGGATTCATCTTCGCGTTTCAGGCGCTGCCCATCATCAACTTTATCGCCGCGTTTTTCGCGATTCTCTACCACTTCGGAATCATGCAGATCATCGTGAAATTTGCGGCTTGGCTGATGACGCGTCTGATGGGCGCGAGCGGCGCTGAATCATTGAATGTGGCTGCCAGCATCTTCATGGGGCAGACGGAAGCGCCGCTGACGATTCGTCCCTTCCTGCCCAAGGTGACGCGCTCGGAGTTGATGACGATCATGACTAGTGGCATGGCGCACGTCTCCGGGAGCCTGATGGGCGCTTACGTGGCCTACGGAGTGCAGGCCAAGCATCTGCTGGCTGCCGTCATCATGACCGCACCGGGAACGATACTGATTGCCAAGATGCTCGTGCCGGAGACCGAAACTCCGTTGACTGCCGGGCGTGTGGAACTCGCGGAAATGGAGCGCGAGCCGAATTTGTTGGGCGCAATCGCGCGCGGCACAAGCGACGGGCTGCATCTGGCGCTCAACGTGGCAGCGATGCTGATCTCGTTCATCGCGCTGGTGTATCTGGTGGACGCGGCTTTCGGGGGCATGCACAACCTGCTCGCTGCGCATGGAAAGGATTGGTTTCCGTCCAGTCTCGAACAGGTTTTCGGCTGGATTTTCGCGCCGGTCGCGTGGCTGGCGGGCGTGCCCTGGCATGATTGCCGCGCGGTGGGCAATCTGATGGGCCTGCGCATGGTGACCAACGAGCTGGTCGCTTTTCAGCGGCTCGGGCCGATGCAAGGAACGCTCGATCCGCGATCGTTCACGATTGCGACGTTCGCGCTTTGCGGGTTCGCGAACTTCAGCTCAATTGGAATTCAGATCGGCGGAATCGGCGCGCTCGCACCGAACAAGCGTGGCGAGCTGGCCAAGCTCGGAATTAGCGCCATGCTGGCGGGAACGATGGCCAATCTGATGTCAGCCTCGATTGTCGGAATCATGCTGCGATGAACGCTGCGCTTCGGCGAAAATCGGCGCGCGCCGGAGAGTTTGAGAAAGCGTCGCGCGCCGCGAAGTTTATCCAATCGAAAACGAAACTGCGGCCGAAGATCGGGCTGGTGCTGGGCTCCGGACTCGGAGCATTTGCCGACGAGCTGGCCTCTGCAACACGAATTCCCTACGACAAAATTCCCGGCTTCCCACGCTCGACGGTTGAGGGACACGCCGGACGGTTGGTAGTCGGCAGGCTCGGCGACGTGCCTGTGGCGGTCATGCAGGGGCGCGTGCACCTGTATGAAGGGTATTCGGCGAAGGACGTGGTGTTTCCGATGCGTGTGTTCGGGCGGCTCGGGATTCGCGCGGCGGTCCTCACGAATGCGGCAGGCGCGATCAACTTGGAATACAGCCAGGGCGCGCTCGTTGTGATTCGCGATCACATCAATTTGCAGGGGACCAATCCGCTGACCGGGCCGAACGACGAGCGGTTCGGCGTGCGCTTTCCAGATATGACCCAGGCGTATTGGAAACCGTACCGCGACATCGCGCTAAGCGAGGCGAAGCGGCTGGGGCTTGCGACGTACCAAGGCGTCTATGCCGCGCTCGCGGGGCCGAGCTTCGAGACTCCGGCGGAGATTCGGTATCTCAAGACGATCGGAGCGGATTTGGTAGGGATGTCGACCGTGCCGGAAGTAATCGTGGCGCGGCAAATGGGAATTCGGGTGCTGGGGATATCGTGCGTGACGAACATGGCCGCTGGGATTGTGGATCAGCCGTTGACGCACGAAGAGGTAATGGAAACGGGAGAAAGGGTCAAGGAACAGTTCATGACCTTGTTGAGAGCAGTGATTCCTTCCATCTCACAAGACGTACAGTAGCCGCCAAGTTCTAACCGCGCACGAAAATCATTACAGAAACAAGACAAATATCAATGAATCCGATGGGAATGATTCGGAATTTGAGTTTGCGGTTTTAGGACCCATCCAGTAGACTAAGTGAGACGTATCAGTGTAGGTAACGGCATCTCGCTTTTCCACGTGGAGAAGGGTTAATCCGCCGCTCTCGTCAAGCGGCGGCGCTGTGGGGCCCGGTTTGGATCTCGGCAGAGATTCGAGCGACCCTGCACGGCCTCTACGCTGTTTGGAAAAGGAGATCAAGATGTCTGGGTCCAATGCAGGTGCACTTCGGCAGTCCGGTCTAGAAAGCAGCTACACGCGAAAGCGTGTTCCGAGTCCTTCTTCTCCCACTGCAACTCGCGCCCAGGGAATCTTTTCGGACGCGATCATCGAAGAAAACGCGCGCGACCGCGGCAAGCGCGCCGTGCGAGCTGGCCTTGCGTTCACCCTCCAAGCGGCCGTGATCGGAGTACTGCTCTTGGTGCCGCTCCTCTTCACCGAAGGCATCGACCTATACAAACTCAATAACACCGTACTGATCGCGCCGCCTCCACCTGCGGCGCCGCCACCGCCAGCCATGCATGTGCAGGCAATTCCCAAGATGTCGCTTGTTCACGCACAGCTCACCGCCCCAACTGTGATTCCACGAAAGATCGCAGAATCTGCGCCGGACGCTGGCGGAGCTCCCGTGATCTCGGACATGGCAGGAGGCGTGCCAGGCGGAACGGGCGACGTAATCGGCGGTTCGCTTTCGGGTCCTCCGCCTCCTCCGCCCGCAGCGATTGCAAAACCGAAGGAGCCGGTGCGGATCTTCAGCGGCATGAAAGAACCGGCGCTGCTTTACGCACCGCCGCTTGTCTATCCCCTCATCGCGAGACAAGCGCACGTTTCCGGGACTGTCGTGATCGAAGCGGTGATCGACGACAAGGGCAACGTGACTCAAGTGAAGGTCGTCAGTGGCCCGCCACTGCTATTGGACTCGGCGCTGAAGGCGGTGTCGGCGCGAAAGTATCAGCCGACGATCCTCGACGGCATGCCAGTGTCGATCCGATTCGACGTGAAGGTCCAATTCAACCTGGGCTGACAAACCCGGCCGCGAACCCGAACGGCGGTGAGTCTCAGCCGCCAGCGATCGCTCCAATCACCATGAAGGGCTCGCGGCCGCTGCAAACTTCTTCCGGCAACGGTGTGTCCGGCGACGCGTGCGACCAATCCTCCGCGCAGACGAAAAAGCGGAGGAAGGCGCGGCGCTGCAGCGTGTCGTGGTCGCGAATCGTCCCGCGGAGCGCCGGGTAGGCAGCCTCAAGCGCGTCGAGGACCGAGCGGATCGTCGCCCGGCCCTCGACCTCAATTTGCACATCGCCATTCACCCGCGCAAGCGTGCGCAAATGCTGCGGAAGTTCTACGCGAATCATGCCAGCGTTTGCACCTCGACCGAGAGCACGCCCGGTAGATCGTGGACGATGGGCATCCAGCTATCTCCGGCATCGGACGAAACGTAGACTTGGCCTCCGGTCGTGCCGAAATAGATCCCGCACGAATCGAGCGAATCGACGGCCATGGCATCGCGGAGGACGTTCACGTAGCAGTTGCTCTGCGGCAAACCTTTGGTGAGCGCCTCCCACTCGTTTCCGCCGCTGCGGCTGCGGTAGACGCGCAGCTTGCCCTCGAGCGGAAAGTGCTCGGAATCGCTCTTGATCGGGACGACGTAGATGGTTTCAGGTTCGTGCGCGTGGACATCAATGACGAAGCCGAAATCAGTGGGCAGATTGCCGCTGACCTCGCGCCATTGATCGCCGGCGTCGTCGCTGCGCATCACGTCCCAGTGTTTCTGCATGAAGAGAACGCCGGGGCGCTTAGGATGCATGGCGACGTGGTGAACGCAGTGGCCGACCTCGGCGGTCTGGTCGGGAAGATACGGCGATTTCAGGCCGCGGTTAATCGGTTTCCAAGTTTCGCCGCGATCGTCGGTGCGGAACCCGCCTGCCGCGGAGATCGCGATGTAGATTCTTTGCGGATTCGACGGGTCGAGAATGATCGTGTGCAATCCCATGCCGCCGGCACCTGGTTGCCATTTCGGCCCGGTGCCGTGGCCCCGGAGTCCGGAGAGCTCATGCCAGGAGTGTGCGCCGTCCGTCGAGCGGAACAATGCAGCGTCCTCGACACCGGCATAGACCGTGTCAGGATCGGTGAACGACGGTTCCAGATGCCAAACGCGCTTGAACTCCCATGGATGCTGGGTGCCGTCGTACCACTGATGCGTGGTGAGAGGCTTGCCGGTTCCGGACGAAGTGTCGTAGACGAACCGATTGCTCTCACCGGCGGGCATGCGACCGGAGGCCATGGTCATGCCGCCGCCTGGTGTCTCCCACGTCTTGCCGCCGTCGCTTGAGCGCTGAATGATCTGGCCGAACCAGCCGCTGGTCTGCGAGGCGTAGATCCGATTCGGGTCGGCCGGCGATCCCTTAACGTGGTAGATCTCCCAACCCGTGAAGTGCGGCCCGCTGATCTCCCAGTTCTGGCGTTTGCCGTCCGAGCTGAGTATGAATGCACCTTTGCGCGTACCGACCAACACTCGTACTTTGCTCATGGATCGCTCCTTTTCGACGCGAGTGTCCGCGTCGCCCCAGCCATCGAAATCCCTCGCGCGAAACGTGCAGAATGAGCCTTATCTCACCAGGGTAATCGCCACTCGCCGTCGATTTGCAGGGGTGTTGGATCGCGGTCTTTCCAGCGCCGCCGGACTTCGGCAAGGATCATGTCACGATGCCTTACCATGCCGTCGACGATGGCACAAGGCGCCGCGGTTTCATTGTGGCGAGCGCCCCAGACAAGCAGCTCCAGCAGTACCGGGGCCAGACCGATCCCCTTCTCGGTCAGCTGGTAGCTCACCCTTCTGCGATCCACCTTATCGATCTCGGCGGTGATGATTCCACTGGCTTCGAGTTTCTTTAGACGGTCGGAAAGAATGTTTGTCGCGATGCCCTCGCCCGACTCCTGAAATTCCTTGAAGGTTCGAAACCCGCGAACCATCAAATCTCGAACGATCAGCAGTGACCAGCGGTCCCCGAAAACTTCGAGTGAAACGCTCACCGGGCAGGTGGAACGGCGTTTGCGCTTAGACTTCCCAGGCACGGTGAGGGATGGTAGCAAACTACTTGCATAATGCAAGCTATATTCCGGCGCGGCCGTTTGATGCCCCACGGAACCGACCTGTCGGTTATCTCTAAAGCTTTCTATGAATTTGCCGATGAACAGGATGTCGCGGGCACTCGCCCACAGAGGCCCAAAGCGCCTCTAATTGCCATAGAGCGCGGCTCAGATCGCATGCATCTGAAGCCTTTTGTCCGCGTTGGGGGGAAAAGAAATGGTAACCACAGGAGTTGGAAACCTGACCAATCAGAGTGTCGCCGAGCCCTGGCAGCAGAGTCTGAACCAGAACGCGGCACAAAGCGGCAGAGCGGTTGGCAGCAGATGGGACCACGATCACGATAGGGATCGATTCGACCGCTCCGGCGACCAGGGGGACACCGGAGATACCGGGGCTTTCAATGTGACCCAAATGGAGTTCATCTCGCTCGCCGCGGCATTCATCGTTGCGCAGGGGCCGTCGTCGCAAAGCGATCCGACCGGCGGCACGACAACATCTCAGGATGCGACCGACGCAGGCGCAGCGCCGACCAGCGCGCAGAGCACCGGGTCCACTGCGACCAACACGCCGGCGTCGGACACTACCGGGACGGCAGCGGCTAGCGCGACCGCCGACAACTCAAGCTTGTTGCAGGGCCTGAACAGCGCGCTGCAAGCGCTGGGCCTGAATCAACAGCAAATCCAACTGTTCGATCAGATCGCTCAAATCATCAACAGCATCAGTCCGGCCGCGTTCAATGACCTCGCGACGCAAATCGAATCATTGGCACAACAGGTCGGGCAGGTGCCGGCGCCGACAACGAGTGCACAAGCTGCAGGCGCGGCGAACACACAAGATGCGGCGGGCTCCACAGATAGCGGCGCATCCACCTCAGGCGGAAGCACCGCGCCCACCACGAGCAGCGGTTCAGCGGACGCTGCCAGCGGAAGTTCAGCGGACGCTGCCAGCGGAAGTTCGGCGGGCGCTGCCAGCGGAAGTTCGGCGGGCACTGCCAGCGGAAGTTCGGCGTCTGGTAACACCGTGCAGATTGAGGAAGTCAGCATCCAGTTCTCTGAAGTGCAAGTACAAGGACAGGCGGACCCGAGTAACCCATCCAATGAAACCCAGGGAGCGTCTGCTAATTCGAATTCGTCGTCACAAGGATCGAGTACAACCGGAAGCAGCCTCGAGTTCGTAGCTTTCAAGCTGCAAATCGAGGAAATCACCGCGACGCTTTCGAACGCGGGTCCACAGACGACTCAGGCACCAGCCCAAAGCCAAGGGGCCTCCACGTGATGCGAGGATGACAACGGCAACGCACAGAGAAACCTGGGGCTCGCCAAACCTTTTCCATCATGGACAGCACAGAGGCAGTGTCGGGATCAATTCCCTGTAACGACGCGACTGAGATTACGCCGGGCGGCGGCACTCAGCGGGCCGCGGACACGGGGAAACAACCTACAGAAGTTCTTGTCGTGGACGATTCGCCAGTGGCGCGCAAGCTGGTGGAACATGCACTCGATAAGGATCGCTACGTCCTCTTGCCGGCCAAAACAGGGGCGGAGGCCTTGGAATTATTCGCGGAACACAAGCCCGGAATCGTCATCACCGATTGGCTGATGCCGGATTTGAGCGGGCTGCAACTCTGCGAGCGAATTCGGACGGAGTTCGGTTCGCGATTCACTTACATCATCATCCTTACGGGCGTCTCCGAAAAAAGCAAGGTTGTGAAAGGGCTGCAGGCCGGAGCCGACGATTATGTGACGAAGCCCTTCAATGCCGAGGAACTCTCGGCGCGGGTGGACGCGGGCCGGCGAATCGTCCAGCTGCACCGCGAAATCGAAGCGAAAAACCTGATGCTGCAGCAACTCGCCCTCACGGATAGTCTGACGAATCTGCCGAACCGGCGAGCGATTGAGGAATGGGGAAAGCGGCAGCTAACCGGCGCACTGCGGCACAAGTTTCCGTTCTGGATCGTGATGGTCGACGTCGACCAATTCAAGACGGTGAATGACACATTTGGGCATGACGCCGGTGATACCGTTCTCCGGAGCTTTGCGGAGATCATCCAACGGAACAGCCGACAATGCGACATCTGCGGCCGGATAGGCGGAGACGAGTTCATGTTGGTGATGACCTTTACAGACCAAGCCGGAGTCCGAGTCGCGGTAGAACGCCTTCGCGCGCAGCTGGAAGCGCAGAAGTTCTCATTTCAAGAGCGCGATGTTCGTGTGACCGCAAGCATCGGTATCGCAGGAATTCGCTCTGGCCAGGAGTGCGATTTCGGACGGCTGATGGTGCAGGCGGATGTCGCCTTGTATTCGGCGAAACGGCTCGGGCGTAACCGGGCTGAGATAGCGGCGCCGAACGCCGGAGCTCCATCGGACGCGGGACGCACGCTCTAGGCAGCACTGGACGACGAATACGAGCCGGACGCAATATGCCAAGCCAGACGCGCGAGTCCGCAAAGCTGCCATCGGTACTCAACGATCTTCCTCCGTTTCCGGTCGTCGCGATCAAAGCCCTGCAACTCGTTTCGAACGAAAAAGCTCCACTGCGTGAGTTGGGCGAACTCATCGGCACGGATGCGGCGCTTTCCGGAGAAATACTGCGGATCGCCAACTCGGCGCTGTACGGCTTGCGAACAGAGGTTGAAAGCGCGCTCACGGCGATGGTGTTGTTGGGGCTCGACCGGGTCAAAAGCGTGGTGGTCACGAGTGCGTTGCGGCACTACATCGGGAGATCGCTCGGCGCACCGTGGATGCGAATCTGCTGGCGTCATAGCCTGGCGACCGCCTTGTTAGCAAAGGAACTGGCCAAGGCAAGCCAGACAAGCGAGGATGTCGCTTACACCGCGGGCATTCTGCACGATATCGGACGGTTGGCACTCGCCATGGCGTATCCGACTCGCTACAGCGAATTCATCATGAACCCCGAGCCGACATCCCTGGAAATCCTGGAAGCCGAGCGCGAACTTTTCGGAATCGATCACTGCGAGGCGGGCGAGACGCTCATGTTGCGGTGGAACATACCGAAGAACTTGGTGCTGGTCGCGTCCGAGCACCATGATCTGCCTCGCGGAAACGATCCTGGCGTTCTGACGATTGTTCGCCATGGTTGCAGGCTTGCGGATGTTCTGGGATTCGAAGTGGTGCGCGGGGCGAGGCGGCCAACATATGAAGATGTGCTCGCCGAGATGCCGGCAACCAGCAGGTTGCCGCGCGACCAGCAGGATCTGGCGTTTCTCATTGCCAGCAAGATCAACTCGATTGAGATGAGTTGACGGAAGACGCTCCACGAAAACATCGGGGCACCGCTGGCGGGTCGTCCTCTCTCGAACCATTTCCCTCAGGTTGCATCGGCTCAACCTAGTATGCAGACGGTAACCTAGGGCCGCCGAGTAGAGCATCCCTTCCGACCTCTTTTTTTGACTACTTGCTTTTTGAAAATGCCGGTGCTTGAATAGCGCCAATCGCTGGCTCCTTCTAAGGGAGACGGCTGGACCGTGAGGGCGCTTCTGGAAGAAAATTCCAGGCGAGGCTGAATATGCCAACTGCGCGATCTTCGCAGGGAGTGGCAGCTCGCGTCGCACACTCGACCGAAACGTCCACACCAATTCCCGAGACTCTCCGCTCTCTTCTTCACGCATTCCACGTAGGCCTGATGTTAAACGGCCCGAGCGGGGAAATACTCTTTGTGAATCAAGCCGCACTCCAAATGTTCGGAACGACCGAGGACGAAGTACGCAATAAGAGCATCCGCGACGTAGATCTCGTGTGCCTGCGAGAAGACGGATCGGAATGTCCGCTATCGATGCGGCCTGTGGCGCGAGCGATTCGAACCAGGCAGGCTGTTGTGAGCGAAGTGGTTGGCTGGCGGCGGGCGGGTTCCGAAGCAGTTCTATGGACGCTGGTCACGGCGGTGCCGCAGTTGACGGAGGAGCGTCAGGTCCGCGAAGTAATTACCACGCTGACCGACATCACAGACCGGAAGAACGCAGAGGCCGCCCTGCGAAGAGCGGGTGACCTGAACCGCCAAATTCTGCTGAGTGCCCAAGAGGGCGTCATCGTTCACGACCGCCAACTTCGGTACGTTTTGTGGAATCCGTATATGGAACGCATGACTGGTTTGCGGGAAGAGGATGTAGTCGGGAAGCACCCTAAAGAATTGTTCCCATCCACGATTGCAGAGGGCATGTGCGCCGATTTGGAAAGGGCGCTAGTGGGAGAAGCCGGTTCATCACTGGATTCCCCCTTCGTGATACCCCAAACAAAGCGATCGGGCTGGTGCAACAACAACTTCGCGCCCTTGCGCGACGCAAAGGGCGAAATAATCGGAGTGGTGGCCACTGTCCGCGACATCACCGAGCGGAAGCGTACCGAAGACAGGTTGAGAGAGAGCGAGAACCTGCTGGCTCAAGCCGAACAACTCGCCGACCTAGGGAGCTGGGAATTGGATGTCGAAACGCAGGCGCTCAATTGGTCGGCAAACTACTTCCGCATGCTCGGCCAAGATCCACAACCGGGCCCCGTCGACTATTGCCGTGGAATCAAGACGATTCACGCGGAAGATCTGGAGCGGGCGAACCGCGACATGGACCGGCTAATTCGCACCGGCCAACCACTGGATAACGAAATGCGAATCATCAGGCCAGACGGCGCTGTGCGCATCTTGCACTCGCGCGCGGTCGCGATAAGAGACGGAACTGGCCGCACGGTGCGTGTTCAAGGAATGTCGCAGGACGTGACCGAACGCAAGAACGAAGAAGAGCGGCTGCGGAAGAGCGAAGCCTTGCTATCGCAGGCGGAGCAGATCGCTGATTTTGGCAGCTGGGAAACGGATCTGAAAAGCGGTCGATCGACGCTCTCGAAGCACTTACTTCAAATGTACGGCCTCGCGTCGGAGGCAGAGTGGGACCGCGAAGCGTACTGGGAGCGGGTCCATCCGGATGACCGCATGCGAGCGCAGGCGATGGTCAAGCGAGCGCTAGAGGAATGCAAACCATTCGAGATGATCGTTCGCTACCGGGGATCGGACGGAGCGTACCGGGTCCACCTTTCTCGCGCCATTCAAGTCCCCGGACCAGACGGGCGAGCCGCGCGCTCGATCGGAGTCGCACACGACATCACGGAACAGGTGCGGACTGAAGAAGAACTGCGCCAGCTTTCTTCACGTCTGCTGCAATTGCAAGATGAAGAGAGACGGCGGATCGCGCGGGACTTGCATGACAGCGTTGCCCAGAAGCTCCTCAGCATAAATCTGAATCTTGCGCAGTTTTCCAAATCCGAGGACATTCGGACCAGGGCGGCCCGCCGGATATTGGCTGACACCCGAAAGGCTGTGCGGGACCTGTCTCGCGAGATTCGGTCCCTTTCCTACCTGCTGCATCCCCCGCTGCTAGAAGAGCTGGGACTCGCGTCGGCCATCGAGGAGTATGCAAAGGGCTTCAGCAAGCGGAGCGGCATTGATTTGAAATTTGAAATGCCCTATGACGTGAGCCGCATGTCGAAGGAATCGGAGATGGCACTCTTCCGAATCGTACAAGAAGCGCTCGGGAACATTCAGCGGCACTCTGGAAGCTTATCGGGCAGTATCCGCCTTGCCAGAGCGGGCGGCGAGATCGTATTGGAGATAAGTGACACGGGCCGTGGAATCGCAAGAGACGATCGCAAGAAAAGGGTGACTGGCGCGGGAAGGCTTGGGGTAGGCATACTTGGAATGCGAGAACGGATGAGGCAATTGGGCGGAAGGCTTGAAATCGCGTCGGGAAGCTGGGGTACGATGATCAGAGCAGTTTTGCCCGTTCACGATGAGAGGAACAATGCCGCTTAGAATCCTCTTGGCAGATGACCACGGGATCGTGCGGCGAGGACTGAAAGGGCTCCTGGAATCGAAGAAAGGATGGAAAGTATGCGCCGAAGCAGCCGATGGCCGGGAGGCGGTTGCGAAGGCGGAGCAGCACAAGCCAGACGTGGCCATCCTCGATATCGGAATGCCCGAGCTAAATGGAGTGGAGGCGACGCGACAAATTCGCGCTGCCTCACCTCGGACGGAGGTCCTGATTCTTAGTGCACATGGGTCCGAAAGACTGGCTCGGGAAATACTAGAGGCAGGCGGAAGAGGATACCTAGTGAAGGAGGACGCGGATCAAGATTTGCTATCCGCGGTCGAGGCGGTCCGGCAGCACAAGCCCTATTTCACGCGCAAGCTTGCCGACTGGGCTGTACAGGAGATCGACGGAAGCCATGGGGTCGCGCGACGGGGCAGACTGACTCCGCGCGAGCGAGAGATCGCCCAACTTCTGGCGGAGGGCAAGAGCAATAAGGAAGTTGGGGTGATGCTGAGCATCAGCGCGAAGACTGTGGAAACCCACAGGGCCAACATCATGTTGAAACTGAACCTGCATTCGATCACAGAGCTCGTCCACTATGCAATCCGCAACGAAATGATTCACACATAAAGAAATCGGCAAAGACCCTCTACAGTCTTTTCCCTAGGATACACGCCGAATTTACGGGCGCCGCCATAGGCCGCATTGTTACAGCATTGCAATCCATAACGAGTGAAAGGAAGGGACTGAAGTTGGAAAGAACAGTACGTGTGTTGGTTGTAGATGATTCTGTGACCTCTTCGGCCGCAATTTGCTCGCAACTGGAAGCCCACAATGAAATCGAGGTCGTCGGAACGGCCAAGAATGGATTCGAACTCCTAGAAAGGGCACAGGAACTGCAGCCCGATGTTGTCATAACCGACCTTCATATGCCGCGGCTGAACGGAGTGGAATGTGTGCTGCGGCTGCGCGAGTTGATGCCCGATACCCAGTTCATCGTCGTCACCGGCTCGTCAGAGAACCCAGAAGGTATTTCGCAATCCGCCGGGCCGGCCGACCAATATTTCGACAAGAGCACGTCGCTTGAAAACGTTCTCGACGAAATTCGCAGATTTTTCCCGGAGGTTTTCGGGAAACGCAAAGGCACTGACGCAGAGACTTCGACGGGTGACGCTGGGGACCCGCGCGAAGCGAGCTATTGCTAGGCCCTTGGCCGCCGAAGCGGTGACCTAGGCCTCGCTCGTCATTTCGGAGGCCCACTGCATGGCGGTCCATTGAGCATCTGCCGCCGAGCCATCGGGCAAGCGCAACTCGCTTGACAACCTCTCGGCCTCTTCCCAGCGGCCGGCTTCCTGAGCGAGCATCAAGTCATAGATTGGAGTGAGCCGGCAACGTTCCCCAAGAAGGACGGCCCGCGTATCGGCCTCGAGCGCAATGCCGTCGAGAACGAGGCCCATCGGCATCTCGAGAATTGCGTCCATCACGGAAAGCATGCCGACGAGGAACAGGTCGGACGATCCATGTTCGACCTTGGTTGAAATGAGTTCGCAGAAGCGCGCCCGCGTGAGCGCTGTAAGAACGAGATCGGTCGGCTTGTTCTGCCCGGCGGTGAGCGTGGTGACGAGGCGAATCCAGCGACGCATCTCGCGATCACCCAAGATTGCGAGCGCATGGCGCACCGAGCGAACTTCCTGCCGGAAACCGAAGATCGGTGAGTTCAGGTAGCGCAGCAGGCGGTAGCAGAGCGATGTTTCTCCCTTGAGTATTTCTTCGATTTTGCGCGGGTCCGCATCCGGCTGAGAGATGGCCTGCAGAAGACGCAAATAGTTGATCCGGTTCGCAGGAATTTCGCGGGCCTGCACGATCTCCGGTTTGCGGAAGAAGTATCCCTGGAAATAGCTGAAGCCGGCCTTCCGAGCGGCGAGAAACTCCTCACGCGTCTCCGTCTTTTCCGCCAGGATGCGACGGCGGGGATTGCCGTAACGTTTGACCAGAGCGGAACACGTTTCGAAGGGCGTGGTGCGCAAGTCAACTTTGATGATATCGGCCAAGGAGGCCAGCGGCTCGCGGGGATCATTTTCGGAGAAATCGTCCAACGCAATCAGGTAACCGGCATCTTTGAGGCGCTGGCACGTGGAGATCACGAGTTCGTCGGCTGGAACTGTCTCCAGAATTTCCACGGCGGTCTGATTTGGCGGCAACAAAGTGATATAACCGCGAAGCAGCAGATCGCGCGTGCAATTGATGAAGGCGCGGCGGCCGTCGCACAGGACATCTAGCCCCATCAGAATCGACGAATCCAGGAGGCTGCGGGAGGCGGCGTCGGGATCGGAGCTCGTGAATGAATTCTCGAGGCTATCTCGAAACAGCAGCTCGTAGCCGTAGACTTGCTGGTCGGCGGTGAGAATTGGCTGCCTGGCCGCGTACCGAAGGAACTTGTTCGAGCCAGACTGGTCCGGCTTAGTTGCGCGCAAAGTCTCCACACTTGTTCTTCGGCAGCCCGGGAACAAAACTTTAACTGGATTTGGACAACAGGAAGCGATCCTGGAACGCCGCTCACGCTCCGTTACCGATGGTTTGTGGAAGCGGAAAGCATTCGATTTGTTACTCATTTCTAAAGCTTTACGCCAATCAGCCGATTAGCTAGTCAGGCGATTCGCTTGGGGGAGTCTGCTTGATTGCTGACCGGTGAGAGCTAGGCGCACGGCGGCATTTGCCACCCTCAATTCCGACTCAACGCAATCGCAGCCATCAATTCAGACAATGATCGAAAAGACGCGAGATCAGGCGAATCGAAATATGTCGATTCAGCGAGAACTTACGAGGGTCGTCCTTTGCGTATGGGCAGAAACGGTAGCCATCGCGTGCGCGGGAATCGTGGCCTTCGAGGCCGTAGGAATTCGAACGGCAACGCATGCGCTGGCCGGTCCAAGCAGATCTCATGTGCCTGTTTTCCAGCTGGCCGCATTTCTCATGTTGGTAACGGGCACGTCATTGGCCGCAGTGTGGATGCTGACTCCGCGCCTCCGCAGGAAGATGCAGGGCGAAGTCCGAGGCAGTGGAGCCGCCGTCCCAGGCGAGCACGAGCGGACGATAGCGCTCGAGAAAGAATCCATCCAGCACAGACAGGCGGAACGAGAACTTCTGGAACGACAAGGATTCCTTGCCTCGGTGATCGAGAATGTGCCGGTAGGCATCGTGGCCATCGCCGCGGACAACACGGTGCAGATGTGCAATCACGCGTTTGAAACGATATTCGGATATCAGCGACAGGAAATAACGGGCAAGTCGCTCCCCGATCTGCTTGCCACCCCGGAGCTTCGTCCAGAGGTTGACGTGAACCGGGAACGGCTGCGGCAGAACGAGGCCACTCACATCGTTACCCGCCGAAAACGCCTCGACGGAAGCCTGATCGACGTGGAAGCGTTCTCGGTGCCAATCATAAGCAATGAAAACAACACCGGAGCTGTGCTGCTCTACCAAGACATCACCGAGCGCAAACGAGCGGAAAAAGCACTGGCGGAGCGAACGAATTTGCTCAACTCGCTCGTCGATCAACTGCCCGTCGGCGTCGTCCTAACTGACGCGACCAGCGCTGTAGTTATGTGCAATCCCGCTTTCGAGAAACTTTTCGGATATCGCCAGGAAGAGATCGCGGGCCGCCAGGTTTTTCATCTGCTAGGTTCGGGCGAGCTTCGCGCTCAAATGGAAGATTCGCACAGACAAGTCATGGAAGGAAAGCTGACGCGCTTGGCTACGCGCCGGCGACGCCGTGACGGATCTTTCGTGGATGTAGAAGTTTTCGGCGTACCCGTCATACGCGACGGCAAAACCTCAGAGGTCATGGTCATCTATTACGACATCACAGAACGCAAACGTGCAGAAGAGGCGCTCTTGCGCGCCAAAGAAGCGGCGGAATCGGCAAGCAGGGCGAAAAGCGAGTTCCTGGCCAACATGAGCCATGAGATCCGAACTCCGATGAACGGGATCATCGGCATGACGGAGCTCGTGCTCGACACCGAACTGGATGCAGAGCAACGTGAACAGCTAAACCTGGCCAAAGCGTCGGCGGAATCACTGCTTTCGCTGATCAACGACATTCTGGATTATTCGAAAATCGAAGCCGGCCAGATGGACATCGACTCGATTGATTTCAGCCTGGGTGATTGCCTGGGCGACACGATGAAGGCGCTCAGTCTTCGCGCCCATCAAAAAGGGCTGGAACTCGCCTATGAGATCGAGCCGGAAGTGCCGGAAGGCGTGGCTGGTGATCCTGGCCGCTTGCGGCAGATCGTCAACAACCTAGTCGGCAACGCGATCAAGTTCACTGAGAAAGGCGAAGTCGTCCTTCAGGTGAAGGTGGAGTCGCGCGAACCAGACTTCGTGCGGCTGCACTGCACGGTTACCGATACCGGCATCGGCATTGCTCGAGACAAGCAGAGCACGATCTTTGAGCCGTTCAAACAGGCTGATGGCTCGATGACCCGAAGATACGGCGGAACGGGATTGGGCCTGACCATTTCGTCTCGCTTGGTGGAACTGATGGGAGGCCGAATCTGGGTAGAAAGCGAGCTCGATAAGGGCAGCCGCTTCCATTTCACAGTGTGCTTCAAACCGCAGAGCACCGCCGCCAGAGTGGCGGCCATGCGAGATCCCGCGGCGTTGCACGGTATGCCGGTACTGATCGTAGATGACAATGCGACGAACCGCCAGATTCTCTTCAAACTGCTTCGCAACTGGGGCATGAAGCCTTGCGAAGCGGAAAATGGGACCAAGGCCATGGCCGCTCTCATACAGGCGAAGAGCGCTGGAAAGCACTTTCCGCTAATCCTACTCGACGCTCAAATGCCCGAGATGGATGGATTCGCGCTGGCTGAATACATCAAGCGGCATCCCGACTTTCGGGCGGGAACAGTGATGATGCTGAGTTCGGCGGGCCAACGCGGAGACAGCGTCCGCTGCCGCGATCTGGGAGTCGCCGCTTATCTGACCAAGCCCGTACGTCAAGGAGAACTGCTGGACGCAATCCTAATCGCGCTGGGCACTCCAGCGCGGCAAGAAGTAAAGTCTCCACTCGCCGCGCGCCGGACACGCGAAGCTCCGTGCAAGCTCCACATACTTCTCGCCGAAGACAACCCGGTCAATCAGTTGCTTGTTGTCCGGCTGTTGGAAAAATGGGGTCACAGGGTGGCCATTGCCGCGAACGGCAGGAAAGCGCTCGATATGCTGCAGAAGGATTCGTACGACCTGATCCTGATGGATGTCCAAATGCCAGAGATGAATGGCTGGGAGACAACCCAAGCCATTCGCGAAAAAGAAAGGACGACCGGCCAACATCTTCCGATCGTCGCCATGACGGCGCATGCGATGAAGGGTGACGATGAGAAATGCTACGCGGCGGGGATGGACGACTATCTGGCGAAGCCGATTCGCACAGCCGAACTAATCGCGATCCTCGACCAGATCGGACACCGGAAGGTAGCCCTGCAGGCGGCAGAGGAACGATCCCTGGAAACTTCGAAGTCAGAAGTCATCAACTAGCGGGCCCGCGAGGCGCTGACAAGGAAAGATTTTGAGGTTTCGATGGGCCATCGCACAGAGCAGCGCATGACCATTTCGTTGCCGGTCACGGTACGCGGATTAGATCCCCACGGCCATCCGTTCGAGACGACGACGGAGACGCACGACATTAGTTGCTCCGGGGCATGCCTGAACGGTGTGGGCAAGTCTGTCGAGCTTGGAAGTAGAGTCGAAATCCAGTGCGGGGATCAAAGGGCGTGGTATCGCGTCCAATGGGCAGATAACTCGCCAATGGGTCTCGGCCGCGCGGGCGTACGATGCCTTGAGCCCGGTAACTATATCTGGGGTGTGCCACCGAAAGAATGGGTGCCTGACAACTACGAGCCATCTCACTCTGAGCCGGCGATTCCAGAGCCAGTGGAAGTGCCTCCAGCGCATGTTGGAGCACCGGCCTGGTCAGGCGCCGATCGCCGCCAATTTCCGCGGTGTTCCTGCCGAATCGAAGCGCAGGTGACCACGGACAATGGCGCTGTGCGGCTGCCCGGAACGGTCACAGACATTTCGCTCGGCGGCTGCTATGTGGAAATGCTGGTACCCTTGCCCGTCGATACTGCGGTCGAAGTGCTACTCCAGCTGGACCAAACGACCGCGCAAATGTTCGGCAGGGTGCGCTCGTCGCAGACGGGGCTCGGGATGGGAATCGCGTTCACAGGGATGCGCCCAGCAGATTTCGCACAGCTTCAGCGACTCGCGCCCGCGCCGACCAGACCCGTCGCAATACCGAAGCTCGCTGGGACTGCCGTCGGTGGTCAGCGTGCCGCGGCGCCAATGGCAAGCGCCCGCGCCGTCGCCGCGCAGAGCCGGCCACCCGGGCCGCGAAGCGTTGAAGTCAAGGACGTGCCAGCGACCCCAGAGGCATTTCAGGCCGTCGTCAGATTGCTTTTCCGCAAGGGGCTCCTCACGCGCGAAGAACTGACGGAAGAACTGGAAAAACTCAAGCCCACCCGCGCTTAGGCTTCTTCTGGCAGAACATTAGTTGGGAACGAAATGTCCCAGGTCCGGCGCGATGGATGGAGGCTTCGCCGGCGAAGCTTTCGGAGGCTGCGGACTGCTCCTGAATACGCCTCCCGCTGCGGGATTGAGGACAACGATATCGACACGACGATTGTGGGCCCGGCCTTCCGCCGTGTCGTTTGAATCGACGGGATGGTATTCGGCATAACCGGCGGCAGCCAGCCGGGCCGGAGAAAATTTATATCGCAGAATAAAAGCTTTGATGAGTTCGATTGCGCGCGCCGTTGAAAGCTCCCAATTGGAATCAAACTGGCGCGTGTGAATCGGCACGTTGTCGGTGTGACCTTCGATGCGCAACATTTCATCGCGCGGACCGAGAACGGCTGCGATCCGATCGAGCGCGTCCATGGAGGAGCGACGGAGGTTGGCGGAACCGCTTTCAAAAAACCCGATCTCGCGCAAGCTGATCACCAGGCCTTCGTGGCGCGCAGTCAGCTTCAGAACGTTGCGCTTGATCTCCGGCGCGAGCGCCTTTTCTAGCTGACCTTGAATGTCTTTCAGCTCCCCGGGCACGATGCTGCCGCTCAATTCGCCGTTTTCAGGTTGAATGAAGCGCTGCATATCCTGCGTGCGTGAAACGTTTTCGATGGCTTGCACGTCCTGAAATGGCATCGGCTCGGTCGTAGCGAGCGGAACTTTGGTATTTGAGTTGTCGAATACAGCCATGCGTTGAAATGCGACTTGAATCGCCATGGCGAGCTGGCCGATTTTGCGTTTGTCCACCTGCGAGGACGAGTAAAGAACGACGAAAAACGCAAACAGGAGCGTGATGAAATCAGCATACGAAACGAGCCAGCGCTCGTGGTTGGCGTGCTCTTCGTGACGCTTCTTGCGGCTCACGCGGTCTTTTCCTCGGTCTGGAGCGACGCCTTCCCTGACTTTGCCGTCTTGTTCGCCTCAGCGAAAAACCCGAGCAGCTTGGTTTCGATCATGCGGGGATTCATGCCCTCCAAAATCGAAACGACGCCTTCAAGGATCATCTCGCGAGCGACCTGCTCTTGCCGGATCCGCATCTTGATTTTTCCGGCCGCTGGCAAGAAAAACAGATTGGCGGAAGCCACACCGTAGATGGTGGCCACGAAAGCAACGGCAATTCCGCGCCCTACCTCGGAAATGTCGTCGAGGTGCTGCATCACCTGAATCAGGCCCAGCACCGCGCCGATAATGCCGATGGTTGGCGAGAAGCCTCCGGCGGATTCGAATACCTTGGGGATATGGTCATCGTGCTCCGCTTGATTGTCCAGTTCCAACTCCATCATCTTGCGGAGCTCGTGCGGCTCGGTTCCGTCGACGGCCAGCATGAGCGATTTCTTGAGGAACGGCTCCTGAATCGTATCGATTTCTTTGTCAAGCGAAACGATCCCGCCGCGGCGTGCCTTGTTGGCGTATCCCACGATTTCTGCGATTCTGTCGTGCGGATCCTTGGTGTTATTGAAAAATAAGGAACCGAGCCGTTTGAACGCTTCGAGCACGACCGGCAACGGAAACTGAATCATGACCGCGCCGAGCGTGCCACCAAAAACGATCATCGCTGCCGTGGGCTGCAGGATCTGCGCTACTTTCCCGCCCTCGAGCGTGAGACCTAGGAAAATACCGCCCAGCGCTACCAAGATTCCTGCAAACGTGCTCTTGTCCATCCGTCTAGTCCCTTAGGCCTTTTTCGCGGGAGGCCGAGCCTCGCCGCCAAGATCGCGAGAAGGCAAAGCAGGTTCCGGCAGAAACATAGGTGGCACGGGAAGGCCCGCAAGAACACTTCGCCTGAAATCAACGATTTTTGACAAGATGTCGTCGCTGGATTCGAGCACGATGACCTTTTCTCCGGTTACAAGTGTGATGACGGTATCCGGCGCGCTCTCAACCGACTTGATGAGATCCGAATTGATCATGAAAGGCTGATTGTTCAGGCGTGTGAGTCGGATCATAGCGGCCGCCTTTTGCCACACACGTCCACGTACACGTGGACGACGCGCGTGACGCCTCAATGTCTATATCGGCAAAGTACGCTCTAAGTTGAGCCAGGTCATGGCACAGCCGTGCATCTTTCGCCCCGCGAAAATTGCAATCCTCTAATAGGGCCACCCGTGTGCACCTTCCCCGAGCGAACTGCGTGGATCGGAGCGACTGGAACGTAATTGTTGGGCAAATTCTGCCGGATTGCGAAAAGTGCGCTCGCGGCCCTGCAGTTTTTTCCGGAATTCAAAAGAAGATGCTGCCTTGAAGCTGCAGACACAGGAATTCAAAGAAATGGTCTCGTCGTTTCCGGGTGAACGGCGGCCTGCCAACCCCGCAGCCGCCGGCGGAACAGCCCAACCGCCCGCACGGAACGACAATGCAACGCCAAACAGCGCAGTGAAGCCCGATCACCTGCCGCGCGGTGTTGCGTGGAGCGGGCGCGGTGATGTAACGGACGACCTCATGGCCGCGCCCGCACCTTCTTTCAACAGTTGGGCTGTCGGACTGGTCTAGGCGTGACGCAAGAGTTCAGTGGGATCGTGTTTGAGGATCGGGAGTCAAACGCAATCAACCTCACCCTCTCGAGGTGATCATGGGAAAAAGAGCACTTATTACCGGCATTACTGGACAGGACGGATCGTATCTTGCAGAGTTCCTGCTTCGAATGGGCTACAAAGTCTGCGGAATCGTGCGCCGAAGCAGCACGGTCAACCTGGAACGGCTGGCTCACATCCAAAACAAAGTCGAACTGATACAGGGCGACCTGCTCGATCAAAATTCTCTGATCTCGGCGCTTAATCAAAGCGAGCCGGACGAGGTCTACAACCTCGCGGCACAATCCTTCGTTCCGACATCCTGGAATCAACCGGTACTGACGGCGGAATTCACGGCATTGGGAGTGACTCGGTTGCTCGAAGCGATTCGCGTGGTGAATCCGCGCATTCGGTTCTACCAAGCTTCATCGAGCGAGATGTTCGGAGCAGCAAGCGAGATGCCCCAGAGCGAGCGGACGAAATTTCATCCGCGCAGCCCGTATGGAGTCGCGAAGCTGTACGGACACTGGATCACGGTCAACTACCGCGAGAGCTACGACCTTTTCACTTCTTCGGGCATCCTCTTCAACCACGAATCGCCGCGGCGCAGCGTGGAGTTCGTGACGCGCAAAGTGACCTACAGCATCGCGCGGATCAAATTCGGGCTTCGGAAGAGCCTGAAAATGGGCAACCTCGACGTTCAGCGAGACTGGGGATACGCCGGCGATTACGTGCGAGCGATGTGGCTAATGCTGCAGCAGGACACGCCGCAGGACTACGTAATCGCGACCGGCGTATCGCATACCGTGCGCCATCTGCTTGAAGTGGCTTTCGCACATGCGGGTCTCGATTATCGTGAGCATGTCGAGATCGATCCGGATCTTCTGCGCCCGGCTGAAGTGTTTCACTTGCTGGGAGACTCTTCCAAAGCGCGGCGCGAACTCGGATGGGAGCCGACCGTCTCGTTCGACGAACTCGTCCGCATGATGGTGGATGCGGACCTCGCCGCCGTCCGTAACAACGCTGAAGAGCCCCCAGTCGCGCGGCACCTCGAGCCGGCGGCAGGCCTACCCCAGCCGGTCCGGTCCCTGCGGTAGTTTTCTCTGACTGTCGAGCCGCTAGGTTATGGTCTACGGACTCGCCTGCAGAGCGGTGGCTGCAGTCGCCTCAGAAATGGTCAATGAAACTGTGCGTTTGAGCCGGATGTCATCGACCGAACGGCCGACAGAAATCATGAATTCCCCAGGGTCAATGTGCCACGCGTGGCTGTTCGTATCAAAGTAGGCGAAGGCGCGACTATTCAGAAGCACCTTGATTCGATGCGTCTCTCGAGGGCGCAGATCGACCCTCGCAAATCCCTTGAGTTCCTTCGCAGGGCGCGAAACCTGAGGATTCACCTCACCGACATATACCTCCGCGACGTCGGCACCGTCTCTGTGACCGGTATTGGTAACGTCGAAGGAGACTTCGTAGGTTGGGCCCGACTTTTCGGACGGGGCGACAGCTTTCGCGGGCGCGACAAATCGCACCGAGAGATTCGCGTACTCAAAGGTCGCGTACGACAGACCGTAGCCGAAGGGGAAAAGCGGTGTGGTGCCGTTGTGTTCGTAGCCTCGATAGCCGACAAATACGCCTTCTTTGTATTCGACTTGCTCGGTGCCAGCTTCGGGGTAGTAGCTGTCATGGACCGGGTTATCCTCCCAGCGGTGCTCGAAGGTCACAGGCAAGCGGCCGGAGGGATCGGCGTCGCCAAAAAGGATTTGCGCAAACGCGGTGCCACCCTCTTGACCCGGGTACCAAGCTTCCAGCAAGGCCGGGACGCGATCGATCCAGTTCCGCATGTCGAAACTTCCGCCTGAAGTGACGACGACGATGGTGTGTTTGTTCAGGGCCGCCATTCTTTCAATCAACTCGTCCTGCCCTGGAGGAAGCCGGAAGGTCCGATCGGCACCCTCGCTTTCCGTCTCGGGACTGAAGCCAGCGCAGACCACAACCGCATCGGCTGCCGATGCAATCTTCTCCGCGGCTGAACTGACATACGTGCCTTGACGCGCGATCCCGAACCGAAACCTTCCGCCCAAGAAACCCGGCCTGCCATGATGCTCAACCACGATCTTGTGCGAACCCGCATTGAGGTTCATGGTGGCGACTCCGACCAAGGCCCGGGCTTCGGTCCAACTATCCAGGATCGTTGCGCCATCGACGTACACGCGATAGTAGCCGCCTGCTTCGCCGGTCGCTTGCACAAAGAAGTCGTATGATCCGTTCTCAAGAACCGTGTAGTAGCCGGTCCAACGGGCCGAGCCCACGCCGGACGGATAAGCAGGCGGACTGTAACCAAGGTCGGCATTCGGATCTGCCCCAAAATTGATGTGCAACTCGGTGCGGTGCTCGATCGGATCGCCCTCTAAATTTTCATTGGAGAAGTACTCAGCAATCACTCCGGAACTCGCTGCGGTTTCGGAGGTCGAGAGAGCTGTCCGCTGCGCGAGATCGCTTAACTGGGGAATTCCTGGATCGTAGAGGGTCGACACAGATGCACCGAGTTCATTCGCAATTCCCTCCAGGAAACTCACGGCCGCAAATGGCCGGACGCCTGCGCTGCCGCCTCCCACCGGAACTGCGGGATATGCACCGGGTCCGATTACGGCAATGGATTTGATCTTCTGCTTGTCGAGCGGGAGGACGCCATTCTCGTTCTTGAGAAGGACCATGCCTTCGCGCGAAGCCTCGAGTGCGACCTGGCGGCCCGGCAGGTTGTATCGCGGAATTTGAGGATCCGTCTGATCCTGTCCCGGTTGCGACTCAAGTGCCAATCGGAGAATGCGCCGGACCTTATCGTCGATCGTCGCAACGGAGAGTTTTCCCCCATCAACCGCGGGGACCAGTGTGGTCCGGTTCATGAACGCGCCCGCCGGCATCTCCAGATCGAGACCGCTGTTGGCCGCGGCCACTCCATCATAGGTAGAAAACCAATCGGACATGAGCACGCCTTGGAAACCCCACTCCTTTTTCAGGATTTCCGTGTTCAGAAAAGCGTTTTGCGTCATGTGAGAGCCGTTGACGAGATTGTAGGAGTCCATCAGAGCGCGAACGTGAGCCTCCTTCACGGCTGCCTCGAAAACTGGAAGATAGATTTCGCGCATCGTCCGTTCGTCGATGATGTCGTTTGTCGCGTGACGGGCATATTCGGAATTGTTGCCCATGAAGTGCTTGACTGTCGCACTTACGCCTTCGCTTTGCACTCCCTGTATGTAGCCAACAGCAATGCGGGAAGCCAGGAACGGGTCCTCGCCGAAGTATTCGAAATTGCGGCCATTCATTGGCGCGCGGTAAATGTTCACGCCAGGACCGAGAAGAACATTCACACCTTTCGCCCGGGCATCACGTCCGATTTGTTCGCCGACGCGCCGCGCCAGACCGGGGTCCCAGGTGGCGGCCAGATTGATGCCACCTGGCATCGCGGTCGCAGGGCCAAAGTTGCGGACGCCCATCGGGCCATCGGCCATCTTTAGGCGCGACAGATTCGACGCGGGCACCGCGCGCGTATAGAAACCGTCGACCCCGCCAAGCAGGTCAATCTTTTCTTCGAGGGACATCTGCGCGAGGATCTTTTCGACTTGCTGCTCGGTGTTCGTGTCCTGCGGGAATAACAATGGGGCAAGACCGCAAAACAGGAGACAAATCAGTGCGGCCTTCCGCACCACTCGCCAGTTCCGTTTCATGTGGACTCGCAACATTTCCCTATCTTGAGAATATCCGGCGAAGTGCACCCCGGTCGTCGATCGACCAATGGGCCAGCCTCGTCGGCGCAAACTACTTCCGCCAAAATGCTTCGATCTCTTCCAGCGTGCGACCTTTGGTTTCGGGCGCCAGGTAGTAGGAAAAGATCCATGCCCCGACAGCCAAGACTGCGTACAACCAGAACGTCCGGCTGGTGCCGATCGTTTGCAGAAGGGTCAAAAAGGTCAGCGAGACCACCAGGTTCGAGCCCCAGTTGAAGGTTGCCGACAGACCCTCGGCGGAGCTTCGCACTCGGAGCGGGTAGATCTCGGAAATCAACAGCCAGAAGATGGGGCCGAGGCTGATGGCAAACGACGCCACGTAAAGCATGATGCTGACAACTGCCACCCAGGCCAATGCTCCGTTGTGCGCCGAAACTTGAAACGATAAGCCAAGAATGCCAAGTGTGAGCACCATGCCAGCGATTCCAGTGAGCAAGAGCGGGCGCCGGCCTACACGGTCGATGAGCCACATCGACACCACGGTCATCAGGACATTCACCAGACCGATTCCGGCCGTTGTTAGAATGGCGCCCGAAGCAGAAGGTATCCCCGCCGTCTGAATAATGATGGGCGCGTAGTAGATCACCGTGTTGATTCCGGTGACTTGCTGAAACACTGCGAGGCCGAGTCCGACGATCAACGCCGCCCGCAAAGAAGGATGCAGCAGGTCCGACAGCCTGCCCTGCTCCGTCGTGAGCTCGAGGCTCCGCTCGATCTCCGAGAGTTCATCTTCGACCGCTGGCGTGTTACGAATCTTCTGCAAGACGCCCCGCGCATCTCCGATCTTGCCCTGCTTGACCAGCCAACGAGGACTCTCAGGTAAGAAGAGCATTCCAAGGCCGAAAACAACCGCCGGAATGATTGCCAAACCGAACATCCAGCGCCAACCCTCGATGGCCGCCAAGGCGTAACCTGCTATGTACGCGAGCAAGATCCCGACTGTGATTGAGAGCTGAAAGAGAGAAACGGTCCAACCGCGTGAGGCCGGCGGCGAAACCTCCGAGATGTAGACGGGAACCGTGCCGGAGGAGAGCCCGATTGCCAGCCCCACGATGATGCGGCCGCCGATCAGAATCGCGGGTGAGCCAGCTGCGGCGCAAAGAATCGCGCCGATCGCGAAGATACTGGCGGTGACGATCAACAGCGCCCGCCGACCGAACAGGTCAGCCAGGCGCCCGCCGACCAAAGCGCCTGCCGCGGCGCCAGCCAACACTCCACTGACGATTACTTCAAGCGCGAACGGGGAGAGTGCAAACTCCTTCTTCAAGAAAAGCTCGGCGCTCGAGATCACTCCTGTGTCGTAGCCGAAGAGCAAGCCCCCGAGTCCCGCGAAGACAGCGGCCACGTAGACGAATTTGCCTGCGGGCGAGCGAAGATCAGCCGCGCTTGTGTCCAAGGATCCTCCTGTCTTCGCTACGTCTCTCCCCCGGGTTCATATTCGGCGGCAACCTCCTCGTTCGCAAGTGCGAAACTGCGGTCGCATCGATCAAGCCAGTCCGAGTGCCTGACGCTCGTCCCGATCCGGATCGTTCTTCGCTTCGCAGATGTTGTCGAAGATCATCACTGCCCTGTCACTAGCTGTGAAAGCTGGCCACTTCGGAAGACCCGGATGATTCGGGTCACCACACCGCCCAAAATTGATCCACGCTTCGCTGACCTTGGCAGCAAGTGCGCGGGGAACGGGACCTCCGCCGGTCATCGGAGCACAGCGGTCCGTGTTGTCGAAAACAAACGCGAGCTCGGAACAATGAAAGGCACCGGGCCTTTTATCTAGCACCGGTGTTTTCCAGCAAAACCAGTACGTGTAGACGGGCGCGCCACCCAGGGCAGCTTGACGCGCCGCCTGTGTGACAGCGCTCTGCCGGACCGGCGAGGCCGAGATTCGCGACATCAATTCACCCGGCGTCGCCTTCGGATGCGCTGCCCGAAACACGTCGATGATGTGGTCACTCTTGTCCTTGTATTGCGCCGAGACGCGCTGCTTCAATTCATCTTCGGTGAGTGAAGCGAGTTTCGCATCAAACATTGCTGACGAAAACTCATTCAGCACGGTGCCAACCAAGAGCGGCACGTGCGCGGACATTGCTGGCGCCGCAGGATCGAACGGCTGCGACGGGAGATTCTTGGCATCGACAGCCGGTTGCCAGCCGATCCTCGGCAATCGAAACGCACCGCCGGGCTGGAATGGAGGCGAGAGACTCCTGACGGCGGCAATGCCCGCCTGAACCAGCTGTTCCACAGGCACTTCCTGAATCTTGTCGATCTGCGAGGCGCTCAATCCGAGTTGTTGCACCACGGCCGCTCCCAACTTTGCGGAGTCCTCGGCGGTTGAGGCGTTCAGCAAAGATCCGCTTTGCACGGCGGCTCGGTGAAAGAGTCCTTTGGCCGCGGGCATCGCCATCAGAGTGTTCACTTTGCCGCCGCCGCCGGATTGTCCGAAGATCAGCACGTTGCCGGGATCGCCCCCGAAGTTCGCAATGTTGTCACGCACCCACTCGAGGGCGGCCACGATATCGAGCATGCCCAGATTGGCGGAGTCGGAGTATTTCGCGCCGCCGATCTCAGCGAGATTCAGATAGCCGAGCACGCCCAGCCGATGGTTGAGAGAGACTACGACGACGTCTCCGCGCCGGCTCAGATTCTCACCGTAGTAGGATTTCAACTCCTGACCGGAACCAGCCGAAAAGCCGCCGCCGTGCAGCCAGACCATGACTGGCCGCTTCTTGTTGTCGTTGACACCCGGAGTCCAAATGTTAACCCTCAGACAATCCTCGCCCGGCCGGCCATCGTCCAAATCGAACATCCAGGCGACTTCATCGTTCGCCCACCCGGCTCGAGGTTCCTGCGGACTCACGAATCCGTACTGCATGGAACTGCGAAGGCCCGTCCAGGGCGTGGGCTTTGTCGGTGGCTGAAATCGGCCCGTTCCGCCGGTCGACCCTGCGTAGGGAATGCCCAGGAAGGTAAAGATTCCATTGCGGGTGAAACCCCGCACTTTGCCTGCGGTTGTCTCCACGATCGCATTTTCGTCCGAAGCGATGATTCGGACGTTAGAGATACCAGGCGGCGAGAGAGAAGGTGTAGCAGTCTCAATCGCGTTGGCCACGCCGAAGGCCGCCGCACCAGACACGCCAACTGCAAGAGCCGCACCTTTCAGCAAGTCTCTTCGTCCGATGGATGGACGCGCCGAGGAAGTCGCAATCTGTGGCGGTTCTTCAGGTCCTTGAACTGACTGTTTCTTTTTCATCGCTCTGCCTCCGAGCCGGAGCCAGCGCTACTTAACACAAAACAAGCGAAATGCATCCAGTTATCTTGTTCAAATGGGCCAGGCCGGAGCATGGTGCGCGCCGCGCGCTCGTTCAGGAGCGGCCGCGGTTCGGGTGAGCCACGGTGAACTATGGCGGAATATCAAGACGTGATGCGCGTGCTGGTCGCGGCGAGCCCGGGAATCACTCCCAGCCGGTCTTCGAGTTGTACGGCATCGTGAAGCCCATCGCTTCGATTTCGTGCATCTTGCCGCCGCTGATTTTGAAGATATGCGCCGCGGGAAGATCGAACGGGTTGAAATTCATGGGTACCGTATCCACACCAGGCACGCCGACAATCTTCAGAGTCTTTTCCACCATCGGATGGCGGAATTGCGAGAGGCCGAAGACGAGTCCGGTTTCGGGATCGGCAATCCACACGCGGCGAGGCTCGATGCGCTTGATGTAATCAAAAGTGTGCGTACGCAGTTGAGGCGCGCAGCCCATCGCGCCCATGATCTGCATGTTGGTGGCTCCCGGCTTCGGCGGCGGATTGCTGGTGGTCTGCATTCCGTTTTCGCGGCGAACGCAATCGTCGGCAAACGGCGCATCGTTGGCGTCGGCAGTGACCAGCGCCTCGTAATACGAAGCTCCGATCGTCAGCATCTGTTCCCGAGGAACTCGCAGGTCGGGCGGAACCGTGGCGAGCAAGCCCGGACGCGGCACCACCAGATTCGCCAGGCTCGTTGGGCTCAGATTGCGCGCGATCAGATGCTCGGCTTCTACGATTTGGCCGTCGATGATCTTCAAACGAAGGCCGAGCTCAATCGGCCGATTGTTTTCCTCCATGACGCCCAAGAATCCAATTTGCTGCGCGACAACATCAGGCACATAGATCTTGAAAGTCGTTGGTATGGCCGAGGCCGTTTTCCAAAGGCCTTCGCCCGGCTTCATGGGCACCGTGTTCTCGACGAACTTTACGTTCGGCGAAAACTTCACGATCGAGGGATCATGCGCCACGAGACCGGCCAAATAGATGTTTGTGGTCATGATGAGGCACGCGCGGTCGCACTGCACTGAAGTAGCCTGCGGTGCGTTTCCGGCTCCAAGCGCAGCACTCGAGAGAAGGACGATCACGACTGCTTTCAGTATGGCTTTCAATGGATTACCCCCTGGCTTCCGCAAAATCACCTCGGGCCCGAAATGCTGAAAGGCACCTTCTAGGGCGTGTGCGATGTCGGAGCATCCGTACCCTGCTGGCTTTGCACGATCTTCTGATAGTTTGCTTCCGAACGAGCAACATATGCCTGGTAGCCGGCCGGGTCGATAAACGGATTTGGGTCCGCGCCATTAATCAGCGCGTCGTGTTTCTTCTGCATGTCAAAAAAGGCGCCATTCGACGCGAGAAACACGTCGCAAGGGAGCGCCTTCACAACGGCAAACGCATGGTCAAAATCGGACTTGATGCCCGGATAGGTCGCCGGCGAGTCAGGCTTATCGAAAAGCTTGTTGGTAGGAACCGCGACCACCGAACCCAAGAAAACCACGTTGTATGACTTGCCCTTTTCTTCAGTGGTCGTGGTCCACGTCGTCGTGCCCGGCGTGTGGCCTGCAGTCAGGTAGGCCTTGAGCGTGACGCCGCCGAGCGTCACGGTGTCGCCATCATGGATCACACGATCCACTTTGACCGGCGGAAACAAGTTCTGATCGTGGAACAATACGTCGTTGTGGCCGCCGCTTTCGAGGTAAGGCACATCCTGTGCCATCGCGACCAACTGCGCGCCAGTTGCACTCTTCAGTTCCGCAAGACCGCCGCCGTGATCGGTATGCGCATGGCTATTGATCAGAATCTTGATGTCGGACAGCTTGAATCCCAGCGTCTTGATGTTCTGCTCGATCTGCGGGGCCATGTCCGCATAGCCCGTGTCGAGAAGGACGTCGCCGGCGGGCGTCGTAATGACGTAGCACGCGATGCCGGTTGAGCCGACGTAATAGATATTGCCGATGATATGAAACGGCACGAAAGGAGCTTTCATTGCGGCCGCAGCGGCGGCAGCTCTATCCGCTGGCGTTCCGCCTTGCTGCGCGGGGGCTGCGGCTGCGGGCGGTGCCCCTGGTTGTGGCGCCTGCGCAACGAGCGGACTGCTTACCACGATTGCGGCGATGAATATGAGGACGAAACGTGAACGCAAATTCACTTTGTCTCCCTTTTGACACCGATTAGGACGAGTGTGTCAGACAGCCAGTTTCGAAGAAACTGCGAAATTCAGGCACTCTTGCTCTTGCCCCACAACTCTGCGCTCGCCAGCCGCGCTCCCTCCACCAGCGCATCGAACTTCGCCCACATGACGGAAGGCGAGGCGCGCTGGATGAATTGAGCCTGAGCAAAGCCGCAGTCCGTCCCAGCAATCACGTTCTCGCGTCCCACCAAGCGCGCGAAACGCAAAATGCGGTCCGCTACGAGACGCGGATGCTCCACGGTCATTGTGTGGTGCGTCACGACGCCGGGAATCAGAATCTTTCCCGCCGGCAGCCGCTTGCCCTCCCAGACGCGCCACTCGTGCTCGTGACGCGGGTTGGCGGCCTCGATCGAGTACGCCCCGGCGCGCACATTAAGGATGAATCCGACGATTTCCTCGAGAGGCGCATCGGCCAAATGCGGCACGTGCCAACTACCGAAGCAGACATGGTAGCGAACCCGGTCCTCGGGGATGCCCTGCAGAGCATGATTGAGGGCTTCGATTCGCAGACCCGCCCACTGACGATACTTCTCCGGGCTCTGCTCCACATAGTGGTCGTACATGTTGGCGAGAACGGCGTCGTCGATTTGTACGATCAATCCGGCCTCGTGGACCGCGCGATATTCTTCGCGGAGAGCATCGGCGATCGCGTACACGTACTCCTTTTCCGTCGGGTAGTATTCGTTGACGCTGTCGTATGCCGTGCTCGCTGGCGCGACCACGGGAAGGAACGCTTCTTCAACGCTGACGGAACGCAACGCTGCCTTCAGATTGGCGATATCGCGATCAATGCTGCTGCGGTCGCGATACTTGATCGGGCCGATGCACGCCGAGACGGGCACGCCACCCGTCAGGTAAGGAAATTCCGACGCCATTACCTCCGGAAAACGGTCCCGGTCGCGCCCCAGCCAGTAGATCGGCTGCCGCTGATTGGGCCTGTGCTCGAAACCTGTGACCCGTTCCAAGATATAGTTCGCCCAACTGGACTTTCCGAATTCTCCGTCATTGACGATGTCGATGCCCGCCTTGGCCTGCATCTTGACCACATCGGCAACGGAGTTGCGGAGGCATTCCTCATAGCGCTGCTTCTCTTCGGGCTTCTTCTGAATGGCCTCCGCCAGTTCCCGCAACTGAGGAGGACGAGGAATGCTGCCGACGTGCGTAGTCAGAATGCGATTCTCGCTGCGCTTCATGGGTCAGGCTCTCGATTCTGCCGGGCGCTTAGGAGCGAGAGGTCGCCATGGCCGGCGCCACTATGCGTTCCAGAGTGGCGAGGATCTCTTCCCTGCGATCCTCAAACCATGGAGGCAGGTGAAGTTTGGTGCCGAGCCGATCAGCGGGCTCGTCTTTCTCAAAACCGCCCGGAACGTTGCAGCAACACTCCACCAGAATGCCGCCGGGCGACCGAACGTACATTGAGTGAAAGTAAAAGCGATCTTTGATTTCGGATGCATCGGTGTAGCCGAGCTCCTCGTAAATGGCCTTCTGAGCTGCCATCGCCTCGTCGTCGGCGACCCAAAGCGCGATGTGGTGAACCGTACCAGCGCCGAACGACCAACTGCCGGGGGCTCGATCGGGCTCGTGCACAAGGACCAGAGTCTTGTTGGCGCCGCCGCTGCCGATTTCAAAGCGATGATAGCGACCGTCTACTCCGGTCTTTCGAAAACCCAAAGCCTCGATGAGGAACTTTTCCTGCTCGCTCACATCGCGGACCGACAGCACGGTGCCGTGAAAGCCGCGGACCGCCTCGCTTTCTCGAATCTCGGGTGTGCTCCAACCTTCCCGCGTATCGTCCTTGTCCTCGAGCACCTCAAACGCGATACCGACCGGGTGATAAAACCGAATGAACCGCTGTCCGAAGCGCTCCTCAATTGGGTCCTGCTTGACCTTGTGCCGCTTGAAGTGTTCCTGCCAGAAGGGCAACGTGCCCTTGGCGACCGTGTAGGTGATCGACTGCACCTGACCGGATCCGCGCCGGCCCTGGAGGCGGCTGTACGGAAACGTCGTCATGATGGAGCCCGGTTCGATGTTCGCGTTCGAGTAATACAGGTGATAGTGGGGAAACTTTCCGTCCATCAGAACCGTTTGCTTAGCCAAACGCTGACCAACGATCCCCGTAAAAAAATCCACATCTTCTTGCGCTCCACCAGCACACGCGGTGATGTGGTGATATCCAGTGGCGGGATAGTTATAGCTCATGATGCCCTCCCAGTTCGGCTACGGAAGTGATCATCCGCGATGGCTTGCAAGCCGCCCTAATCCTTGCCGAGCAATGACCTCTCGAATCGCCGAGCTGCTACCGCTTGCAAGTCGGGCGCACCAATCTCATCCGGTAGCGCGCTCCCAGCGCAATCTCTTAGGTTTTGCCGGACGCTGCAGGCTGCTGAGCTGGTCAGCGGAAAACAGCGAGTTGCCCAGAGCCCACATACGGCGGCTACTTAACTACGGCCACTCGACGTGTGTCAATACCAATCTGCATGCAAACAGACACCAAGAAGCACAAAATCTCCAACAAATCTATCATGCGAGCTGCGGCACAGATATCTGTGCATACATCGCTGCAGTTTGACATTCAGTGAAGAGGTCGGCTATCGTCAGCGACCGTCTAGCGGACACGGCCTGAAGAACGGGCTGTGTGGCGCGTCACGCGAGGAATCGGATGGTCGGCAAGGGGCTAGCCACAATTGCAGGATTTGCAGTTCTGTTTTTTTTCTTGTTGGTGGCTGCTGGTCCGGCCCTGGCCCAAGAAGATCCGTCGGGAATGTGGTCTCCGCGGTTTGACGAAGACCAGAGAGAGCGCTTGGCGGGCGCCGAAATTGGCGATTACCTCGGGCTTCCCATCAGCGACGCGGCCCGCCTGAGAGCGGAAAGTTGGGATGCGACGCTTGTGGAGCTCCCCGAAAACCAGTGCAGGCAACATGGATCGGACTATGGCTGGCGAGGCCCCTCGAACGTGCACATTTGGAAGGAACTCGACCGGGCGACCCAAAAGCTTGTTGCCTATCACACGCATTTCTCGGCATACGCAGCCGAACAAACAATATGGATGGATGGGCGGCCTCACCCGCCCGACTATGCGCCACACACCTGGGCTGGTTTTTCGACTGGGGAGTGGGACGGCGATACGCTCGTCATCACGACAACTCACCTGAAGGAAAACTGGCTTGGGCTCAACGGCGTTCCGCGCAGCGACCTGGCAACGGCCCGCGTTCACGTCATGAGACATGGCGACTACCTGACCGTGGCCGTGATCATGTACGATCCGGTGTATCTCACCGAACCTTTCATTCGAACGGTCGACTTTGTCTACAACCCTCAACAGCAGATGGCGCCATGGCCCTGTGAACCGGTCGACGAAGTCGATCGTCCTGCGGGTGTCGTGCCACACCACTTGCCAGGCACGAATCCATTCCTCGATGAGTTCGGAATGAGGTATGGAGTTCCGCTTGAGGCGACGAGGGGCGGGGCCGAAACGATGTATCCCGAATACCAACTCAAGCTGAAAACCATGAAGGTCCCGCCTCGCCTGCCGAGGAGAAATCAGACGCAACAAGCCGCTCGCTAGCAGGGGCGTGATTGCAGCGTACGTCTATTTCGCGCTCAAGGGCAATCTTGTAAAGATCGGGCACTCGCGGGTCATTGACTGGCCGTCGGCGTTTGCCGGAACAGCCCAGATTGCCGGAGTCGCTCCGAGCAACGACGGGAGCTGTCGCCTATTCATCGGGATGTCGCCCCCGCGTCACGCTGCGAATCAGTGTCCGCTGGTCTGGCCTACCTTTTGGGCGGTGCGCCAGCCAACGGCGTAGGATGTGCGCGCAACTTCGGAGTAAGGAACAGGGCTGACGATGGCTCGAATTTGAGTTTGCACGTGACGCTCGACGGTCGGCTTCGACGATCCGCCGCCTTCCTCGCCCCACACGAACGTCACTTCCGTACCCGGCTCGCTGTATTCAGGATCCAGAATCGCAAGTGTGAGCATCTTGCCTTCGTTGGAGCTATAACCGCACCATGTGGATATGCCGACCATCTTGCTACCGCTCAGCACCTTGTCGTACGGCAATGTCGAATAAACGGCCGAGGGAAAATCGAAGTACTTGGCGCGATCTTTCTTGCTGAACATCGTGTAAATGGCGTGCGTGACATCGTCGCTGTCGAGAGCGAGAGTCACTTTTTTTCGTTGCGGTTTCTTGGCGAGTTTCTCGAGAGCTTCTCTGCCGATGAAGTCGTGATCGAACTTGACGATGGGACCGTAGCCGAGATCGTACGGCGTTAGATAGTAGTCCTCGATGTTGTCGGAATAGAAGCTGCCGCCCAGCGACGCAATCGCTTCATAGCTGTTCGCCGGCAACCATTGCCTGTAGGCCTTGAGTTTTTCGCCCGTGTAGATCGCGGGCATCGGCGACGGAATCCATCCCGATTCCAGCGTGTTGGAGGAGTAAGCCCTGGCCCCAACCAGCCGCAGACCGAACTCCTTGCCAGCTTCAGCGATCGCGGCCTTCACTGCCTCGCCGTCGTCCCACGGACCAAACAATTCGAGTCCCGGCTGTCCTGCCATGCCATGACGCAGCGCGCGGACTTGTCTCCCTGCAATGGTGATGGCCGTCATGTTGAAAAACTTCAGATCGGGCGCGGGCTTGCCAGTCACCTTCTCGATGACCTTCATCGCTTTCGGGCCCTGAACCTGATACCTATATGCCTTCCGGACGATAGGGCCTGACCGGGCGACTGACCTCTCATCTCGCTCGCACTTCGCGTTGTAGCCACGCGTCTCACCGTGATATTGAACCCAATTGTGAACAGAAGGGCGCCCCACGAGGTTGAACAGGTCCTTCTCTAGGTAGAAGAGCACCACGTCGCCGATCACGTACCCGTCGTAGTTACACGGTACGAACTGCTTCGCCTTGTTCGGTTCAAATCCCTTAAAGCTGTTTACGCCGAGATCGGAAAGCAGCCTCAAGGCGTCCGGTCCCTGCACGTACATGTCGGTCATGTGGTAGGACTGATTAAAAAGAACGCAGGTCTGTTGCCAGGCTCGCTGCTCGTCTCGCCAGTTCGAATACTCGGGCGGAACTACGGGGTACACATAGGGCCCTGTCTGCGAATTTCGCAGCAATTTCACGGGATTCCCTACTGCTTGTACTAGATCCTCTAAACTTTTGTGACTCACTGTGTCTCCTCAATAAAAATAAAGGCAAGCCGCCAAAATCTTCGCGCGAGAGCTTCGTCCTCACAAGCGCAGCACTCGAGAGCGACGGCTGCGAAGGCTTCCATAGGCTCATCCCTTCCCTTGGCGGTTCATTCCCGACCCGAGCGGGAGCGTGAGCCCCAAACAATGTGGGGAAGTCCGTATTGGTCGCATGACGCCCAACTGGTCTTCGCCGAGGGCCGGTCGGGACTACGTCGGGGCAGGCGCTGCGAGGTGGCACCCATCACAGGACGGTCTTCCCGGAGCCTGGAGGAAGATAAGTGAGAAAGACCG
>Ga0187782_10000197_pt1 | contig 37612 bp, 32 predicted proteins | sample 0715_SJ02_MP15_2_FD_132454 | JGI IMG/M metagenome (GOLD analysis project Ga0187782, IMG submission 132454) | Tropical peat soil microbial communities from peatlands in Department of Meta, Colombia - 0715_SJ02_MP15_20_MG | ecosystem: Environmental > Terrestrial > Soil > Wetlands > Peat | place... | reverse complement strand
TCAAGGGTCGAGATGAACGCCAAAGTACGGCGCCCTCGACACCGCGCCGGACACCACGGGAGCTCTTTGCGCAACTACGCTTGACAGGAGCCGACGCTGTCATACATGGGAACCCACAGAAGCCCCCAGGTTTGCTAGCGATCTCACGGAAATGGGGACTGGTTTCGCCGCAAAGGCTACATCAAGCCTAGCTGGGTGCCAGTCTCGATTTTGAGACCAGGCCTCAGGATCGCCGAAGGGTCGCTTCTGATTGTCGGTCTTGGCCTTGTGGCCTTCTATTGTCGGAGATGCATTTCGGATGCCGACGGTCGGAGCTCATTCGACGTCCAGTATCATTTTTGGTACACTCGACGATGACGGCAATGCTTAAACGGCTACCCGCCCGGTTCTATCGGACAGATCGCGGACGAGAGCCGGTCCGTGAATGGCTTCAAGGGCTTGACGCTGCCGACCGCAAGGCGATCGGCGAAGACATCAAGGATGTTGAGTTCTCCTGGCCGATTGGTATGCCGCTGGTCCGTTCGTTGGGCCGGGGAGTATGGGAAGTTCGGAGTGACCTCCCCGATGGGCGTATTGCTCGCGTGCTGTTCTGCGTGAGGCCTGATTGCATGGTGCTCTTGCACGGCTTTATGAAAAAGACGCGGGCGACGCCTCAAAAGGAAATCGACCTAGCGTTGAAGCGAATGAAAGGAGATCGCGTATGAAAAAGAAGAATATCGGATCAACGTTCGATAGCTGGCTCCGGGAAGAAGCCATCTACGAAGAAGTAAGCGCGAATGCGATCAAGCGCGTGGTCGCTCGACAGATTGCATCTGCAATGGATCAAAAGGGGCTGACTAAAGCCGAAATGGCGCGACAAATGAACACCAGCCGCGCCGCTCTCGACCGGCTACTTGATCCGGAGAACAGTTCCATCACTCTAAGCACATTGCACAAAGCAGCGAGTGTTGTTGGCAGGGAAATTCGCCTCGAGCTCGTTTAATGTGCTGGACTGTGCCATCCTCGCTGCTCAGGCGACACTTGTCTGCTTTAGAAGCGGCGTCGTCTCTCCCCTAAGCCTTAATCGGCACCTTTCGCGGCGGTAATTTCGAGATTGTTTTCTTTTAGGATGAAGGCACGTTCGCGGGCCAGCGCCATTCCTGCCATCTTCGACGACACCTCTCCGCCGCCGGCGGCTTGCTCGAAGTGGGCCGTCGCGTCCCCATCGACCGCCTCCCCACCGCCATGGACGACTGGTTTCGCGGCAAGGGCTATCTCAAGCCCGGCGAGCGCCTTGAGATCGAGGAGTTACCATCGGCCACCCATCGGAACGATCACCCTACATAACCTACTTTTTTTGAACAATTTGGGCGGTGGATGCGCTCGGGCTACCCAAGGATGCCCCTATGTGACCATTTTGCGGCCCAAAGTGTTAGCCCAATTCGGGAATTCTGCACGGTTTCCGGTGCATCCCATAACCCTCGCGCCCAGAATGGCTTGCCGCCAGAGGCCCCTCCGGCCACGTTTTTCAACAAAAATCCCCTTATCTATCTTGACAACGATGGGCCTCGACCGTTGCCGGTTTAGTAAAATGAACGGATGGTTAGATCATGGAAAACACGCAACTTAAGACGAAAGGCCCCGCTCTGGATTGCCGTCCTCGCGGGAGTCTCCGCCGTTGCACTGGTCGCTTTGGTTCTCCTCATTTCCACGCGAACAGTGCAAGCTGATGCGGGTCTTCCCAGACCCCCTGTTCAAGCACCCGCATCCCCACTCGCAGCGAGTGCGACACCGGCCTCCCTGGCTTACCGGGAGCCGCCGGTTCCGCAGGGAACCCCAACCGACGCCGCCCGTCAGTGGAGCGACAAGATTCATGGGATCGCTTCCTGGTACGGCGGAGTCTTCAACGGCCGCCGGACCGCCAGTGGCGAAGTCTACAACATGTATGCCATGACGGCCTGCCACCCCACCCTCCCCTTCGGCTCCATTGTTCGGGTGGTCAACCACAAAAACCACCGCTCCGTGGTCGTCCGCATCACCGATCGCGGCGATCTGGTCGAAGAGGGACGAATCATCGACCTTTCCTACGGCGCGGCCAGGAAACTCGGCATGGCTTGGGCCGGCCTCGCGCAGGTCGACCTTCAGGTTCTCTCGGTGGGCAACGGACACTATCAAAAGTAGCCAGTCCGCCCCAATGTTGCGTTCATTTCAAGACGATTCGGCCAGCCCTTGGGCTGGCCGATGCTTTTTTCCACGGCCGCAAATTTCCCTACCGCGCGCAGCTTCCCTCCGGCTGCGTGAACGGCTTTTGCAGGTACTGCCGCGCTTCGTTTACCGCACCCTGGGTGTTGTCGTTGGTCTGCACCGCAAGCCGGTATTCCCCAACCGCCCTGTCGCGCTGCCCCGTAATGTCAAAGATCTTCCCGATCGCGATGTGACTCCAGACCTCCGTCCACGTCGGCTCATCGTCCCCGCGCAGCGCATCGCGGAATGCATTCACGCTCGCCTGGTAGTTGCATTGCGTAAACAGCACCTCGCCAATGCGATAGCTCGCCAATGAGCTCAGCGGGTTGGCGTCCAAAGCCTTCTTGTATTCGGCCACGGCGCCCACCAGATCGTTCTGCGCCACCAGTTGCTGCCCCTTCAGGATCGAGATCCGCACCTGCAGGTCCGGCGTCGTCTTCAGCACCCAGTCCCCGGGATCGATGCTGATTTTCCGCGGCCGCCCGAACGTATCCACGACATACTGCGTCTCGGTCCCCACCACGTCGACCTTCTGGTTTTCTGTCTTGCCCTCCGTCTCGACCCTCAGCTCCACCGGCATTCGGAACAGGTCCAGATCCTGCCCAATTTCTCCAATTGTCCTGAAACCCTTGTTGTTCCCCAACCGGTAAACCGCGTACTTATTGGTAAATCGTGGCGCGCCTGTCCCATCGATCCACTGCGCAAAAAAGGGCGTCAGCTGCTGCTGGCTCTGCGCCTCGGCCACCCTCTCAAAGTCATCGGTGGTAATCGGCTTGTCGGTGTATTCGCTCAGCGCACCTTTCAGGATTGCCAGGAAGGCCTTATCTCCCACCTCCCACCGCAGCATGTGGAAGATCATCGCTCCCTTTTCCAAGGTCATCGACTGGAACTGCGGCGAAAAGGGATCCAGCCGCCCCGAGCTCGATAGCGGTATCGTGTCGTAGGCCAGCGCTCCGGCCGCCACATCGTCCAACGCCGACCGCAAAGCGCTTCTGCCGCTCTCGTCCTCAACGTACATCAGCTCCCCGTAGCGTGACATCCCGTTTGTAATCCACGCGTCGCCAAGCGTCCTCGGGCTCACCTCCGATCCCCACCACTGGTGCGCAATCGTATTTGCCAATAGGCGCGCCCCGGATTTGTCTCCAATCCGACCGCCCATCACCGCCGCCAGTTCCGGTGCGTATGCCGATGGCAATGTGTCGTCGGGCAGCTCCACCACGTTCAGCCGCTCGCTCTCCAACTCGCCGAAGTTGTCGGTAAAAAAGTCATACTCCTTCGCCGCCGCCTGCGCCACCTGGTTCCCCGAAGCCTGGTGAGCAATCGTCAGGTACACCTTCACATTCCCCGGCCCCACAGAAAACGGCTCCGCAAACCGGCCTGCAATCACCGTCCCGGGAAATCCCGGCTTCGTCCAATTGAAGTCGTATTCGTCGCCCGGCTTCCCCTCGGCCAGCGTCGCCGGCTTCGGCGACCCCGCGCCCCCGCTTGCAATCACCCGCATCCCCTGCGGAACCTTGATGTGCATCTCCGCCGTAAACCGGTCGGTCATATAACCGGTCATCGGGAACCATCGCGCCGGATACATCAAATAGCTGATCGGCTCCTGGATCGCCGCCAGCTTCAGCCCCTCCACCGGCCCGTCCTCATTGCCTGTGATCGTCCCATCGTAGGCGAACGTCCAGCGCACGCTCTGGCCGGCCGTGAATCCCGATTGCGCCGTCACGCGGATCGAACCATCCGCCATCCGCTCTCCATCCAGCACTTTCCCGCTCTCATCGGTGATCTTGTTCACCTTCAGCGCCGGATGAAACCCGAACGTGACTACATCCAAATTAGGCGGCGCCGTAAAGCTCACCACCGCCGTCGCCGTCAAATGGTGCGACGCCGGCTCCAACTCCGCATCGATGGTGTAGCCCGTAATGTTCAGTGCCGGCCGCTCCGACCGCTGTGTCACTGCCGGAACCGTCATCATCGCCGCGCACGCCGCTCCTGCGAGAGCCAGCCTGCCCCACCCCCACCCCTTCATCCGTCCTCTGTTCAATCGCAAACTCCTCGCAGATCTTGCACCATCCATCGTCATTGCCTTGCCGCCGTTCATTTCACTCCGATTCACCGGTCCGATTCGCCCTGCTCCGCTCCAGCCCCTGCTCGCGCTCGGTCCGGAAACTTCAATCTATTTTGAATCCTGCGTAGTCGCTGCCGGAATGGGGATCTCCGCTCCCATCTCTTCTATTACGATCTCGGCCACTCTACCAATCGCACCTGCGTTCGTCGCGCCCACTCTCGCCGGCCTCGCCCGCAACGCCTCTGCTACGCCCTTCAGTTCCTTTATCATGGACTCGCGATCCGGCCCGTCCGGTAGCAACCGCCTGAACTGTTCTACGATGGTGACCGCTGTGAAGTCATTCTGAATCAGCTCCGGAACCACCCGCTTGCCCGCGATCAGGTTCACCATCGCCACGTGCGGCACCTTCACCACACGCTTGGCAATAGCATAAGTCACCGGCGACACCCGGTAGACGACCACAAACGGATTGCCTGCCAACGCCGCCTCCACCGTCGCCGTTCCGCTTGCCACCACCGACGCCCGAGCGTGTTTGAGCGCCGCTCGCGCATCCCGTACAAACGTGATGCGCGGCGGACTCCCTGTCAACGTCAAGCTGCTTAGTTCTCCCTGAATCCTCGCAACCTGCTTCTCCGTCAGCGTCGGCGCCAGCGGAATGATGTACTCGTACTCGTTCCCCAGCAACACCGCCGCATCCACCATGCCCTTCAGGTTCTTCAGGATTTCCGGAACTCTGCTCCCAGGCAGCAGACCCACCCACGTTTTCGCTGCGTCCAACCCGTTTTCCGCCGCAAACTCCTCGCGCGTAATCGCCGGCATCGCCATCTCCGCCAGCGGATGCCCCACGAACTCCGCCTCCACGCCCCGCTCCCGGTAGTACGCCTCCTCAAACGGAAAAATCGTCAGCATCCGCCTCACATACTCCCGCACCAATCGAATGCGATGCTCCTTCCACGCCCAAATCTGCGGGCTCACAAAATAGATCACCGGCACGCCCAGCCGCTTGAACTCCCGCGCCAGCCTGAAGTGAATCTCCGGAAAATCGATCAGCACGGCCACATCGGGCCGCCGTTCCTTGATCGCCTTCTTGAGTTTCTGGTACTCCCGATAAATTCTCGGCAGGTGCCGCAACACCTCCGTCAGCCCCATCACGGCCACGTCTTCCGAGCGCACCACGCGCTCCACGCCGGCCGCCTCCATCCTCGGCCCTCCCATGCCGAAGATCCGCACCGAACCGCCATCCGCCGCGAACCTGCGCCGCAACTCCGTCGCCACGAGCGCCCCATACTGCTCGCCGCTCGCCTCTCCCGCCGAGATGAAAACCACCGGAGTCATGCCCTCAAGCCAGAACGAGAACTCGCCCCATGATAGCCGCCGCACGCGGGAGTTCCATTCCTATCTCAAGATAAGGAGGCCGCGTCTCATATCGCCTTCAAAATCGGAGAACCGGATTGAGTTGTTACGAACCATCCGCAAAAGAACTTCCGTGGAACAGTTCCCCATCTGCAGCAGGATCACTTTTGGTGGAGCGCCCCGCGCGATACTCAGGTTCGCAAAATCCTTATCTTTGGTTAAGAATGTGAACCCATTATCTTTCGCGTAGTCCAAACAGATCGGCGAGGTCGTGGACGAGCCGCGGCGGCAGATTCTCGTCAACGAGAAGCTTCAAGAACCGCAATCCTCTCTGGAATGCTGGCGAAGAACTCGTATACCGCTTGGAAGTCTTCCTTCTCGAGGTAAGGGAACTGCTTTAGAATCTCATCCTCTGTCATGCCGCTTGCCAAGTACGACGCGAGATCGTAGACCGTAAAACGCAGGCCGCGAATGCAGGGCTTGCCACCCATCTTGCCCGCTTCTACCGTGATGCGTGGGTTCAGTTCAGCCATAATCGCACCACCCCTTTCGTCCTCTTCCTCATTCTATGGCAAAACCGCCTTCACTCCCCCACGCTTCCCTCCAGTGGTGTTACTCTTCCCCGTGGAGCAGCATCGAGGGGGCCAAATGAAATCTACCTACCAAGTTCTTGCCATTGCCGGCCTCGTAATGGAATGCTGCCTCTTATCGCCGGTACATTCTCAGCCCGCTCACCCGCACACTGCTTCCATGACATCCCAGGCCGCATACGCATCGCAAATCCCTCCCGCAGACAATCCCGTCGCCGACCCCAAAGCCATCGTCACCATCGGCCACGCGCGTTTCACCATCCTCACTCCGCAGCTGATTCGCATGGAGTGGTCCGCCGACGGCAAATTCGAAGACCACGCCTCGCTGGTCTTCATCAATCGCCGCCTCCCCGTGCCCAAGTTCACGAAGACTTCATCCAGCAACTATCGCAACGACGTGTCCATCAAGACCGACGCGCTGACATTGGCCTACTCGCCCACCGCCGACGGCCACTTCACCGCCTCCAACCTCTCCATCGCCCTCACCGTCGACGGCAAACCGGTCACTTGGCATCCCGGCGACAAAGATCCCAACAATCTCCTCGGCACCACCCGCACCCTGGATCGCGCCCGCGGCAGCCAAACCCAGGAACCCATCGAGCAAGGCCTCGTCTCCCGCTCCGGCTGGGCGCTGGTCGACGACTCCACCCGCCCGCTCTTCGACTCCACCGACTTCCGCTTCCTCCAAGGCGAAAATAGTCCCTGGCCCTGGGCCATCGAACGGCCGGCCAACGAAAAGCCCGGCTCCTACAACGACTGGTACTTCTTCGGCTACGGCCGCGACTACCGCCGCGCTCTCGGCGACTTCGTCCGCGTCGCCGGCCGCATTCCGCTCCCTCCGCGTTTCGCTTTCGGCGTCTGGTGGTCCCGATTCTGGCCTTACAGCGATCAGGAACTCGACGAGATCGTCCGCGGTTTCCGCTTGAACTCCACGCCTCTCGACGTGCTGGTCATCGACATGGATTGGCACATCAACTACGACCAGCTCAAAGCCATGGGCGAGACCGATCGATCCGGCCACGATCTCGGCTGGACCGGCTACACCTGGAACAAAATCCTTTTCCCCGATCCCCCCGCCTTTCTCAAAAACCTCCATGACGAGGGCCTCAAGGTCACGCTCAACGTGCATCCTGCCGCGGGCGTCCAGCCGTGGGAAGACGCCTATCCCGCTATGGCGCGTGCCATGGGCATCGTCCCCGCCACGCGCAAATACGTCCCCTTCGACATCGCCAACCAAAAATTCGCCACCAACTACATGAACCTTGTCCACCATCCCCTCGAAAAACAGGGCATCGACTTTTGGTGGCTCGACTGGCAACAGGAGCCGACTACCTCCATGCCCGGCGTCTCGCCCACCTGGTGGCTCAACTACGTTCACTTCACCGATCAGCAAAGGGAAGGGAAGCGCCCGCTTCTTTTCCATCGCTGGGGCGGCCTCGGCAATCACCGCTACCAAATCGGCTTCTCTGGCGACACCATCTCCGTCTGGGAGTCGCTCGCCTTTCAGCCCTGGTTCACCTCGACTGCCGCCAACGTCGGTTACGCCTACTGGTCCCACGATATCGGCGGCCACATGCCCGGCCCCGTCGAACCCGAGCTCTTCACCCGCTGGGTCCAGTTCGGCGCCTTCTCGCCCATCCTCCGTACCCACACCACTGAGAATCCCGCCTCCGAGCGCCGCATCTGGGCCTATCCCGAGCCTTATTCATCCATCCTTCGCTCCGCCTTTCAACTTCGCCACGCTCTCGAGCCCTATCTCTACACTGAGGCGCGACGCACTTACGACACCGGCGTCGCCTTCATTCATCCTCTCTACTACGACTGGCCCAACGAAGTGCCGGCCTACGACGCCCGCAACGAGTACATGTTCGGCGACCAGGTAATCGCCGCTCCCGTAGTCACCCCCGCCGACAAACTCACCCGCTTGGCTAGCGAAAAAATCTGGCTGCCCGCCGGCCGGTGGATCGAGTGGCCCACCGGCAAGCACCTCGACGGCCCGGCTCAAGTAGATCGCTCCTTCTCGATCGATCAGATTCCCGTCTACGTCCGCGCCGGCGCCATCGTCCCCATGCAGCCCGAAATGCCGTCCACCGGCCAAAGGCCCTCCGGCCTTGTTGCCGCCCCGCTCATCCTGAACGTCTGGCCGCTCGCTCCCGGCTCAAGCTCCAGCTATTCCGTTTATGAAGATTCCGGCGTCTCGGTCGACTATCAACGCGGCGTCTTCGCGCGCACTCCGATCGAAGCCGCGCAAACCGCCGACACGCTCCAAGTCGAGATCGGCCCCGTTGAAATCGGCCCTGGGGGCAGCTTCCCCGGCAGGTTAAAGGCGCGCTCCTACGAGCTCCGCCTTCCTGCCGACTGGCCGCCCGCCTCCGTCACCATCGACGGCAAGCCCGTCCCACAGGGCGGAGCCGGAAATCCTGGTTGGCGCTTCGTCGGCAACACGCTCACCACCGTCGTTCCCGTGCCGGCGCAAAGCACCTCGGCAAGAGTCGTGATCGAAGTCCGCCGCGCTCCGGGCCTCATCGCTCGCCGGCGCGAGATCGATGGTTTCGCCGGGGCCATGACTCGCCTACGCGCAGCCTATGACGCGCTCCTCGATACCTCGCCCGTCTCCGCCCCGCCCGATCCCCTCACAGACGCCATGCAAACCGGCGACCGCCTCTCCTACTATCCCGAACGCGCGGTTGAGGAGATCGCCCGCTACCACTCGCTCGTACCCAAAGCCCAAACCGCCGTCAACGCTCTCGAGCCGACCTTCACACAACTCCTCTACGACTATGCCCGCCGCCTTCTCACAAACCCCCTCCGCCCCTCCGACATCGACGCGCAAAAACAACTCCGCCTCGACGACCTCCATCGCGCCGAGCGATTGGTCGCTGAGGCTTCAAGATAGCAATTTGGAGATATGGCAATTTGCTTACGTCGGAGTCGCTGCAATCCTCACTGGCCGCGCCGTCAATGCCGGCCGCACCAGCTCCGCCGGCCACACATACAACGCCAGCCGCCGCGAGTAGTGCAGCACCGGGTCGGTCTTCGGCAATTCGATGCCCACTGCCCGTCCCAGGTCGTTCTGCTCGATCTCCGCCTCCGCCTCTTCGAGCGGCCACGGCACCTGGTGAATGTTCGCACGGATCGGCTGCCCCGCCCGATTCGTGCTGAATACGCAACTCCGTTCCGTCACGAAGTACTCAAATGTGCCCGCGCGGATCTCCGCCGTCTTGCGAGTCGGTCCCAGTCCGCGGTAGCGCGCCTTAAAGATCACCCGCTGCCGCGTGAACCGCCTGCGGCTGTAAAACGCAAATTCCCGCTCCGCTCTCGGTTCCAGTCGCATCTCCGCCAATCGGTACGGCAAGTGATACATCGCCCACGCCGCCGCCACCGCAATCAAGCTGTTGGAATCCACCGAAAAGAAATAAAAACCCGGCGTCTTCGTATACCGGTCGCGCACGTATGTCCTGAAATTCAAGTCGGGAAAATTACGCAGCCCGGGAATCGCAGGCACACCCCGCACCTTCACCCGGTCCAGCCAAAACGGCACCGCTCCCACCCATGCCGATCCCTGATAGGTGTCGGTTTCAAGCCCATCCGGCAGCAAGCTTTCTATCGATGCCGCCGCAATCGGCCAGTGCGCCAACAGCAGGTCGTTCCATCGCTGGGTCATTGTCCAGCGTCCCGCCGGCAGCGGCCGCGGCTTATGCGACGTCCGCACCAAAAACTCCCGCACCCCAAACTCCTCTTTCGACGCTCCTGCGCTTGCCCGGCGTCTGCCGCTCTTCTTGGCGTTTCGCCGGACCCTGTGGGATAGCTCATCCCCGCATCGCGCGCGGTTGCTCCCTCATGCCGTATTCTGTCCGCGAGACCATCCTCATGTCCAGTGAATCTTTTCGCCCGCCCCTTTCTCATAACCAAACTGAAGTCTTCGCCGTCCATGGCGCCGACCCTGAAATCCTCGCCTTCGCCATGGCCAAATACTCTCGCTCTTCGCTTTCCATGCGCCAGTCGCTGGCTGAAATAGGCGCCCAGCGTGCCGAGCAATTTCTCAATACCTTCTACTTCCAATACGGCCATCGCTCCATTGCCGATCTCGCCCATATCGCCTTCGCCATCGAGCGGCTCTCGCTCCTTGCTGCCATCGTCCTCGTCGACGAGCCCCGCTGGGACGGCCAGGAGCGCTCCACCCGCTATCAAAACTTCCTCGAATCCGGTTGGTATCTCCCCGGCTTCGGCCCCGACGCGGCCTCTGCGCAGCTCTACACAGATACTATCCAGTGTCTTTTCGATGCCTACCAGCGCACCTCCGCCGCTGTCCTCGATCTCCTTCGTTCTCGCGTCCCGCGCCCCGAATCCCTCAAGCCCGAAGCCTACGAGCGCACCCTTCGCGCCCGCGCTTTCGACGTCGCCCGCTATCTCCTCCCGCTCGCCACCAACACTTCGCTCGGCCAAATTGTCAGCGCCCGCACCCTCGAAACCCAGGTCTCCCGCCTTCTCTCCCATCCCGCCGCCGAGGTTCGCCTCCTCGGCCAAAAACTGCGCGACGCCGCTACCGGCCCCGCCTGGAACCTCAATGCTGCCGCCGCGCAGGCCTTCGTCGAAAAACTCGCCTCGCTCGAACAGTCCGCTGCTTTGAAAGGGCACGACTTTGAGCCTGCCCTGAGCCTGCCGAAGGGTGCCGCAAAGGCGGAAGAAAAAGGCGGGGCTTTAGCCCCTGAGGGAAGTTTTCCTTCCTTAGCCGACGAAGCCGCCCGCCTCTTCGCTCGCGACGTCTCCTCCGCCCCCACCCTCGTCAAATACGCCCAGCCCAACGACTACCTCATCCAATCCCGCGCCGACCTTGCTCATGTTGCCGCCGAACTTCTCGCCAATCACCCCATCGCCTCCGCATCAACCGTTGACCTCGTCGAGCGCACCGAATCCCTCGAAGTCGAGCTCGCCTCCACGCTCCTCTACTCCGCCTGCCACCACCCCTATCGCCAAATCCGCGATCTTGTCGCCTCCCTCCCCGCCGCCCGCATCGACGAAATCGTCTCGCTCGGCCTGCGCCATCGCGGCAAGCACGATGAGGCCATCCGCGCTTTTCGCGCCGGAGCCGCCCTCCGCTTCGACATCCTCATGGACATCGGCGGCTTCCGCGACATGCACCGCCATCGCCGCTGCACGCAAATCATCCAGGACTTCACCTCCGAGCACGGCTACGAATCTCCTGGCTCCGGCGATCTCCCCGCCGGGCCCCACAACGACTTCGATATTCTCGCCGCGTCCGGTGTCCTCGACCTCTACAACTCCGCCATCGCATCCGCCCATTCGGCAGCCGCTGCCATCGCCTCAAGCACCGCGCCCGAGGCCGCGCAATCCGCCCACTACCTCCTACCCCTCGCCACCCGCATCCGCGCCCTCTTCAAGATGGACTTCGCCGAAGCCCAGTACATTATTGAACTCCGCTCCGCTCCCGCCGGCCATTTCAGCTACCGGCGCATTGCTTGGGAAATGTACAAGGCCCTCGAGCACCAATACCCCTCCCTCGCACGCCATATTCGCGTCACCGACTTCACCCAACCCATCGACCTCTTCGAGCGATAGAGCCTCTGAACCGCGCCTTGAATGGAAGCAAAGGCAGTGGGAGAATACATTCACACACTCATCCAGGTTGACTCGAATCATCCGATGCGGGGCAAATCTGCGCAAGCAGCAAAAGGAGCAGCCTATAACCGCGTTGAGTTATCTAACCCCAACTAACTTACAGCTCGTTTTTATAGATGTCTTTGCAAAAACGGCACAGCTTTGCAGTTCGCTGACAATCTGCGCAGTGCACGTTTTTGAAAGCGGCGTGAGATGATTCGCGCTTCATAGGTTCAACGAAATGCCGGCGCCTTCAAACTCGCTGAAACGTTTAAGTTACAACTGAATCGTTTGAGTAAATTGTCGTAATTCTTTTGTAATTTATTTCTTGACTTAATGAACCTCGGTAGAGTAGGTTGTGATTGCAAGTCGCAGGTAGTGGATCCAAATCCACATACCTTCCCCTCGACAAGCAGACTGGGACCGTACTAAGGCCAAGTGCTCATTATGTAGATACCGCAGCGGTCTCAGGCCTTCCATCATAACTGATCGATCATTGTTCATTTGGGCTCTTTCACATGGGAAGTTGCCGTGGATTAGCTCTAACTCATCAAAGTCGAGTTAGCCGGTGAGTGAGTTGTTCTGCGTTTGAAGCGCGCAGAGCACATGTCGCTGCGGAACTCCGTTCCGCGGCTGCAGGATGTCCCTATTTTGAAAACAATCGAAAAAGCCAATCATCGATGTGGCTTCATTCGGGCCTCTCACAACTTGCAAGGTTGCCGTAGATTCGCTCAAGCCCACCAAAGTCGAGTTAGCCGGTGAGTTAGCTGTTCTGCGTTCGCCGGGTGCGAAGTAAGTGTCACCGCGGAAGCGCATTCCGCGGTTAAGGGATATCCCTGTTTCGAAAACGGATCGGAACGACCGATCCCCAACCCAATTTCCTGAGGAGGTATCGTGAGTAAGCGTGCAAGATTCGCAACAGTGATTGCTTCGGCGGTCATCTTTGCCGGAGTAGCAATGGCGCAACAGGACCCCGGAGTACAAACCGGCAATCGCGGCGTGGGAGCGAGCATTATCGGTTCCGACGATCCCAACGGTTTCACCGCGTTCTTTAACGACGGCCTGGCACGTATGCAGGAAGTGGAGACAGTCTCCGTCGGCGCCAACGTCGGCCTGGGACCGCGGTTTAACTCGAATAGTTGCTCTTCCTGTCACGCCCAACCCGCCGTGGGAGGAACAGGCCCGGCCACCAATCCGCAGTTTACGTTCACAACCAAGAGCGACGGGATCGTTTCCGGCCCCATCGCGGCCGGCAACACCATGCCGGCTTTCATCACCGCCAACGGACCCACGCGTGAGGCGCGCTTCCCGTTCTTCCTTACCAGCAGCGGATCGGTCAACACCAGCGCACCCAACGGCGGCGTGGAAGACCTGTTCACCGTTGCCGGCCGCTCGGATCGCGGTAGCTGCACCAGCCTGGCCCAGCCCAACTTCACCGAAGCCCAGGATCTCAACAACGTCATCTACCGCATTCCCACGCCAACCTTTGGCCTCGGCCTGGTTGAAAACCTGGACGACTCGACGCTGCTCGCCAACCAGAAAACCAATCTGGCGGCCGGGGCAAGCCTGGGAATCTCCGGCAGCTTCAATCACAACGGCAACGACGGCACCATCACTCGTTTTGGCTGGAAGGCGCAGAACAAGTCGCTGCACATTTTCGCCGGCGAAGCTTACAACGTGGAGATGGGCATTACCAACGAGCTGTTCAACAACGAACGTCCGCTGCCCGAGGAAGAACAAGCGTCGGGACTGCCGGCGAGCTGCTTAAACCTGACGGGAACCGGCTATCCGGAAGATACGTCCAATCCGACCTTGACGCCGAACTCCGCCGTCCTCGACGACGTATCGGCATTCGCCAACTTCATGCGCTTCCTGGCCCCGCCGGCTCCTGGAACCGTAATCCTGAACGGGTCGGCAGTGCCGGCAGCAGCCATCTCGGCCGGCGAGGCAGTGTTTAATTCGATCGGCTGCGCCGTTTGCCACAACCCGACACTCGGCCCCACGCAGGTCTCGAACTTTGTTCCGGCGTTGAGCAACCAGACCTTCCATCCCTACTCCGACTTCGAAATCCACGACCTCGGATCGGGCTTTAACGACAACGTTTCGCAGGGCGGCGCGGGTGGAGACCAGTTCCGCACCGCTCCGTTGTGGGGACTCGGACAAAGAGTCTTCTTCGATCCCGATGGCCGCGATCAGAGCGTCCCTGCGGCCGTCCAGAATCATATGAGCAACGGAAGCGAAGCCAACACCGTCATCACCAACTACAACAACCTGAATGCCACCGAGAAGCAGGAGCTCATCGACTTCCTGCGCTCACTCTAACTGCCTCGGCCGCTGCGGGCGGGACGTAACCACGCGTCTCGCCGGCAGCGGCCGGTTGGGGGGAGATGCGCATCCGATTAGGGTGCGCATCTCGCGGGCCCAAGAAATGCCGGCTCCGCCTTATCTCTCTTCCGAGCGCGCCACCGTTCCCACCCTCCCCGCTTTCGTCAAGCCCTTCACTCCTGTGCGACAATCATGTTTTGCACACGCAATCTAGCTTCCGTCTGCTCGTCGTCCGACTCGGCTCCATGGGCGACATCCTGCACGCCCTCCCCGCCGTCACCGCCCTGCGCCTCGCCCATCCTCAATGGCACATCGGCTGGGCCGTCGATCCGCGCTGGCAGCCCTTGCTCTCCGCGTTTACTCCACACTCGCAGCCGGCCCTCCCCGCGCGCAGCGCTGCGCAGCCTCTCGTCGACCGCCTCCATTTCGTCGACACGCGCCAATGGAAACGGCGCCCCTTCAGCTTCAAGACCGCACGCGGAATCCGTTCCCTCGCTCGCGAGTTGCGCGCCGCTCACTACGACGCCGTCATCGATCTGCAAGGCGCCATTCGTTCCGCTATCGTGGCCCGCATGGCCTCGAGCCCGCGTCTCATCGGCGAAGCCAAGCCGCGCGAGTGGCCCGCAAGCTGGCTCTTTTCCGAGCGCATCTTCACTCGCGGCGCGCACGTCGTCGAGCAGGACGTCGAACTCGCCTCTGCCATTGCCGGCGACGCTCTCTCGCCCGCCGATCCTCTTTTGCCCGTCGATCCCGCAGCCGAAATGTGGTGCGACGAACTCCTCGCATCGCTCTCGTTAACCGCGGCTCAGCCCATCGCTCTTATCGCTCCCGGCGCTGGCTGGGGCGCTAAGCGCTGGCCGCCCGAGCGCTACGCCGCGGTCGCCCAAGGCCTAGCTGCTCGCGGTTTCCGCGTACTCGTCAACGCAGGTCCGGGCGAGGAATCGCTCGCTGCGACGATCGCCGCCCACAGCCCCGCTGTTCCGCTTACCGCATCGCTCCCTCAACTCGTCGCTCTCACGCGCCGCATCGCCGTCTCGATCGCTGGAGACACCGGCCCGCTCCACCTCGCCTCCGCGCTCGGCCGTCCTGTCGTCGGCATTTACGGGCCCACCGATCCCACCCGCAACGGTCCCTTCGATGCCCGTGCCCGCATCTTGCGCAGCCCCTTGAGCCAGCGTGACCACTCCCGCCGCACCGCGCCCAGCCCTGGCCTTCTTACTATCTCTCCGGCTGATGTTCTCGCCGCCGCATCGGATCTGCTCTCGGAACAGATTGCCTCATGACCTCCCGCGATACAGCTTCGCCACCCCACTGCCCCCGATGGGAAAGCATCGCCCGCCGCATCCGCGTTCCGTTCGGCTTCCTCGCCGCCATCGTCTATCTCGTCGTTATCGCCCTCCGCCCTCCGCATCCCATCGCCATCGCTTCGAGCCTCGCCTTCGTCATGCCCGGGCTTGCGCTCCGCGCTGCCGCCTCGGGCGCAGTCAAAAAGAACCAAGAGCTCACCGTCACCGGCCCCTACGCCTACACACGCAATCCCCTCTATCTCGGCTCGGCGCTCATCGCCGCCGGATTCTCGCTTGCCCTTTTCAGTTGGCCGGTCGCGATTCTTCTCGCGGCTGGTTTCGCGGCCATCTACATTCCCGTCATCGCCTCCGAAGAGCGCTTTCTCCGCTCCGCTTTCCCCGGCTTCGACGGCTACTGCCGCCGCGTCCCGCGTTTCATCCCGCGCCTTACTCCAACCACGTTCCAATCTGGAATCGTCGGTGCTCCCATTTCCCAACCGGTTACCTCGCCGCAATCCGGTGGCTTCTCCCTCGCCCTTTATCTTGAGCATCGCGAGTACAATTCAGCTTTAGGGGCCGCACTGCTGTACTTGAGTCTGCTCTTCTTAAGGCCGATGCTCGATACCCTCCTGCACCTGCCCGGATGAGCGCTTTCCGAACCCAGCAGGTCCAACTCATTGGGTCGGATGAATTCATAAGGAGCCGTGCCGAACATTGAAGACACGCGAGCACGCCGTCATTCTTTTTGGCGCCCTTGCCTTAGCAGCCGTTGCGCCCTGCCAGGATCCAGCCATCCTCGCGCCGCCGCGTCCGGGCTTCAACTTCCCCCAGCGGCAAACGCTCACCTACTCCGTCGACTGGCGTGTCTTTCCCGCCGGCTCCGCTGTTATCCGCTTTGAAGCCGCGGGCGACCGCGAGCGCATCGCCGCCTCTGCCGATACCATCGGCGCCATCAACCTCATCTTCCACGTCGCCGACAACTTTCAGTCCGATTTCGACCGCCTCCGCGGCTGCTCTTACGACTTCGACAAGCAAACCGTCGAAGGCCGCCGCCAGATCGATTCCTCCCTCCGCCTCGACTACGCCAACTCCAAATCCATCCTCGACGAGAAAAACCAGATCACAGGCCAATCGAAGCACCTTGAGTCGCCCATCCATAGCTGCTTGACAGATCTCCTTACCGGCATCTTCTACGCGGCTTCGCAGCCTATGACGGTGGGCCATAGCTTCGTCATTCCAGTCGTCGACGCCGCCCGCACGGTCATGGTCACCATGAAGGTCGAGAGCCGCGAGGAGATTAAAACCACACTCGGCTCCTTTAAGACCATCCGCGTGCAGCCCACAGCCGATGCCGGCGTCGTCAAAAACCGCGGCAATATCTGGATTTGGTATACCGACGACGACCGCCATCTCCCCGTCCAAATGCGCGCTCGCCTCTTTTGGGGAACCATTACCTTCCGCCTCACCGGCTACGATTCCAAGTAGCTGCTGCTTCTTACCATCGAATGCACTGGCGCCCGGTGCCATCCCTTCGCGTCCTAAGCGAAGGTCGCCGCTGCGACCTGAGTCGAAGGATATGCTTCTTGGAGCCCGCGAAAGGGTGGGAATGCACCTGCTTCCCGATCCCCGTGCTGGTGAGCAACTTTCATTCGTCCCGGAGGAACGACGCCCGGAATTTGGTGAACTGGCGCCTCCTAACGCGCGGCCAGGTGCCCATTCTTCCGGGGCTCTTTGCCGGAAGAATGGAGAGCACAGAACTTCTGACCGCTTAACGACCTGACTCCGTGCCGCGCCGTTCCCGGTCAACCCCGCAGCTTGAACAATCTCTTCCAACCCTCTGAAAACATGATCGAAATTCTTCGCCGCTCTTTGCAGAGTAATTCCCCTCGCCGCGCTATTCTGTCTTCGTGAATGAACCACGGCGCGCTCCTTGAGAAAAGGACGCCTCGGCGGCCTGAGCCGAAGCCCGCTCCGGGAGTCTCTTCGGGTGAAAGGGAAAATAATGAAAGAAAAAAATTCAAACCCCCATAGGGTATATTTTCGATGCCAACTTGTTTGATTTCATCAAAACGCTATCAAAATCCCGGCCAAAAACGGTCCAAAGTTGTAGCGTCGCGCCCGCCTTTTTGCCCGCGTGCCCCATCTTTCCGGCGTCCTTTGCCGGAAGAGTGGAGGACCACATCGCGAAACCGGCCGCAACTATCCACTTTGCCATCTATAAGCTGCAAAGAACCATCGATTTTTCAATCGCTTACGGCGCTCGCAATTCGCCAACCGGCTGAAAACAATGCGCTTCCTTGCAGATAACTTGCGGTGGGGGGTAGGGGTGGGGGTACGGTTTGGTTAACACCCCCCTCGGCCAGCGTACCCCCACCCTCACCGCTGCGGGAGCGGCGAGGATGGGCACATACAGACCGATCTAGTGAATTCCGAAGTTAAACGCCACGCCAAAGGAGAGAATGGGCCAGACCTTGAGCGCATTCAAGTCGCTCTCGTACTTGGCGATCTGAGCGTTCAGGTTTGTTTGAGCAATCGCGTTGCTGGCCATGTTCACGCACGATGGACCGTTGTCGTTCGCATCGGCTTGGCTGAGGCAGGCGTTCCCGGCCAAAGTAAGATTGACCGTTGGCGCGCCCGTGAAGATTGCCCCCAACTCAAACGGAAATGACAGATGGCCGCCGCTGCGCGAAATCATATTTCCCCATCCAGTGGTCAGCGTAAAAGCCTGTCGGTGTGCATTCAGCCCCAGGTTGGCAGTGACGCTCATCGGATTGGCAAAATCGGAATAATACTGCTGCGATCCAAGCGTAATGCTGCTGCCAGGCGAGGCAACACCGCTCGCCGATGCTCCATTCTGGTTGTAAAGCATCAAGCCCGGACTCAAACGGAAGCCGTGGCTAGGGAACGGATAATAGTCCAATGCCACTCCCATCGAAGCAAAGTTCAGTTTCCCGCTCACGTCAACCCCGTTCGATCCGTTGTTGCCGTTGATTTTTACGTTGTTCACCGAGTAGCTGAAGACGTTGCCGATGCCGCGCACGTTCAGATAGCGGTTGGCTTCCACCGCGGTCTGCAAGTTGATTCCGCCGAGTCCCACGCCGGCCGAAAAAGCCAGCCGCGAAAAGGGCTCCGGCTCAGCGTATCTTGGCGCTCTTCCGTAGGGCGATGCGGGAACCTGATTTCCCACCTGCGCAGGCGGTTGCAGCGAGTCGGACGTGGAAGTTGCGGTTTGGGCGAGCAGGCACGCAGATACGGCCGGCATGATGGCAATCAGGCAAAATGTAATCCCTTTCATGGCGCCTCCCATACGGCTGACAAATCGGGCCCGGCAACTGAGTGTCGCGCTCGCTCCCCCCGGCGCATGAGCTAAGTGCGTTTCCGCACGAAAAAACCGGCCACCGACTCCATGGCTCGAGAGGAGAATTTGGTCCGATCGAAGTAGATTGCTTGGAACTGGCACAACAATACGTTCATCCCCCGCAAACGTCAATACGTCAAACAGTGGACTGGCAACCGAATGTACCCCTTTTGAATATCTCAACCGGAAAGAACTGAAGCGAGGGCGTCGATCAAGTGAGCCGGATCGAGACCTCCAGGCGAACGAACAGGGAATCGCCCCGGACTCTATCCACCACCAAAACAAGAAAGAGCCGCGCTTTTCGCGCGGCCCTTTTTCTAAATATTTATAGAATTATTTTCTATTGCTTTACTCCGCTTCCGCGGACTCGAAAACTATACGCCATGCCAAACGACAGAATCGGATACGTCTTGAGCGGATTCAGGTCGGTCTTCCACTTTGCAATCTGTGACGTCAGATCGTTCTGAATCATAAGCGCAATGGGATCGGTTGGGCTGGCGACGTTGGTGCACATCGTTTGCGCTTGGTCATAGCACGCCGAGCCCGTCAGGCTCGCTGTCAACGATGGAGCCCCGATCATCGCCACGCCTGCCTCAAATGGAAACGACCAGTGACCGCCCTTGCGCGGAATCGTGTTTCCCCAACCGGTCGTGATCGTGAAGCTCGGCTTGCTCGTGTTTAACCCCAGCGCCGCATCCATATTTAGCGGAGTCGTTCCCGCCGCGGAGTTCGCGTTTGCCGAGTAAAATGTGTCGCCATTCAATGTGAAGCTTGTTCCCCCAGCCACTGTCGATGTGGCCGTCACTTTGTTGTTGTTCACGAACAGCACGCCGGGGCTGATGCGAAAGCCCGCCCGGAACGGATAGATGTCGGCCGAAACTCCCGCCGATGCAAGATTCAGCTTGGCGTTTGCGGTAAATCCGTTGGTGGTAAAGGTGGTCGAGTAGTTGAATCCGTTGCCCACCGCGCGAAGGTTCAAGCGACTCGCAAGATTAGTCGTTAACTGCACCCCCGGACCCAGCGAAGAAACTCCCGCTCCTATCGCAAACCGCGAAAAGGGCGAAGTGGGCGGCGCACTCCGCGTCGGCTGCACGGGACGGATCATTATGCCGGCAGCATCGCTATTCACTGCCGTTAGGCTCGTGGAAGTTCCAAGTGATTGCGCCCTAAATAACGCCGGAGTTAGAACCGCGGCAAAGATAAAAACAATTAATCTACTCTTCAAGATATTTCCGCCTCCCGCGGAGGTTTTTGCTGTTGCAACTCCCCTCAATTTCATGCCCAGGCGGCCGCAGAATTCAACCGGCATCGCGCTCTGTTAGCGTCATCGGCAGCCTGGCACGTATTCTTGAGGGGGTACTATCGCGAGAGTATCATGGTACCCATTTCCATATTACTAATGAGATCGCGATAAAGTTACCTAGGTTACTGCTTTCTCGCAGATCGAGAGCCGTTTCACCAGCTCTTCCAAAAATCGATTCGTACGATCAACCTGCCTGATCCCTTAATCTTCCTCCGTGGCCCAATCGAAATTCGATCTCGATAAAATTGTGAGAATTCGCCGCCAACTCCTCGCCTGGTACAAAGCGCATCGCCGCGACCTGCCCTGGCGCCGCACCCTCGATCCCTACGCCATTTGGGTGTCGGAAATCATGCTTCAGCAAACCCGCGTTTCCGCTGTTATCGGCCGTTACCGCGCCTTCCTTGCGCGATTCCCCACGCTTGTTTCTCTCGCCATCGCATCCGAACAGGACGTGCTGGCGATGTGGAGCGGCCTCGGCTATTATCGCCGCGCGCGCATGCTGCACAAGGCGGCGCAGTTTGTTACCTCGGAACTGAGTGGGAATTTGCCCACGAGCGCCGCACACCTCCGCGTCTTACCCGGCATCGGGACTTACACCGCCGCGGCCATCTCCAGCATCGCTCACGGCGAGCCGGTTGCGGTTGTCGATGGCAACGTCGAACGCGTTCTCTGCCGCATCGCGGGTTGGGACGCCGGCAGCAGCAAAAACGGCGCCTCATTGCGGCGCAAGATTGAAAGCCTCGCCAGCCGTCTGCTCGATCGGGAATGTCCCGGCGACTTCAATCAGGCCATCATGGAACTGGGAGCCACGGTCTGCACTCCCCGCAGTCCCAAATGCCCTCTCTGTCCGCTCGCGTCCGAATGCAAAACGCGCGGCGAGCACAAAATGCCGCGCCGTGCGACCATGACCAGCCGCATCGCTGCCTACGCACTTTCCGTTCGCAGCGGCGTGCCCGGCAAACCCCGTGGCCCAGCCGCTTGCGAAGTCCTCCTAGAGCAGCGCCCTGCCGGCTTGACGGTGATGCCCGGCCTGTGGGAACTACCCACGCTGCTCGATTCGGAAATCCCCGCAAGCGAACTCCGCATGACTCTCCGCCACGCCATCATGCAGGTCAACTACTACGTCCGCATCCGCACCGTATTTGAAGACGATATCGATGCCTTGGCAGTAGTTGCTGCCGGCAACCGCCGTTGGGTTCCACTCTTCAGGGCCTCTACTATGCCTCTCACCGGACTTACGCGCAAGGTCCTCACGCGCGCCCATCTGCTGCCGTCTCCGCCGTAGGAAGCCGTTGCGCGGAGCAGCGGCGAAAACATACTCTGAAGGTCTCGGAATCCGAAGCAGATTCTCTGCGCTTCCGCAATTCATGCGGGTGTGTGGTCAGGCGCGTGGACTATGACGATGCAAAGGAGGTTGAGCAACCCCGCTCGCCGGGCTTGCCGTACTCGGATTGGGATGCGAAATCGCTTATGAAGGCCTTGTTCGAAATGCCTTGAGTGCGCTGTAGGCATCTCTGCTTCGCTTGAACAATGGGACCTGCAAGCCTCGCGTCGTAGAATTGTCGTGGCATTCACAGGCGTAGTCGACTGCACTCGCCGAAACAAGGGGCTTGGTATATGCCGAAGAACTCTCATCTTATTCTCGAAGATCCAATGCGCTTCAAAGCTTTGTTGATTCCGGCCGCGATTAGCATCCTGGCGATTTCCTTAATGCGTGCGCAGGTTCCTCAAGTGCGAGGATTGCCTCCTGCCGCCCGCGCCGCTGCTCTATCAATCGATCCGGAAAAAATCCGCGCCCACGTTCGCTTCCTTTCGCTCGACCTGCTGGAGGGCCGCGGTCCAGGTACGCGAGGCGGCGAACTGGCGGCCGAATACATCGCCACGCAATTCGCGCTCGCGGGCCTGGAACCCGCCGGCGACAACGGAACCTACTTCCAGCGCGTGCCGCTCTACGCCGTACATACTGTCGAAGACAAAACCGAATTCTCTTTCGTCCCCGCTACCGGCCAACCCGTCGATCTCGCCTATGGCACAGATATCGTCGCCAAGGATCAAACCGGCCGGCCCTCCGCCGATCTCGACGTTCCCATCGTTTTTGTCGGCTACGGCATCTATGCTCCCGAGTATCACTGGAACGACTACGCGGGCCCGGACGGAAAGGACATCGACGTCAAAGGCAAAGCCGTGCTTGTCATCGTCAACGAACCTCCCTCGGACGATGCGAGATTCTTCAAAGGCAAAGCTCTCACTTACTACGGCCGCTGGACCTACAAATATGAAGAAGCCGCGCGCCGCGGGGCTGTCGCCGTCCTCATCGTCCATCGCACCGACCTCGCCAGTTACGGTTGGGATGTTGTGCGCAACTCTCAAGCTGTCGAGAAGAGTTTTCTCGAAGGCGACCCCGACGCCACCCTGCGCGCAGCCGCATGGATCCAGCATGACATTGCCCAGCGGCTCTTCACACTGGCCGGCCTCGGCGATCTCGACCGCGCTATCGATCGCGCTGGGGCGCCCGGCGCCTTCCACGCTGAGCAATTGCCCATCCGCCTTTCCGCGCACATCGAAAGCGTCGTTCGTCGCTACGTGAGTTCCAACGTTGTTGGCCGCGTTCCGGGAGCCGAGCTTGGGGCAAATGCAATCCTCTACACCGCGCATTACGACCACCTCGGCATCGATCCCCACGCCAAGGGCGACAACATCTACAATGGCGCAGCCGACAATGGCACCGGCTGCGGCATCCTTCTCGAGCTCGCCCGCGCATTTGCGCAGCCTTCCGTCCGCCCTCCGCACGCCGTCTACTTCGCCGCCGTCACAGCAGAAGAACAAGGCCTTCTCGGCTCCGAGTTTTTGGGCATGCATTCGCCTGTCCCAGCCGGCCAATTCGGGCTCGACCTCAACTACGATATGCTCCTCCCCATCGGCGTCCCGCTCTCGGCCGAACTTAACGGCGCCGAGCGCATCGATTTTTGGCCTACTGTCCAATCCGTCGCCAAAGCATTCGATCTCGCCATCGTCCCCGATCCCGAACCCGGCGCTGGCCACTACTACCGCTCCGATCACTTCTCGCTCTCCCGCGTCGGCATCCCCGCCTTCTCCATCGACCAAGGCGAGCTCTTCGAAGGCCACGATCTCGCTTGGGGCCAGGCACAATTGGCCGACTATGAGGAGCACCGCTACCATCAGCCCTCTGACGAGTACCGTGCCGATTGGGACTTTCGCGGTAACGCCAAACTCGCGCGTTTTGGCTTCGTCTTGGGCTGGCTCGCCACCCAACAGAAGAACCCCATCGCGTGGTTTCCCGGCGACGAATTTGAAGCCACGCGAAAAGCCAGTGAAAGCCGATAGGCTAAAGGATCAGGCGCATGAGGCTTATCGGCTAAGAATCGGTTCCAAGCTTCGCCGCAATTGGGAAATCACGCCCGGCAGATTAGCATAGAGATTAACGTGGCCTGCGCAACCGCATCCCCGCAGGGCCTCGAAACACCGGCATTGAAACGGCGCATCGATTTCTTCCCGGGCTCCGCGCCGCCAACCCATCTCAAATCCACTGGATTTCTTCAATCCCCAAGGAGGGACTATGGCAAGCAAGGCAAGTGCGGTTTGGACCGGATCGCTCAAGGAAGGGAAGGGAACCATTTCCACAGCGACCGGCGTGCTCTCGAACGCCAACTACTCTTTCGCCACCAGGTTTGAAGGCGTCGCCACCGGCACCACTCCGGAGGAACTCATAGCCGCGGCTCACGCCAGTTGCTTCTCCATGGCGCTTGGCGCGCAACTGGGCGGATCCGGCCTCACTCCCTCAAAAATCGAAACCCATGCCGCCGTCACCCTCGCTAAAGTCGACGGCGGCTTCGCCATCACCAAGATTTCGTTAACTACGACGGCTAGCGTTCCCGGCGCCAGCAAGGACGTCTTCGACAAGGCCGCCGCCGACGCCAAATCTGGCTGCCCCATTTCCAAACTCTTCGCCAACAATACCGAAATCACGCTCGACGCCAAGCTTGTTTAGCGGACCCCAAATGAAGACCTACAGCTTCAAGGCCCGCATCGAAGCAGGAATCGGCGGCGGCGCGGGCGAGGCGTTCCCCTACGACGTCGAAAAGGAATTCGGCAGCCGTGGAAACGTGCCTGTGAATTCAACACTCGATGGCGTAGCCTACACGGGCTCGCTAATGAAATGCGGACCTGGGCCGCACATGCTCGGCGTGTTGAAATCCATCCGCCAGCAAATCGGTAAAGGCCCCGGCGACACCGTCAGCGTCGTAGTCTGGAAAGGCGACGTCGCCCGCACAGTCGAAATCCCTCCCGCCTTCAAAACGCTCCTCAAAAAAGAGGGATTGCTCGCCGGCTTCGAAGACCTCAGCTACAGCCACCGCAAAGAGTATGCCCGCTGGATCGAAGGAGCCAAGAAAGAGGAGACCCGCCAAAACCGCATGAAGAAAGCGACCGCCATGCTGCAAATGGGCCGCAAAACGCCGGGTTGAAGCCCGTACTGTCGGCGGGCGACGAAATTTGACAGCACCCGAGGCCTTTGCGACACTCAGAATTGCTGCCTGCTTAAGCGCGCACGCTTGAGCGCTCCTGTGCCGAAGTGGCGGAATTGGCAGACGCGCATGGTTCAGGTCCATGTACTCGCAAGGGTGTGGGGGTTCGAGTCCCTTCTTCGGCACCAATTTATTTATAATCAATCACTTACAAAAGAATGCTGCGACTCGTCACCACCTCCCGGCGCGCTAAGCTTTTTGCTTGCCCTCGCGATATCTTCGGATTAGATTATTCGTCGAGCTGTCGTGTTTGAGCTGCGGTTCACTGCTGCTTTCCAGTTCCGGGATGATCCGCTGCGCCAGCGCCTTTCCCAGTTCCACGCCCCATTGATCGAAGGAATTGATCTGCCAAATCGTGCCCTGCGTAAAGACACTATGTTCATAAAGAGCCACCAGCTTGCCAAGGGTCTCAGGCGTCAGACGATCCGCGAGAATCGTATTCGACGGCCGGTTCCCCTCGAACACGCGGTGCGGCACGAGCCAATCGGGCGTCCCTTCGCTCTTCACCTGCTCCGCCGTTTTTCCGAACGCCAGTGCCTCTGTTTGCGCGAAAACGTTGGCGATGAGCATATCGTGATGCCGCCCCAATTGGTTGAGTGTGGATGTGAATGCAATAAAGTCGCACGGGATCGGATTCGTCCCTTGATGAATCAATTGGTAAAAGGAGTGCTGGCCGTTGGTTCCCGGCTCGCCCCAATAGATTGGCCCGGTCGCATAGTCCACGCGAGCCCCGTCAAGCGTAACGTGCTTGCCATTGCTTTCCATCGTCAACTGCTGCAGATACGCCGGAAATCGCTTGAGGTACTGCTCGTAGGGAAGAACCGCCACCGTCTGCGCGCCGAAAAAGTTGTTGTACCAAATGCCGAGCAGTCCCAGCAGCACCGGCAGGTTTCGTCCGAACGGCGCGGTGCGGAAGTGCTCGTCCATTTGGTGAAATCCATCGAGCAACGCCCGGAAATTCTCCCCTCCAATGGCCAACATTGTCGAGAGTCCAATGGCGGAGTCCATCGAATAGCGCCCGCCGACCCAATCCCAAAATCCAAACATGTTCGCCGTATCGATGCCGAACTTCGCCACTTCTGCGGAATTCGTCGACACAGCAACAAAATGCTTGGCGACAGACTTAGTGTCTCCTCCAAATGCCGCCAGCGACCATTCCCTCGCCGAGTGCGCATTGGTCATGGTCTCCAGCGTGGTGAAGGTCTTCGACGAGATAAGGAAAAGCGTTTCCTCGGCATTTAGATCGTGCACGGCCTCGGCAAGGTCCGTCCCGTCCACGTTGGACACGAACCGGAAAGTCAGGTTCCGGTCGCTATAGTGCCGCAGCGCTTCGTAGGCCATAACCGGACCGAGGTCCGATCCGCCGATCCCCACGTTGACCACGTTCCTGATGCGCTTCCCCGTGTGTCCTTTCCATTCCCCACTGCGCACTCGGCGAGCGAATCCCTCCATCTTGTCCAGTACGGCATGAACCTCCGGCACCACATCGACGCCGTCGACGAAAATCGACGAGCCCTTAGGCGTCCGCAATGCCACATGGAGTACAGCCCGCTTTTCCGTCACATTGATTTTTTCGCCGCGGAACATGGCTTCGATGCGGGCAGAAAGTCCCGACTCTTCGGCCAAGCGCACCAGCAGCTTGACCGTTTCATCCGTAGCGCGATTTTTCGAGTAATCGAGGAACAGCCCGGCTCCTTCGGCGGTCATTCGTTCGCCGCGCAATGGATCGTTCGCAAATAGATCGCGAAGGTGCTGCTGGCGAATGGACTGAAAATGCGCCTCGAGCGCCTCCCATGCGCTTCGCTGGGTTAGCGGACGAACCGCCCGAGCTTCGATTGAAGAGCTGGTTGCTGTTGCCATTTTGTGACAGTCTCCCGGGTCAATTTGTGGCTTGCTGCGTTTTGGATGCGCAGCCATCGCATTGGATACGCGGATCGTCCGAGAGTCCAACGAAAATCCGGTCATGAGCTGCGTAAAGAAGGGTTAAGACAGGCCCTGCAACTTCCGGGAATCACTTGGCCCCTGCCGACCGAGCTGAACGCACGGTTCGAGCTCAGCGGCGTGCGCGTCACGATCGAATCCTATCCTCTCAAAAAAGCGGCCTACGCGTATGCGCGAATAACCAGCGGCAAAGGCGGGCTTTGATTCGTACTCACAATGGAATGTAATTCGAAGCGCGAGAGAGCGCCGGAGAGTTGGCTCGGTTGTTGAAGTTACCCCAACCCCTCCCGGGCAGCTCTTCGCCAGCGCCCCTCTCGCGTCAACGCTTTACCGGCGTCCGCCAGGTCCACCGTGCCCGCTGAATCCGGGGTTATGTTCGCCGCCGGCATCGTGCCCCGCCTGACCAACGTGGCCTCGACCGTCCCGTGCCTCATTGGGGTGGAAGTGATTGAACGCCCGCTCCCCGCGATCCGGAAACGGTCCCCGATATCCATGATTCGGATCGAACCGGTTATCCACGTGGCCGAAGAAACCGTGCGGCCCATGAAACCACGGCCCCGCGCCAATGAATATGCCGTTAACAAACCAATCTGGCCCATAGTATCCATAGGGCGCGCAGTTATACGGAGCATAGTCGAAGTACCCATAAGGACACACCGGCGGCGCCCCAATGTTCACGCCGATACTCACCTGTGCCGGCGCATGTGCGGCCACTCCGCATATTAGGCAAATCAGGCCCAGCAAACTGAAGAATCTGATTAGACGCATGTTTCACCCCTCCTTAAGCTGATTCCTAAGCTTAATAGATGCGAGTCGCGGCAGCGGTGAAAATCCGGCTTCATCTTTTCTCTCGCTTTTCTGCGCACTCCTGGGTTGTCGTGCTCGCCCATAAGTTGATATAGGAACCGGCGTAAATTAACATGCTGAGGATAATCTTGGGATTCAATCTCCGGGGAGAACAACTAATGAGATAGCTCCCGGCGCTTGCCTTCCTTCTCGTTTGCCTTTTGCCATTGCGGTCGCGCAGAAATGGTGTCCGGGATAGGAATTACCCGAGGCGGATTGTGAGGCTTCCTCTCCAAGCATGCCACTCCCGGCTCAATTCCTGCTTTCCGCCACCTCGCCAGCGCAGTTTCCCGCACCCGGCCCACCGGAAATCGCCTTTCTCGGCCGCTCAAACGTCGGCAAATCGAGCCTGCTGAATGCGCTTGTCGGAACGCCGGCGGCCAAGGTCTCGTCCACTCCCGGCCGCACCCGCGCCATCAATTTTTTTCTCGTCTCTAACAGTCGCCCCGCAAGAAAGATGATCTTTGCCGATCTTCCCGGCTACGGCTATGCAAAAATCTCGAAGTCCATCTCCGCCGCTTGGCCCGAGTTCATCGACCCCTATCTCACCAGTCGCGCCACGCTCGCGCTCTGTGTCTGCCTGGTCGATGCCAATGTCGCTCCGCGTCCCAACGATCGCCAGCTCCTCGATTGGCTCCGCGCCGCCGGCCCCGCGTTCCTTGTCGCCGCCACAAAAATCGACCGCCTCAGCGGCAACCGGCGCACTCAAAGCCTCGCCACGCTCAAGCGCGATCTTGGTGTCGATGAAATTCTGCCCGTCTCCGCCAAAACCGGCTCCGGAATTCCCGCGCTATGGCGCCGCATCGACGAAGCCGTGGCCAAAGAGAAATGAAGACAACGTGCGCAAGCCGCGGCCCCTGCGCTCAGGTTCGATCTTCTCCACTCTGCCCTCAACCCGCTTTCGCCGCCGTCGACTTATTCATCGATCTTGTCCCGCCAGCTGCGCTTCCGCACAAAGAAAATAAACTCTCCCGGCTGAGCGGTGTATTCCGTCTTAGAGCATTCGTTCGGCGCGACCACCCCGGATTTCAATATCGTCGCAATCGGGTACCAGATGTCCCTTTCCTTGTTCGCCTCTTTCGCGGCGTCGCAATTCACGTACGTCTCCATCCCCAACTCGTACGTGGCCTTGACGGAAACCTCCTTGGCGCTGTCCGGAACCGTCACCGTCACCGTTCCGTCGTCGTTGATCTTCACCCAGTCGTTGTGATTCGTATCGCGATGATCGATTTTCACCAGAAAATTAGACGGCTTCACCGGCTTTCCCGTTCTCCCGTCGAGCACCTTCACTGCAATCGTCGTTCCGCTCTGCGCGTAAATCGCTCCCCACGCCGCATTCAAACCCGCGCACAACGCCGCTGCCAACGCTATCCGTGTTAACCCGCGCATCGCCGCCTTACCTATCTCCATTTCACTTGAGCACTACCAGGAGGTGTACGCCTGGCCGTTCGAGCCTTCCTCTTCCGACCCGGAATGAACGTCGCTGATTCCCGGATCCGTCTCATCCAGCGAATACATCGCTTGGCTGTTGTCCGTCACCCAGGTGTCCTTGCTGTGCGTCATCGGGTCTTCGGGAACCTCCTTCAAGTACCCGTCTTGCACCAGGTCGTCCAGCGATTGCGGCGCCTTCTGCTTATCCATGGTGTAGGAGTCGATGGCCGTCCGCATCGTCAGAAGGTCCTCTCTCAGCACCGCTTCCCGCGCATGCTTGATCGCGGTTACAAAACTGGGTATCGCCAGCGTGGCCAGCACGCCGATTATCGCCATTACGATCATCAGCTCGATCAGCGTAAATCCCGCGGATTGTCTGCGCTTTTCGCGCATGATTTCTTTCCCCACCCTCGGTTTTCGGCAGCCGCCTCTCAGGTTAACCGCGCGAATCGCCTGTTCCCTGTTCCCTACTCCCTGTTCCCTGTCTTCCTCACCACGTCGCATACTTGGTCCCGTCCAACGCCGTTCCTTGCGACTTCGAGTACACATCGAACACGCTCTGACCGCCGTAGGAGTCCGAGTCCGGATCGTCCTGCATCGAGCGCAGTCCCCATTCGGTGTTGCCGGTCATCGGGTCCAGCGGAATCTTTCGCAAAAACTTCAGCTTCTTCCCCTGCACGTCCACTCCGTCCACTAGCGTTTGCAAGTCGGGCGGATAATTCTGGCTGTCCACCTTGGTCTGAAATGCGCCCCTGTCTGCGGCATCCTTGTATTTGTCGATGGCGTCGCGCATCGACCATAAGTCGTAGCGCAGTTCGCGTTCCTTCAGCCGCTTCACCTGGAACCGCGCAAGCGGCATTGCGGCCATGGCCAGAATCGTCAGGATCGCCACCGTGACGATCAGCTCTACCAGCGTCAGGCCGCGCTCCCCGCGCCGAGCCGGGTTGTAAGGTTCAAGCCGCATCGGCCTTTTCCTATTTCACCACGATATTCGTTTGCGCGCTCTCCACCGCTTGTTGCTGTTGCGCACTGTTCACCACCGAAGCCCGCGCAATGCTCAAGTTACTCGCTCCCACGGCCTTCGCCTGGAACGTCAGCACGCAAACCGTGCCCGTCCCGGAGATCCCGTGCGTTCCCATCGGCCGCGAGGTGCCAACCGTCAGGTTCCCCGGCGGTTCGTCGGTATGAATCACCGACGCCGCCTGTCCGTCGCGATTCAGCAGGTCTCCGGCGCCCACGTTCACCAGCGTCAGCTTCGACGCGTCATAATGAATCTGCATCGCAACCGAAGCCGTATCCGTACTCCCGCTCAACACTACCGGAACCAGGAAAGCTGTCCCGTTCAACGGCGGGGCAGGGGTATTGAGCACGAACCTCGTTCCCGTTGCTGCCGTCGTTCCAGCACCAGCCGCCGCAGCCGAGGGTGCGCCTTGCGAAGGCACCGCTGCGGCCGGCGTCGCACCTGCCGCCGGGTTCGGCGCTTGGTTCTGCGCCTTAACCACGGGCTCACTCGCCACGGGCGCCGCAGGCCGTATCGCCGGTTGTGCCACGGGCGGCACGGTCGCTCCCGCCGGCAGTCCTGCACTCTGTGCTGCAGCAACGCCCGCTCCCGGTGTTGCCGGTTGCACCGCATTCGCAGCCGCATTCCCGTTTTGAGGCGCGGCCTGCGCCGTCGCCGCCGCCCCTCCGCCCGCCGCCATGTCGGACCGCAATTGCGCCATCATCGCTGGCGCCGCCTCTATTGCGCTCTGCGCCGGAACCGTTCCGATGCCTCCGCCCCCGAACGCCGTCGGCCTCACTGCCGGCGCCGCTGCAGGCGCCGGAGCAGGATTGCCCCCATCCAGGTGCCGCAGATCGATCGACTGCCCCGCGCCGGTATCGATTACCCGCAAATTCGCCTCGTCCAGCTCTTGTGACCGCACAATGTGCGGCACCACCACAAACACTATGTCGTCGTCCTGTAGAATGCGGTCCCGCGACCCGAACACGTACTTCAGAATCGGGATTGCGCTCAATCCCGGAATCCCGCTCCAGTTGTTCTGTTCCTGCGTATTCTGTATGCCGCCCAAAATGCTCGCTTCGCCCTCTTTCAGCCGGATCGTCTGGTCCACCACGCGCTGGCTGATAATCGGCTCAGTTACCCCGCTAATCGTCTCCGTTCCGCTCTCCGACGAAACCTCGATCTTCAGCTTCAGCGTCACGTCGTGGTCGTAATGAACGCTCGGCGTCAGCTCCACATTCACGCCCACGTCCTGGTACTGGAACTGCGTGTTCACCAGCGAACTCACCAGCGCCGTTGCCGCGCCCGTCTGGTACGATCCCGTCGCAATGGGGATCCGCGAACCGATCTTCATCGTCGCTTTCTGCCCGTCCGTCGCCCTGACGCGCGGGCTCTGCAAAACCTTCGTATTGTTGTCGGTCAACAGCAAATTCAGCGTCGCCGACCCCACATTCACCGCGAAGTTGGTCGAGTTCAGGTTCGCCAGAGTGTAGAGAGTCGGGCTGGTGGTGGTCGATGTTGTGCTGGTTGACGAGCTGGACGACGACGAAGAAGAAGAACTGCTGGTGCTGCAGCTGTTGTTCGATGCGCAATTCGGCTGCAGCGACAGCCCCACGCTCGACGGCCACTGCATCCCAATCGTCCGCTCCCAATTCTTGCTTACCTCCAGCACCGCTACATCCACCACCACTTCGCCGCGCGGCTTGTCCAGGTCGTCGATCAACTGCTGCGCCAGCAGAAGCTCGTCCGGCGTCGCCCGCATCACAATCGCGTTCTGGCTCTGAACTCCGTAAACCTTAGCGTTGGGCATCACGTTGCGCAGCGCCGTCTGCACGTCGTTCAAATCGTTCTGTTGCCAGGCGTTCGTCAAATAAAACGTCTGCACCGCTTCCTCGTCCAACTCCTGCCGCTTGGTCCGCGAGTTCTGCGCCACGAAAATCGTGTTGCTCGTCACCGCCCGCCAGAACGTGTTCGACATCACCCCCACTACCCGTAGCGCATCCATCAGCGACACGTTGTTCAAATCCACCTGGATGCGCTTCGAGTTGTAATCCGGATCGAACAGCACGTTCACGCCCGCGGCTTTGCCCACGGCCTGGTACACCACCTTGGCGTCCTCGGTCATGTGCAGCGAAAGCGGCTCGTTCGAAACCGGCTTCAGCTCTGCCGGACCCTCCACCGACTTCAGTTCTTCCACTTCCTCGCTGGGCACCGGCAAGGCCAGCTCCGGCGCTGCCGGCTTCTCGCCCTGCTTCTGCCGCACGCGCGCTATCTCCTGCTGCGCCGCCTCATTGCCCGGATCGATCTCCGCGGCGTGCAAAAACTCCGCCAGAGCTCCCTGCGCGTCCCCCGCATTCAGCAGCTTGCGCCCCTTCGTGATGTGCGCAGCCGACGCAGTGGTCCGGATGCGCGCCAGTGCAATCTGAAATCGCGTGTCCTTGGGTTCCCGCTTGTACGCCTTCTGGTAAAGGTCGAACGCCGTGTCGTAATCTGCACGCGCCTCGGCCGCCTGTCCGCGCTTGAAATCGTTGTTGGCCGACTCCGCATGCGCCCCGGCTGTCAACCCAACTCCGGCTACGGCGCCAAGCAGCGCAAGCGCCAATGCGACTTTCGAAAACGTCCTTCCGGCTATGGCCGGTTCCGGTCTGCGAAAATTCATCGTGCTCCCCGGTCTCCCCCCGATCTCCGTATGCGCTCGCAACTGCGCCCCTGGCGCGGTTCGCTCACCGGCATCCTTGTGGGTTTGTCTTTCTCGATCTTCTCAGAAATCACCGCCTCATTTTAGCGCATCGTCGCCGTCCCAAACCCGCTCCCGGCCCGCCCCCACCGAACCCGGCTGGCCGCCGATTCCGCGCCCCATTTGGCCACTCGCCCGCTCTTGCTACCCAACCCAATGCTACGATTGAAATCTTAAGGAATCTCCTCCATGCCTCGCCAGTCCAGCCACGTCGTCGCGCCCAAATCCGCTCCCGCCGCCCAAAAATCGGCCAAGCCCCGCGATCCCGTCGCCTCGGGCGACCGCGACGCCGCCTCCAATCGCGCCGCCCACCACAACTACTTCCTGCTCGAAAAATACGAGGCCGGCATCGCCCTCCGCGGAACCGAAGTCAAATCCATCCGCGAGGGCAAGGCCAATCTCAAGGACTCCTACGGCCTCATCAAAGACGGCGAAGCCTTTCTCCTCAACCTGCACATCGGCCCCTACTCTCACGGAAATATCTCGAACCACGACGAGACCCGCACCCGCAAGCTCCTCTTGCACCGCGATGAAGTGCGCAAACTACTCCAGAAGACGCAAATCAAGGGGCATACGCTCATCCCCACCCGCCTCTATTTCCGTCGCGGCCGCGTCAAATGCGAGCTCGCCCTGGCCAAAGGCAAGCAGGACTGGGACAAGCGCGAAACCGAGCGCCGCCGCGAAGCCGACCGCGAAGCCCGCGCCGCCATCAACGCCAACAAACACCGCATGGGCCGCTGACCCCACGCTCGCGCCCGCCCGAAGGATACGCCAAGCCGCACTCAGATCCCGCGCTGCGTTGCCTCGGCCGCGCTACACTTAATTCAGCTCTCCGTGAAATTTCGACCCAAGTTCGGCCTGGTGTGGCTCGCCCTTCTGTTTTTGGGCGTCACGGAGGTCATTCAGTCCACTCTTTTGTTCCGCCGGAACAAACCAATTGCCGAAGCGTGTGCAGCGCTTATCTTGGTTGGGATGGCCGCTGGGCTCCTTGTCTATCGATCCGTGTATTGGGAACTCACTCCCGGCTGTCTAATCGTGCGAAAGTTTTGGAGGAAGAGGAAGATTCCTTGGATAGAGGTCACTCGAGTCGGATGGCTAGGGGGCTTTTCCGGCACATTGAGCGTTAGCATCGGACATCGAATCGAAGATTATGACCGGCTCTACTTCGAACCGAGCGATCAGGCCGCGCTTATCGCCGCGCTTCGTAAATTCGCGTTGCAAGCCAGCTTCGAAATCGACCAGATCCTCTCCGGTGGAAGCTGAGCAACAGGAATTAGCGACCTGTCGCAACCTCCAGCCGCCCTACCCCGCCTCATAAAACACCGCCTGCCCCCTCCCATCCAACTGCATCAGCAAATCGAAATCCCGCGCGTTCCGCGTCAGCACCACGCACCCATTCTTCGCCGCTGTCAAAAAAATCAGCGCATCGTTCAGCGCCTTGCGCCGCTCGTGTTTGCCATAACCCTGCAGCCGCGCCAGCAACCCGGCAAGAATCCCCGCCTCGCGCCACGCCTCCCGGTCCGGGGTCAAAATCCGGTGCTCCGGCCGCATCTCGATCGACGCCGCAACCTGCTCCACCACCCTTGCCGTCTCCGGATGCGCGGGGTCGAGCAATCCCGCCAGCGCCGCCAACTCCGCCTCCGTCACCGTCGAGTGCCACAAACTTCCGGCCCTGAGCGCAATCTCCGCCTCGTCCGGCAGCCTTCCCTGCAAAGCATCGATATAAACGGTTGTGTCGAGCAGAAATTTCGGAAACGGCGGCTTCAGGCCCTTCAAAAATCGCAGCTGCGAACGGTCCCGGTACGTCAGCCGTTTCCGCCGTTTCTCCGGCTTCAGCCGCCGCAGCGATCTTTGAAATTCGGAACCAGCGTAGCGCTTCACAGGCTTGCCGCTCATCGTTGCGCACGGCGCAAAGCCCGCGTAGCGGGCAAAAGACGGTAGCCCCAGGCGTAAGCCTGGGGAAGGCGTCGCAAGCGGGAGCGGCAGCCCCCTTTAGGGGGCGTAAGAAAAGCGTGATCCGCCCAAAACAAATTCGCCGAAGCCAACAACGCGCGCTCCTAGAACTCAAGGTCCAAATCCCTGCTCACCGAGCCGCGCTGCCCGAGCAGCCATTCGCCATAATCGTCCGCAACCGCCAGGTTCGCCAGCGCCGCCTCAATCAGCTTTGAGTCCGATTGAATCCCGGTCTTCTTCTTCGCCTGCTCCACCAAAAGCCGCGGCATGCGCGCGCGCACCGTCAGCGTCCTCCCGCCGCTCAGCAGGCCCTGCTCCCCGGCAATCGCCAACGCGTCGCCCAATCGCCGCCCGCTCGCACCCGCCCTCGCCCGCTTCAATCCTCGATGAGTCTCGAACTCAGCCGCCTGCGCCATAAATCACCTCCGTTGAAGTGTAGCACAAACCACATAACTATGTGCTACACACCGTCGACCGGAACAACACTCTGGCCGCCCTCCGAAGTGCCAACGGTCTCAAACCCACCACCTGTTCTCCTCGTCCACTCTACCCTCCCACCTTCGCGCCATTATCCTTTCTCCGCTCCCCGCCGATGAACGTCATTTAAGGAGCAAAAATGTACCAAATTTCAAAAGAGCCCTACGGCTACAAACTCACCTTCGGCGGCACCATCGACATCAACGAAATCAACCGCTGGCGCCAGGAATCGAGTACCGTCCTCGTCGGCGCGCCCAAATCCTTCGGTGTCCTCATCGACATGCGCACCCTCGGCCCCGGCGGCCTCCGCCCCGACGCCCAGCCCATCATGGTCGAAGGCCAGGGAATGTTCCGCAAGGCCGGCATGGAGCGCAGTTGCGTCATCCTGCAATCGGCCACCGTCACCATGCAGTTCCAGCGTCTGGCCCACGAGTCCGGCATCGATGTCTACGAGCGTTACATCAACGCCGCAGCCCATCCCGACTGGGAGGCCAAAGCTACCGCCTGGATCCAAAACAAAGTCGATCCCGGCCGCTGATCCCGGCCGCCCAAACGAGCCGCCGATCCTGGCCCCGAGTTCGCGAGTTCACCCCGAATCGCCGTCGCATTCCTCCCTCCCGCGACAGGCCTGCGATTCGTCCGGCCTCCCTGCCGTCGTTCGGCCGCCATAGAATCCCTATCCTTCGCCTTCGACCTGCAAGCCCTTCACCGCCGGCCGCGCTCAACTCGCCCGTTCAAGTTTCGGACACTCCTGTCGATAAAATCCCAGACGCCTTGCGTAAAGTGAGGCCGACAGGGCTTGCCTCGTCCACACCAGTCGCTGCCAGGGTTCCTAACTGATCGGCGGCATGGCTTCCAGGCTGCCACGCACAACGGAACAACCATCATGATTTCGTCTGCGAACCCGCAAACCAAGAGCTACCATCGGCTTTCCAAGAGGTCCATATGAACTCCGCTTCCCGCTTGTCATTCCATTTCAAAATCCGGGTCGCATTCCTCGCGCTTCTCGTGGTAGCGATCCTCGGGTTTGTTGCCGCTTCCGCCCACCTCGACGGAACTGCCTGGCTCCTGGTGCGATCCGTCGCATTGGCCGCCGGCATTATCGGATTTCTCCTGGCCGATCGCAGCGCCCTTCGCGTCAGCCGTTTTCTGGCTGGTCTGGCCGAAGAAATCCGCGCCATCGCAGCCGGCGATTTTTACGCTGACGCATCGCGCCAGATCCCCGTCAAAGATTTCGCCGAAATCGCCGAGCCGCTCGACGCCCTTCGCCGCTCCGTCGGTCAAATGGTCGCCGCGGTGGCCGAGGGTTCCGCCGCCCTTCATCGCGACGGCGACGAGCTGATGCGCGCCGGAAAAGAGGCTTGGGATCGAACTGCCCGCCAGAGCGAGCGTATCGGTCAGATCGCAACCACCATGCAGGAAATGTCCTCCTCCATTGCCGAAGTCTCCAGCCATACGGTTGCCGCCGCCAATCAGGCGCGCCAGGCAGCCCTCGCTGCCCGCGAAGGCGGAGATTCGGTCGAGGCCATGCGTGCCGGCATGGGAGCCATCTCCGAATCGGTGGCGCAAAGCGCCGAATCCGTAGACCAGCTCGGCCGGCAGTCCGAACAGATCGCGCGCATCGTCAATGTCATCGAAGAGATTGCCGAAAAAACCAACCTCCTGGCCCTCAACGCCGCCATCGAGGCCTCGCGCGCCGGCGAGCAGGGCCGCGGCTTTGCCGTCGTCGCCGGCGAGGTCCGCCGCCTTGCAGAATCCACGCGTGCCGCCACCACCGAAATCGGTCAAATCGTCGAAGGCATCACTACCCGCACCCAGGAAGCCATTCACTCCATGCACGCCGGCGCCGACCGGGTTACGCAAGGAATCGAGATCGTCAACCGCACCAGCAGCTCGCTCGATCGCATCGTTGCCGCCGCCAATGAAGTCGAGTCCACCATCGGCCAAATCGCCGCTGCCGCAACCGAGCAGTCCGCCGCCGCGCAAGAGTTCAGCCGCAACATGGACACTCTCAACCGCCTCGGCGAAGAGCATGCCGCCGCTTCGCCCGTCACCAAAGGTTGGGTCGAATCGGTCCGCACGGATGCCCATCGTCTCGAGGAATCTATTGAGCGCTTCCAAGGTCGCGGCCGGTCTCCCGCAACCGGCTCCTCCTTGCCGCGTGCCGCATAGTCCGAACAGCAACACCTCAGGAGGCGCCATGCCGCACCACAAAGATCGCAAGCATAATCGCCATCGCAGCGACGCGCAAGATTCACCCGGGCCCCATTCCCTCGCCGGCAAAAATGGCAACGCGCCCACTCCTCTCCATCTTGGCAAAGACCTCAACTACTTGCGCGAGCTCACCCGCCTCCAAGTCGAGCTCGTCAAGCTCCAGGAATGGATTCGCCATGAAGGCCTCCGCGTCGTCGTCCTCTTCGAGGGCCGCGACGCCGCCGGCAAGGGCGGAGCCATCAAGCGCATCGCCGAGTCGCTCAACCCCCGCTCCTGCCGCATCGTCGCCCTCGGCACGCCCACCGAGCGCGAAAAAACCCAGTGGTACTTCCAGCGTTACGTCCCTC
>Ga0187782_10000195_pt1 | contig 37656 bp, 26 predicted proteins | sample 0715_SJ02_MP15_2_FD_132454 | JGI IMG/M metagenome (GOLD analysis project Ga0187782, IMG submission 132454) | Tropical peat soil microbial communities from peatlands in Department of Meta, Colombia - 0715_SJ02_MP15_20_MG | ecosystem: Environmental > Terrestrial > Soil > Wetlands > Peat | place... | reverse complement strand
GTGCGCGTGCGCGGCATACAGGTGCACGGAAAGGCTGCTGACGCAGCTCTTGCGGGCCGGCGGACGGCATTGAATCTTGCCGGAGTCGCCACGGAAGATTTGTCACGTGGCATGACGTTAGCGCCACCGTCGTTGTTCGAAACGACGCGGCGGCTTGACGTCAAGCTGCGCCTGTTACGGTCTGCACCGCGCGCTCTGAAGGACCGGGCGCGAGTGCATTTTCACTCGTTCACGATGGAAACGGTTGCGGGAGTTGTGCTGCACGAATTTGAAGAAGGTGGTTCTGGCCTTGCGGCAAGAATCGAGAGAAACCCACGTCTGCAAGAGCGAAACTCCGTTCCGATCCCGACGAAGGCGGCGCATGGGGAACTGTCTCCCGGCTATGAGGCTTTCGCGCGGCTCAAGCTGGTCCAGCCAACGCTGCTCGTGCCCGGCGACCGGTTCATCATCCGGCAATTCTCACCGGTCGTGACCATCGGCGGCGGCGTTGTGCTCGACGCGGCGCCCATTCCACGAATGGCGGGATTGCCGAGATTTTTGGAGACTCTCCCCACTGGCAATGCCCAAGCGATTCTCACGGCGCGAGTCGCTAGGCGCCAGCAGGCAGGAATATCGATGGCTCGCTTGGTATCGGAAACGGGATGGACGCCAAGCCGGATTGAGATGGAACTAGCGGGGCCGCTGAAATCGGGGGACGTGGTTCGAGCCGGTGGACGGTTGCTGCATTCGCCGGCGCTGCAATTGTTGAAGTCGCGCATCCTGAGCGGGGCCGAGGATTTTCATAAAAGAAATCCTCTGGTGGGAGGGATCAGCAAGGAGGAACTGCGCGCGCAGGTGGACGCCGATCCTGAAGTGTTTGAGGCCGTGGTCGCGATGCTGGCCAAGGAAAGGAAAATCGAAGTTGCCGCGGATTTAGTTCGGCTGCCGGGCCAGGGTGTGGTGATGAAAGACGAGGAGGCAGAATCCAAGAAGAGAATTGAGGATGCCTTTGCCACCGCAGGATTTCAGGTCCCCACCCTGCAAGAGGTGCTGCGAGGGCTCAAGGTGGACAGGCTGCGCGCGCAGAAGATTGTGACTTTGTTACTGCGGGAGAAGGCGCTGGTGAAAGTTTCGGACGACCTGGTCTTTCATCGTACCGTGCTGGAACAGTTGCGGCAGCGGATGGTGGCATACAAAACGAAGTCGCCCACCATCGATGTGGCGGCGTTCAAGGAACTGACGGGCGTGACCCGCAAATATGCGATTCCGCTGTTGGAGTATCTCGATCGGGAGCGGATAACGAGACGCGTCGGCAATGCCCGTGAGATTCTGTAGGAATTGAGTATTCTTTCTGCATGCTCTCCATTCGCCCGGCTGCCATCACGGATGTGGCTTTGCTCAGAACTTTGATCCGCGAATTCGCGGATTTTGAGCACCAACTCGAATTTGTGGCCATCACCGAGGCCGATCTGGCGCGGGACGGTTTCGGAGACAACCCGAAATTTCACGCCCTGATCGCGGAGTGGAATGGCGAACCGGCCGCTTACGCACTTTTCTTCGGCTATTATTCGACCTGGATTGGGCCGGGGCTGTTTCTTGAGGATTTGTTCGTGCGCCCGCAGTTTCGCGGGAAAGGAATCGGTATGGCCCTGCTCTCGGCGGTCGCTCGAATCGCATGGCAGAAAAATTGCTGCGGCATGCGCTGGGAAGTACTCGATTGGAACAAAGACGCGATCACTCTCTACCAACGCCTGGGAGCGGAGTTCCGGGACCAGTGGAAGGCAGTCTTTCTGGAGGCTCACGCGATGCGCAAGCTGGCGGAAAGGGGAGCATGAGCGCACCGGTTCGAATCGTCGGCGGGGGTCTGGCCGGCTCCGAGGCTGCGTGGCAGTGCGCTGCGAGGGGTGTGGACGTCGAGTTATTCGAGATGCGGCCGCTGCGCTCGACGCCCGCACACCAGACGCCAGATTTTGCCGAACTGGTGTGTTCCAATTCGCTGAAATCCGACAGCGAGAACACTGCCCCGTGGCTGTTGAAGGAAGAGATGCGGCGCGCGGGTTCATTGCTGTTGCAGATCGCGCGCGAGTGTGCGGTTCCCGCAGGCCACGCTTTGGCGGTGGATCGCGTGGCGTTTGCCGCGAAGGTGACTAAAGAGATCTTGCGCGAGCCGCGGATCACTGTGCGGCGCGAAGAAGTGACGCGGATCGAGGAAGCCGGCGGGCAGGTGACGATTGTCGCCAGCGGGCCTTTAACGTCGGAGGCGCTGGCGCGAGAGATTGCGCGATTAAGTACGACCTCAGGGGCTAAAGCCCCTTCAGAGGAAGCGGCCGATGCCGCAGCGCTGAAGCGCTGCTCCACCCAAAATCAATTGGCGGAAGTTGCTGACACCTCGCAGGCGGGGGCGCACGCTCCTCACTTATATTTCTATGATTCGATCAGTCCCATCGTCGAGGCATAGTCGATCGATATGTCGCGCGTGTATCTGGCCGCGCGCTATGACAAAGGCTCGGCGGATTACATCAACTGCCCCATGACGCGCGCCGAATATGATGCGTTTTACGAGGCGCTACTGGCGGCGCAATCGGTGGAAGAGCGCGACTGGGAAAAGCTGAACTACTTTGAGAGCTGTCTGCCCATCGAAGAAATAGCGCGCCGCGGACGTGACACGCTGCGCTTCGGTCCGATGAAGCCGGTGGGATTGAAAGATCCACGCACCGGGTTGCTTCCTTATGCGGTGGTGCAGTTGCGCCAGGAAAATCTGCGTGCCGATTCCTATAACCTGGTGGGCTTCCAGAATCATCTGAAATTTGGGGAGCAGGCGCGGGTGCTGCGCTTGATTCCGGGCCTGGAGAATGCGCGCTTTCTGCGCTACGGGCAGATTCATCGCAATACCTATATCAATGGCCCTGCGTTGCTGCGTGAGACGCTACAGATGAAAGCACATCCGCGCGTGATGTTTGCGGGGCAAATCTGTGGTGTCGAGGGTTACATCGAGTCGATCGCGACCGGACTGTTGGCGGGGACGCATGCGGTGGCGCTGGTGCATGGAATGGAACCTCTGGTCCCGCCGCGTGCCTCCGCGCTCGGGTCGCTCACTCATTACGTTGCCCATGCGGACGCAAGAAACTTCCAGCCCGCGAACATCACGTTCGACCTCCTTCCGCCATTGGAAAAAAGGATTCACGACCGGAAAGAGCGGCACCGCTTGCAATGCGAGAGGGCGCTGAAAGAGTTCGACACGTGGATCGAACGTGTGGGTGCTACGGCAGCGAAGGCTTAATCGCGGAGAGCGCAGAGAACGGCCGAGCGGAGAGCGTGGCGAACGGCCGCAGAGAACGCGGAGGATTACGCTGGTGCAACTCGAAATTCGCCGCGCCACGGAGCAAGACGCGCAGGCCCGGCAGGCTCTTCGTCCCGCGGCTTCGCCGCCCTTGGCTGAAGCCAAGGGTCTACCTGAAAGCGCGGGGCCTCGGGATGACGCCGAAAAGGCAGTCGGGTTGGCGCGGCCAGCCTGCGCCAATATCAATATCCTGCAACAATCCGCTTCTGCCCTACGTATCCACTACCAGGGCAACAATGGCGGGAAGGTTACTTTCTTCCGCCGTCGGCGTCCAATCAATGAAGCGCTATGAGCCTGGGCGATCTTTTTCTCGATGTGTTCCGTACGTTGTGGGCGCATAAGCTGCGTGCCTTCCTGAGCATGTTCGGCATCGCCTGGGGAATCGTCTCGATCGTGTTGATGGTGGCGGCGGGCGAAGGCCTGCGCAAAGGCCAGGAAGAACAGGAAAAAACTCTCGGCAAGGATGTGATGATCGTTTTCCATGGCCGCACCAGCCTGCAAGCGGGAGGAACTCATGCCGGGCGGCTGGTGCACTGGGTGGATGCCGATCTGCCCGTGGTGCAGGCAGAAACACCGGACTGCCAATATGCCATTCCAGAGCTGGAACAGGATACGGTGCGGGCGCACAGCAACTTCAACAATGCCGCGTTCACGGTGACGGGATCTTATCCGCAATTTGCCTACATTCGTTCGCTCGATGTCGGCCAGGGGCGCTATTACGACTGGGACGACATGCGCGAAGGTCGCCGTGTCGCGTTTTTGGGATCTGACGCCGCCAAGCAATTGTTCCCCGGCCGCAATCCAGTGGGAGACAACGTTTACCTGGACGATTTTCCTTTCGTTGTGATTGGCGTGATGGCGAAGAAGAAACAGGATTCCAGCTATGACGGGTGGGATGTGAACAAGATCTTCGTCCCGTTTTCCGCCATGCGCCGCGACTTTCCCGACAAACCTCCCGGAACGCCCACCACGTTTGACCAATTGCTGGTTACGCCGAAATCGGTGGAGCAGCATGAAGCCTGCAAGCACGAGGTGCGGGTAGCGCTGGCCCGCATGCACCGTTACGATCCGAATGACAAGGAAGCTTGCCCCATCTGGGATACGGTTCAGGAAGCGCAAGCCTTCAAAACCATGACCGATGGCATGAAGTATTTTCTGGGCGCGGTGGGAATCGTCACGTTGCTGCTGGGCGGCATCGGGGTGATGAACGTGATGCTGGTGGCGGTACGGGAGCGCACGCGCGAGATTGGCGTGCGCAAGGCGATTGGCGCTCCGGCGAGAGTCATCCTCCGCCAGTTTTTTATCGAGGCGCTGATCATTGCCTTTGTCAGCGGCGGGATTGGGCTGGGCGTGGCCTTCGGCTTCTGTGCGCTGGTCAATCTGCTGCCCATGCCAGACTTTTTCGCCGGACTGATTCCCGATTGGACGTCGGGCTTAGTTGCCACCGGGTTGCTGGGCTCAATCGCCGTGGCGGCCGCGCTTTATCCGGCGCGGCGGGCGGCATCGATTGATCCCATCGAGGCGCTGCGGTACGAGGCGGGAGGGTAGTGCAAGCGAGGTTTCAAAGTTCCAGGGTTCCAAAGTCATAAGAACCGCAAGTTTCAAGGTTGCAAGGTTTCACATTAATGCAGCGTCGCGGCGCTACCGACAGGATTCGAATTTGGTCTTTGCAACTTTGGAACCTTGAACTTTGAAACTGATTCACAAAACTCAGGATGCTCGTCGAAATTCTCATCGAAGCCTGGATCGCGCTGAAGCGGAATCTCACGCGCAGCTCGCTCACCATGCTGGGCATTGTGTGGGGCATTGCGACGGTTACGCTGCTGATCGCTTACGGCAGCAGCTTTCGCAGCGTTCTGGTCCATGGATTCGATGCCTTCGGCAAGAGCGTAGTGATTGCCTGGCCGCAGCAGACGAGCGAACAACCTGGAGGCCAGCGCGCCGGACAAAAAGTCGTGCTCGAGCAAGCCGACGTGGACATGATCAAAGCGACGGCGCCGCTGGTAAAGCACGTTTGCCGCGAAACGGTGAGACGACCGGGCATTGCTTACGGTGACCGCATGGTGGGGACTGCACCGGTGCGGGGAGTTTGTCCGGAATACGGCGAAATGCGCAACGAGGTGCCCGCAGAAGGACGCTGGCTTGACGCCACCGACGAACTCGAGCGCCGGCGCGTTATCTTTCTTGGCGGAAGGCTGAAAGAGGAGCTCTTCAGCGGTCGGCCTGCCGTGGGTGAAACGGTGACGGTGGCCGGCGTCGGCTTCACCGTGATCGGGGTGATGGCACGCAAGATCCAACTCAGCAACTATTTTTCGAGTGACGACGAATCCTCGTGGATTCCCTACTCGACGGCCGGCGATCTGTGGAACACGCGCTACGCCGCGGTGCTCGTGTTCGAGCCCATCGCACCGCAGTTTGAAAAGAAAGCTATGGCGCAGGTGCTGGCGGCTGTGGCCACGCGGCAAAACTTCTCGCCCACCGATCCCAAAGCGCTCCAGATGTTCGGCCGCGACGAGTTCCGCCCGATCATCGATGCGCTGACCATTGGCTTGCAGGTATTGCTTACCTTTGTGGGAACCTTAACGCTGGGCATCGGTGGGGTCGGCGTCATGAACATCATGCTGGTCTCGGTGGATGAGCGCATCCGCGAGATTGGCCTGCGCCGCGCCCTGGGCGCGCGCAAGCGCCACATCAAGCTCCAGTTCCTGGCGGAAACTTTGCTCATCATGCTGATGGGCGGCGTGATCGGCGTGCTGCTGTCGTATCTGATTGCGTGGGCCGTAGGTACGCTGCCCATGATGGGCCCGCTGTTTGAAGACGATTCCGGCCAGGGCGATATCCATCTGCGAATCTCCATGATGACGGTTTTGCTGTCCACCGCGGTGTTGCTGGTGGTAGGCGTAATCAGCGGCCTGGTGCCGGCCGTGCGGGCCTCGAAACTCGATCCGGTCGAGGCGCTAAGATACGAATAGCGCACGGCTTAGACTTCCCATACAAAACCGGAAACTTGCAGAGCACTTTCTGCGTATCTAGTATTAGTACTTTGTTGTCGAGGCTGTGTTGTTGAGGCTCTTCGCAGCTCGAGGTGTTCGTTGCCAATTTCCGCTTCAGACTCGATCACGCTGGCCATTGAACACACCAAGCAACAGCTTTTCAAGCCGTTCCGCCTGGGTCAATGGACGAAGCTCGCTTTTGTCGGGCTGCTGGCCGGTGAGCTGGGCTCCAGCGGATTCAACCGCTCCAACTTCAGCTTTCCTCAGCACACAGGCGCAGGTCATTCTCAAATACCGGGATTGCCGCCAGTTGATATCGCCCTGCTGGGCGCTCTCATAACATTCGCCGTTGTGGCCGCGCTCTCGATCGGGATCATCCTCCTGTATTTGGGCAGCGTGATGCGCTTCGTTCTCTTCGACAGCATTCTTCTGCGGGAGTGTCACATTCGGCAGGGCTGGAGCCGCAGGCTGGGTCCGGGCTGGCGATATTTCGTGTGGAAGTTCCTCTACCTTCTGGTTACCTTTGCGGCGGTTGTGGCATTGATTGGAATCCCGCTGGCCTTGGTGTTTTCCGCCGGTTGGTATAGGGACCCGAAAGCGCATCTGCCGGTCCTGATATTGGGCGGGATCATTCTGTTTCTTGTGTTGCTGACTTTCTTTATCGCCACTGCGGTGGTGCTGGTGTTGACGAAAGATTTTGTCGTGCCCCAGATGGCTCTGGAAAACATCGGAGCGATGGAGGGATGGCGGCGGCTGTGGGCAATGATGAAGGCCGAGAAAGGAGCCTACGCCGGATACATCGCTATGAAGATCGTGCTCTCCATGGTAGTAGGGGTGATGATTGCGATTGCCGCGGTCATTGTAAGCTTGATTTATGTTGTTCCTGCGGCAGCGCTCGGGGTGCTTGCCATCCTCAGCGGCAAGGCGGCGGGATTGACTTGGAACGCCCACACGATCACCCTGGCGGTCGCGGTGGGATTGATTCTGCTGGGAGCGTTTCTCTATCTGGTCTCCTTGATTTCCGTGCCCGCCATCGTATTCTTCCCGGCGTATTCGATCTATTTCTTTGCAGCACGCTATCCTCGGCTGAATGCTGCGCTGGCCTCGGCGTCACCCGTGCCGCAGATTTTGCCGGGTGCTGTACCACGACCCATTTAGGTTTGCATGCTTTGCCGTGTGCTCGAGGCGACTGCCTTTCAGACCAACAATCCGGGAGTTTTTCCGCGAGTTCCCAAGGCCACTCCCGTTGGGACCACAAGATGCAAACTGGGTGGGACCTCAGGGGCTAAAGCCCCGAGCCCCTCTGGTGCCTGCGGCACGTCTAAAGCCGAAACCGATTTATGAGATGGGTGATGGCTTGGCTGTGTTGACTTCCTCGGTCTGACTGCGCAACGCGCTGTAGCGCCGCCGTCTCGGCGGCTGTCGTGGCGGCGTCCCGCCGCCCCCTGCGAGGGCGAGACGCCCTCGCGACAGCCGGCAAGATGCCGGCGCTACTGGGATGTCGACAAAGCCTGATGTCCTGCTAGAAATAGAACTTCATCGCAAACTGGATGAAGCGGGGATCGCGCGCCGCCTGCGCCTGCCCAAACTCTGGTGTTCCGAATTCCAGGGCCACCGGCTCCACGCCGATTGCGCCGGGGACACCAAACAGAAGATTGGTGCGGTTCCAGATGTTGAAGAAGTCGGCGCGAAACTCGACGCGCCTTTCTTCCCGAATGGGAAACAGCTTGGCGACAGTGAAATCCCAATCCTGCAAACCTGGGCCGCGGACGATGTTTCGTCCAGCGTCGCCGAAGGTGTAGTACGTGTTGTTGGCCTGGAAGGCGGCGGTGTTGAAAAGATCCCCTGGAGTTGGGGGCCCGTTGGGATTGCCCATGACGTTAGGGCGCACCTGGTTAAATCCGACGGTCCCGCCGCCATCGCTGGTTGAAACGTTGGTGACACTGCCGGCGTCAGTGATGGTGAACCAGTTTCCCGTCTGCACGCTGGTGATGCCGGAAATCTGCCAATTCCCAATCAACTGGTTCAAAAGGCCCGTGGCATCTCCCCCGAACTTCTTGCTGTGGCCGAAAGGCAATTCATATGCGTAATGGATGACGAAGCGCTGGCGCACGTCGAAATCTGCGTTGCCGTATTCCAGCCAGGGGTAAAGCTGATTGCGGAAGTCACCGTTGTTGAGAGAGCCGAGATCGGCGCTGGAGGCGTCGTCGAGCGCGTGCGCCCACGTATAAGATGCTCCGAACTCGAGGCCGTGCGAGAGCCGCTTTTCGAGATGCAGCTGGAGCGAGTTGTAGTCGGAGTAATCATTCGAGCGAAACGAATAGATGGAACCGTCGATGGTGGGGAAAGGACGCCGGGGAGCGGTCGGGCAATCCAGGGGATCGGAACCGAAGCCATTCGCGTTGCAATAAGCCGGATCGGGTTGCGCCTGATTGCCGTTGTACATGCCATAGAGGCGGGAGCCGCGCGAGCCCGCGTAGGAAACCTCCAGCATCATCTCGTCGGGTAATTGGTACTCAAATCCCAGGTGCCATTGCTGTGTGAATGGCGTTCGCAGGTCTGCCTGTTCGGAAAACAACAGAGGCGTGTTGGGATCGCTCAGCGAGTTCGCCGGAAATCCCAGATACAGGTTGCTCAACAGCGAGGGTGGGGTTCCGGGGCCTACGAGCGCGCAATTGGAGGAGGGGGTGTTTGCATTCGCATCGGGATTGAAACAGGGCTGGGCGAAGTTTTCCGTGGCGAAAAAGGGAGGATTGAAGCCGGGACTGGGATTGGAAAACGGTCCGTTCTCTTCGCCACCGTAGAAGATTCCATAGCCCATGCGTAGAACAAGGTTCTTGTTGATCTGATAGGCGAGACCGAGCCGGGGGGCAAGATCGGTCAAATCGGGTGAAATCAGCCCCGGGCTGGCGGTCGCCAGTAGCGGAATTTCGCTCGCCAGTGTGGGTGTCAATGACGTGGCCTGGCCCTTGGGGACGAAGAGCGAGTCGTTGGCGAAATCGAAGTTCGACTCCCGGTTGCCGCTGGCCTTGACCGTGGTGAAAAGTTCGTAACGCAGGCCCAGGTTCAAAGTGAGCTTAGGCGTGGCGCGGAAGTCATCCTGAACAAACCAGGAGAAATCGCCCCGGTGATAGTCGATATTCACCGCGTTGGTGATGTTGCCGCCATCGGGTACGCCCAGAAGGAAGGTGGCGAACGCCTCGCCTCCGGTGGTAGGCTCGCCGGCGTTGTCGGTGAAATCGCTGCCGAAGCTCAGACTGCCGCGCGACGCCGCAGGCTGAAAGATTGTGAATTCGATGAAACGCAGCTCGGTGCCGAACTTCATCGTATGGCGGCCATGAACCTTTGTCAGGTTCTCGTCAATCACGTAGGCATTCTGCTTTTCGATCGAGGGCAGAAACGTCGAGCTGCCAATGGCGGCGGTACCGTCATTAATGGCGATACTCGGTAAACCGCCGTTGTTTGGTCCGAAGGGAACTCCGGGAAAGTTGAGTTGTGCGGCCAGGTCCAGGTTGTAGTTGAGCTGAAAGCGGTGAGCATTGATCCGGTTGTAGCCCACGCGAAACTCATTGATCATGGTCGAGGAGAAAGTGTGGGTTTCGCTGATGGCGGCGCTGCGGTACGAATTGTCCTGGTAGCCGTCCTGGAATGATCCGCCATCGAGAGCGTTGTTAAACGGCGAAGGGATGAAGCTGGGCTGGTCTTCATAGCTGAAGCGGCCGAACAAAGAATCCTTGTCGCTTATCTTATGGTCAATGCGGATGTCGAAATTGTTCTGGTCTTCATTCCTCTTCGGCTCGGCCAGAAAGTTTGATCCGTTAATATTCACGTTGGGTGCGGGAAACAATGCCGAGAGCCGTGCCGCCAGCGGATCAATCGGAGTATTCAAACCGGCGTTGCCGGTAAATTTGTTGGTCGGATTTCCCAGGGCGTCCGTTCCGATCGGCACGCCGCAATATCCGCTCGGATTCGCTCCTGAAAGCTGAGTCAGGTACGTGTTGAAAATCTCGCCTTGATAAGTGGGATTCCCGTTGCAATCGACAATCGGTGTGTTCGTCGGGTTGCCGTTGGCATCCAATGCGTCGACCGGAGTGGTGCTCAAAAACGACGAGAAATCGCCGCTAATCTCGGCGGGCGTCGGAACCAGAACCAATTGCGGCAGCGCCTGGCGAATGCGCAGTCCTTCATAATCGCCGAAGAAGAACGTCCGTTTTTTAACGATCGGACCGCCCAGCGTGGCCCCGAACTGATTCTGTTGATAGACCTGGCGGCCGAAGGCATCGAAGGCATTGCGCGCGTCTAGCATATCGTTGCGAAAGAATTCCCACGCGTCGCCGTGGAACTCATTGGTGCCGGACTTGATCACGGCGTTCATCACGGCGCCGTTGCCGCGTCCAAATTCGGCGCTGTAGGCGTTGGTTTGGACCTTGAATTCCGCCAGAGCGTCAACTGAAGGCTGGATCACATAGCTACTGCCGTTCAAAACGTCGCCCAGTTCGGCATTGTTGTCGATGCCGTCGAGCTGAAAATTGTTCTGGAGGGAACGCGCGCCGTTGGAACTGAATCCATAGGTAGTTTCCACGCGTGAGCCCGGCTCGCTCGTGGTTACGCCCGCTCCCAGCAAGGCAAGTTGCGCATAGTTGCGGCCATTGAGCGGCAGGGTTTCGATGGTGCGGCTGTCCTGCACCTGGCCGAGTTCGGAGGTGTCGGTCTCGAGTTGCGGTCCTTCTGTGGTGATGATCATGGTTTCCGCAATCGTGCCGATCTGTAGCGTCACGTCAACCGCAGGCCGCTCCTGTACGTCCACCTTCACCGGACCGGCGGTCGTCTTCTTGAAGCCTTGCTTTTCGATGGTGATCTGGTAGCGCCCAATCTTCAGCGGGCTGGCAATGTACTCGCCATCCGAGTTGGTCTTGGTAACAAACTCGGCGCCGCGGTCAATATCGGTAACCGTCACCTTGGCGCCGGAGACGACGGCCCCGCTGGGATCGCGAACCACACCGGCGATGCCCCCAGTGTCTTTCTGCGCATAAGCAGGAACGCCCACAAAAGCGATCAGCAGCGCGGCCGCGAGCAAGCAACTCTTCGTCCCGGTGAATGACTGGCGATGCAACGAGCGGTTCATAGAGCCCTCCTTAACACGCAATGTTGCCCTTCAATCATGAATCCGGACGTGTTGCACGACCCGGCTGATGGCGCCGTTGGGGCTGGGGCAGTCCGGCTTGAGACCGCAGCGCAACGAAAAGAACAGTCCGAGCAACTGGCCGAAAATCACATCCAGCGGTGGCCGGTAAACGTCGGGGATGTCGGTGACGGAACCTGCTCCATCTCCTCCTGTCCCCACCGAGGTGGTGTGCGCCAAAACGTATTCTGCATAACCATCCAGCTTGTGCGGCGCCGGACTAACCAACGCTCTCGTTTTGAGCAGATGTTTTCTTCCGATTTCCTCGAGCAGATCCACTTCGTATCGCAGTACGGTTGGATCGGACGAGAGGAAGACAACCAGCAAGGTCTGCTTGTCCAGTGCGGCCATCGGGCCGTGGCGCAGCCCGAGGACAGATTCCGACATGGTGCGGATTTCGCCGGCGGTGAGTTCCAGCACCTTCAGCGCCGATTCGGTGGCCACCGCCTTCAACGCCCCCGATCCTGTGAAGCACACGCTGGTGAACGGTTCATTCGCCAGTTTGTCGGCACACGAAGCCGCAGGATCGAGAAAGTTTGCCGCTACCCGTACCAGCGACTGCAAAAAAGCCTGTTATGCATCCAGCGATTCGATGTGAGCCAGACATTGGCCAAAGATCACCATGTTGGAAAACGAGCTGGTCATGGCCAGCCCACGGTCGTGGGTCGCATCAGGCAGCACGTTGCCCAGCGCCTGCTTGCAGCCAGCCGCCAGGCGAAGCATCGGCGCACTCTGATTGCAGCTCACGACGAGGTGGTGAATGTCAGGATTACGCTGCAACGCCCGCTCTATGACCGCTACGCCCTCGGGACTTTCTCCCGACCGGGAAAACGAAATCCAAAGATAGCGCCGGCCGGGCACAAGGCATTCATCAGCGTGAGTCAGAAGGTCGGTGCTGGGGACGGCGCTCACTTCGCAATGCCAGAGCCGCCGCAGCAAGGGCGCCAGCGAGCGGCCTACATAGTCCGAGGTTCCGGCGCCGACGAGGAATACGGCCGGGCGAGCGGACGGCTCCGCGCCAACCCCCGCAGATTGCAGAAATTCTTGAATCTCACCGTGCCGCTGGCGAAAGCACTCGAAGGTGCGCAGCCAGGTCTCCGGCTGCTGGGCGATTTCCTTGGGCGTGTGTTGTAACCCCCGGGCTTGCTTCTCTTCTTCCGGCAAGGCGAGCAGGCGGCAGAGGGGGTTCATGGGGCACAATACGCAACGAATCGAAAGTAATACTAACAAATAATAACACAAAAAGAAATCATAAAAAAGGCAGGGCAACTTACGGCTTTTCCGTATAGCGCTGATACAGTTCCGGCCGAAAGATCGTATCGATTGTGCCCTCGCTCGCAAGCGAAAAACTTTTTTCGAACGGCACGCCCTCGATTCCCTCGGCTTTCAAATGAACCGTGAAATTGCCGGCGTGGGTGTACGTATGCGTGACGGAAGCCCCGTCTGCGGCGGCTCCATCGCCGAAATCCCAATGGTACGAAACTGCGGGGACGCCTTTTTGATCACTCCGCGCGGAGAACGCTGCTAACTTTCCGGTTTCCACTTTCTCCGGGAGCTGCACCGTCAGCGATGGCGCTGAAGGCGGATTAGATGCATCAACGATTTTCACCATTCGCACCGAATGCGGCGGCAGGCGCAACGAAAGGGAGGACGCGTTCTCCGTGATCACGGCGCCGCCAAAAACATCCGTCACCGAAGCGTGCGAGCCGATGCCAGGCAAGAGATCAGCGAACACAAATTCATGATTGCGCTCCTGTTTTGTCCAGTTGAACACTGCCAGAATCGATTGCCGTTTGCTCTCTCGCAGCAGAAACACGCTCGGCATTTCGTCCTCTGGTGCGTAGCTCATCAGATCGAGCGGCCGGGCGGCGTGGCCATAGCGCGCCATGTCGAGCAGATCACGATTCTGCAACAGCTTCATGCGGCTGGCGTCCAGAAACAGCGTGGGCAAATCGTCGCCGATTTCGAACATCCCGCCCGACACCGCTGCCAAGGCGATGGCCACTTGCGCCTCTTCAAGCGTAAGCGTCTTTGGTCCGCCATGATCGCCTTGCGCCGCGCTCGACTGCCGTGAAACCGAGAACGCGTCCGGATCGGCGATGTAGAAGTTGCGATTCATGTAATAACGCGCTGCGATGCCGGGAGCCGCGTCGCGGCTCGCCTGGAAAGAATGTCCGGTGTCGCAGGAGATGCGCCCTGTGTCCACCAGCCCCACCGGATTCAGCATGACGCTGCCATCTTTATCGAGCAGCACGCCGTCGCCGACGGCCTCGCGAATGACACGCAATCCAATGCGTTGCGCTTCCAGCGCCGTGGTGTGCGGGCGGAAGTAATATCCCTCGACGGCGGTGTCATCCATGAAATCGAGCTTGATGTAGCGGATATCCCAATCCTTCGTCAGCGTCGAATAAGTCTGGCGCAAGTACTGCTGGGCATCCGGGTTGGTGGTATCGAGCACGTAAAGCTGGTCGAGCCGGGTCGCAGTATCAGGCGGCTCGGTTACCCAACCCGCGTGAATCGGCTCTCCTTTCGCGTTGTGGACGAGCCAGTCTTTATGGTTGGCAAAAACAGAAGAGCGCTCGGAAACTTCAAATGGAGCGGTCCAGATTCCCGGCGTCAGGTCCAGGCTCTGCACTTTCTGCTCAAGACTCTTGATGCCGTGGGGATATTTCGTCGCCACCGGCGTGGTGTAATCGCCGCGGGCGAATTGATAACCCTCGTCGATGTGAAAGAAGGTATAGCCAAGGTCGCGCAGATGCTGCGACAGAAACTCCGCGTTGGTGAGGGCAGGACCTTCGGTAAGCCCGAAGTAATACGCAGTCCAGCTCCACCATCCCATCGGAGTGGGTGCGCTGATGCGCGGCGCATGCAGCCGGCGAATGGCATCGCCATAGGCCTCCAGTTGGCCGTGGTAGTCGGAAGAGAGGCTCACCATCACGGTTTCCGACGCAATGCTTTCCCCGGGAGCGACCGGCAGGCTGAGTTCGACGCGATCTTCCGGCGCCGAATGCTTCAGCGAATTTTCCTTCAGCAGCTCGGTTGTGCCGGTGGAATCGACCTCATATCCGGTGATCTCATCTTTCTTCTCGCTAGTGCGCAGCCGCAGCACAGTGAGCCATTTCTCTGAAGTCAGCGCACCGATAAAAAAGCTTTGTCCGCTTTGCCGGTTGTAGATGAGCTGGCTTCCGACCGCGCGCAACTTGTCTTCGGAGGGTTCGCCCAGATTGTGAATCTTCATATCCGGACGGTCTTCGCTGAAACTGTCGGAAAGCACGCGATCGGCCGACGCCGGGCCGTCGAGCGAGAGAAACGCATTGCGAGCCTCGAGCTCGCGAATACTCTCTACTGATATTTCTGCCCCACTTCGGTTCCGCACCTGCACTTCGATCTCTGCGAATGCTGGTTGTGAGAACAGTCGCAGACGGCATTCTAGATCAGGTTGTCCGGCCAGCCCGGTATAAGAGATTGTGAGCTGCGGACCTGCGCCCAATGCGTCCTCGAAGGTCGATTGGGTGGCTTCATGCCGCGGATAATCGCTCGCGCGCAGCCAGCGATGATTCACCTGTGCGGCTACGCCGGCAGTGATCGCAACTCGGGGATTCTGCTTGGACCGGATGGTGTAGCTGCCGTCCTGTTGATTCGCAGAGATGATCAGGGCGTTGTTTTCGATATGCGAGGCCTCAGAGGCAACAGCAGATGCTGCGATCGGTATGCAGAGAAGAACGAATATTGCCAGATGAAGCCTTGCTGTCGCGCGCATGGATTGCATACCGCCGAACCGTAAGAGTCGTACTAGAATGAAACAAAAGACAACGTTTCGTAAATATACTCTTGGGGCGGTGCGTGTCAAACGCAGTGGGTTGCTGAGCTAGGCCAGTTCCAACTCAATCTTCTTTGCGGCCGCATCCAGAGCGGTGATGCGGAAGCTGCGAATCTGGCCCGCGCTCACCGGTTGCGGCTTGGAGACGGCAGCAGGGGCGCTGCCCTTCCAGCGCGCCTGAAGCATCGATCCCAACGAGGACAGATCCAGTTTCGGATTTGGTTGCGGCTGCTGAGATTCTTTCTCCAACGGTACTCGTGCCGCGTCCAACCGGCAGGTTGCGTGAATCCCCTCGCCCAATTCCACCCACGCCGTACCGTTCGCGATCTCGCTCACCCGGCCGCTCACCACGTCGCCCGGCTTGTGTTCTGCGATGTATTCATCGAGGCCGCTCGGAACCAGTTGCTTCATGCTCAACCGCAACTGGCGCTTTTCGGTATCGACGGCCAGAACCTGAGCCTTCACGACCTCTCCAATCTTCAAGACTTCCTGTGGATGATTGATGCGCTTCTCGGCGCTCATCTCGCTGATGTGAATCAGGCCCTCAACGCCTTCGGCAAGCTGAACAAACGCTCCGAACTTGGTGATGCTGACAACCGGACCTGCGATCACCGTGCCGGCCGCAAAGCGCTGTGCGGCTTCTACCCAGGGATCACCCAGTGCCTGTTTCAGTCCCAACGAAATACGGCGCTGGGCAGTGTCGATTCCCAGAATCACCGCATCGACCATCTCGCCCGGCTTCACGACTGTGCCGGCACTTTTCACCTTCCTGCCCCAGGACATTTCCGAAACGTGGATCAGGCCTTCGATTCCCGGCACCAGTTCGACAAACGCGCCGAACTCAGCCACGCGCGTCACCGCGCCGCGCACCCGTTCGCCGAGCTGATACTTGCCGGCGACAGCGTCCCAGGGATGCGACTGCAACTGCTTCATGCCGACAGAAATTCGCCGCTTACCCCCGGCATCGTCGGTGATCTTGAGGATCTTCACTTCCATCGGCTGTCCGACCGTGAGCACGTCGGCGGCTTTTTCGACCCGGCTCCAGCTGATGTCGCTCACATGCAAGAGCGCATCCACGCCGCCGATATCGACGAATGCGCCGTATTCGGCGAGGCTGCGCACGATGCCGCTCACTGTATCGCCTTCTTTCATTCCGGCGAGCCGCCGCTCTTTCGCTGACTGTGCTTCTTCCTCGAGCACGGCGCGGCGATCCACCACCACGTCTTCTTCGGCCACGTCGAGCTTGATGATGCGGCAAAAAATTTCCTGCTCGACCATCTTTTCCATTTCAGCAGCGTCGCGCACTCCGCTGCGCGAGGCGGGCATAAAGGCGCGGACGCCTACGTCCACGCTCAGACCACCCTTAACGACGCCCATAACCGTGCCCACGATCGCCGTTTTGTCGGCAAAGGCTTTCTCCAGTGCTGCCCAATCTCTAGGCCGCGCAACTTTGGCGCGAGTGAGTTGGTAATAGCCTTCCGGATCGCGCCCGCTAATCGAAACCGGCAGCCTGTCGCCGAGCTTGAGCTCCGCGCCTGCGAGTGCAGCGACCGGCAGAATGCCTTCGTTCTTGAAGCCGATGTCGAGAAACAGCGAGTCGCCGGACTGGGCGATCACCGTGCCGACAAGCTGTTTGTTGCCCTCTTCTCTGCTGCGCGCATGGCTCTTCTCGTACTGCGAAAGCAACTCGCCGAAGGACTCGTCAGTTTCGGGAACGGGCTCAGTGGGAGGATTGGATTCAGGAATGCTGGGATTAGACATGATGAATTCGTCTGTTAGTTGAGAATAACCGATTGCGCGGCGGTTTGCAGAGTGGCCGGACGCTTATCTGATTCTGCTCCGAACTTGCTTTTTTCTTGGCGACGCCGCTAACCGAAGCTCGGAAAATGCACGCAGCCTCGCTCGACCGAACAGCCGAGCGCGGTTGCCCCTACGGGGCTGTCTCTTAAAAACTCAGAACTCAAACTCGGCGACGAGCTGCACGTTGCGAGGGCTACCGTTCCCGAAATAGGGATTAAACGAATCCGGCGTGCTGGTCAACTGATAGCCAGAACCGAAAGTCGTGGACGGGTTGGCAAAGTTCGGATGGTTCCATATATTGAAAAATTCAGCTCGCAGGCGCAACCACCAATCGCGAGAGATGTGCTGAGATTTAACAAGTGACATATCAAAGTCATTTAGCCCCGGTCCGCTGAAAGCGTTTCTCCCCAGATTGCCGTAAGTCCCCGCCAGGGGCTGCGCGAAAGCTGCCGGATTCAGATATGGTCCCAACGGATTGAATGGCACGTGAGGATTGCCGACCAGATTCGGGCGGTCTTTAAATTCGCCCGTCCCGGAATTATCGAAAGGCAAAGTAATGTTGAGCGGCCCGCCAGTTTGCAGAGTCGTAATGCCATTCAGTTGCCAGTTAGAAGTGAGCGTGTGCGGCCAGCCGGACAGGCCGGTGGGCGCTGGTACGCGCCAGGCATAAGTAATCGTAAAGCGATGGCGAAGGTCGAAATCCGAGCGCCCATAGTCGAGGCGCAAGTTGCGGCTGTCTTCCGGCGGCCCGCGATAAAATCCGCCGGCGCCTGATGCATCATCCAGCGATTTGGAAAAGGTATAGCTAGCGCGAAATGTCACATTGGCGGCCGAGCGCTCGACTGAGGCCTGCAGGCTGTTGTAGTTCGAACATGCGACATTGGAAAGCGTGTTGATCACGCGAAACTGGGGAAAGGCAGAGTCAAACGGCCGGCGAGCCTGCTCGCTCACCGGGTCGGAACTTCCGGGTGTTGGCTGATTGATGTCAATCACCACGGGCAAATTGGTTCCGCGCGTGCCGTAATACGCAACCCGCAAAGATTGCTGTGCGCCGAGACGCTGGTGGAACGCGATGTCAAAGTTCTGGTAGCGGGGATCGGGGTAATGGGTGTTCACAGCGAAAACATCAAATGGCGGCTGCGGTGCTGCACCAAAGATCGGGATACCCGGGCCAAACGGCACGGGCGCCGGCGGCGTAATCGTGTAGATTGCACTGGAGCCGACAGGATTGAATAGCGGCCCCGGGAGTACCGAGTTCGCGTTACTGCTCTCGTCCATCCATTCGTCGAACGACTGGGCATCGAAATACATTCCCCAGCCTCCGCTCAGCGTGCGAGAGCTACCTAATCCGAGCGAAAACGCGGCGCGTGGCGCGAAATCGCTGAGGTTCGGCTGATATTCGTGCTCAAGTCCGACACTGCCGACCGTTATCAGCCCGGCGTCCGGAAGGAAGTTGCTCAGCCTCCCCAGCTTTTCGGTGGGCACAGAGAATTGATTGTGGCGTAATCCAAGGGTGACCTTCAGGGCCGGCCGAAGCTGCCAGCCGTCTTCGATGAACGCCGTCCAGCGATGCTGGCGCAGGTAGCGTTGTGACTCGCCACGCGCAATGGTGGTTACGCCGGGAACAGGCAGGCCAGCAAGTAGGTCCACGAGGCTGGCAATCCCGAAGTCGCCCGTCAGTTGATCACCGAGCTGCGAGCCATCGAACACCAGCCGCCCGCGCATGCCCGTGTCGGTGAACGCATTCTCCTGAAGTAGTGTTATGCCGCCGCCGAACTTCCATTGGTGCGCGCCGTGGTTCCAAGCAATGTGATCCGAGAAATCGTACACGTCGCTGACGCGGCCGCGCGGCAGCGAGGTAGGAGCGCCGAGATTTTCGTATTCGCCGGGCGCGATATCGATTTCCGGCAAACCGGAATCGCGGGCCGAGGTGACTCCGGTGTTCAAGCCGATGGTTGTTACATTGAAACCCCTGTCTCCAGGATAGGTCGTTTCGTGGTAGCGCGAATAACCGAAGCGGGCAGAGTTGAGCAGCCGCGATGACAGCGCTCGTTGCCACCCGCCGGCAAACAACTGCACAATGTCGTGGGATTGCGACGCGTAAGCCGGCAGCCGCGAGCCTCCTCCCAATCCGAACTGCCCCTGGGGAAAACGCTGGCGATTTTCGCCGGCAGCATACGAAGCGGAGATACTATCCTTGCCCTTCTCGCCGTGATCCGCCTTCAACGTTACCGTGTTGCCGTCGCTGTGCCCGATATCAGAAAAACTGAGGGGACCCTGGCCGAGCGAGGCGGGGTAGAGCGCGAGAATGGGCGAGGCCAGCCCGTTTACCGAAAGGCCATCTCCCTCGACGAGCGATGTTGCCGTGGCAATTTCCTCCTGTGTGGGAAATCGAGATGCGAAGGTAACACCCACTCGCTCGTGCTGCCCTTCATACGAACTGAAGAAATTGCTGCGATACGGCAGCGGGCCACCCGCGGTGAATCCGAACTGATTGTTGCGAAATTCAGGGCGTGGATTTCCAAAGGCGTCGTTGTAGAAATTGTTGGCGGCTAACTGGTCGTTATCGAAGAATTCAAACAGCGACCCATGCAGGTGCGGCCCGCCGCTCTTGATCGTGGTCAGCACCGCCGCCCCTGACGGGCCATACTGGGCGCCAGTGTTGGTTTGCACTTCAATTTCCTGGATGGCATCGAGCGGCAACAGGACCGCGGGAGCGCCGAAGGCGCCGCCCTGCCCAATCGCTTCTGCACTACGGAACGGGTCGAGGTTATTCGTGCCGCTGACGATATAAGTGTTGAACTGCTGGCGGCTGCCGTTGACGGGAAACGATCCAAACGTGCCTCCGGTTGCGCCGGCTCCGGGGACGAGCATCTCGAGATTGCCTGACGCCTGCCCCCGCACCGGCAGCGTGCGCACCTGCTCTCGCACCCCTCCCGCATTTATCTCGGTCACCGCGTTTGACAACGCTCGCTGCGGGTCCAGCGTGATCTGCAGTTGCCTGGTCTCCCCTGCCCGCAGCGAAATGCCCGCAGCTTCGATGCTGACATACGCACTATGCGCAACGCGCAAGCGATAATCGCTCGCTGGCGCAAGGTGGGCAAATTCGAACTGGCCGAGGGGATCACTCACTGCCGCTGCCTTCACTTCGGGGTGAGCTGCGATATAGAGCTGCACCTGAGCGCCCCCGACTGTATTGCCGTGCGTATCTGAGACTCTGCCGCGCAGGGTAGCGGTAGCTGCCTGGCCAACTGCCTGCACCGCAACAAAGGCGGAGAGAAGAGCCGTGAGCGCGCGAACTTGAGTAACCCGGCGGCACCACATCAGCAAGGACGGCTGTATCAACTTGCGCAATTTATTCGTCAAACGCTTGTTTGTGCCCTTCTGATCTGAGTCTCGTGACGACGATTTTCTCGGGTCAGTGACAGTGATGCCGCAGGCATCATACCTCCGATCTACGTATTGTGCATGAATTGGGCAACGCTGATCTTAAGACGGGAAAGCGATTTCTTATGACAGGTTATCCACAGGCGCATCGCCTGGTGGAAAAACCGGGCGCTCGCACGTTAACTGCCTTTATGTCGGCGATCCGGAAGTGGTTCTACGAATCGTGGCCCGGCCAAGCGCCGCGCTGGAAGCAGGTTGGTTGTTCGTCACGAACGCTCTCTGAAAACTTTCTTGGAATGTTTCCACTAAGGCGCTGTTTGATCTTACTGAGGCATTTATAAGATGGGCTTACTTCTTTTTGGCCGCTGCCACGGCTCTCATCGCTCTCTCTTGCAGCGCCAGCAGCGCCACTTGCATCATCTCGTCTTGCGGAGCGGGCTTGCCGGTCCAGATTTCGAACTGGCGGGCGGCCTGGTGGACGAACATTTCGATGCCGGGAATAATCTGTGCGCCGCGCTCCCGGGCCAGCTTCAGCAGGCGGGTTTCGGGCGGGTCGTAGATCATGTCGAAGACGTAGCGAGCGTTGATTTCCTTTTCCTGAAGCGGGGTCTCGCGGGTATTGCCCATGCCGACGGGCGTGGCGTTGATGATCACGTCGAAGGCGTACTTTTTGAGATCGGCGCGCTTGATGGCGCGGGCATGAGCGCGGCGCGCAAGCTTCTGGGCGGTGGCCATGCCGCGGTTGAGGATATAAACTTCGGCTCCGCGCTCGCGCAGGCCCCAGACGGCGGCGCGGGCCGCGCCTCCGGCGCCAAGAACCAGAATCTTTGCTTCCTGCAAAGTGGTCAAACGGCGCTCGAGGGGGCGAACCACTCCCGAAGTGTCGGTATTGAAGCCGTAAAGTTTGCCATCCTGGGCGCGGACGACGGTGTTGCAGGCGCCGATCTTCGTGGTATGCGAATCGGTGTTATCGAGATACGGCACGATGGCCTCTTTGTACGGCATGGTGATGCTGAGGCCGTGGATGGGGATTTCACGCACGCAGTGAAGCAGGTCTTTGAGAGTCTTGGCGTGCAGAGCGAGGTAAACGGCGTTGACATTTTCGCGGCGGAATGCCGCGTTCATAATCGCCGGCGAGAGCGAGTGGGCGACGGGATCTCCGGCGACTCCGTAGACACGGGTGGCGGCATCGACCTGCTCGATGCGGTAAACGCTGCGCAGTTCCTGCGCCGTGGCCTGGCCCGGAGCGGTTTCCTCTCCCACACCAAACGCGCCGAAGGTAAACACGCTGCCAGCGCGAACTCCGAGGACGCGGCTGATGAGTCCCTGTTCACCCATGCAGAGGCCGATCAGGGAATGATTGTCGCCTTCGCGGCCAAGGAATTGAATCATCGAAACGTTGTCGGACAGCGTGCTTGCCGTGCTGACGACCTTGTAAAAATCGGCGGGATAGGCGCGCATCTTCTCCAGAGTCTGGTCAAGCTTCTTGGTGCCGCGGAAGTCGTGTAACGACAAGATCAAAGCGGCACGGTCGCGCAGCTTCTGAAGTTGCGCCGGCCTGCACTTCTGCGCCGTCTGGAGCGAGATATCGACTAGTTGGCAGCCTGCGGCGGCGGCCTTGGAGAGAACATCGAGTTGGGAGGCGATGGAGCCGCGGAACTTGCCTCCGGCCGTTACACGGCGGCAGGTGGCGATGATTACCGTCCCGGGATGAGCGGCCACGAAGTGCTTGATCTTGGGCAGGGCCAGGCCGGGCTTGGAAATGTAGTCTAACCTGAACTCCAGGAAAGAGTTATCGCGCACCAGGGCTTCGGCCTTGGCGCTCAGTTCAACGGGGTCGGAGGCGGTGACCACGACGCAAACCCGCGGCAGCCGCAGGGGCAGCAAGCGGGGCGGTAACGGACTGGAGGCCGAAATCATCCGATATCAATAGTTTGAACGAATTGGGTTTCGGCGCGAATCTAACAGGGAGCACCCGGAAGATGCAACACCGTATTCACAAATAGTCCGAAAAACCCAAATTCCTCCGGCGCGTAACACCCTCGTAACCTTGACCCCCTCTTACCCCCTTGTTACCGTGCGACTTGAAGCCTGACTTCCGTGGCATTTGTGGAGAGGGGAGTGCGCGTCTTCCTTCTCGGAGGTAACATGAAGAAAATAGGGATGTTAGTTCTGTTGGCCGCGACAGCGACATGGGCCCAGTCGGGGACGAGTGCGGCTGCGGCAAACTCGAATGCCCCTGCGGGCACGGTCATGACATCAGCGAGTTTCCCGGTGCAGCGGGTGCAGATGCCCACGTACGCCGATGTTTACTGCGCTGGTTTCATCAACAAGCAAACACTGCCGGATGCCAATTTTGTGGCGGGCGGACTGCAGACTCCCTCGACCACGAAGTTTGTCACGGGGGATATCGTCTACCTGCGCGGGACGGGGTACACGGTGGGAACAGAATACGAGATTGTGCGCGCGTTGCGCGATGTGAACGAGTACGAGATGTTTCCCGGGCAGCACAAGCTGTTGAAGGGGACTGGCCAGCCCTATATGGAAGTGGGCCGGGTGCGAGTGGTCGATACCCGCAGCCGGGCGGCTGTAGCGCAGGTGGTTTACGCCTGCGACCCTGTCAATCCCGGGGATACAGCTATTCCCTTCACGGAGAAGTCCATGGTGGCGTTTCATCCGCCCATGCGCTTTGACCGCTTCCTGCCGACCGGAAGCAAGATTTCCGGACGCATCGTAATGGCCAAGGACTTTGATTCGGAGCTGGGAACCGGACAGAAGGTTTACTTCAATGTGGGAGCCAACCAGGGCGTGAAGATTGGCGACTACTTCCGTGCCGTGCGGAACTATGACGCGGACCTGCACGATCCCGTGGATTCGCTTTCGTTCAAGGCCGCCTACGCGGAAGACACGCAACTGAAGCAGCCGTCGTTTGATCCGGGATTGTGGGAGAGAAGCAACGGTCCGGTGATCCACGTTCGCGATCTGCCGCGACGCGCCGTGGGGGAGATTGTCGTCATCGGTGTTACTCCTACAACAGCGACCGGCATGATTGTGTTCGCCATGGAAGACGTGCATGTCGGCGATGGCATGGAGTTCGATGAACAGCCGGCGGGCGGCAGCCAGTAAACCGCGCTGCTGCGTGAGTTGAGAGATACCTGGAAATCGAACCGGAGACGGGGAAAGCCGTCTCCGGTTTTTTATTTCGTCCAACCCGGGCTGGCGCCCCCGTCGGATGCCATCCTTCTCCTGAGCCTCCGGTTAGGTCTTTCCCTCAGATTTTTCTCCGAAAACTTCGGCGGTAAAGGCATCGAGAGTAGCGCCTTTTTGCCAGGCGTCGAGGGGTAATCCGGCTTTGCGGCAGGTCTGCTCGAGAAAGGTGAGGCGGTCCCATTGATGTTCGACGGGAACCTGGGGCAGCAGCAGGCCACGGCGGCCGTGATAACTGATCAGCAAACCATGGCGGCCGACTTCCACTTCTTCGGGGCGAATCGGTTTTGCGGGCGAGAGGATGCTCAGCTCAATTTCCAGATGAGGCGCTTCTGCTTCGGTGACGGGCGGAAAGCGATTATCGTCGAAAGCGGCGGCGCGGGCGGTTTCCGCCACTGCACGGTAAACCGAGCAAGCGGGCAGCACGTATCCCACGCATCCGCGCAACTCGCCCTGCAAATAAAGTGACGTGAACGCGCCGCGGAGTTCGGCGAGATGAGGTGTGGGCGGATCAAGAGGTATCCCACGCCCCTGGAGCGCCGAAGAAATCGAATCGTGCGCCAGGCGAAGCAGGAGCAGACGTTCTTCCTCAGAAAATTCGCGCGTCGAACCCGGTTGCCGGGATGATTCCGGCGCCGCAGGCGCGCCCGTTACCTCTCTGCCGGTTTCCGGCCTGCCGGGTTCTGGCGGAGCGACTGCCGAAGGCGAATTAGGTGGTAGGGGCGACATCGGCATCTGCCGCGCGCGGAGCAGGTTGCGCCTTGCGGCGGCTGAGAACGAAAGCACGGCGCCGGCGGCGTTGGGTCACGCGCCGGTCAATCTTCGACCAGAAGGCAACGAAGTAATCGATGCCCGACACGAGCGAAACAAAAACCACAAACCAGATCGCAGTGTAGGCGATCCAGTGAACAGGGAAGACGAAGTTGCCGTAAACCGGCCACTCCTTCCAGCGGTGGTCGAGGATGACGGCGACCACGGAAACGATCTGCACCACCATTTTGAACTTGCCCAGTTCGCTGGCTTCAATCGTGAATCCGCCGGAAGCGGCAATGGAGCGCAGCCCACTGACCAGAAATTCCCGGCCGATAATGATGACGGCGATCCACGCGGGAACCAGGCTGGGATTGAATTGCACGAGTGTCACGAAGGCGGCGGCGATGAGAAGCTTGTCCGCCATGGGGTCGAGCAGAATCCCCATGGTAGTGATCTGGCCGCGCTTGCGGGCGAGATAGCCGTCGATTCCGTCGGTCATGGCGGCGGCGATGAAAACGGCCGATGCCAGCAGTTCTTTGGCGCCATGCGCGCTGCTGAACGTATTGGAAGACAAAATCCAGATCAGTAATGGAATACTGCAAATACGAATCAGCGTGATGGAGTTGGGCAGGTTCACCGCGCGACCGAAGAAACTCCGGCAGACGACCGGAGACAGTCTGATTATGCGCCAGGGGGAGGGGGAAGGCAACGGTTTCGGAGTTAATGTTTCAGGGTTTCAAAGGTGCAGAGTTTCAACGAGAAATCTCCCTGGTTTTAACGCGGTTGAAGGGTTCAAAGTTTCAAAGTTGCCATGGAAGGATGTTGTTGTCTTTGAAACTTTGAAACCCGGATTTCGTCCTCATTTCGTCGCCGGAGCAGTCGATCCCGCCTTCGGCTGATGGGCGATGATTTGCTCTTTGATCTTTTCATAGGTGGATTCAGGAATGATCTTCCTTGTAACCAAATCGCGCTTGGTGCGGTAGGGACGTCCGGCAATGATCTTCTGCGCGTAGGCATCGCCGATGCCTGGTAAGGTTTTGAGCTGATCGGCGGTTGCGGTGTTGATGTCGAGCTTATCGGCGGCCGCGCCGACAGACGCTGTGCTCGGGGTGGGGAATGAGTGGACCGGGATCAAGGCCTGCGACACGAAAAGTGCCAGCAACAGGGGCAGAACATAGCGGAGCAAGTTCTTGCAGAGCGAATTCATAAATCCTCCTTGGCAAAGCGGGAAATCCGCACGCGGCAGCGAACTCTTAGTTAAGACCAGCGGCGCTTATTATTAGCGACTTATATTAACGCTTTACGCGCCCTTTTCGATCCTCGGAAGCACTGCCCGCAAAAGCTCCTCGAAGCTGGTCTTGACACGTTCGCCGGTTTCCATGACCTCCTGATGCGAGAGGGGCTGATCGAGAATTCCCGCCGCCATGTTGGTAACGCAGGAAATGGCCAGCACTGCAATTCCCATGTGCCGCGCGGCGATTACTTCCAGCACGGTCGACATTCCAACCAGGTCGGCGCCAATGACCCGCAGATAATGAATCTCAGCGGGGGTTTCATAGCTTGGGCCAGGCAGGGCCGCGTAGATGCCTTCGTGCAGCTTCATTCCCAATCGGGCTGCTTCTTCCCTGGCAATCGCACGGTAGATTTTGGCATAGGCGTGAGTCATGTCGGGAAAGCGCACGCCGAAGCGGTCGTCATTGGGCCCGGTCAGCGGACTTACTCCCTGCAAATTGATGTGGTCGCGAATCAGCACCAGAGCGCCTTGCGAGTAATCGGGATTGATGCCGCCGGCGGCGTTGGTCAGAATTGCGGCGCAAATTCCCATGCGCCCAAACACGCGCATGGGGAATGCGACCTGCTGCGCGGAATATCCCTCATAAAGATGGACGCGGCCCTGCATGGCAGCCACCGGCACGGTGCCGGCTTTGCCGATCACCAACTGCCCGGCGTGGCCGATGGCAGTCGAGCGGGGGAACGCGGGGATTTCTGCGTAGGGGATGCGGACGCTATCGCTCAGCGAATCGGCGAAGCCGCCGAGACCGGAGCCGAGGACGAGGCCGATTTTCGGACGCAACTTTGTGCGCTCGAGAACAACTTGTGCAGCGGTTTCGGCAGAGGTGAATTGGTCGTTCATCGAAATTGAAGAAAGCTTCTCGACCTTCCGCGCATAAGGTTGCTCGATGCTACAAGTCTCCGTCGGCCAAATACCGCCCGTGGCCGTTGCGCTCGAGCCAATCATACAAAAACGTCTGATACAGATAAGACGCGACGATTTCTTCGCCAAGCTCGTGGGTTTCGGTGCAGATGAAAGGCAGCCTCAGGCCCGCGAGCACGGCAATTAAGGATTGGGTGACCTGGTTCGGGCTTGAGCGCCGGGCATGGGGATACGCGCTCTTAATCTGGCTGAGAGGCGCGGTGATCACCAGCAGGCTGTGGGGACGTTCGCTCATCCGCCGCAGCCGATGGATGAACGAGGTGCGGCATTCCGTGAACGAGTGCACTAGATCGGAGAGATCCTTGCGTTCCACCACGCACGAGTCCTCCATGCCGGCTACGCTGTAATCGCCGAGCGCCAGCGCCCGCATCTCGACGCCCGCAAACCATCCCTTGAACCGCCGGAAAGAAAAGGGCACTTGCTCGCGCGTGTCGACCACGGCAACCGGCAGCGGCGTGCGCAATTGCGTGCCGCCGCGCTCGGCCAGCACCGGAATAATGGGATGAGAAACCGGCGCGGCGCTCATCTGCCACTCCAGCGGCGCAGCGATCAAAGTTCTTGCCCTGCGTGCCATGAATTCCTTCCAACGCCGGCGCCCCTGCTGTTCGTCCTTATCCTTTCGGGCGGAATCACTGGACGCAGCGGTGGCGGCGCATTCTACTGATATTTCTTCTCAAACCGGGCAAACTCGGTTTCCAACTTCCATTGCAGGCGAGCGCGTTCACTCTCGCCGAGAAATTTTTCGCAGGCAGCAGATGGCTTCTCCGAGCCCGGCAGATCTCCCGCACAAGCTGTCGCCGCGCGAAATACCAGTTTCGTATCCTTCCACAAACTCGGGCCCGGCAAGAAACTGTGTTCCAGACTTTGGCGCGCGAACCGCTTCAAGTCTGAATAGGAAAGGTGATAGCTCTCGACCGCGCGCAGGTATTCGTGCGTCATATCGGAGCGCGCGACGCCTTCGTCGTCGGTGGCCAGCGCTACGGGTACGCCATGCTTCATATAAACGGGCAAGGGATGGTCGTCTCCGCTCACTCCCAGAATCATGTCGTTCGAGGTCAGCGCAATTTCGACCAGCACATTGCGCTCGGCCATTTCATGAAGCAAGCCGATGGGATCTTTTTCGTTCATCACGTCCACGCCGTGGCCGATGCGCTCTGCATGTCCCCGCTCGATGGAGGCGCGAATGTGAAACGCCAGATCCTCGGGAGGCACAAGCCCCATGGCAAGCTCGCCCGCGTGCAGAGCAATGTGCACCCTGGGATAAACACTGTGCAGATAATCGAGCATGGCCATGTGTTTGTTGAAGTCGTGGCTGGGAACGTACCAGTCTTCGGGCATGACCAGATTCAAACCCACAAAGCGCGGATCGGAGGATGCCAGCTCGAAGCCCAGCAGAATCTGCGCGAACACAGTTTCCTGGGGCAGTCCGCGCAGCACCTGATAAAGGTAGCGCACGGTGACATCGCACCCGGGGGCGGCATCGGGGGTGCCGCATTTCATGATTTCCCGCGCGTGGGCTTCGTCGGCGGCCAGCTTCTTGCTGGTCTCGGCCGCCACATCTTTCAATCCGGCGGCCAACAAGGCCTCGCGCATCCTGGCGAAGTCCGGAGTCCATTCCACCTTGGCGGCAAGGTTCGCCGCCGCACTGCCGTCGGCGGTTTCCATGAACTCAACATATTGCAAGTGGTCCACGCCGGCGCGGTTGCTGGCGGCGACAATGGCCTCGGCCACATGAGTGTGCGAGGCCAGAATGAATTTGTCGAAGGCGGCGAAGAAATGATCGTGGCCGGATTCCTCGCCCGGCCTCCAGTTGCGCATCGACCAGGCATCGATCATCTGGTTGTAAAGGACCTGATCGGAATAGGCACAGCGGGCCGCGGGCTTGGCGGCATAGTTTTTGCAGGGATCGCAGGGCGGAGCGAGAAGCCGGGAGGAGGTGCGATCGACGCATAATCCGCCATCAACCGCAAAGTCAACCAGGTCTTCCGCGTAGATTGCGCCGTCGAGGTGGTTGTGAAGGTCCCCGCCTTTGGGCAGGTCGCGCAGGAAGGCCAGCAGCAGTCCCGGCTGCTTGCTCACAGACTCCAGATAGTGAGCCGTGCGCTGCTCGGCACTCTGCGCGCTAGCCAGCGCGCTCATGAGCACAACGAAGCAACAACGGCGGAACACGGCACGAATGATCAATGGCACGAACCATCCTCCGGCTGAATTTATAAGGCGAGAAAAGGAATTGTAAATCTGTGGCAAGCGCAGCAGTGCAGAAAAGAGCGACTGTCGACTTCTATTCAGCGAAACCAGGCGATAGCGGCGATGACGAGGGCAACCACCAGCAAAACCGCAAGCAGGTATTTGTTGGCTGCGAGCCATGATTCCGAAGGCAATGTATTTGCAAATAAAGCAGAGCTGTCAGTGGCGGGCGGGGGCTGCGCTTCTGAAGTGGAGGGAACCGCGGTTTCGAGTGCGCCAGCCTTGACCGAAGATACGGGGGAGGCAGTGTCATTGGTCGATGGTGGCTCAGTCACCGCTGCCGGGTCTGCTTTTGCCTCCTCCAGTTGCGGCGCTACGCTCAACGTTTTTTGCGGCTCGGATTCGGCGCTGTCCCGCGGAAGGGGCTGTCCGCGCCACTGTTTTTCCTCACATTCCACGCAGAGCGTTCGTCCTTGCGATACGGGAAAGCCGCACCCCTGGCATTTCTGAACGCCTTGCAGGATGGGCGGCGCAGTCGAGGAATTCTCAACGGCCAGTGTGTCGCATTGTTGGTCCGGCCTAGCGTCTGAGCAGGAGAGCGACGGGGTGGGATCAGAGGGTGTTTGACCGTGCGTTGCTATTGGCGTATCTGCTGCTTCCGCTTCTTCTTTCGCTCGTGCCGCGCCAGGTTTCTGCGACGAAGTGTCTTGCGATTCTGTAGCCGAAGCTTCGCTTACCGTTACTGCCGGCCCAAGATCGCCCCCTGCTGTGGCCGTGCCATCGGAGGACGCGCTTACAGAAGAATCGCTCTCAGCGATCTGCGTGATGTTGAGTTCCTCCGGCGGCGGAGCTTGTGGAGTAACCGGCTCGACGGCAGCAGGCGCACGCTGGGCAGCCTCTGCGTGCTTCACGGCCGTCTCCACCATCTCACTCAAGCGCCGCAAAGCGGAAATGTCACGCCCCGCGAAGGCGTTCGGGCGGCGGGAGAAAAGTTCGAAAACCCCCAGCGTCTGGTCCTCGCAGACAATCGGCATAATCACTACTGAAGCAATGCCCAACTGGCGGCAGCCCTCGCGATTTACCCGCGGATCGCGTTCGGTATCGTCACAGCGCATGGTTTGACGGGTGCGGACGCTCTCGCCCGAGAGTCCGTGTTCCATCGAGAGCAGCGCCCCCAGTTCGGGAGCGTTGGAGCCCGAGCTCGCCCGGCAAAGCATGTCGTTGTTTTGTCCGCGGCGGAGGGCAATGGCTGCGCCGCTGGCGCCGGTGATGTATTGTGCCCGTTCGGCCAGCAACTGCAAGGCGGCGTCGAGGTCGCGGCGCGCCATCTCGGCCAGCGAGCGTCCGCCATCCTCGCCGGGAAAACGCACCGCCGGCGCGGCGGCGTCGGACAAATGCGCGTTCGCCGAAGCGATGGCAGCAGAGACACTGGCAGGCGATCGGACTGCCCCGGTCAGGGCTTCTGCTGATTCAGAATCGGGATTGACCATTGAGGAATGATCCATGGGCGCGTGCCGGTCGATGGCAAGCTGTTATGGAGTCTCGCTCCAGGCGGAGGTGGTGTCAAGATTCCCGATGGCCGGATGGTCGGTTATCCAATGCGTATCTCATAGCCGCAAATGTTACCCTAATTTTCCGAATCTCATGCCCCACCATCCCCAACCCCTTCGCATCGCCATCGACACCGGCGGGACCTTCACCGACTGCGTTTGGATTGACCGCAGGGGCCGATTGCAGATGCTGAAGGTCTTCTCCACTCCGGCTGATCCCTCCCAAGCCATCATCGAAGCCCTTGGCAGTATCGAGCACGATGGCGAGAGCATTCTGCTTCATGGCACCACGGTGGGAACCAATACCCTGCTCGAACGCAAGGGGGCGCGCGCCGCCCTGGTCACCACTGCCGGTTTCGAAGATGCCATCGAGATTGGACGCCAGGCTCGACCCAAGCTCTATGACTTTTTCTTCGAGCGTGTCGAGCCGCTAGTTCCGGCCGACCTCCGCTTCGGAATCGAAGAGCGCACCGCGGGCGACGGAGAGATTCTGACTTCGCCCACCGACTTGAAATCGCTCGTTTCGCGAGTGGGAGAAAAACGGCCCGAGTCGATTGCGGTCTCGTTTCTGTTTTCGTTCACGAATCCTGAGAACGAATTGGCTGTAGCGGAAGCCTTGAAGTCTCTGGGGCTGCCAATGTCGATCTCGCATCAGATTCTTCCCGAATTCCGCGAGTATGAACGCACCTCGACAGTGGTCATCAACGCCTACCTGCAACCGGTGATGCAGAGATATTTTGAGAAGCTTCAGAGAAGCATGACGGGCGTTGGCCGCATCTTCGTTATGCAATCGAGCGGCGGCATTACGACGCTTGGCGCGGCCGCCCGCGAACCGGTGCGCACCGTTCTCTCGGGTCCTGCGGGCGGCGTGGTGGGCGCGGCCGCCAGCGCCCGCCGCAGCGGCTTCGAGCGCATCATCGCTTTCGATATGGGCGGCACTTCCACCGACGTCTCTCTGGTCGAGGGCGCAATCACCATGGCCAGCCAGGCCGAGGTTGCCGGACTGCCTGTCCGCGTACCCATGCTCGACATCCATACGGTCGGCGCGGGCGGAGGTTCGCTCGCCCGCTTCGACGCTGCCGGCGTGCTGCGCGTGGGACCAGAATCCGCCGGGGCCGATCCCGGTCCAATCTGTTACGGCCGCGGCACTCAGCCTACGGTCACCGATGCGAACCTCTTGTTGGGCCGGCTGCAATCCGCGCGCTTTCTCGGCGGCGATTTCACGCTCGACCTCGAACGCACTCGCCGCATCACCGGCGAATGGCTGACGCGGCAGGGAAGCTCGCTCACGCTTGAGAAGTTCGCAGCCGGCGTCATCCGCGTGGTGAATGCCACCACGGAAAAAGCCATCCGGGTGGTTTCGATCGAGCGCGGCCGCGATCCCCGCGACTTCGCCCTGGTTGCCTTCGGGGGCGCTGGGGGCCTGCATGCCTGCGCCCTGGCCGAGGCGCTCAGTATCCCAACCGTGATCGTGCCCGCATTCCCGGGCGCGCTTTCGGCGCTGGGAATTCTGGCCAGCGATGTAGTGAAGGATTATTCCCGCACGGTTCTGTGCCGAGTGGTGGACAAACTGCCAGCCACCGCTCTGGATCGCGAATTTTCCAAACTAAAGAATAAAGCAACACAGGATTTTCATGCGGAAGAATGGCGGGGAAGAATCCACTATCAGCCAAGTGTGGACCTGCGCTATCGCGGCCAGGGTTACGAGCTCAACTTGCCGTTTACGAAGCATCTCTTGAGCCACTTTGAGCAGGAACACCAGCGCTGTTACGGCTACGCCCACGCTGGCCGCGAAGTGGAGTTGGTGACCCTCCACCTTCGCGCCACTGCGAGGACCTCGAGTCCAGACGCGCTGACGATCCATGCAGGGGACGGCGTCGGCGGTGCAAGGGGAGCGGAAGTTGGAAGGTCGGGCACGCTCAAGGCTCCTGTGCTGTTCGACGGCAAGAAACTCGCGACGAAGATTTACTCTCGGGATGAACTTCGTCCGGGCAAGAAATACCCCGGGCCGGCGATCATTACTGAATACAGCGCGACGACGGTGATCCCGTCCGGCTGGACCTTGCGCATCGACAAAGCGTGCAATCTCGTCTGTCACCTGGGCCAATGAAAGCTTCCTCGGGTCACTGGCTGATCAGCCGCAGTTGTGTGGTCTCCGCCTCAAAGTAAAAGTAATCAGGAGGCCGGGCTACCGCTCGGCGTGTCGGTTTGGCAGGAGGCGCGTGATAAAACCTGAGGGTACCAGTGGCGGCGACAAGTTTGCCCTCCATCTCAGAGTAGGGGTTCCCCCACGTAAACGACGTCTTGGAAACGAGATAGACTCCGTCCTGATTGTCAAGCAAGACATACGGGCCGAACTTGCCCCATAAAGAAAATCTCCCGCGAATGGTGATCTGCTTCCCGACGAGTGCCTGCGATAGCTGCGATACCACGTCGGAGGCTGGGGTCGCAACTCCCGGCCTCGGGCGCGAACAGGAAAAGCAAAAGCAAAGAAACGCGATCAGGATTGCCGTAGCAGCCGTTCTCATCTGCATACACTGTACGCTAGCTCGAATGATGTCTTCAGCGTTTACACTCCAAACGACTTGCGACCCAATCCGGATCGAACTATCGCACCGAATAACCTGCGTCAATGATTATTACAATCCGATGAAAAGCGGCGCGAAACTCGGTACTCGACACTAGGTACTCGCAACTGCCTTCGATACAATATCCTCGTGAAACCCAGCATCTTTGTTGTCGAAGACGATCCCGATATCTCCCGCCTGGTTCGCCACCACCTGGAGAATGACGGCTTTGCCGTGCGCGTTTATCCCACAGGCGTCAACGTGATTGCCGATGCCGAGCGCCAGCGGCCTGCGCTGTTCGTGCTCGACATCATGGTCCCGGGCAAGGACGGGCTCGAACTCTGCCGCACCGTGCGCCAGACGCCCGGCCTGGCATCGGTGCCGGTAATTTTCCTGACCGCAAAAAGCAGCGAAGCCGACCGCGTCCTCGGACTGGAAATCGGCGCCGACGACTATATCCCCAAACCTTTCAGCCCGCGAGAGCTGGTGGCCCGGGTGAAGGCTGTGCTGCGCCGTTTTGAGCGCCCGTTGCCGCCCAGCCCGCTCAAAGTGGGGGATATCGCCATCGACCCCGCGGCCATGATCCTCACGGTGCGTGGACAAACCGTTCCCACCACGGCCACCGAGTTCCGCCTGCTCGACTACTTTGCCCGCCACCTGGGGCGGGTTTTCTCGCGCGATCATCTGCTGGATTCGGTCTGGCGCGACACCTCCTACGTGACCCCGCGTTCGGTGGACGTCTACGTGCGCCGCATCCGGGAAAAAATCGAACCGGACCCGGAGAATCCGCGCTACCTTAAGACGGTACGCGGCGCGGGCTACCGCTTCGAGGCCCCGAAGTGAGAAAAGGGATTTTCCTGAAACTAGTGGCGGCGTTTGTGGTGGTCATCCTCGCCGCAGCGGTCACCTTCGATTTCACGCTGGGCGACGCCTGGCAAGCCTCGCTACGCACTGAGATTGAACGCAACCTTGTGCAAAAGACCCAGCTTCTGGCGCACCGTGTCGAGACCGACCGCAGCCGCTCCCTGGCCGACATTGCGGCACAGGAAGGACAGGCTGCCGGCGCCCGCGTCACCATCATTGATCCGGCAGGCAGGGTGCTGGCGGATTCGGAGGCGAATCCCGCCGGCATGGACAATTATGCGACGCGTCCGGAGTTTGTGGCGGCTCTTTCCGGGAAGGTCGGCAGCAACGAGCGGCGCAGCGCCACCATTGGCATTCCCTTTCTTTATGTCGCGGTTCCTATATCGGGCGGCGCAGTGCGCTTGGCCTACCCGCTTTCCGATATAGATGCCGTATCACAGCAATTCCGGCGCCGGCTGGAAATCGCATCCGGACTCGCGCTCGTGTTCGCATTGATCGTGGCTACCGTGGCGGCCAACTGGAGCGCGCGCCGTCTGGACCGCATTGTCGAGGTGGCGGCGCGGATCGCTGACGGCGACCTTCAGGCCCGCATCCGGGAAACCTCGCAGGACGAAATAGGCCGCGTGGCTGCCGCCATCGACGGTACTGCCAGGCGCGTAGAACACAGCTTCGCCGCCGTGCGCTCCAGCCAGCGCCAGCTCGAAACACTGCTCAACTCCATGCAGGACGCCGTCATCGCCGTGGGCGCCGACGGCCATGTGCAGTGGGCCAACCAGCCCATGAATCGCCTGGTTCCGCGCGGCACGCGCCTGAATCAACCGGTGGTGGAAACCATTCGCGACCCCGATTTTTTGGCCGCGGTCAAAGAAGCTACCGATTCGCGCGAGGTAAAAACCGCCCGCGCCACGTCCATAGTTCCCGGCCGCGCCTACGACGTGACCGCTGCGCCGCTGCCCGGCGGCGGGGCCGTAGCAGTGCTCCGCGATCTCACTGAAACCGAGCGCGTGGAAAAAACCCGTCGCGACTTCATCGCCAATGTTTCTCACGAGCTGCGCACGCCGCTCACCTCGATTCAGGGCTACGCCGAAACTCTGCTCGACAGCACTCCCGAAGGCGCTGCACCCACGCGTGAGTTTCTGGAAATCATCCGCAAGAATTCCGCGCGCATGTCGCGCCTCACTGAGGATCTGCTTACCCTGGCGCGTGTGGAATCCGGCGAGACTCGTTTCGAGCCGGAAGCGGTTCCGCCCGCCGAGTTGCTGCACGATGCCGAAGAGAGCTTCCGCGAGATTGCCCGCAGTCACGGCATTGAGCTGCAAATTCAGGAATCGAAGAACGGGGATGCGCCCATCCAGAACCTGGGCTCGGTGCTGGCCGACCGCGAGGCCATTCACCAGGTCTTTTCGAACCTCATCGACAACGCGATGAAGTACGGCGCCGCAGGGGGAAAAATCGTGCTGGGCGCGCGCTCGGTTCCTCACGCCGTCGAATTCTTCGTGCAGGATTTTGGCGGCGGCATCGCCAGCGAGCACCTGCCGCGCCTGTTCGAGCGCTTCTACCGCGTCGATAAAGCCCGCTCCCGCGAGTCCGGCGGCACCGGCCTCGGCCTCGCCATCGCCAAACACATCATGCTCGCCCACGGGGGATCGATACGGGCGGAGAGTGAATTGGCGCATGGGAGCACGTTTCTGTTCACGTTGCCCACGGCGTAGCCCAAAAAGACGTTTGGATTGGCATCAGCCCCGCATTCACGGGTACCCACACGCGGCGCACCCGTAGCTGAACCGTCGAGGCCAAACCGCGGTTCGGTCAAATCCCCTCCCAATTCTGCGATGCACTGGAAGCCAAACGCGAACAATGGACCGTGATCCAAATCACTGACTGCGGCGTCCCGGTGGCGATACAATTCACCGGAAGTGCACTCGACCTTTCTTGGTCGCAGAAGGAGAGTGCTACTATGCATCGAACCAATTTCCTGGCGGCCATCTGCGCGCTGGCAGTTCTGTATCTGGCCCAGCCCAGCTTCGCCTCGCACCATTTCCCCGACTATCCCGTGCGAGCCGCGGACACATACGACAACAAGGTGGCCAAGGCCGCCCTGATCGTCGCCGTCGAACCGGTGGAAGACCCCGAGCAGCAGAAAACGTATTTCAATTCTCACCTCAGCTCGAAAGGGATGCTTCCGGTCTTCATCGTCATCCAGAACAACTCCGCAACGGATACGTACTTGTTCGACAGCTCCGCCGTTGGATTGGCAGACGTGGTCGAGATTACCAGCCCAGGCATACGCCAGAGCAGGGCGCGGCTGGGGTCGGGCGGGCTGGTCGATCTGACGCTGACCAACGAAGCGACGGAGGTGCGGGAAAACATGATGAAGAAGCAACTGCGGAGCAAGACGCTTTCGCCCGGGTCCTCCGTCCACGGATTCGTGTATGTCCCGGTGCCCATCCATGCTGATCGGCCAAAGACGCATCTGCAAGTGGCGCTGACCAACGCCCTAAGCGGTGAAATTGAAGTCTTAAACCTGTTTTTCTAGGAGAGAATTCTTATGTCAATCGTTTGTCGCCGTCTTCTCTCGCTTGCTTTGTGCTGTCCGCTGTTGGTGTCTGGCTTTTTCGCGATATCCCAGGAGCAAGCGCAGCCGGCGCCGCAGAAGTTGTCTCTGACTGCCGCGCTAGTTCTTACACCCGAGTTTTGCGCAACCGTAAACAAGAAAGGACACGAAGAGTTTCCTGTCGGCAAGGCCGCCTGTACCGAGTTGGAGCCTGCGCTCAAAGGCGTCTTCACCAGCCTCACGCGGGTTGAGGACTCTTCCAAAGCCGGCGATGCAGAGGTTGTCCTGGAACCCAAGTTTGAGGATGCCGCCGCGACGCAGAAAGCCTTCGCCTTCTCCAAACGGGAACTGGTTGTCCTGGTGGAATGGACCGTACGCGACCAGTCCGGAAAAGCCATCTGGATGGACACGGCGCAGGGATCAGCCAAGCGCCACCAGGGCAATTTATTCACCTACGGCGGCAACAAGAAACACATCATAGAGGATTCGGTGCGGGACATGGCCCAAGAGTCGGCGGCCAAAATGTCTTCCTCGCCTGAGTTGCTAAAACTGAGCATTGCGCAGGTCAAATAGCCCGGAATCCACTACGTTTGGCGAGTGGATGGCTTTGCATCGCTCCACTCAAGAAGGAGTGACTTCATGACTCGCCTTCTGCTTTCTTCTCTCTTGATGCCACTTTTGTCGGTGGCGCTTGTCGCGCAACAGACGCCCCAAGGTTCTACTCCAGTAGCGCCGGCTCCTGCGCCCCAGGATTCTACGGCAATAACGCCCGCTGCCCCGGCACAGCAACCCCCGGCAACCATTTTGGCGGACGGCACGCCGGTGAAGTTGCGGTTGCTGAACAAGCTCGATTCGCACATCGCCAAAAACGGCGACGAAATCCAGTTTGACGTGGTCAACGACGTCGTGGTTGGCGGCGTCACCGTGCTGCGCCGTTTCTCCCCGGCCACCGGTGTGGTGACTGACGCACAGGGTGCGAGGAGGATGGGCCGCGAGGGGAAGCTGTTCTTCACCATCAACGACGTTACCCTCCGCGACGGAACCAGGGTCCCCGTGCGGGCATTTAACCGGACAAGTGGGGAGAACCGAACCGGGGAAATGCTGGCAGCGATGGAGCAGGTGGCGGCGGAGGGGGCGGGGGTAGCGGCCCCATTCTTCCTGCTCATGCACGGCACCAACGCCACCTTTTACCGCGGAACAGAGGTCACAGCTTTCGTCGATGGCAATATTCAGTTGGACTTGAACAGCTTTCTGGGAG
>Ga0187782_10000194_pt1 | contig 37670 bp, 38 predicted proteins | sample 0715_SJ02_MP15_2_FD_132454 | JGI IMG/M metagenome (GOLD analysis project Ga0187782, IMG submission 132454) | Tropical peat soil microbial communities from peatlands in Department of Meta, Colombia - 0715_SJ02_MP15_20_MG | ecosystem: Environmental > Terrestrial > Soil > Wetlands > Peat | place... | reverse complement strand
TGTGGCGGAAAAAGAAGCCCTAGGCCAGGGCCTGCTCGTTTTCAGCGTCGAAGAGGTGCGCGTTGGGGCTTGTCAGGTTCATCCACACGGACGAGCCGATGGGCGCCTGGAATACCATTGGCGCTCGTGCGACAACATCCATACTCCCTCTCGTTCCGTGGACGAACTGTTCCGAGCCCATGAGCTCGCTCCCGAAGACCTTGACCTCCACGCTACCTTCTCTCACTCCGTTCTCCACCTCTATGTCCTCCGCCCTTATCCCATAGGTTGCCTTTTTTGAGCCCCCGGCCGGGAGAACCCTTGCGACGTTGGGGTGAACCTGGAAGCTGAACTCCCCGGCATCGAAGACTGCCCCATCATCAGAAGATCGTATCGTTCCATCCATGAAGTTCATTGTGGGGCTCCCTAGGAAGCCCGCGACGAACTTGTTCACGGGGTGGGCGTACACCTCTGTGGGGCTCCCCACCTGTTGGATCATCCCATTCCTCATCAATGCGACCCTGTCGGCGAGAGTCATTGCCTCCGCTTGGTCGTGGGTTACGTAGATGGTGGTGGTCCCCAGCCGTTTCTGCAGGTTCTTCAGTTCGACCCTTGTCTGGACCCTCAGTTTGGCGTCTAGGTTGGAGAGGGGCTCGTCCATGAGGAACACCTTGGGGTCCCTGACGATCGCCCTCCCGAGCGCGACCCTCTGGCGCTGTCCGCCGCTGAGCTCCTTCGGCCTTCTCTGTAACAGGTTGGACATCTCGAGGGTCTCCGCTGTCTTCGTAACCTGTGCCTCGATCTGCTGCTTCGGGTACTTTCGCATCTTGAGGGGAAAAGCCAAGTTGTCGTGCACGGTCATGTGGGGATAAAGGGCGTAACTCTGGAACACCATTGCGATATCCCTGTCCTTTGGCAGCACGTCGTCCACGAGCGTATCACCAATGTAGACCGACCCAGTGGTTGGCTTCTCAAGGCCAGCGACTATCCTAAGAGTAGTCGTCTTCCCGCATCCGCTCGGTCCTAGCAGCACCAGGAATTCCCCGTCCACGATGTCCAGATTTACATCCTTGACGGCGGCGGTGTTCTTGAAGACCTTGGAGACGTTCTGAAGCCTTACCCCTGCCATTAAGGCATCACCCCTTGACCGACCCCGCCGTCAGCCCGGTTACAAGGTACCTCTGGAATATCATGAACACGATGAACACGGGGACCGCCATGATGATGGACAGGGCTGCAAACGACCCGTAGTAGGTGAAATTGGGTTGTATGAAGTCGTAGAGGGCTAGAGGGAGAGTCCATAAGGTGTTGTCTTTGAGCATCACGTTAGCGAGTGCCCAATCAAGCCATGAGCCCATGAACGCCCAGAGGGCAACGGTCGCGATGCTGGGGAGGGTCAGCGGGAGCAGGATCTTGTAGAATGTCCTCATCTCCCCCGCGCCGTCTAACGCGGCCGCCTCGTCCAAGTCTCTTGGGATAGAATCGAATGCCCCTTTCATTATGAAAACGGACAGCGACAGGGACCCCACAGCGTAGGGTATGATGCAGCCGAAGTAGGTGTCGACAAGGCCTAGGGTCGAGAAGAGCAGGAACTGAGGTATTATGGTGATTACGCCTGGGAACATGGAAGGGAGGAGGAACGAGAACATCGATGCCTGCTGCCCTCGGAACCTCTTTCTGGAGAATGCGTACCCTGCTGGGAGGGTTAGGGCGACCGAAAGGGCTACTGAGCTTGTCGTAATGATAATGCTGTTCTTTGCCCAGACGGGAAACGTCGCTCCAGCGAGGAGGTGGAGCTTGGGGATCGCAATGAAGTGCGCTAGGGTCGGTGTTGCGGGCACAGGTATGAACCCCAGTACGAACGTGGGAGTCACCAGGCTCTCCCCTGGTGAGAGGGCCAGTGTGATTACCCAAAGCACCGGATAGATCGAAATAATCGACATAACGATTAGGAAGGCGTGTTTCAGCACCGTCCCAGCAATGCTTTGCACGGACCGCATCGTCTTGGATCTGCTCATGTTGATCTCCTGGTCAGTCCTGTGTATCTGTTCCAGAATATACCCGGTATGAACAGTATGATGAAGGCGAGGAACGCGTAGGTCGCTGCCTGGGCGAAGGCGAAAGTCCCTCCAAACGCGTCCTTGTAAGCTTCAGTAATCAGTATGGTGGTGCAGATCCCAGGCCCTCCGCCTGTGATGAGATATGCCGAGTTGAAGTTGTTGAAAGTCCAGATGGACCCAAGGAGGACGGCAATGAGGATGGTGGGTCTGATGAGAGGAATCGATACGTATTGCAACTGTCTAAAGCCGACAGCCCCATCTATAGAAGCCGCTTCGTAGAGCTCGCTGGGGATGCTCTGGAGAGCGCCGGAGAATATTATCATCATAAACGGGTAGCCAAGCCATATGTTGGCAATTACGATTCCGATGAAAGCCCAGTTGCAGTCATTGAGCCAGTTAATGGCAGGAATTCCAACCTCTGCGAGAAGGGCGTTTATGACGCCGTACTGAGTGTTATACATGCTCTGCCAAATCAGCAGGGTGATGAACGAAGGCATCGCCCAGGGCACTATCATGAAGAGGCGATAGATTGATTTCCCCTTGACCTTCGAATTCAGGACGAAAGCCAGGAGCAGGCCAAGCAGCACCGTCGGCACCACGTTCGCAACCGTCCACACTATCGAGTTCCTGAAGACGGTGAGAAAGTCAGGGCTCGTCAGCACGAAAACGTAGTTCTTGAGTCCGACCCATGTGAAATTTCTGATGTGATATACGCTCATGTTCGTGAATGAAACGTAGATGTTGTATGCGAAAGGATACAGAACTAAGAAAATAAGGCCGGCCAATGCTGGCAGTATGAAGAGCCAGCCCGACCCCCTTATGCGGCCGATTGCCGACTGCTTGCTCACTGTTGCCCCCGCCCTTTTCGCGATGGCCTCAGTCCTATCTGCCCATCCAGACGCCCTCCCCTCAGTGCTTTAAGCCTGAGTTGAACCCCGACAGATAGATCTCCGCCCTGGAGGGAACGATTCGATGACTCGGCTGAGAAAAATGAAAGGAAGGAGAGGCTAACCGAGGAGGCTGCCAATGTCTCTCAGGCAGTCGGCTTCCGCTGTGTTCAGGGCTGCTTGTATTTGTGCCGCTGTTATTGTCTGGGTTGCACTAGTTGGCTGCACTGTCCCCAGTGGGGTTCCAATGTCTGCGTAGACCACCGACATTTCGGGAGTGTTCACGGCTGGGATGCTAGTTGCGGCTTGAGCGATGAAACCAGCGAGTCCAGGGTTGCCAGTAACAATTGAGCTGCTGGCGAGGGCTGCATTGCTTGGAAGATCGCCCGCAAGTGTGACCAGGTTCTTATCCGAGTTGTAGTTGGTAACGAATGTGATGAAGTCCCATGAGGCCTGTGTTTCCGCTGTAGGCTTGCCCGAAGCAATCGCCCAGCCCTGCGCTCCCAGGAATGGGGAGAGCGGCAGACCAGTCGCGCTAACGGTTGGGAGCGGTGCTACGCCGAAGTCCAACGACGTGTTAGATGTTGCATAGTTCGCATAGTCCCACGGACCGTTTATCATCATTCCAGCGTGTCCCGTGATGAACAACGTATCCGCTGTGCTGTAGCCGAGGGTAGGTGGCATGACCTTGTATTGGGTAACTAGGCTGTTGAGGAACTCAACGGATGCCACAGCTTCGCTGCTGTTGAGAGTCGGTTGCGCGGGATTGGACGAATTGAAGACCGATCCACCGAATCCCGTGAGGAAGGGCCACCACCAGTAGCCGCCTCCGAAGCCGCCAGAGCAACCGCATACGATGCCCGCTGTGGTTATTGTGCCGGAGGGATTCGTTACTGTGATAGCCTGGGCGTCTGCGATCATCTGGTTAGTCGTTGTAGGAGGTGTTGGGACGAGCGCCTTGTTGTAGTACAGGGCAAGTCCGTTGACGTTCTCCGGAAGACCCCAATAGTCACCCGCTGCTCCATACTGGAAGTCTTTCATCGCGTTGGGAAGGTACTGGCTGAAGAAAGTCGCGTTTCCGAAGCTATTGAGGGGTGTGACGAATCCTGCCACTACCATTCCGCCAATCTGGTCGTTAGCCAGCCTGACAACATCTGGTGCCTTGTTGGCGAGCGACGCAGTGGTAAAGGCCGACACTATCGAGCCGAATGGTTGGGTCTCAACGTTGACTGTGATCCAGGGGTAAGCCGCTTCAAAAGCCGTCAGGCTCATGTTGAAGGCTCCGAACTCCGAATCGACCGATGTAGCAGGCGCATATGTCTCCCAAACTGTGATAGTCACCGGCGTCTCTGTGGATGTCGCGGTGACGGTTGCAGTTGTTGTCGCTGTTGCCGTGCTGGTCGCAGTGCTCGTTGCCGTACTCGTAGCAGTACTCGTTGCCGTGCTGGTCGCAGTGCTCGTTGCCGTGCTTGTCGCTGTCGTGGTAGTGCCTGTTACGGTCGAAGATGTGTAGTAGTAAACCCCCGCACCGACGGCGACGACAAGGATGACGATTATGACTGCGATTACTGCAGTGCTAATGCCTCTCCTTAAAGACGTGTTTCCTTTTGCTATTTTTCTCACGTATTCCGTCGACCCTAAACTGCATACATAGGATATAAGAGGATTCCCCTTACTGGTTTTGTTCTCCCCCAACCTGGAATCCGAAGAATTTAGGGAGAACCAGAGGTGGGGACACAACCCCGTGTCCGACGTGGACCATGAAACAAATGCACAATGACACGGTTAATAGCACCTTTCCAGACCGCTGGCGCTTCCGCGATGTTGACCCCACTTCGAGGCCCTCAGTACAGCTTTGCCCCTCGGCCGGGTCCAGAGTGGGGCTCGGGGGGGATATTCGGGCTGAAACACCAACGTGGGGTACTGTTCTACGATCTCGCCTTCGAGGCCGAGGCTCATTTCGTGACCAAGGACGTGGACCAATCCTACTCGTTCGACCTGCTCGGCTCGGGCCCAAGGTCTGGCGGGGACACGTACAACGCGGTGGAGGCGGTCGACGATCAGATCTATTTTGGCGGCTGGGTCCACTCCCCCGCAGTCTACAACGGGAGGAGGAACGCAGGGGGGACCATCTCCTTCAGGAACAAGTTCAGCCACCTGCACGCATATGACATAAAGGAACAGAAGGTCAGGCTACTCTGGGCCGACAGCATCAGGAGCGAGACCGAGTGGGCTGGCGAAGTGTCGGAGATTGTCCATGACCCAGTTTCGGACAGGCTGATAGTGGCAAGGGGTGACGGGCACACGAATCTCGGGATCTTCGCCGCAGACAGGCAAAAGGGGACGGTCGACAGGCTGAGCGAACTCCCGGCGCTCAAAGGGACCCACTTCCTCGACTACATGTGCTTCGACGTCAAAAAGGACTGGACCAAGGGGATCGAAGGCATACAGACCCTCGACCTCGTCACGGGCAAGTGGACCGTTACGCCTCTCGACTGCGGATCTATATCGGTCGACGGCGGACCCGTTCGGAGCCCCCTCCCTGGGTGCGCAACGTCTGCCTATTCCAATTTGTTCTTCTTCGTCCACGGTGGAGTGGTAATTGGCGACCCCGTGGACGCACCGAATGAGATGAGGTTCATACGACTTTTCGATTTCAAGACGCCTTACGCCCCCACCAGGACGATGGCCAAGCCTGTGCTTGGAGGGGTGATGGTAGCATTCAACGCCTACTCTCACGGTTCAAGGCGACCCGGGAGCGGTCCGGATTCGTCCCCCATAGCTGGTCCGTCTGTAATTCTATACGTCACCCCTCCGCAGGTGCGCATCGTCGGTGCCCTGGGTGCCAGGATAACCGGCTTCGAGAAGGTGGGGGGAGAACTCCTGGTGGCGGCTTCTAACGAAGCTAATCTCGGGTCTGGCGACGCAACCCCCATTGACACTGGGTACAGGGACCTCGCCACGTTGGACCTGGGTCGGCTCCTGGAAGCTCGTCCCCCCGTGACCTTCCATGCCCTCGGTTCGCTGATAGGGGACGAGGTCTGGGGTGGGATACCGCTCGACGGATATTCTGCGGCCCAGCTCCTCTGCACTGTCACAACGGCAAACAAGCTCACCATTCACGAGTATCGTCTCTCCCTCCCAGTCGCTTCCTCTCACCGAGAGGTCTTCGAGCTGAAACCCGGGAGGAACCGAATCGACCTCTCGAGTTTTCACGGGATCGTCTCCTGCAAGCTTGAAAGGACCGACGCAGGTTCCGACTTTTGGGTCGTATTGAAGTGATCTCGGGATCAGGGGCTGATCAGACTCGGGTCGAACGAAACTGATAGGGCTCCGAGCAGGCCCGCGTTATCGCCTAGGGGCGTTATGCGTACTTCAGGGACCCTGTTAATGGCGTAATCACCCGCCATCTTCCTTATCGGGGAGAGGACCCTTTCGGGGTTGTTCAGCGCCACTCCTCCGCCAATCGTCACAAGTTCCGGGTCATAGGCATCGGTTATGTTTGCGACTCCGATGGCGTTGAGCCTGCCGACCTCGTTTACCACGTGGAGGGCGAACGAATCTCCCCTTTCAGCCTCCCGGAACACGTCGGCCGCGTTGACCGACTCCATCCCCACCCTCAGCTTGCCCCCAGAGCTAGGGGCGCGCCCTGATTTCTCGAGTTCTTCCCAGGTCAGGCGGGCTAGGGCGGGGATGCCTGTGCCTGAGCAATAGGCTTCCCAGTGCCCACGCTTGCCGCACCCGCAGGTCAGCCTCCCTAGGCTGTCTATCGTAATATGCCCCACCTCGGCCGCATTCCCCTCCTTTCCTAGGAGGAGTCTCCCGTCCACAATAGCTCCCCCTCCAATCCCTGTGCTTATGGTGAGGTAGAAAATATTCGAGCGCCCCTTCCCTGCCCCCCGCTCCTTTTCTCCAAGTGCCGCAGCGTTGGCGTCGTTCACAAGATAGGCCTCGAAACCTAGGGATTCCTTCAGGAAAGCAATGACGGGTACATCCCTGTACGGGAGATTCGCGGTATGAGTGATCAGACCCCGCTTCACGTCCAAGGGCCCAGGACTCGCAAGACAGACTCCCTGAATCTTGCCCGGGGGGACATCATTTGTGACTTGAGCGACTATTGTGCTGATCTGCTCAAGGTATTCGCCGACAGCTGCGCTGACAACCATGTTCCTAGCTTTCCTCCGCAGAATCCTTCCCGTTCTGGTCCCTAAACAGGCCCTGATCCGCGTCGCCCCGAGGTCTATTCCGACTCCAAGCATCTCTTCCATGGCTACAGCTCCTCTGAGGGCCTGTAAATTGTTCTTCTCTTATCGCCTTCTATTCGACTTAAATGCCCTGTCGCCCAGGTATCATCCCATGAAGGTCGGAGTGCTTACAGGAGGGGGGGACTGCGCGGGGATTAACGCCGTTGTGAGAGGGATCGTCAGGCGAGCCGAGACTAAGAATGCCGTCGTGGTCGGCATCCGGAGAGGGTGGGCAGGGCTTCTTGAGCCGGATTTTGTCCCCCTGACCTATGATCAGGTGGCTGACCTGGTCTCCGTCGGTGGGACCTTCCTCCTCACGTCGAGAACTAACCCGTTCAAGAAGGAGGGGGGGCCTGGACTAGTGGTAAAGAACGTCAAGGACGCGGGGTTGGACGCTCTCGTTGCGATTGGAGGCGAGGACACACTCGGCGTCGCCCATAAGCTCGCTGACTTTGGCTTAAGGGCCGTGGGGGTCCCCAAGACCATTGACAACGATCTTTCGGAAACAGACGTGACTTTCGGGTTCGACTCGGCCGTCAACGTTGCCGTGGATGCCATCGACAGGATTAGGACAACAGGCGTATCGCACGAAAGAATCATGGTGGTGGAGGTCATGGGAAGGGACGCGGGATGGATTGCCACACACGCCGGAATAGCGGGGGGCGCGCACATCATCCTCGTCCCTGAGGAGGAGTTCGACATAGGAGACGTCTGCGAAGCCGTGGTCGCACGACGGCGGGCTGGAAAGAATTTCACTCTGATAGTCGCGGCCGAGGGCGCAAGGGTCAAGCTCAAGCACGGCCAGGTCACTTCCGCCCAGGAACTTGACGACTTCGGCCATCCAAAACTGGGCGGTATCGGTCACCTCTTGGCGGGAGAGATTGAGAGGGTGACGCACCTGGAGTGCAGGGATGTGGTGCTCGGGCACACGCTTAGGGGGGGCTCCCCCCTCGCATTTGACAGGGTGCTCTGCACGCGGCTCGGAGTCGCAGCCATGGACCTCGTCTCAAAGGGAAGGTTCGACAGGATGGTCGCGCTGAAGGGGAACGCGATTGTCGAGGTCGGGATGGGTGAAGCGATAAAGCCCAAGACTCTCGACAGAGACCTTCTGGCAGTCGGCCGACTTTTCCAGTAATCGCGCGGCCGCCGGACCCCCCCGCTTTAGCAGAGACAGCCTGCTGGTTGTGCAGTCTGTTATGGGGTTTGAGATCCAGGTGTCGAGAGCGGCTTCTCGACCTTAAGTCGTTCGTGGATTACCTTCCTTAATTCTGCTGCCATCTGCAGGGGGTCCGCGTTCTGCCAGGCATTCCTCCCCACTGCAAGTCCTGTGGCTCCCGCATCCATCGCACCCTGGACCTGCTTCAGAAAGGCCTCATCGGTTGGGGCCTTCGGCCCCCCCGACATGAAGACCTTCATTCCCGCCCCCGCCTTTACCGCCCACGAGAAGCTAACAGGGTCCCCGGTGTACTTGATTTTGGCAGCGTCTGCCCCAAGTTCCAGGGCTGAACGTGCAGCGTAGGAAACTACCTCCTTGGTAGTATCGTTGGTGATGGCGGCCCCCCTCGGGTACACCCAGGCTATTGCAGGGAGACCTCGCTCGTGGGCTTGCTCCTGAATCAGACCGAATTCGGCGAACATTTCCGCTTCATGCTCGCTCCCTAGATAGATTGTGTACCCGATTCCTTTCGCTCCCAAGGAGACAGCGTATTCAACCGAGCAAACCTGACGCGAAATCGGGTCCCCCTTCACAAGGGCGCTTTTCCCGTTTACCTTCACAATCAACGGGACTCCCCCCGTGTAGAACCTCTCTGCAACTCCCTTTTGGAAGATGACACCGTCGAACCTTCCCTTGACGGCCAACTCCATCACGAAGGACGGATCTATGTTCGTGTCATTGAAGTCTGTAGATGGCCCATGCTCCAGCCCCTGGTCGTAGGCGAGCAGCATGCTCCTGCCGTCCTTGACAAAGGCTGACATCCTCTCTTGTTTCATGGTGCCCACCTCCTCTAAAGTCACTTAACAGTCTTGCGGAAGGCGATGCGCTTCTTCCAAAAAACAATAGGAGGAGCGCTCCCGGTTCGTGCCCGGGGGCGCCCGTCTCACGCGTTGAACGTTTTTTTCTATGGGAATGTCCCGAGTGTCTTGACTGCGTCAGCGACCCTAGCGACCGCGACTATCATGGCCGCCGTTCTATTGTCGACGTTGTACTTCTGGCTGGCATCGTGGACGTCGTAGAATGCGCTGGTTATCTTCTTCTCCAGCATGCCGTTGACTTCGGCCTCTGTCCACGAGATCCTCTCCAGGTTCTGGACCCACTCCAGGTAGCTTACGATGACTCCGCCGGAGTTGGCCAGGATGTCGGGGATCATGAAGACGTTGTTCTTGTGGAGTACCTTGTCCGCCTCCGGGGTGGTGGGCCCGTTGGCGCACTCCGCGATGATTTTCGCCTTGATTCCCTTTGCGATGTCTGGAAGAATGGTGTTCTCGAGTGCTGATGGGGCGAGTATGTCGACGTCCATCTGAAGGAGTTCCTTGCCGGAGATGGGTTCGCTTCCTGGGTACCCTACCACTGAACCTGTCTTCTCCTTGTAGGCGATGAGCTTGTCCGCGTCGATGGGCGTCTTGCTCATGATTGCGCCCTTCGAGTCACTGGCAGCCATCATCTTTGCGCCGTAGGTCTGAAGGATCTGGGCGTAGAAAGAGCCGGCGTTGCCGTACCCTTCCACCGCGAACGTCGCCTTCTTCAGGTCGACCTTGTTGACCTTGGCCGCTTCGACGGTGCAGAACACTGCACCCCTGCCTGTGGCCTTGTCTCTTCCAAGGGAGCCTCCAAGGCTTATGGGCTTACCTGTGATCACCGCAGGCGACACGACGCCTGTGAGGGTGTTGTAGGTGTCCATAATCCAAGTCATTGTCTGACCGTTGGTGTAGACGTCTGGAGCGGGGATGTCCTTGTAGGGTCCGATTATTGGGGTGATTGCCGCAGCGTACCTGCGGGTGAGTCGTTCATTCTCCCCCAGCGACATGTGCTTCGGGTCGCAGATGATGCCTCCCTTGGCACCTCCGTAGGGGATGTTGGCGACGCTCGTCTTCCAGGTCATCCAGGCTGACAGCGCTTTTACTTCGTCAAGCGTGACACCTGGGTGATACCTGATGCCGCCCTTGAATGGCCCTCTTGCGTCGTTGTACTGGACCCTGTACCCTGTGAAGACTTGCGTCTTCCCGTTGTCCATTTTCACTGGGAGAGAAACAGTCAGTTGCCTCTTAGGGTGTGCAAGAATCTGATGCAGTCCTTCGTCGAGCTTCAAATACTCGGCAGCAAGCCTCAGCTGCTCAAGTGCGTTCTCGAATGGGTTAGGTTTTGCTTGTTCCATCTGTTTCACTTCGTATTTCTGAGCCATAAGTTGCGCCCTTAAAATATTGTATTTAATGGAGGACGTTGTTTCTCAACATAGAGAACGAGCGAGGTCCCTGACCTTCGACTCCCAGTCGTGCGCTTTCACGACGCTACTCGCCACCAGAACACCATCGACACCGAGTTCCACCGCCTTGGTCACGTCTTCACCGTTCACTATGCCTGCTCCGCACAGAATCTCACCCTCGTAGCCCACACGCCGCACGTCCGAAACGGTTCTCTGGACCAGCTCCGGCCGTGCCTTTGAAACTGCAATCCCCGAGCCGATGAGTTCGGGGGGCTCGATGGCCAGGTACTTCGGCTCCAGGGCGGCGAGCCTTGCCGCCTCACCCGCGGTTTGTGAACAGAGGCACACCCCCATCCCCATGGACGCAAGTCTAGGCACTAGTTTGCGGAGCTCCTGTAACGACCGCCTCGACTCGCTGTGGTTTAGTATCGTGCCGCTCGCCCCTGCCCCCTTAACGGCCTCAGGGAGTATTTCCCCTGTCGTCTTGTCACCGCTCTTCGAACCTACCGTCTGGCTGTACACCTGAGCCCCTGTTTTGGAAGCGACCAGTGCTAGCATAGGGACAGGCGGCGCCACTATTGCTTCAATCCCGATTTTGTCTGACGCCCGTTGGACAGCCTGCGCCAGCCTGACGGATCCTTCGCCCATTATTTCTGGGTAATTCTTGAAGTTGACTATGAGAGTCCTCAATTGGTATCCACGATAGCTCGATTCACACTCTTAAAGGATGACGTATTCGTTGGCCGTGTCGCGTACGAGGGCCGGTTCTCTAGAACCCGTCCTCGTCCGAGTCCTCTTCCCAGCCGTCTTCGTCCAAGTCCTCGTCCAAGTCCTCGTCGAGCTCTTGGTCCTCTTCAGACATGACGGCCCGTCGCGCTTTCGATTGCACTATTAAATCTCGCGGTCTAAGTGGGGTTTCCGATGAGGGCACGCCTGCTGGCTATCGACAGTAACTCCATCGGATTGGCGGCCAATGCGGTCCGCAGAGGGTTTCTCATTGTCTTTCCAACTGACACCGTCTATGGGCTCGGCTGTGACCCTCTCAACCACGCGGCAGTAAGGCGCCTCTTTGAAGCGAAGGGGAGGGAGTCGAAAGCCGTACCTGTCCTCTGTGCATCAGCGGGGAGAGCGGAGGAGCTGGTCAAGCTGGGTGGTCGAGCCGCTGAGCTCGCGAGAGAATACTGGCCCGGAGCCCTGACCATCGTTGCGGCGCTGCGGAGGCCGGTCCCTTCCCAGCTCACTCAGGGCAGGGATTACCTTGGCGTGAGGGTCCCAGCCCACTCGAGATGCTTGGAATTGATTGCTGCCTGTGGAGGCTGGCTCACGGGGACGAGCGCCAACCGTTCGGGCAGACCATCGGCGAGGAGTGCGGGCGAGGCGATGGACGAGCTGGGGGACTCGGTAGACTTCGTGCTCGACGGCGGAAGGCTCAGCGGACAGGAGTCCACAGTGGTAAAGGTTGTTGGGGGTGAGGTCACAATCTTAAGAACCGGTCCCATCGGGGTCGGGAACGAGGTGGAGGGAAGACGAACCTCGTAGTTACGTCGGCGAAAGGTCTCGAAGCACGCGCGTCGGCCGAGTTCAAAGAGATAGCGCTCCTTTCAGGCATCAGGAAGCTGACCATCGACCGGTCAGCCTACGACGGCATCATCGAAGTCGACGTCGAGAACCCAAAGGCGTTGATGTCTTTCATAACCGAGTTCGTCCGCTCCGAGCCGTTCAAAGTCAGGTTCATCATGCGTATCATCCCTGTGGACAGGGTCGTGGACACTAAGGTCCAGGACATAGTAAAGGCGGTAAAAGAACTCGCGTCTGCCATTGGCCCGGGCGAGACGTTCAGGATCACCATAGAGGCGAGGGACTCTCCCTACAAGGACAGGGAGCTGATCGACGCCATCGCGGAAGCTGTGGACAGAAAGGTCGACCTCGATTCCCCGGACAAGGTGGTTCTGTTGCAGATTTTCGGAGAGTACGCCGGTATTTCGGTAATCTCTCCCAACGACATAATCAGCATCCAGAAGCTCAAGCGCGCTGCCTAGGCCTTTTCTGCGTTCAGGAGTGCTGCCTTTTCGATTCTCCCAAGCTCCGAGTCCGTGAGCTCGACCCTCGGCAGCTCTTTCCCACCGATTCCGGGGGCCCCCCGTACTTTGCGCCTCGCGGCTACCACCAGGACAAACGAGTCTCCGGAATTCGCCCCTGCGGTCCTTATGGCTTTGGAGATTTGGGTCGTTCCCGCGAGCCTGAGGAGGAAATCAATCTCGGGCTTATTTGCCAGCAGGCCGCCCGACGACTCGGCCTGGAGGGTTTGGGCAGCGAGAAGCTCGGCGAAGGCCTCGTTCCCCACTAGGTCTCCCTTCGCTGCCTGGACCATCGAGCCCGGGTTGACTTCGGCGAGCCGGCGCTTGTAGTCATCAGGGGAGGGTCCTCTTGGACAGAGGAAGGCCTTCGTGAAAACTCTCATTGGCCTATCCCCCGTGTGAGAACGGGATCAGCGCCACCCTATCGCCGTCCTTTACGGTCCTGCGGGCACCTGCCGGAACGAACACCTCCCCCTCTTCAATCATCACGAGAGTGTTGTAACGATTGAACCCGGGGTCCGGTTCCACCGACATGCCCCTCAACCTGTCCACAAGGTCGGCCGAGTCAATCTCCGTGCCTTCGAGGGCAATCTCGCTTGTGCCCACGCTGGTGCCGATGTGTCCGTAGCACCTGACGTGAATCATCCTTGGTTCAGGAGGAGCAACCTTTCCTTATACCTTCTTCCTTCGTAGAGCGAACCCGGAGGGAGAAGCTGCTCGTGCTTCCCTTCGAGACGCCTCCTGAGCGATGCCGAAGTAGCATCGTCAAGCTCTGCCATGGGAAAGTTGACTGCGACGGGCCTCGGGTCTATCACATGCATCGATGTCTTACAGGGGAAGAGTCTCCCCGATTTCGCTGAGTTGACGACGTCGTCCTTCCTGAGCTTCCTGAGCAGAAGGACTACGCTCCTTTCCGACTGTAGCGGCACGTCCACGTCATCCTCGGGGACGAACTCTCTCTTCCAGCCATTCACCTCTGCCATCCCGTCGAAGTCGCTCATTGTCTCCATTGCGCGGCCAAGATCTAGTAGTCCTTCGGGGAGGTAGGCGGAATTCGGAGTCAGCAGTGCCAGCCCCGAGTCCCTCCCCTCAAGCGCGTCGAATGCCTGGGCCAGGGTCGAACGCCTTGTGAGGCCATACTTGCTGAGGACCTGGGGGAGAGGGTATCCATTGGGGAGGGTGTAGACCCGAGCCCACCTTCCGAGTTTGACCGTGGGCGAGGCGTAGTCCACAGAGCAGCATACTGCGTTCTCCACCCCCAATGAAATGAAAGCCGCCAGGCGGTGCATGCCGTCCAGGACTGTGAGGCTTTCCAGGTCGATGATTATGGGATCCTTCTGTACACCGTCCCTTTGCATCTCGGCTGCCAGTCCTTGGACGTGCGCGGGGATCGTTTCCTCGTGAGGCCTCAGGGTGCTGACGGGCTTGATTCCCAGCGTGAACCCCGCTTTCGCCAGGGACATGGGCTACGCCTTCTGTTCTTCGCCGGGGGGAGGCTGCGCTTCCGAGTCTTCTACTTCTTTGGTCTTTGTTATGTAGCCCGCTATCCTGTTCCTAAGCTGTTTTGACGGTATAATAGCAAGTTCCTCAAGTGCTTTCTTGTTCGCTTCGAAGTCGGGACCGAAGGCATCGGGGTGCCGTTGCAATAGTTCCTCAGATAGCCTCCGGGTCCTGTCCAACTTCTTTCAAGCCCGACTGGGTGCCATGATTAACCTTTCTCGGACAGCCCCAGGAACCGCAGCGCATTTCCAGCGAGGGTTGCCCTTGCGTCCTCAAACCCCTCCCTCCATAGTTCCGAGAGCTTGAACACGACCGAGGGTATAAGCGAGGACCCGTGGACGCCCCCGAGCGGCCCGAAGGGAACGGGGGAGTCCGTCTCCGCAAGCACGTGGCCCTGAGGTGAACGCGTTGCCATCCTCTGAAGCTTCTTCGAATACAAGAGGGCAGGTCCAAAGGAAACGAAATATCCCCTGCCTACCACTTCCTGGAGAAGTTCCTCACCCTGAAACCAGTGCAAAAGTACACTGCTGAGAGTGAAGCCGCCGAGGGTGTCAACACACTCCCTCTCGGCGTCTCGTGAGTGGACCTGGACGGGTTTCCCTGCGGCCTGGGCTAGTTCGAGCTGCGCACGGAGGGCCTTCATTTGGTTGCTCCCGGGGCCTGTCTCCGAATACTTCGGGTCGAGGCCTACCTCACCGACACCCGACGCCCACCCCAGGTCCTGTTCGAGCCAATCAAGGCTCGTCGCCTCAAGGGCCTTGGATGGATGAAGTCCGATAAAGGCCTTCACAGTCTCGGGGTAGGCCTTAGAAAGCCTCAGAGCAACGGATGACGTCTCGCGATCCTCTCCGCACGTCAGAAGCATAATTCGAGTGGACTCGGCAAGCTTTACCTTTCTGACCGCCTCTGGTTCGTAAAGATGGAGATGCGAATCGACGAAACGCACGCTTGGCCATGGTCAGAGTGGTATTTCAGCCACTCTATCGCCTACTGACGTAAAGCTGAACGTAAGGACGATGGTGCGCGGTTTTCCCCCTTATTTTTGGAATAGGGGTGGACTTGAGCTTTTTACAGGCTAAAGAGGTCAGGAGAACGGGCCAAACGGCCTAAAAGTTTTTAAATACACCGCATATACACGAAAGGCGAATGTCCAGTTCCGAGTTCGGCCTTGCGGCTGTCTACAGGGTGATAAAGAAGGCCGGTGCTGAAAGGGTGGGAGACGATGCCGCCATCGAGCTGCGATCTGAGCTCGAGGCGGTAGGGATGCAAATCTCCAAGGCAGCAGTGGAGCTTGCTGCCCACGCCGGGAGGAAGACTGTCAAGCCTTCGGACATCAAACTGGCCGCGAAGTCGGTGCTCAAGCAGAACCAGTAGAGCCCTACCGCGTTCGTTTAGAGGTTACAACGCCATTTTCCTATCGTTTTCAGGGCAAATCGCGGAATCTAGTCAGCAGGTTCCATTTGCACCCGGCATCTTGACCACTTTCGCTGACCTCCCCAGACAAAGTGTATCTCAATCCTTGAGATCGCCCCGAGCATTTTCTCATTTCCTCAGGGCACAACCACTATATTGACTCCCTTTGAAGGCACCCCGGGCCCCGGTGGTGTAGCCCGGTCAAGCATGTTAGCCTCTCGTCGTTATTGGGAGATAGCTAGCGACGCGAGTTCAAATCTCGCCCGGGGCAGGACTTTCAAATGAAACGGACCCAATTTTGGTTTTGTCCGGGGGCTTAGCCTGAAGCATGACTGAGGTATCTTTGACAAGCTTAGTGTTGACGGTGGGAACCCAGACGCTTCTCCTCTAAGACGACATAAAAGTAGACGGTCATCTGGAAGAGGATCGATAGGACGAACACAATCGCATCTTGGTCGGCGAACCAGACGATGAGCCCCGCCATCATCAGGGTGTAGGCGGATATGAGGCACATGAGGTAGCCGACCGTGGCCGTGCTCAGCAAATGGTCTTTGTACAAGTAACGGGTCGCGTATACAAACACCACCACCATGATCGCGCTGCTGGCAATAAAACTGAAATCGACCCATCCCTGGCTGTCAATTGCGGTAGGAGACAGGAACATCATAATTGGCTGGGCCCCTACTATCCAGCCCATTTTGCCTGGGAACTTCCTCCGCAAGGTGACAAAAGTCAGTGCCATCTCAGCCGTCATCGTGAAGACGAACCAGTAGGAGCTTGCGGAGCTTACGAAGGCCGAATAGGCCGCGTGCACGCCTCCGACGGCCTGAAGCGAGCCGTCTGCAATGGCGAAGGTCCAGCCCATGAAGATTTCAGACGTGACCAAGAAGACTATCGCCGTCCCCACTATCCAACTCCTTAGGCGGAACGAACCGACCCGTCTGATATCTTCGAGCCGCCTGTCTCCAAAGAATGTTGTCAGGGCAAAGGGAACGAGAAAGACGCTCATGGTAACCATGTTGAGGATAATCAGGAGGATCAATGTGATGAACACGGGATTGTATAGGTAGATGACGGCGCTCAGGAACATGATAGCCATAGATGAAAGCGCGAATAGAATGATAGTGGCTTGGTTGACAGTTGCCATAACAGACCCGCGCTTTAGGAGCCAGGCCGTGAAGAAGGCCATCGACGCGGCGATCAGCCAGAGAAAGACCGGTTCCAAGACGATTTGCTCTTGATTCCGAGAAAGGTCTTCTCGTGGCTTTAATCATGTTTTTGCAGGATCACCAACTTCGCTTCGCAAGAAGTCGGTGCTACCTTGATGTTCCATCGATTCGACACAACGCCAGGGCAACGGAAGGGCTAACGTGTGGGGCAAGTGCCCCCAATTGGGAACATTTTACCCCAGAGCATCCTGTTCCCCCGTGCCCGCATGGGAATGCACGTCCGCAACCGTGGTTGAGTATATCCGGGTCACAGCCCGGCCTGGCCAGTTAGCGTGGAACGAAGGGCAGAAGAGATTCTATCGATGGAACGCAGATTGAGGTAAAGCAAGACCACAGCGAGGGGTGGCAGGAGGAAGTAAACTGCGAAGTAGACCCAGAGAAGAGAGGTCAACTCCACAGCAGAGGGCACCGCCAGGCTCACAAGTCCGGCGACTGAAAGGCAGCAGGAAGCACCGAAGACTATTCCAAGAGTTGGGAGAATAACGAAGGACCTTGCCTTCTTTCCCCTTGTGCAGATGTCGCCTATCACTCTCGTTTCTCCTATGCTAGTCACGACTAGAACGGCAACCAGCAGTGCTACCGAAATGGCATAAAAGCTGAGAGCGGCTGAGAACACTGGCGGGATGGCCACGACTATCGAGGGGTTGTAGGCGAGGTCGAGAAGAGCACTGGTAAATGACGGAGGGGAGAAGACATTGGTTGCCGCAAAGAACGCGGGGGAAACCGCGAGGTAACTACTACCGTAGATTGAAGCAAGGATTACTTCAAGGAGGAATCCGTATAGGACGAGGTGAATCGCGATGTAAACGGCGAAGACACCCGCCCCTAGTGGTGTGCGGATGTAATTCAAGAAGCCGTCGAATGCTTTCCTAAAAGGGAAGGCGAACAGCAGAAAGGCCACGCCGTACCAGAAGAGAAATGAACCCAGCAGCTCTCCGGGGTTTAGCGTGACTTCTCCCCAGAGGTAGCCGAAATACGACAGCACGACCCCTAAGCAAAGTAACGTGGATCCCAGAACCACTGAAGCGGTCCTCCTCGGTAGTACCTTCTGCTGCGCTCCCAATACTCTGCTTGGAACGTCCATCGAAGAAACATAAGGATTTGCAACGCTCCGGCGTTCCCAGCCTGCTACTCGCGGGGTGCAAAGTCAAGAAGGACCTGATAGTTCATACGATTTGACAGGTTGAAGTCCAGCCCCCCGATTGTCTTAAGGCCCTTTACTAGCGCGAATGATCGCTGAGGGGTTCTGGTCATATTTCTTGTATCGCCAGACGCCATATGCAGAAGCCCATGTTATCACAAAGGTGGCGACTATGGCGAATCCCATCGTCTCAAAGTCGAGGTTCTCCAGCCAGTTCCAGAATCCTGAACTCAGGTTAAACTCGGTGCCCAGCACCTGGACCAGCTCTATCCCACCGATGACGAATGCCACGAGCACAGACATGACGGTCACGGTCAGGTTGTAGTATATCTTCTTCAGGGGAGTCAGGAACGCCCAGCCGTAGGCAAACCTCATCGTAATGCCGTCCGTCGTATCAGTCAGGACCATCCCACAGGTGAACAACAACGGCAGTACGAGTATCTGCCATAGAGGGATGGTAGAAGAGACCCCTATACCTACACTTATTGCAATCAGCGCGACCTCGGTCGCAGTGTCGAAGCCCAGTCCGAAGAGGACACCTATCGGATAGATCTGCCATGACTCGTTCACGAACTTGAACAGCGGCCGGAACACCCTATTCAGAAACCCACGTTTCTCCATGTACTCCTCGAGCTCCTCTTCCTTCATCGTTCCCGACTTCGCCTGCTTGAACAGACGGTAGACGCCGAAGACTATCAGGAGATTGATGAAGCCTATGATCAACAAGAAAGCACCGGAGACAAGGGTGCCAACGATGTCTCCCATGTTCTGAAGCGCCGGTATTTGCCCGATGACGCTTCTGGTCACGAAGACCATGACAGCAATCAGACCGACTACTATCGTAGAGTGACCTAGAGAGAACCAGGTTCCCACTGTGAACCTCGGCTTGCCCTGCTGCATCAGCTTCCTAGTGGTGTTGTCGATGGCAGCTATGTGGTCAGCGTCGACGCCATGACGTAGCCCCAGGACATAGGCTACGATTCCCAACCCGTTCAGAATCGGGGAAATGTGTCCAAGAATGGTCGCGGCAGTCATCGACAGCACGGTTACGGTAGCTATCGCGCCGTAGACCGAGCCAATCTTGGCTTTTTCCGCGCGCGAGACACGAAGGTCTGGGCTTCTCAATTGAGCGGCGGATTCTGCCATCGCACCGAGGGGCATTCAATGTGGTTCGTTATTAAGTAACAACCTAATGATGTGTAGTATTACTGGGTACGTAAAGGGGCCGCCCCAGTAATACTGATTAAGCCCTGCCCCTGGTCTGATCTTGCGGCGGCTACACTTGGCGAAGCGAAGCCAGCATGAGAAAGTGTCCAGAGTCAGCTTCTCTATTCAGCCGAAGCTGCTGAAAGATTTTGATGATGTTTGGAGCCTGTTAGGCTACGAGGAGCGATCGAAGGCGCTGCAGAATGTGATTAGGGGTACGATAGGAGACCAAGAGCTGAAGTCGGATGCTGAGAGCGTGGTAGTTGGAGGGATTCTCCTACTATACGATCACTCGAAAAGAGAAATCGATCACGATATTACAGAGATTGGGCATGATTACATTTCCGTCATCGCCTCTACTACCCACGTGCACCTCGACAAAGATCGCTGTCTCGACATAACAACAGTTCGAGGTAGGTACGGGGACATCCTAGAGTTGGAAAGGGGCCTAAGGAAACTCGATGGGGTGGAACAGCTAAAATCCGCCTACTTCGTGATGTGAACGAAGCGGGTTTGACGCATTCAGCGGGAGACAAGTCACGACTGGGAGAACAGTGCAAATGTCTGAGTTGCCGTGGATTTGCTTCATGGCACAGGTTCCCCTGATTAGTCAATGATGTTGGAGAGCGCCACCTGTTGTCCACAAAACCCGACAGAGCCCTGAAAAAAGTCCACCCCCAAACTCGGTAGTTACTGGCGCTACCAATTAATTCGGAGTCCTATTCGGACCCTCAATCGGGCTCCTTTGCTCTCGATTTGCCCGCGGGCTGGCCGAGGGGAAATGGTGGTGCGGAGGGAATCAGACCTCCCTCCACCTTGCCTTGGTAACCGCAATGACCCCAAATACAATGGTAACAACCGCAAGCACCACCCAGGCAAAGGCCATCGAAATCGTGGAGACTTGGAGGAGCCCGGTGGTGGACTGTGCTATCTCCGCTGCGTATGTGGTCGGAGAAAGGTACGCCAGGTACCTGAATGGCAGAGGGATGTAGGTTATCGGGTAATAGACAGGCGGCAGTGTCGTGAACAAAGTTGAAATGAGCCCGGAGAATGCGAAGCTCTGTACGATGTCGCTGGTAAATGTGGAGAGTGTGAAGCCGAGGGTGACCGAAGTCGTGAACATCATCAGCATAACGGCCATCAACTCCAGGGCCTCGATCACCCCCGGATGAACGAAGGCCGCCATCAACACTATCAACGTGACCAGAGCTGGAATCGAGTAGACTATCTCTGAGAGAGCCATCCCCAAGACATAGGCGGCTGGTGAGGCTGGGGAGCTGACTACCATGTCCTGAATCTTGAAATCGTTCTTTAGGTGAGAAAGGTCGCTTTGGAGGCCCATACCGCTCGAGAACATGCTCATTATGAAGGCGCCTTCGATGGCCTGGGAGAGAAGAGCACCTCGACTCACGAAGTTGACAATCACAAGGAAGGAGATTGGAGCCAGGACGGTGTTGATTAGCACGACCGGATAGTTTTTCATTGCATAGACAGAGTTGACCAGCACCGACGCTAGGAGCTGCCTGATTATGCGTCCGCGCATCTACTTCCCCCCTTTCTCACCGACAAGGTGAAAGAATATGTCGTCGAGTGAAATGCGGCTTACGGAAATCCTTGCACCTGCCCGCAGTAGCTCGGCTGATAGCCTGTACGCCTCTTCCTCTCCCGTGAGTATCTGGGCCTGACCTTCGGTCCCCGTTGTGACCGTCCCGTCTTTCACCTCGGGGATTGCCACGCCGGCAGGCAACCTGATGCTGTATTGGTGCTTGACTAGGCTCCTCAGCTGGTTGAGGGTACCCATGGCCGCCAGCTTCCCTCTGTCGAGAATCGCTATGGTGTCAGCCAGTTGTTCAGCCTCTTCCAAGTAGTGAGTCGTAAGGACTAGGAAATGGCTCCTTGAGATCTCCTCGAGGGAATTCCAGAGTTCCTTCCTCGATATGGGGTCTAGGCCTGTCGTGGGTTCGTCTAGGAATGTAATGTCAGAGTCTGCCGCCAGCACCGCGGCAACCATTACCTTTCTGCGCTGTCCTCCAGAAAGTTTCCTGTTCAGGGTATCGCGTTGTCCGTCAATTCCGACCTTGGCCAGGGCCTCGGCGGCCCTGCTCCTCCCCTCTGAATAGGGAACACCTCGCCAGAGAAGGTACGAGCCTACCGTCTGCATCGGCGTCATCCAAGGAATCGTCCTGGCCTCCTGAGGAATGGAGGCGATTATTTCCCGTAGCATCTTCGCATCCTTGACCACGTCCATCCCGCGGAGTTGGGCGTCTCCACTTGTGGGTTCGAGCTGTGTCGCGAGAATGCGAACCAACGTTGTTTTCCCTGCTCCGTTCATTCCTATCAGGGAGAATATTCCTCTTGCTTTGACGCTCAAGCTCACCCCGTCCAGTGCTTTCTTGTCTGCGGAGGCCGAGTAGACCTTGGTCAACCCATGGCAGACCAGTTCGCCATCTTCCAATGGCCTTGATTGCAGGCGCCCTTGTATTAAGCTCCGCCAGAAGAATCAACTTCAGCCTGCCTGTAGTCGGCACCAACTTCTGCCTTTCAGTGAACCGCAAGTATGATTAGGTTGTTTCTGCATGGCAATCTTGCATTGGTCTTCGACTACCTGGCTCTCCCCCGCGAGTTCAACCGGCACTATCTTCCACAGGACATGAAGTTCGAATGGGATGATATCAAGGCAGTCTTTGAAGAGCTGAGCGAGCGCTCCCTAGGGTCGGAGCCAGACTTGGAGAAATGGCTCCAGGACGAGGCAGAGCTCGACGCCTACCTGTACGAACAACGGGCGGTGAGGTACTTTGATAGCACCAGACAGACAGACAACCCTGAATATACCAAAGCCTACGAGGACTATACCGAGTTCCTTGAGCCAAAGATCAAACTAGCAAGCTTCAAGCTCCTGCAGAAGTACGTCGCATCCCAGTTCCGCAGCCAGCTCCCCAAGCTTGTCTACGACCTCGAGGACAGGCGCCGGGAGAACGCTATTTCGACATTTAGGGAAGAGAATGTTGAGCTTGAAAAGCAGGACTCGGCCCTATCTCAGAAGTACTACAAGACAACAGGAGCGATGACTGTCACATTCCGAGGCGAGGAGCTGACTCTCCAACAGATGTCCAAGTTCTACGAAGTTCCCGACAGGGCGGTCAGGGAAGAGGCGTACCGGCTAACGAGCCAAAGGGCTCTTGCAGACAGCGAAATCCTCGACTCGATTTATACAGAAATGGTCGCCCTACGTGATAGGATGGCACGTAACGCTGGCTTCGATAACTACAGAGACTACATCTTCGTAAAGAAGGACAGGTTCGACTATACTCCCGAAGACTGTGAAGAGTTTCACAGAGGTGTGGAAGAGGCCATCGTGCCTCTGAGCCGAAAAATAGACAGCGCGAGGGCAGAGCGGATGGGAGTCGATATCCTCAAGCCCTGGGACATGAACGTGGACCCGGCAGGACGGGAGGCGCTGCGGCCTTTCAATCGGGTCCCCGACCTCGTGTCTGGCGCAAAGAAGGTGATTGCGAGGGTGGACCCTGAGCTCTCGTCATTTTTCGAGCGCATGGTGGATCTTCAGCTCCTGGACCTTGAGGGCAGGAAGGGGAAGGCCCCAGGCGGCTACCAAGAAGAACTTGCTGAAGTTAGGTTCCCTGTCATTTTCATGAACGCGGTCGGAAAGGACGATGATGTGCGGACCCTTTTGCACGAGTGCGGCCACAGCTTCCACACCTTCCTGATGCGCAAAGCGATGATCCCTTTCTTCAACGGGGGTGCAAACCTGCCCAGCGAGTTCTCCGAGGTCGCATCAATGTCAATGGAGATGATTACGGGCGGACATTACGAGGGTATCTTCTACGACGGTGAAGACGCAAGACGCTCGAACTGGAAGGAGTTCGTGGACATCGTTAAACTCTTCGCATGGGTCGCCACGATAGACGCTTTTCAGCACTGGGTGTACACGCACCCTGTGCATACGAGGGACGACAGGGTGAAAGCTTGGGTGGCCACCTTCAACCGCTTCTGCGGGCGCGAGTCATACGAAGGGCTCGAGAGCAACAGGGCATATAGGTGGCAGCGTCAGCTCCATCTATTCGAGGCCCCGTTCTATTATATCGAATACGGCATCGCCCTCACCGGGGCCTTGGGCATCTGGTCACGCTACAGAAAGGATCCGAAGGACGCCATAGAGGCATACAAGAGGGCGCTGTCACTCGGGAGCGCACGCCCTCTCCCGGAACTCTTCGAAGCAGCAGGGGTCGAATGGGACTTCGGACTGGGGGCTCTTCGGAACATAGCTGGAGAACTCCGTGCCGCCGTCAATGAATATGGAAACTAGGTCGTCTACGGATTGCCCAGGAATGTCATGTACAATCCCGAGGCCAGGAAGAAAGACCCGAATACCAGAAGAACGCTCCCGGCGAGTAGGTCGAGGGCCCACCTGGGGAACCTGATTAGATAGTCGTACGAGATCGCCGATATCACGATCAGCAGCAGGAGGCTCACTCCTGCGCCTATGAGTGTCCAATGCAGGTTGAAGGCGCCCGACGCACTGAGCACCAGGCTCGCCTCGAACCCTTCCGTGAGCGTGATCGCGAACACAGGTAGGGCATTCAGTAGCGAGAAAGGCATCACCGCAGGCGTCCCGGACCCGTAACGGCCAAGGTCCTTCTCGACAACATCTGACTCCATCTTCTCCATCTTTGCCTGGAAGGAGTGCTTACCGAAGTAATACCGCTTGAACCCCCTTAGGAACCTGTACGAGAAGAACAGTATGACACACCCGGTGAGGATCTCGACGTACACTTCCGGGAAGAGCAGAAGGATCTGCCTGACGCCGAAGAAAATGGCAAAGGAGGCTGCCCCGCCAGTCAGCACCCCCAGGAGCACGTTGTTCTTTCCGAGCTGTTTTAAAGTCGCCATAGATAGGATTGCAACCTCGCTCCCTTCAACAAGGACCGCCTTGAACGCGAGAAGGAAGGACCCGATGATTATGATGTCGCTTGACACGGGATTCTCTGCGCCCGAGAACTGTCGATTTATCCGTTCCTGGCCAAGAAAGCATAAGATTGGCATCTGAATGGGAATCACCTCGCTGGGAATAACTGATGGAAGGAATTATGGTCGGGGTTTTTGGAACTGACACGCACACCAAGACATCGTTCGAGGGAGCCGTTGGCAAGAAGAGCGAAGCGGAGGGAATGATAGTCTACAACAGAACCGAGGGAGGGAGGAGATACTCCTTGCTCGACACATCCGACTACCCTGACAGGATCCAGGGGTACTCCTGTATTGCTTCTATCGTCGACCACGCACTTTACTTCTACCCAAGCTCCGGGATGGTGGCGGCTCCTGACGGTGAGCTCGCCGTACTGTTGGGCGCCTTCGGGTTGGACGGAACTCTCGAACTCGTTGGCGGTTCACCTGATCCTGAGGTCGTGAGGGCGATGCTGAAAGGAACTCCCGTGGCTGGGTACAAGCTTGATACCAGAGACCCCCGTTCTTCCGCCGTAGACCTCTCGCACGCCTTCCCTCGCTCTGATTTTCCCAAGGAACTGACACTGATCTATGTGGACAGGGTATTTACAGTCAAAGGGGTCGGGACGGTAGCCCTTGGCTTCGTGCTGTCGGGGAAGGTTTCGACTCATGACCAGCTGAGGCCGGTCCCAGGACCAAACGACCTCAGAGCAGACGTCAAGGGGATACAGGTGAATGATGTGGACTTTGAATCTGCAGGGCGCGGTATCCGAGTGGGCCTTTCTCTGCGAGGTGTCGAACCAAAGGACCTGGAGAGGACCCACTGGTTCGATAACGGGACCCTGCAACTTTCGAGCTCCCCGTCCTTTGAGCTTGCGATGTCCCCTTTTTACAAGCAGGAAGTCAATTTGAGGGACCTGCACGTCCAGCTCCCAGGGGAGATGGTGCCGGCGAGGATTACCAGCTCCGGCGGGGCATCAGTGACCGCCCACCTACCATGGCAGGTGCCCGTTTGGGAAGGGATGAGGGCAGCTTTGGTGGACCTCAACGGCGGGAACTTGAGAATCGTGGGCGGCCTCACCTCCAAGTTTTAATTCAGGCGATAATCCGACGGGCACCTTGTCCAATAGGGAAGTGGCGACATTCGGGAGCGGCTGCTTCTGGTGCACAGAAGCCGTCTTCTCGGAACTGAACGGCGTCATCAGCGTGGTCCCAGGTTACGCGGGAGGAACACTACCGAACCCTACCTACGAGGATGTCTGCACTGACACGACGGGGCACGCCGAGGTTGCCCAGATCACATTCGACCCATCCGTGATTAGCTACAGGGAGCTTCTAGAGGTACTCTTCTCTACTCATGACCCCACGACCCTTAACAGACAGGGTGCCGACACGGGCACTCAATACCGCTCGGTCATCTTCTACGCAGATCAGGAGCAGAAAATGCAGGCAGAGGCAATCATCAGGGAACTGACGGCTGATAGGACCTTCCGCGACCCAATCGTGACCGAGGTGGTCCCCCTCGGGGCCTTCTACCCAGCGGAAGACTATCATCGGGAGTATTACAGAAGACACCCGGCACAGCCGTACTGCCAGGCCGTCATCGCCCCCAAGCTGGCCAAGTTCAGGTCGCACTGGAAATCAAAACTGAAGACCCAACCACAGGCACCGCACGGCTGAACTGTGAGGGCGGGAGAAGTACTCGTCAGTGCTCGGAATTACTGGCACGCCAGGAACTGGGAAGAAGACCATTGCACCGATTGTGGCCAAGAGACTGGGGGTGCGATGCCTGAGCCTGAACGACCTCGCGAAGTCGTATGGATTGGTGAGCCGAAAGTCAGGCATCGTCAATACGGGTAAGATGCGGGGGAGCCTCAAACGCGACCTGCCAGAGAACGCAGTCGTCTATGGTCATCTGCTTCCATATGCCGTCCCGGCTAACGTGGTATCCAAAGTCGTCGTGCTGAGATGCGAGCCGGCGACTCTGAAGGATAGACTTCGACTCCGAGGTTATGGACCCACGAAGATTGTCGAGAACGTTGAAGCTGAGCTCATCGGCGTCGTTTCCTCCGACGCGTTTGACACCTATGGGAGGGCTAAGACATGGGAAGTGGACACCACAGACGAGTCTCCCGCCGGCGCGGCCAGTGCAACGATTGGAATCGCGGTATCTAATCCACGAAGGACCCCAAGAATCGACTGGACCCTCGACTACGACTCAGGAGCCAAATTAAGACTCTTGCTTTCGGACGAGGGGTGAACTTCCGCCCTCACCTGTACAAGGACGGGCTTTTGGATCCTGCCCAGACCCACTACTGCCTCTCCAGCCTTGAGCCTGGTGACGTACTCCCTTTGCTTTTGGTTTAGGCCGAGCGAATCTCCTACCAATGAGACGTCGTCAGGCCATGCGAGGCGGTGGACGATTTTCGTCCCGGAGTTCTTTACAATCTCAGACGCTACGTGAGTCGGAAACTGGGCCACAAATAGCATCGCTTCCCCGAACTTCCTGAGCTCAGAGACCATCCTCTCACCAACCGTCGGGGGGTCCTCGGGCCTCCTCGCAGGAGCTATGTTTCTCGCCTCTTCGACCACGGTGAGATGGTCTAGGCTTCCTTTGCGTCTTACCTTCTCCTCGTAAACCATCTTTAGCAGGACATCCGAGAATACGCCCCGAGACTGAACGTCCCTCATATGACCCAACTCGACGCAAACTGTCGTGCCCAACATCTCGTCCAGTTTAATGGAACCAGACCCGCTCAGCGCCTTGCCAGGCTGTCCCTGCGTAAGTGGAACCAACCTCCGCAGTAGTGCGACCTTCGTTTCGTTGTCATATGCAGACCTCAGTGGATATGCCTCGATAGTCTTGACTAGGGACGTGATCGTCGGGACCTCCTCAGCAGACGTCTCACTGAGCCGTTTCTGAAGGGCGTTCCTGAACATGTAGGCTTGCGGGTGTGTGAAATGATAGATGTCAGAGAATATGTCAGACACCATGGCCAAGTGCTCTACGGGATCTGACGCAGGACCCACTTCAAGGGGATTGATGGAGAACTCGTCGTGCCCAGGCGCCAGGACCTTCCCTCCTATGCTTGAAATCATCTGGCCGTATTCGTTGTGCCAGTCGAGGATAAGGGCAGGGATGCCTGATTCCCCTATCTGCCTGACTATTGTGCCCGCGGTGGTCGACTTTCCCGATCCGGTCATCCCAAGTATGCAGGCGTGTCTCTTGACGTCCTCGATTTGTAGCCGGAAATCGTGGTACTCCCGCCCCCCGGACTTCACTGGTCCGAGTAGGATGCCTTCGCTCCCCGATTCGCTGGCATTGGGGACATAGAACTCTGGTGCCTGGGCCAGGCTCGCCGCTATCGGCGACATTTCGTCGAACGTACAGAGGGCACCGACCACGTCAGCAGAAGCCGCTTGCGGCAGGGGTCTCTCCCTCGGGAGCAGGACTGACTTTACGAAGTCCGAGAGGTTTTTCCTCACAAGTCTCTCCACCGTAGCGGTAGGCAGCGCGACACTAAGAGTCGCTGAAAGGACGCTCGCCCTCTGCTCTAGTGCAGGTGCCGGGTCTTCCTTCTTCTTTGCGTCAACCCACGTTCCCGTAACGATGTCGAACTCTAGGACCCTATTTTCCGGGTCCCCAGCGCTCGATTCATTCATGAGCATCTGATAAATGAATGGGACCGCAGCTCTCCGAAGCCCCTCGAAGAGGCCTCGCATCCTCTGCTGTTGCAACGTCGTCCTCAATGCTGAGGAATAGTCCCCCTTGTGATCGTCAGCTAGATCTGGGACACGGACCCTGAACAGGGCGGTGTATCGGACCTTCGACCCTTCTGAGGCGGCCACGTACTTTCCGTCGACAATCCGGATGTCATCGAGCCCAATCCCCGCCATCGGCCAAAGCTGCCACCCTGCCCTTGAGACGAGCTCCCGTGCCGGGCGCAAGAGACTCACCAGTGAAAGAGCGTGCCGAAAATGCTGTTGAGAGACCCTGTGATTGAGTTCCAAACATTTGAGGTGTAAGTAGTTGCCTGCTTCAGGATTGATTCGATGCCGCCAACGAGAAGAGAGAGCGCGACAAGCGCAACGGAGAGGAGAAGCGCTTCTTCGATGAGCTGTGCCCCTCTCCGGCTAAACCGTCGTCTTCGTCGACTAGGCATTGACACGATATTTGATTCAGCTATTTAACGCCCCACAGCGTTACCGTCGAGACATTGGCGAGGGGGGAGGCGAGTGTGCTCACTAGGGCGAACACGCCCAAAGCTACGATTACGTTAAGGTAGAATCCACGTCCCGACAGAAAGAGCCCGAGCATGCATGAGCTCATGCATGTTAGCCCCGCTGCCGAGTAGAGGAGTATGCCTGAACTCGTCTGTGCTGACGTTCCTATAATGTCTAGGCTTCCAACCAGAGGTCCTAGCGACGCAATCATCGCAGTCACTGCTCCCATAACACCGCATGTGACTAGGCCCCTGAACTTGAGCGCCCTCTGCTGGAGTTTGCCGCTCTCCTTTGCCTTGACCCACCTCTCGAGGGTGTCTGCGAGAATGCCGCCGCTCCTTCCTATCATTGCCGAGCTGCTTCCCGGCGCCGATACGATAAGGGATGCAAGCATCGAGACTTCATCGCATTCAGATTCTACAAAAGGGTGCAACGCAACAGCGAGAGGATAACCCAGCAACACTAGCCGAGCTGACTCGCTTCCAATCTGTTTGACCCCACGAAGTTCCCTCGTCACGGACTGGGCCATCCCCATACCTTCCCCCGCCGACTCGAGTACTCTCTTGAGGGCGAGAATCCTGACCAACTCGGTGTTCACCACAGGTTCCTCTCCGCAGCGCTCAGATAGTAGCCAATGTCTATGACCGCGAACTCAAAAGCTCCGAGCTCGACCATCTGCTCTTGCTGGTATGAGTGGGAGAAAACGGCGTAGAGTACAATCATTATTGGCGTGAAAAAGCAAAGGGTCATGAACATGGGGAGCTTCGTCTCCATGCTCAGCTCCGATGCCGTGGCCAAGCCACGGGATTCCTCATCTCCTCCTGTGAACTCCCTTGCATTTGTCGTTGCCACGCTCTGCAGCGCTACCGCAGCCGAGTAGGACGCAATCCCTCGGGAACACGCCTCCGCAGCAACGCTTACCCTATTGCCCAGTAGTATCATCCTGCCCGCCTGTTTCACAGCGACCCTGAGGGCCTGTTCCTTGGCCCTGATCAGCATGAAGGTCTTTGACCTGGAGCCAGTTACCATCATGCAGGCCTGTGCCGACGCAGTCAGAAGGAGCGATTCGCGGGCCTGTGCGACCCGCTGTTGGTCGAGCAGCCGCCGGGGCGAAGACACAGTGATGTAGAAGACCAATGTGGCGATTACCAGGAGAGTGGCAATCTTTGCTTGGCCCAGTGCGTCACCTACCGCGAACCCTACCGCGATTCCCACAAAGATTGAAGAGGCGAGCGCCAGGGCAACCATCCTCCAGGTGCTGAGGCCGAACATATCGAATGACGCGAACCTCATTGCCCCACTCCCGAGTTGGCAATCCTCCTTCGAGCGCCTTCGACTCTCGACCTGAACTCTCCTGGCTCGATACCCCCGGGGGGGTTGGGCCATTCGTCGCCTGCGACCTGCCGAAGCTTGAAATTGCGGTCTCGCAGAAAGAGTTCCTTCAGTTTCGGCGTACCCCGGTCCTGAGTGACCTGACAGACTCGCTGAACGAACCTTCCCTGTCTTAGTCGGTCTGGCCTGGCCATCTGGACCATCAGACCAAGGTCCAGTAGACTCTGCTCTGATATGTGGTGCATGCTCTCCCATCTACGAATCGCCTGCTCTATCGTCGAAGCATGGAATGTCTGCAATCCCCTGACTCCCGAAGAGAGGGCCTGGAAGAATGCCCGGCTGTGCTCCTCGGATTGTATCTCGCTTAGGATTACAACATCCGGAGACCGATGAAGGGCCTTGACAATCTCCGATTCCTTTGTCCTTCCCATCCCACGACCGCGGTCAAAGGGGGCCACCCTCAGTTTCATTTGGTGGAACCCACGTTCAAGCAGGTCCCTCGTCTCCACAGCATCTTCGATGTAGACACGACGAAGGCGCCTTTCGACCAATTCGTCGAGTGCGTTCAAGAGCGTCGTCTTCCCCGTGCTAGTTTCTCCGACGATGGTGACGTTCCCTCCGGTTTCCAGCCATCCGACGAGGGTGGCAGCTGCTTCCTGCGAGAGAACGTTCAGTTCTATGAGCCTAGTCAAAGGGAGAGAGGTCACGTTCAGCCTCCTGATGTCCAGGGCGAAACGATTGACGGAGACAGGCTCGAGATCGAGGGAAACGCGGAGTTGTGCGCCTCCGATCACAACATCGTTCTTGAGCGACGGCGTCTCGAAGTCCAGCGTATAGCCACTGAAGGTGTCGAGGTGTGTTTCAAGGGCGTCGCGCTCCCTATCCGTAAGAGAGATTCCAGTTTCGCACCTGCCCGCCACGGCATGGTCGAGATAAACGGGTGTGTCCTCTGAGTCGACGAAAAATTCGGTCACCCTTTCGTCCTTCGCGAACGCGTAGATCCTTGACAGTCCGATGGCCTCGAACGCCGCAAGCTCAGATAGTTCCCTGATCATGCCGTTCACCCCGAAGGCGGCAAGCCGTTCGGCAGAACGCTGCCGGAGCACCTCGGTGAGCTTGGGGAAGGTGAGAGGTTCCACCTCATCAGGATCTAGGCCGAGGGAGACTTCGCCAACCACTTTTCTGAGCTTTGCCGTCGATTCAATCGAGATGTTGCAGCCTATCTCGTAGTACGGGACGCCTTCCTGTTCTCTGACGCGGTAGCAGAAGGGGTAGCTCTCGTTGTCCCAGTCCCCCTGAGAATCCTTCCTAGGCAAGAGCTCGATAAGGAGTGGGGGCGGCTCAGCCGGCCGTCTACCACTGCTTGCGAGTCTCACGATAAGATGACCGATGGAAAATCTCAACCGTCGCCCGCGCAACAATACGCGGACTCCATAAAACAGCCAAGGTGGCTGCTTAAATTAGATCTGTGCCTCTAGGCGTGATGGTAGAACTCGTAGAATACGCGGTCGTGTTCATGGTCTCCATGCTCCTCGTAGCCGGCTCCGTTGTAGTCTACAACTCCTTCACATCATACGAGGATGAGCTGCAACTCAGGGGAACCTTCTCAGTCGTGGCGGGCATCGCGCAGGGTGCACTACTGAACGGGAGCGCCAAGTCAACCGTACCTCTCCCGGACTCCACGATCGGATGCGAAGCGGGAACGTTCTATGTCAGTGTGGGGTCTGATACAATATCCCAGACAATACCTGCCGCATGTGACTTCCGAACTAGCGTCTCTGCCGGCACGCACTTGCTCTCGTTCAGTACCACCTCGGGAAAGCTCGAACTTGAGGTGAGATAGCCTGCCTGTCTCTTCGGTCGGGGCTCTCAACGCCTGGGGGGTGTACCTCATAGCGTCCGCTGCCCTGATAGGTGCGCTCGGACCCCAGTTGGCTGGAACTGTCCAGGACTCCAGGGAGGGCACTGATTATAGAATAGCCGACGGGATTTGCTCCGTCCTGGATGCGCTACGGCCAGGCATCCTTGTCACATTCTCGTTCGACTCCTTGACAGGGGACTCGGCACATCTCGACGGACACGAAGTCAGCCTGATTGATGGGAAAGGTGCTGTGACCTTCCAAACCCGCTATGGTCTTCCCAACATCACTCTCACACCCAACGTCTCTTATCAGGTCTGGCTCAAAGGGAACGAAGTGAGTGTGAGCGAAGCTGGCTGAAGTAGAGGCCTACATCGATGTCGCAATAATGTACGCCATGGTAATCGGGCTCTCTCTGCTGGCACTTGCAATCCTCCTTCCGGAGCTCTACCCCAGATGAGGTATCTTGACTTGGCCGTCGCCGCCCTGATAGGGACTACAGCCATAACCGGAATTGCTGCCTTCTCCCCGAGGCAGGCAGACTTTGCCTCTAGCGGCCTTGCAATGCAGTCCCGGCTTAGAGACGACATCCTCGCAGCCCTCCAAGAAAAGGGAGTCACATGGCTTATCCTGTCCTCGCCGGAAATGTTCTGCGCCCGCCTGCAGTACCTGTCAAACTCGTCTGTCACTTTCTCAGGAGTCATCGGTCCGTACAGGTGCGGACCCCCGTCGCCCAAAGGGTACCCTGCCGCAACACTGGCCTTCCACTTGATGCAGTACCAAGTCGTGCTTCAGGCATGGTCGAGCGCGCCGGCATAGGGGCGACTGTTGCCGCCGCTGTCATCTTCTCTATCCTACTAGCCTCGAATTTCGCGGTGTACTACTCAGCGCAGGAGGACGCTCAACTACATTCGACGTCAAACGCCATGGACGCACTCGCGGACGAGAGCGCCGCGTTCGAAGGGGCGGGGGCTGCCGACATTCTCCTGAGGGAGCAGGCCTTCCTCGGATCGAAAATTCTTGACTGCGGTTCCGCCATCTCCATGGTTTCAGCAGAAATTAGCAGCCTAGTGGACGTCCAGACGTCGGCTAATCTGACAGTCATCACCTCGGCCAGTCTCGCACCTGAAGGCCCGGCCGCCGACAACCTCTCGATGTTAGCACCATTTGGAGGCTATATCGCTGGCTTCCTTGATACTGTCCTGTACCAAGAGGCGAAAGGAAGCGAGAATGCGCTGGGTGTGTCCTACGTCAGGAACGAGTCACATTACGTCAACCTACCCGTGAGAATCGGTGATATGGCCGAAGATTGCGACCTGACGCTTTCGAACATCGAAAGTCTTGCTTCTTCCGCCGTTCCGCGAAACTGTTCCGTGTCCACTGTCTCTTCACTCGTCGCTGCGGCTGCAGAGGGATCCGATATGGAGGCCACAGCCTCGGGCATCCACCTGGTAGCTGGTTTCACAATAGTGGGGATGGCGCAATGCTCTGTCAAAGTGACCGTGACAGTCAGCCAAGATGATGTCATGGGACCAGGAGGCGAGTTCACCGTTAAGCTGCAGGGGGGAGCGCTTGTTGATTTCGAGCCATGAGCGAGATCGCAACTGGGGTAAAGATGCTTGCGCACTGTTCCCTGATTGTATACTCTGCGGCGTCGCCGCACTGGGCCAGGAGCCTCTGCGTCAGCCTTTTACCCCTCGACTCGTTTGCGGCCAGAGCCACTTCTGCCGAGTAGATCGCCGCTGCGGCCAGGGCGCTTGGGCGCCTGCCACTCAACCCGCCGGGTCCTACTTCCGAGATGAGTCCCCTTGCGGCCTCCCTCAGCGCGTTGAAGTAGCTTGATTGAGAGGCACCTTCTGATCTCAATCTCTCGGACAGACGTTTGTCCCAAGATAGGCGGGCGAGAACCCGGGTGATGTATTCCTCCGGCCTTCGGGCCTGAATCTTGATCGGCGATTCAAGCGCGAGCTGGATGAAAGATGAGGAGTTCACTCGCTTGCCTAGGGCGGCGTGGGCTGAGATGATCTCCCTCACGCTCACGGAGACGACTCCCTCCAATTTACAAGCTGTAACAAGAGAGAATGCTGACAGGGCCGCAAGGGTGACCCTGCGGCGGCATTTGTTGGAAGAGAGCAAAGTCCTTGCGACCGCCGATGCCTCGTCCAGCACCACCCCAGGTAGGAAGAGCTTTTCGCCAACCCTGTTAATTATCCTGTCGCACGCCTCGCCGGGGCCATCCCCCTTGCCTGCGAAATCAGAAAGCACCTTCAGGTAACCATACTTGGAGTTGGACCCCGCAATGCCCTTGGACGCTCTTTCCCGCAGTGTGGTTCGCTTGCTCCCCATGAAACTCCCCAACTGCAATTTCCCAGACCCGCGATGCTCAGCGCCCTTCGAGGAAGGGGTGTTGTCGTAATGCTTCGCTTTCACGCGCCCACATTTTGGACAGACCATCTCGTCGCCCCCGTCAACGAAGATGACGAGACACTCGGGGCAAGAGGTCTCCGAATCGAGAGCTTGCATACACCCATGGAATCGTCCTTGGTTCTTCTCCCAGATGGGGCAGGAACATCCTCGATGCGGTACAGTGTTTAATCTTGACAGAGTTACATGTTCTCGGAGGGGGAGTGCTTTCTGAAACTGTTGGCCCCGAACGGTTAAAAGCGCACGACGAAGCCGTGCGGGGTCGCTTTGAAAGGAGGTCCAGGACTTCGAAGAGTCCGGGACTTCCATGCCCTGCCGTCCGAAGATATCGCTTCGGTTGTCGAAGGAATGGGAAAAGGTGGGGGGTTCATGGCCAAGAACCTCTTCGATGTGGCAGACACCCTCGCTTCTATGTGCGACCGCGATGGGTGCACCAAGTTCCTCTCCTTCCCGGCGGCGATAATGGCTACCGGAACGAGAGGCGTCATAATCGACATGGTCAGGGCTGGGATGGCAGATGTGATTGTGACAACCTGCGGGACGCTTGATCACGACATCTCCCGGACCCTCGCCAATTATTACGAGGGGAGCTTCGAAATGGACGACGCAAAACTCAGGCGCGCGGGCTACCACCGTCTCGGAAACGTGCTCGTTCCGCTTGACAACTATGGCCCGCTGATAGAGAAACGAATGCAGGCCCTTCTAACGAGGGTCTACAACAATGGTGCCAGATCCATAACCACTGAAGAGCTCAGCGCAGAGATTGGCAAGGACCTGGGGTCGAGCAAGTCGTTGCTTTACTGGGCGCAGAAGAAGCGCGTACCAGTTTTCGTCCCTGGGATTACCGACGGAGCAGTCGGGAGTCAGATCTGGCTCTTCGCCGAGAGCCACAGAGATTTCAGGATAGACCTCATCGGGGACGAGAGACGGCTCTCTGACATCACTTCGGAGGCTAAAGAGACCGGTGCACTGGTTCTAGGCGGAGGTATTTCCAAGCATCACACCATCTGGTGGAACTTATTTAGAGGCGGACTCGACTGGGCCTGCTACATCACAACGGCCTCGGAGTTCGACGGTTCGCTGAGCGGCGCCCAGGTCCGGGAGGCGATTTCATGGGGAAAGGTCAAAGAGAAGGCGAGACAGGCCAGCCTCTACGCCGAAGTAACGACGGTGCTTCCATTTATCGTCTCCTATGTCATTACGAAACTGAACTTGCACTCCGACTAAGGTTTCGTTCGGGAGAATGCTAATAAGTCCAATTTCAACGCGCTTCATTGCTTGGCCCTAGATTACGCCTACGTGGCCCTTGGCCTCGCACTGGTCGCGCTCGTCTACGCAGCGGTCCTGTGGTCCTACCTCCGGCGCCAGAACCGCGGATCCGACAAGATGGTTGCCATATCAGACGCTGTCAGGGAAGGTGCAGGTGCTTTCCTCAGACGTGAATACAGGGTAATAGCGCCGATAGCGGTGATTATAGTCTTCCTGATCTTCGGGCTTATCGACTATCCCAACGGCACCGGGGGCGCCACCGCCGCCGGCTTCGCCATCGGCGCAACCCTTTCGGGACTTGCAGGCTACATAGGAATGGCCGTGACCGTGCGCACAAGCTCGAGAACCGCGGAAGCGGCAAAGAGCGGTCTCGGGAGGGCTCTCACGCTCTCCTTCAGGGGTGGGGGGGTGATGGGAATGACTGTGGTCGGGTTCGACCTCCTCGGGTTGACCGTGTTCTACCTTATCTTCGGAAACGAGATCGCAACCAACCCTGCGACCATCGCAGGGCTCGGATTCGGCGCATCTTTGATAGCGATGTTCATGAGGGTCTCCGGTGGGATATACACCAAGGCCGCTGACGTGGGCGCGGACCTCGTGGGCAAGGTGGAGGCGGGAATCCCTGAAGACGACCCGAGGAATCCTGCGGTCATCGCAGACAACGTCGGAGACAACGTCGGTGACTGTGCTGGAATGGGCGCCGACGTTTACGAGTCCTACGTAGTGACCGCAATCGCCGCCATGATACTGGGGGCGCTAATCTGGATCGACAGGCCGACACCTCTAACGGCGCTTTACTCCCTCTTTAGCTCGAACCAGCTCCTACTGTATCCGCTCACCCTGGGAGCCGCCGGCATAGTGGGAGCGATTGTGGGGAGTTTCTACATCAGGTCTTCAATAAAGAAGAATCCCCTGGGAGCCCTCAACGTCGCACTCATCATCGGCGCTGTTGTCACGATAATCATGGACTTTGTCTTTGGCCAGGCCATTTTCGGTTCGGCTTCCATTGGTTACTACTTCCTTGCTAGCGCTGTTGTGGGCGTTATAGTCGTGGTCGTCATCGAGAACGTGGCCAACTACTTCACGTCCTACAACTTCAACCCTGTGAGACAGATTTCAAAGTCAAGCGAGACCGGAGCCGCGACCAACTTCCTAGCCGGTTACGCGACAGGCCTGAGGAGCACTGCGCCGTCGGCGGTGGTCCTTGTTCTGGCAATCCTTGCCTCATACTACCTCGGATACGAAGGCTCCGGGAGCAACAGCCTGATGGGGATTTACAGCACTGCCGTCGCGACCATGTCCATGCTCTCCCTGACCGGGATAATCATGTCCATCGACTCATTCGGCCCCATCACAGACAACGCCAACGGGATTGTCGAGATGGCTGGCCTTGACGAGTCGGTGAGGACAGTCACGGACGAGCTTGACGCCGTCGGGAACACCACAAAGGCGACGACCAAGGCCTTCGCCGTCATGTCAGCAGCACTGGCGGCTGTTTCGATCTTCGAGGCCTACCAGTCCGAGGTCAACCGCCAGATATCAATCAACAACCTCTTTTCGAAGTACAACCTCCCACCCGGAGGCTCGATACTGTTCGCACTGAGCGACCCGAAGGTGGTAGTGGGCCTTTTCATCGGAGGCCTGCTGCCTTTCTTCTTCTCCAGCTTCCTGATAGGCGCAGTTCAGAGGGCAGCGTTCAAGATGGTACTTGAGGTTCGCAGGCAGTTCAAAGAGATCCCCGGAATCATGGAGGGCACGGCGAAGCCTGACTACGCGAAGTGTGTCGACATCAGCACCCAGGCGGCCATTCGAGAGCTCGTTTCTCCCGCTGCTCTAGCTGTTATCACGCCGCTTGCGGTCGGATTCATTCTTGGTCCAGTCGCCCTGGGAGGGCTCCTGATTGGCAGCGTGGTGTCGGGAGTGTACATGGCATTCCTCATGACCAACAGCGGGGCAGCCTGGGACAACGCGAAGAAATGGATCGAGACAGGACAGCTGGGAGGGAAGAGGTCTCCTGCGCATCAGGCGGCCGTCATGGGGGACACGGTCGGAGACCCGTTCAAGGATACCGCGGGGCCCGCGATCAATTCCCTGATCAAAGTCCTCAACACGATATCTATCGTTTTCATATCCGCCATCGTGCTGTACGCGTTATTCGTCTAGACTGTTCGTTGGGATGTGGATTCATTCTGCTTTGACTTCGGTGGACTCCCAAATTCCCGTTGACCCAGTTCCGTAGAACCCTTCGACGCTGAGAAGATACGTTTTCCCGGATGATACGTCGATCGTCGTGGGGAGCGTGATGTTGACAACCTTGTTCACGCCTGGTTCAAAAGGTCCGCTTATGGCTCCGGCGGACTGGTTTCCGATGAACAGATTCACACTGGACATTGGCGATCCCCCGGACACGTCTAGCCAAGCTACGAGGTCGGTATAGCCCA
>Ga0187782_10000193_pt1 | contig 37727 bp, 32 predicted proteins | sample 0715_SJ02_MP15_2_FD_132454 | JGI IMG/M metagenome (GOLD analysis project Ga0187782, IMG submission 132454) | Tropical peat soil microbial communities from peatlands in Department of Meta, Colombia - 0715_SJ02_MP15_20_MG | ecosystem: Environmental > Terrestrial > Soil > Wetlands > Peat | place... | reverse complement strand
CGTCGGACCCAAGTGATCGCCAACGGGCAGCGCCGACGCTTCTACTGGGACGGAGATCGACTCGCCGCAGAGGTGTTTCCCGGTGGGGCGCTCCGCCTATACATGTACGCTACGCGCGAGTCCCTGGTGGCAGTGGGATTCGTGGACTACGACGGTGAGACGGCGGACCCCTCAACTGGCCGTTCCTTTGTGGTCATTTCGGATCCGAACGGACTTCCCGTGCGGATTCAGGCCGGAGACGATGTGGTCTGGTGCGCCCAGCAAGCCGACCCCTTCGGGCCGCTCGAGGTCGCCTCCCATGCCTCCGTCGAATACAACCTGCGGTGGCCCGGTCATTACTTCGACCGAGAAACGGGTCTGCACGACAACCGGCATCGCTCCTACGATCCGACTCTCGGCCGCTATCTGCAGCCTGACCCCATCGGCTATGCCGGAAGTCCGGTCAACCTCTATGCATATTGTGGCAGCCCGCTCACTCAGGTCGACCTCCTGGGGCTGCAGTGCTCGCATAGCGAGGAGGAAGCCCAAGGCCACGCGCCCGACGGCCGGGAGAATCCTCCGGAGCAAGACGCTTCGGCAGCGAAGCCCACGCGGGAACAACTGGCTGCATCCGAAGGCACTTCCGACGAGCATGTCGAAGCGAGAAAATCCGTCGCACGAGACTTTTATGCGAAACACTGCCCCGAAATGAGCGAGAACCAGATTGATTCGCATGTGGCGTGTATCGACACGACAAAGCCCGTGAAGGTGGTACGGATTCCACCGGACGGAGCGGGTCCGAATGGCGACCAACTGAACACTTGGGTTGCACCCGGCGGTCGACCCGGCCAGTATTTTACACCCGATGCGAACGCTCAGCCCGACCAGCTCGGAATCAATTCTCGATGCATTGCGCCTGCGCAAGACAACCAACCGCCGCGCATCTGCCCGCGCGAGCAGCAAACCTTCACGGCGGATCCGAACACGCCTGCAACTGGACTGCAGAGCACTGCGGCCCCTGCCGATGATACGTGGTCCGTCCCCGGCGGCCGATACTCGCCGGAGCAGGGCGACTTGCCCTCGTCGACAGGTGGCGGCGGTACGCAGGTCATGGTACCGCGGTCCCAACAGACTGGTTTCTCCGAATCGGACTGAAGGGTGCACACCTCGAATACCGAGCACATTGCGATGAAACCAAATCTCATTCAGACAAAGGTCGATTTTCGAGATTTCCTCGCCAAAGCAATTGTGAAAACGGATGAATTTCTGAAACTGGATGCGTCGTGGTCGATCCTCGTCCAGGTCAAGCAACAACTCGAGTTCATGCGGCAATGCACCGACAACGGCCGCGATCCGCTGCCGGACGAGGCGCAGAAGATCACGATCGGACCCATCGCCGTCCGCAACTTCGACGATACACACCCGGAGTACGCCGCCTGGTTGATGGAGCTCGATGGATCCTTCAAGAAGTGGAAGAACCTGCGCTGATGGTCCCCGCAGACGCTCCCCTCGGCCTCAATCGCAGCCGATGCGATCGTTGCCGAGGATCAGATCGTCCATCCAGACGTCCGCGCCGAAGCCGCTGAAACTCTGCCAGCCGAGATCGATCTCGACGAACTCGCCGCTGAGCCAGTTCATCGGCATCGTCCCGTTTTGCCACTGCGTCGGCGTGGTGACATCGAACAGATCGGCGTCGTTCATCCAGGCGTGAAGCTCGTTCTGGGCGGGCGCGCCGAGGAACGCGACCTCGAGGCACGTCCAGGTCGTCGCCGGGATGCTCGGTGGACCGTTCCACGAGGCCTGCAGCGGCGTGATGTTGTCCGACGGAGTGGCGTTGACGCCGATGGTTCCCTTGATCGCTCCGAACCGGATCTCGTTGTTCACGTTGCCCGGACTTCCATTGAGGGCGAAGAGCGTCTCGTGATTGTCGTTCTGCGAGGCGGTGTTGTCGCCGAGCTGCTGCGACAGGTACACCCACGCGCGCACGTAGAGCGTGCTTGTTCCGGTGGGAAGAGTGTACGTCAAGAACGAGGGCATGTTGTTCACGGCTGCGACGTGAAAGTGCACCGCGTGTGCGCCGCTATGAACATGGGTCGTGTCGACCAGGGCGAGATCGCCGCTCGAGTTCGGATCGGACCCGTTCGCGATGTAGTCGATGAGCGTGCCGAAGCCCGCAGGCTGTGACCCGACGGCGTCGGACTCGAACCCGTCGGTGAAGAAGCCAGTACCCGATCCAACCCCACCTTCAGCCGAGGATCCGTCGCTCGATCCACCGGCCGAGGAGCTCGCCGTCCCGGCCGAACCGTTTCCCGAGCTCGAACCGCCGCTCGTCGGTCCGCTCGTGGTGTTTCCTGACGCGGTGCTCCCCGTTCCCGACGAAGTGCTTGCCCCGCTCGTGTTCGGCGCGCCGTCCGAAGAGGCACCGCCGCCATTGGGCGAATTCGGAGCCGACGACGCCGCGCACGCAGCCACAAGGACGGCTTCCACGAGCGCGGTGATGGCTCGTACGGCTCGCGGACTGCGACGTCGTCTCATTTGGCGAGCCGCATGATGCCGCTGGCATCCGTCCAGTAGAGCGAGGCTCCAGACGCGCCGACGGCGCCGGACTGAGCAATCTCCGAAGCGGTCTGGTTGGTCGCCAGCGTCGTGACGTTTCCGCCTGCGAGCGGGACCCGTTTGATATCGGCCCCCCCGTCATCAATCCGGTAGACGTACGTGGAGTCGACGACGAGGCCGAGCGGCGACGACGCGCCCGCGATGCCGACCGCCGCCGAGGATGCGTCTGCCGGCACCCGCGAGACCGTGCCGCCCGCCGCGTCGGTGAAATAGACGTAATTGCCGCTGAGCGCGAGACCCTGGACGCTGCTGGCGACGGCGATCTGGTCGAAGGAGCCGCTGCTGGCGAAGACGGCCGGGGAGCTCGACGTCAGCGTCGTTCCGAAAAAGTCCATCGACGCCGGGTTGGACCAATAGAACAGGCTCTTGTTGCCCACCACAGCGTTCGGGCATCTGTCGGGCCCCCCGGCGCCCGTGGAGGTCGCGTTCGCCGTGCCGAGCGGGAAGGTGACGAAGACGTCACACCCGAGGGCGACGATGAGGTCCTGGTAGACGAGATCGACGGCCATGACCTGCACTGGGTCGGCCTGACCCTGAGCCACGACCTGGGGTGTCCCGAGGTCAGCCACGGGCGCAAAGTAGAGGAGCGCCGTTCCATCCTGCCCCTCGCCGCCCCAGTACATGTACTGGGCATCCGTGACGATCGTGACCATTTCGGGCGCGCTGAACGGCCCGCTGCCGGCGCCGCTGTTCGCGCCCGGGCCGTTGCTCAAGTAGTAGACGTTGACCCCGTCGGTTGCCAGCTGAAACGGGTTCGTCGCCGAGGCGATGGAGAAGGGCTCGCAGAGGCCGTTCGAACAGGCCCCGCCCAGGTATGAGTGGCTGCATCCCCCGCAGTTGGCCCCGTCCGACGCGGTGTTCGTGCATGTCGTTCCCCACGAATCGGGGTTCGCTCCGCCGCAGATGCAGGCGCCGCTCACGCAGATCGCGCCCCCGGTGCACGGCGCCGTCGACGTTTCAACGTAGCATCCGTGCGCGTCCTGCTGGCAGGTCGCGACGGTGGTCCCGTCCGGGCACACCGTGCCCGCCGACGAGCAAGCCGAGGCGGCGCATGCCGCCATCGGCGCGTCGGTCGCGGCGTCACTCGATGCTTCGGCAAGACCGCTGCTCGCTGCCGACCCCTCGGCACTTTCGGGTGGCACCGACCCGTGGGAACGCTCGGGTGGCACCGACCCGTCGACATCGGACTCCGAAGGAAACGCGGGCAGACACGACGCGAGCAGCGAGCCGGCCGCGATCCCAGGCGAAGCGGTTCATGCGGGCCATGGCTTGCTTCGTTCGCTCCTCGCTTGCGGGCCGCCGATGCCATCGGCAGGCGCCGGCGTGACGGACCTTTTCGCGCGGTCAGGCCCAAGGTCAACCCCCCACGCGCGAGCGGCTCGTATTCTGGCAACATTAGCTTCTGGATGCCATTTTTGCGACGCGCTCCGGCCGAGCCACTGCTCCGTGGGGCTATCCCCCTACGTGCGCGCACACGCGTCTGCCGGGGACTCGCGATGGCCGCGCTCTGTGTGTTTGCGTGCGCCAATTCGTCCGGGACCCTGCCCCTGGGCGCTGGTTCCACGTCTTCCAGCGCGGGGGAATCCTCCGCGACCGGGTCCGGCAGCCGAAGCACATCCGCCACGACGACCGGCGCCGTCCTTGGAAGCGCCGGCAGCAGTTCCAGCAGCTCCGGCTCGAGCTCGAGCGCAAACGTCGATGCGGGGCAGGCCGGTGCGCCGGAGGGAGGCATCGGCGGCGCCGCGGCCAGCATCAGTGACAACTTCGAGAGCGGATCGCTGTCGTCGATCTGGTCGCTGACCGACATGAACGGCGTTCCGAACACGCAGTACACGCCCGTCACCACGGTCGCCATCTCTTCGACGCAAACGCACAGCGGGATGTACTCCGTGGAGGTCACCGGCGGCGGCTTCTTCGGGACCGCGCCCCCCACGGCTGCGTTCTACGGGCGTGTCTGGGTCTATTTCGGCAGCAGTCCCGGGAGCGGCCACTGGGCCTTCATCGAGGGCGTCGGACCCGGGTCGCAGAGCACCGCTACGCAGGTCCGTCTCGGAGGCAATCTCGGGACCTACGATGCGAACATCCAGACCAGCGGCCCCGAGGACGAAATTCGTGCGAGCGCCCCGGACGGCGGAGTGATCCCGCCACCGCTTGCCACCTGGACGTGTTTCGAATTTTATTACGGAGAAGACACGCTGGAATTTTGGCAGGATGGGGCGCAGATCCTCGATGTCACGCCGACCACGCCGTGGATGGACGGGAACGTGACGGCACCGTGGTCCCCGCAGTACGTGATGATCCGGTTCGGATATGCCGCATTCGGTGCGAACGCCATCGACGTATGGTTCGACGACGTCGCGCTCGACGCGCAGCGAATCGGATGCGACTGATTCGCCTCAGACGGCGCCCCGAACCACGTCCCCGGTGTAGACCGCGCTCGGAACGACCTCGCACTCGGCCCAGCAGCCCGGACAGGCGTCCACCCAAGCGCGCGCGCGATCTGCTGCGTGCGAGCGCCACGTGGCGACGAAGCTCGTCGAGCTCAGGTTGCCGACCGTCTCGGTGTTGAACTGACACACCGGCACCCGGCCGTCGGGCAAGAGCCGCAAGTGGCTGCGCAACGCGACGCAGCGGGGACGCGGCCTGGGTTCGGGATCGGCACGAAGCCGCGCGAGAAGACCCCGGAGGTAATACCGCTTGCCCACGCGCTCTCGCGCGCGGAGCTCGTCGACTCGAGCCAGCTCGCGCTCCACGAAACCGATCACGTCGGCACCCTCGAGGCTCGGATGCAGCGGATAGCCGCTTCGCGCGATCAGGTGCTCCGCTCGCTTGCCTCGAAGCTTGATGGAGTACATGGCCGAATCCGAGTAGGCGAGCACCGAGTGAACGTCCACGCCCAGCGGCTGGAGAGTCCGTCTCAGCGCATCGTTGTCCTCGAGCGAGCGTTTCGAGATGACGGTGTGATTGACGGCCACGCGCACGCCGCGATGCGCGAGCAGGCGCACGGTGTCCAGGGCGCGATCGAACGTCACGTCCTCGCCTCGGCTCGCGTCGTGCTCCTCGGGCATGCCGTCGAACGACACGAGGAAGGCGAGGCGGGTGCGGGCCTCGTGCGGTCCGAGCTCGTCCACAAACCGAGCCACGCGATCGGGAAACGAGCCGTTCGTCGTCACGTGCAGCACCAGCGGCGCCGAACGCGCAATGACGGCGCGGGCGATCTGGGTCATGTCTTCGCGCAAGAAGGGCTCGCCCCCCGTGAGGCGCACGACGTCCAGGGGCCCGATCTTGCCGAAAACCTCGTCGATCTGGGTGGACGTGAGCTCACTGCCTGGCTTGAGCCGCCACGAGTCGCACATCTTGCAGCGGGCGTTGCAGCGGTAGGTCACCAGGAACGTGCACCAGGACGGACGGGCCGGAACGCGCCCGGTGCGGTTCTGGATCACGGTGAGCGAGTATTTCGCGGCGCGGCCGATGGTCGAGCGGCTCGCGCCGAGAGCGGCTGCGTGTCCGTCCGGTGGTGCCGTTCGGTCATCGGTCTGGGTCCTCGCGTCGCGGGGTGCCGCGGATGCGACCGCGGCCGTCTTCGCGACTGCGCTCACGCATGCCTCCATTGACCCACGGGGGCGCGCCTGCGCTCGGCGACCAGCTCACGAGCGAACGTCTCGAGCACCGCGATCGATACGTCGCGGCCGTCGCGTCGCTGGCTCCGCGCGCGCTCGGCAAAATCGCGCTCTCCCGCGAGGAACCGGTCGATGGTGCCGGAGGTGAGCTCGGCCCGGGTCAGTCGCGCCCCGATGCCGAGGCGGGCGACCGCGAGCGCATTCATGCGCTGCTCGGGCGTGTTCTCCGGCATGACGAGAATGGGCTTGCCCAGGTGCATCGTCTCGCCGACGAGCTGGTTGCCCGCCGTGCTGAGCACCGCACGACAGGTCGCCATGTCGTCGACGAACGCGGGATCTCCGACGCGCTTGAAGACCAGGTTGCCGTCGTTCGGTCGCTCACGCTTCCCGTAGATGACGACCGGCCGTCGCAACGCGCGCAGCTCCTCCTCGATGCGCGGGGTGAGCTGATGCTCCGACTGGTTGAAGTAAACGAGCAAATGGTCCCCGCGGCGCGGCGTTGCGCGGCGGACCTCTTCGCGCAGAAGGGGCCCGACGACGCGGACGCCGGAAACGCGCGCGGATGGCTCGAAGAAGCTCGAGACGAGAATGCGCTGCGGCCGGCCGTTCAGCGCCCTGTACGTGAGGACGTCCCGGAACACTTGGACTGCATCGCGACGGGCGATCGGCGGCTTGCACCAGGCCATGATTCCGAAGTGATCGAAGCCAATCCGAGGAATTCCCAGCAGGGCCGCGGCCCGGTGCGTATACGGGTCTGCGTCGCAGATGGCGATGTCCGGATTGAACTCGCGGATGCGCGACACGACCCGATGGAAGCAGCCGCCCCCGAAGACGAGGTCGGTGATCTGTCGGAAGTTGTGCTTCAACGTGAGGCGCACGGATCGCTCGCCTCGCGCGCCGTAGACGTAGCCGAGGGAAGGGATGCGCTCGACCGGGAACCTTGGACTCAGGACGTCGTAGGCGTCGGCCCCCACGAAGATCAAGATCTCGTGCCGCTGGCGCATCTCGGAAAGCACTGCCTCGGCGCGTGTCGCGTGACCGCGGCCATAACCGAAGATGCCGTAGACGATGCGCATTCGCGGCTCCTTTTTCGCTGCCCCTCTGCATCGAACCCCAGTCCAGTGTCGAATGCGTGACGTTCTTACACCAACACGCAACGAGATGTTCGCCCAACGCCCTCGACCGAATGCACGGGGACGAGCGCGGGAGCCGGTCCGGCCGGTCCGGAGCGTGGCGGTCCGGTGCGGAGCATGGCGTCGGTCGGGGCGGCGCTGCGCGGCCGGTCGGGGCGTTGGCGGCGGGGCCGGACTAGTGCTCTCCGCGGATCGTCACGATCGGACGTCGCGCCGTGCGGACGACGTTTTCGGCCACGCTGCCGAGCAGAGCGCGCGCCAGGCCGCGGCGGCCGTGCGTTCCGATGACGACCAGGTCCGCATCGATGGCGTCTGCGACGGCGTTGATCTCCTCCCACGCGACGCCTTCACGGAGAACCGAGTCCAGCGCGACGCCGCGCTCCCTTCGCGCCTCGACGGTCTTGGCGAGAGCTTGCTGGGAGGCGTTGGCAATTCGCGTTGCGATTTCAGGAGTTGCGATGATCGCGCCATCCGGAAAGCCGGCGATCGGAATCTCGTACGAATGCATCACTGTCACGGAAGCGCCGAGCCGTTCGGCGAGCGACAGCGCCCAGTCCAGCGCGTGCTCGGAGGTTTCCGTGAAGTCAGTGGGAACGAGGATGCGTTTGAGGTCGGCCATGCGCCACCCGTGTGCGTCTAGCATCTTTGCGCAGCGATGACATTCCGCCTGGCGCGGCGGGCGCTGGCTCATGGCGCGAAGGCACGGGACGCGATCTCGACCGCTCCGAGGACGGCGGCCGCAACAGTCTCGGTGCGCAGCAGACGCGGCCCGAGGGAGACCACGGACCATCCGCGCCTGCGCGCCAGCTCGATCTCCTCGACGTCGAGCCCTCCTTCGGGGCCGCATGCGAACGCGAGGCCGGCGCTTCGCTCGAGGGACGAAAGCAGCCGCGGACCGAGAGGCTCCGTGGCTTGCTCCCAAAGGCAGAAGCGGTCGTGGTCGTCGTCCACGCACCCGAGCGCGTCTTCCCAGGAGCGAGGCGCGTCGATGCCGGGAGCGATCGCCCGGCCGCTCTGGCGCGCGGCTTCCCGTGCGATGCGCGTCCACCGATCGGCGCGCGCCGCAGCTCGGGCCGCGTCGAGCCGGACGACGCTCCGTTTTGCGGCAGCGACGATGACCCGCGTGGCGCCGAGCTCGGTAGCATCCCGGACGACGGCGTCGCACTTGGTACCTTTGGCCAGCGCCTGGATCCAGATGACACTGCGCCGCGCCCGCACGACCCCGGGGCGCGGAGCGCCGAGTCGGATGTCGATCGCGTCGTCAGGACCCCGGGACGGCAGAATCGAGGCGTCGGCTTCGAGACCCGTCGACGGGTCGAAGGCCACGAACGTTTCGCCCGGACGCATTCGAAGCACGTGGGCGACGTAGTGCGCCAGAGCGTCGCCGAGCGTTCTGTCGCCGGCCGAAAGATCCGGGATCGGAACACGCCGCAGCATCAGGCCCGAAAGATCGCAGCGAGCCATTCTCCGCGGGTCTTGGCCTCCTCGAGCGCGAGACCGGCGTACGCGCGCTGGATGTCCACCCACGGCTCCGGGACTGAGCCGGGCGCGAGAATGCCGCTCAACACGAGCGTGCCGCTCGCGGCAACCCGGGCGATGAGCCAAGGAGCCATGACGCAGAGTGTGTGCGCCTCGATGTTGGCGATCACGACGGCGTAGCGGTCCGCGAGCGCGTCGATCGGAGTCGTGTCCGCAATCACCTGTCCGGCCGCCTCGTTCCGGGCGGCGTTCTCACGCGTGACCGCAACGGCTTCGGGATCCACGTCGATCGCACGGACCGTGCGGGCGCCGAGCGCCAGCGCCGCAAGCGCGAGGATTCCGCTGCCGCACCCGACATCCAGAACCTCCGCAGCTGCGAGTCGTCCACGCCGCTCGGCGAGCGCCTCGGCAACGAGCTGCGTCGTCTCGTGCAATCCGGTCCCGAAGGCGCGCCCGGGCTCGAGGATCACCACCCGTTCGGCCGCGCCGGCCTCGCACGCTCGCCAGGGGGGCCTGACCACGACCCCCTCGCACAGGCGAAATGGCTCGAAGTGCTTCTTCCACTCGTCGCGCCATCCGTCGCCGACGACGTGCTCGACGTGCGGCGACCACGCCGAGGGCAGCTCGTCGCAGGCCGCGGCGGCCTCTTCGTCGCGCACAAATGCGGCTGCAAGCACCACCCGCCCGGAGCCCGCGCTCGTCAGCGTTGCCGCGTCACGCTGCTCGATGCCGGTCGCGCCGAGCTCGAACAGCCGCGCGCTCGCTTCGTCCGCTTCGATATCGGCGACGTCCACCAGGACGTACGGGTAGCGTGTGTCGCTGTCGCTCACGGAGCTCACGAGCTCGCTTCCTTTTTCTCCCCGATGGCCCGATACACGCGTCGAGCAGGCACGCTCGCGAGCTTCGCGAGAACGGCGTGGCCACGCGGCACCGGTTCGCGAGCGGCCAGCACCAGCGCCGTCAGTCGCCCCCCGTAAACGCAGCCGGTGTCGATCCCGGTCGCCCACGGGTGCAATTGCGGGTCCGTCAGCGCATTGTGACCGAACACGACGTGGGGCGGGCCCTGATAGAGCGTGCCCCAAAGAACCGGCGCGTGCTTGTCGTCCGTCCACTCGCCGCCCGGCTCGATCGCGCGAATCCGGAGCAGAGCATTGGTCGGGGTCGTTTCGATCGCTCGCCCCGGTACGACTCCGGCGTGAACGACGCGCAGGCCGTGCTCGGGCAGGTCGATCCAGAGCGGCATGCCTTCAAGGAGGCGCCACTCCCGTTCGCAGAGCGCCTCGGCCAACCGGCGGTACTCGCCCGAGACGAGCCCGGCGTCCGCTCGCCCCTCGAGGAGCCGGGCTTCGTGGTTTCCCCGCACGGCGCGCGCTCCATGGCGCTCCATCAGACCGAGCACCCCCCGCGAATCCGGGCCGCGCGCGACCAGATCGCCGACGAACACGAGGCGGTCGACGTGCGAGATGAAGTGCAACGCCTCGAGCAGCGCCTCGAGCTCCTCGCGGCAGCCGTGAACATCGCCGACGATGACCGTGCGTCCCTTCCGCGCGGCCTCAGACGAGCCCATCGAGCTTCGCGCGCTTTGGGATGACGACGGTTCCGCGCTCGGTCACGAAGAACCGTTGCCGATCCGCGTCGCGATCGAAACCGATCACCGTTCCGGAGGGGATCTCGACGTCCTTGTCGATGATCGCCCGGCGGATCTTCGCGTGGCGCCCGACCCGAACCCGCTCGAACAAGACGCTCTCTTCCACCTCGCTGAACGAGTTCACACGGCAGCCGACGCCGAGCACGCTGCGGTGAATCCGACCTCCGGAGATGATGCAGCCGTGGCTCACCATCGAGTCGGTCGCAATGCCGACACGGGCCTGCGCTTCGTCGCGGAAGACGAACTTGGCGGGGGGATCGTGCGTGGCTCCGGTGCGGATCGGCCAGCGAAAGTTGTACAGGTTGAAGAGCGGATGGATCTCGATGAGATCCATCTGCGCTTCCCAGTAAGCGTCGATCGTGCCGATGTCCCGCCAGTAGCCGCGGTTTCGGCCCTCTTCTCCCGGAACGACGTTCGTCGCGAAATCGTAGGCGAACACGGCGGCGCCCTTCTTGACGAGTCGAGGGAGGATGTCGTGGCCGAAATCGTGTCGGCTCTCCTCGAGGTTCTCGTCCTCCTGCAGCTCGCGCAAAAGAACGTCCGGCCCGAAGACGTAATTGCCCATCGAGGCGAGGCAGAGGTTCGCGTGGCCGGGCATGGGGGGCGGAGTCTCGACCTTCTCGTGGAAAGCCACGATCCGGCCCCCGTCGCCCACCTCGATGATTCCGAAGTCGCGGGCCTCGTGCCTCGGGACGGGAATGGCGGCGACGGTGGCGTCGGCCCGAATGTCGTAGTGAAACGCGATCATCTGCCTGACGTCCATCTTGTAGACGTGGTCGCCCCCGAAGATGCAGACGAGCTCGGGGTGATCGTCGCGGATGACGTGCTGACATTGCCAGACGGCGTCAGCCGAACCCCGGTACCAGGTCTTGCCGGTCCGCTGCTGGGCCGGGATTGCCTCGATGTATTGATCGAGAATCGGCGCCAGCCTCCAGTTTCGGGCGATGTGCTCCTCGAGCGAGGCGCTCTTGTATTGCGTCAGCACCTTGATCTTGTTCAGTCCCGAATTGACGAAGTTCGAGAGGACGATATCGATGATGCGATAGCGGCCCGCGAACGGAACGGCCGGCTTCGCGCGATCGAGCGTGAGCGGATAGAGCCGCTTGCCCTCGCCGCCGGCGAGCACCATGACCAGAACCTGGCTCAGGTCGAAGTTGAGAGCGTAGGGCTCCATCACCGGCATCGACATCGGCCGGGCATCCTAGCGCGGCACCGCCAACGTGCGAGGCTCGTTTCGTCCGCCGGCGCCTACCAGGGCGACGCGCTCGCCTCGAGTGACTGGAACAGCGGCCCCAAGTCTGGCCGGGCCCGCAGCGGCTCGCAAAATTGGGTCGCGAGCTGCAGGATGCGCCGCTCGATGCGCTCGCCGCGGGCACCGAGATCGACCAGCCGGCCCTGGGCAGCCGCCCGGTCACGATCGATGCCTTGCTCGTGACTGGCGAGCGCGCTCCGGAGCTCGCCGATCTGGTACTCGAGGTCGCCCACTGTGCGTTCCTTGGTCAGGGCAGCCGATTGCGCTCGCCGCTCGCGCTCTTTCGCCTCCAGCCAGGCGTCGACGCGGTCGCCGCACGCCCGGTAGGCCAGGGCCAGTTGACGGTGCGGCTCGAGCTGCGCCGAACGCCCTTCCCACGTGAGAAGCGCAAGCTCCGCCTCGCCATAAGCCCGCGCGGCCGCCTCGCTTTCTCGCCCGAGGCGTTCGACGTCGGCTTGCGCCGACCGGGCATCGTCTTTGGCTTTGGAGGCGTCGAGTCCGAGGGCGTCGACGGCGAATCCGAGGCGTTGCCGACCCTCGCGGCCCCGGGCGTCGATGTCTTCCAGAATGCGCTGCTCCTTGGCGCTCGCTGCCCGGACCTCGCCGATCTCGCTCACCAGCTTGCGAAGCTCCGAGAGCGTGCGCTCCTGATCGCCGGGAGGGCGGCCGCTGTAGGCGCGGGAAAGCATCTGATCGAACACGTCGAGGCGGCGGCGCCATTGATCGAGCGCCATCGCCGGCCGCAACCGTGCGGGAGGTCGCGTCGAGCTCTCCGGATCGGCCTCCGGCTCGGGGGGGGCTTTCGCGCCCAGCGTGTGCCCGAGCGCGACCAGATCCTGCTCGACCCGATGGGCGTCGACTGGCCGAAGTCCCGGGTCTTTTTCGAGGAGCTGCAGGACGAGCGTCTCCATCGCCTCGGGCACCCGGCGGTTGAGCGAGCGGGGCGATGGCGCCGCATCGGTCATGTGCCTGACCAGGAAGGTCGCCGGGTCCGGGGCATCGAACGGCAGGCGGCCGGTCGCCATCTCGAAAAAAATGACGCCCAAGGCGTACAGGTCCACGCTCGGCCCCGTCTCCCCGTTGCGGATGCGCTCGGGGGCCATGTACTGGGGTGTCCCGAAGAGCTCGCCAGCGCTGGTCAGTCGAGGGTCCTTGCGGGACCGCGCGATGCCAAAATCGAGGATCTTGACCAGATCGCTTCCGTCTTCGCGGCTACAGATGAAAACGTTGTCCGGTTTGAGGTCGCGATGCACGATCCCCAGGTCATGAGCACGCGCGATCCCCCGCGCGACCTGGATCATGATCGGAACCGCGCGTAGCGGCGGAACCGGCTCGTCGCCGATGAGCGCCGACAGCGTTTGACCTTGAAGGAGCTCCATGACGATGTACGACGTTCCGTCCTCCAGCTCGCCCTGATCGAAGATTTCGATCACGTTCGGGTGCGACAGCGCCTGTGCGCTGCGCGCCTCCCGGCGGAACCGTTCGCGCACCGTCGCATCGGATGCGAACGACGGATTCATGATCTTCACGGCGCAGGGGCGATCCACGAGCGTGAACCGAGCCCGATAGACCGTCGACATTCCACCTTCGCCCAGCTGCTCCTCGATCAAATATCGTCCCGCGATCGTGGTCCCCACGAATGGGTCGCGCATGAGCGCGAGCTCGGCACCGTCGACGAAGCAGTAGACGGTGTCAGCGGGGTACCGGAGCTGGCACTGGGGGCAGACCTTCATCCCTGGCGAGGTCGAGTCACGGCGAGTCTCTCAAGAGAGTCGCTCGATCGGCGGGCTTTCCGCAACCGCCCCGTGAGCCCGCGGAATTTGACCGCTCCAGACGGGACGTGCGACGGTCCACACGATGCCGACGCTCCTGGCGCGCCGCGTTGTCTGCGCATTCAGCGTGGGCTGCTGCCTGGTCTGGCCCGCGTTTCCGGCGCGCGCAAGCGAGCCACCCCCGCCGAAGGAAGTCCCGCCCAAGCCCGCCCCTGCCGCGGCGTCGACGCGGCCGGCGGCGAAACCGCTCAAGGTGGGCCATTCGAGCGATGCGGCTGCGCGCCGCTTCTCGCCCGGCGTCGTGGCGAACGGTGAGCCGTCGAGTCTCCCCGAAAACGCGACGCTTCGCGCCCTTCGGGAGGCGGAGCGCGAGCTCTTTCCCGGGGCGCCGGCGGTGCCCGAGAGCGCCTGGCCGGGGGAGCTGCCGTCGCCGGCTCCGCGCGAGACCGAGCCTGCGGTCCTGGCGAGCGGACTTCCTCCCGCCTCGCCGCTGCCCCCGGTGGCGGTCGAAAACGAGCCGAAGGGCTGGCTTGAGCATCTCGACATGCCCGATCTGCCGGTCCGATGGGACGAGCGCGTCGTGCGCTACCTTCGATTTTTCCACGACGATCCGCGCGGGCAGGCGACGTTTGCGAACCTCTATCGCCACTCGGGGCGATGGCGGGAAATGGTGCGGCGAGTTCTCCGGCGCAAATCGCTTCCGGAAGACATCGCCTGGGTATCCATGATCGAGAGCGGCTTCGACCCGACCGTGCGGTCGAGGGCCGGAGCGGCGGGCCTCTGGCAGTTCATGCCCGACACCGCCAAGCTCTATGGCCTCGTCTGCGACCGGTGGCTCGACCAGCGCCTCGATGCGACCCTCGCAACGGAGGCTGCCGCCGACTTCCTGGCCGACTTGCATCACAGGTTCGGTAGCTGGGAGCTGGCGCTTGCCGCGTTCAACATGGGCAGCGTCGGCCTGGCATCGGTCGTGCGCCATTACAACACGAACGATTTCTGGTCGCTCAGCCGCATCGAGGGCACGCTCCCCTGGGAGACGACGCTGTACGTCCCCAAGGTGCTGGCCGCCGCCGTCGTCGCGCGCAATCTCGCCGCGTTCGGTTTCGCCGACCTGGTGCTCGACTCGGCCGTCGAGACCGACGAGCTTCTCGTTCCGGCGGGCACGTCGCTCGCCACGCTCGCTCAGGCGGCGGGCTGCACGACCAAGGATCTCGACGCTCTCAACCCCGAGCTCAGAGCCGAACGCGCGCCTCCGGGCAACGACGGCGACGCCGCCTACCTCATGAAGGTACCGCAAGGCAAGGGCGCGGCCGCTCTGCGCAACCTGGCTCGCCTGCGCCGGGATCAGCCGCCGCTCGATCGCTACGTCGTTCGCTTCGGGGAAACGCTCGAGGACATCGCGGCCGCCCACAAGACCAGTGCGCCCAGGCTCGTCGAGCTCAACGCGATTTCTCCTGGCGAGGTCGTTCGAGGCGGCACCGTCCTGTTCGTTCCTCACGCGGAAGGTGCCACCGCGCCGCCCGCCGTCCAGAGTGGCCGCCCGGCCGGGCCCGGCGCCCCCAGCCCGAAACCCAGCGTCGTCGTCCCTGCGGACGTATTCGTTTACCCGGATCGAAGGCGCGTCTTCTATCGGGTGATCGTCGGGGACACACTCGAGCAAGTCGCGGGCGTTCTGCACGTTTCTCGGGACGACCTGCGCCGCTGGAACGACCTCGACGCGACCGCTCGGCTCCAGGACGGGATGACGTTGCAGGCGTTCGTTTCGGAGCGCGCGGACCTATCGCGGGTCCGGGCTCTTTCGGAAGCGGACGTTCGCGTGCTTGCCGTCGGATCGGACGAATTTTTCGCGGCGATGCAGCAGGACCGGGGAGTGCGCCGGCTGGTCGTCGCTGCCAGGGCCGGTGACACGATCGAATCCGTGGGCAGGCGCTTCGATGTGCCCGCGCGCACGATGGAGCGGATCAACCGAAGGAGCCGGCGGGACGCGTTGAAGAGCGGCGAAACCGTCGTCGTTTACCTGCCCGCCGCGGCATCGGACCGCCTGGAGGCGAAGATGGGCGCAAACGTGGCGGAGGCTGCGGTCGCCGAACGAGCACCGAACGGTTCGCTGCCCGCTGCCCCCGCCCCAGGCCTCTTGCCGTAGACTCGCCCCGACGGGAGCTCTCGCGCGCTCGCGGCCGCGAGCTCTTGCACAATCGCTTCCACGAGCCACGAAATGGACATGGAAAAGACGACGGCCATCATCCTTGCTGCAGGGCAGGGGACGCGAATGAAGAGCGCCACTCCCAAGGTCATGCACCGGGTGTGCGGCCTGCCCATCGTGCATTTCGGGGTGAAGGCGGCGCTCGACGCTCAGTGCACGGAGGTGGTCGTCGTCGTCGGACACGGCCGAACGATGGTCGAGGAGTACCTCGCACGAGCCTTCGGCGACCGTGTACGCACCGCGGTCCAGCAAGAGCAGCGCGGGACGGGCGACGCGGCGCGCGTGGGGCTGGCGGCAGCCGACGAAGGCGCCGATCGCGTGCTGGTGTTCTACGGGGACGTGCCGCTCTTGAGTGCGGACGAGCTCACGGCCGTGGTGCAGCCGATTTCCGACCGGCGGTCCCCGGCGACCCTTTCGCTCGCCACTTGCCGCGTCGACGATCCGACCGGGTACGGGCGCGTTCTTCGCGAAAGCGGCCGCGTCACGGAAATTCGCGAGCATCGCGATCTTCGCAGCGACGAGGAGCGCGCCGTCCGCGAAATCAACGCTGGAGTGTATGCGGGGTCGGCCTCCTGGTTTCGAGAGGCGCTCGCATCGCTCGTGGCCGACAACGCACAGGGGGAGCTCTACATCACCGATATGGTTGAGTTTGCGGCGCGGGCCGGCGCACCGATCGCGGCGGTCACGCTTTCCTCCGACGCACTGGCGGGCGTCAATGACCGCGACCAGCTCGCGAGGGTCGAAGAAGTGATGCATGCGCGTCTCGTGCGTTCCTGGCGCCTTTCGGGAGCGACGGTGCGCGCAGGCGCCCGCATCGATGCGGGCGTTGCGCTCGGACCCGACGTGACAGTCGAAGCGGGAGCGGTCCTGCGGGGTGCCACTCGGGTCGAGCGTGGCGCCGTCATCGACGTCGGATGCGTCCTGACGAACGTCTCGGTGGGGGCAGGCGCGGTCGTCAGACCGTACACGGTAGCGACGGATGCCCGCATCGGAGAGCGGGCGCAGGTCGGCCCATTCGCGCATCTGCGCCCCGAAAGCGACCTCGGCGAGGAAGCGCACGTCGGCAACTTCGTCGAGACCAAGAAGACACGGATGGGTCGCGGCGCAAAGGCCAACCACCTCTCGTACCTCGGCGACGGCGTCATCGGCGCCGGAGCGAACATCGGCGCCGGGACGATCTTCTGTAACTACGACGGAGTGCAGAAGCACACGACCACGATCGAGCCCGGGGCATTCATCGGCAGCGACTCTCAGCTCGTTGCACCGGTGACCGTCGGAGAGGGCGCGTACGTGGCGACGGGAACGACGGTGACGCGGGACGTCCCGCGCGACGCACTGGCGATCGGGCGCGTGAATCAGGTCAACAAGGAAGGGTACGCGCCGCGCCTGCGCGCCCGCTTGATGGCAGCGAAACAGTCGAAGGCGAAGACCTGAAGCGCCCCGTCATGGCGCGCTGCCACGGCGCAGCCGGCTGCCGGCCCTGTGCTCGAGCCGGAGGTCCGCGTCGAGGCTGAGCCGCCTCTGGCTCGCCGAACTGCCTCGTCCGAGCGCCGTCGCGGTGAATGCTCGAGGAGCACCCGCGCGCGCGGACGGCGCATGCCGCGCCGGTCGGACCCGAACGGGCGGCGGCGAGTCGGCATGACCGCTGCACCGAGAAGCCGCAGGTTCGGTCATCGGGTTACAACGTCTGCCGACGAAGCGCGAGCGCAGGAGGCCGAATCGAGCGACAGGAGACCCAATGAAGCTCCTTGGACAGGGTTCGATCCGAACACTCTCGTGGGCAACGATGGCGCTTTGCGGCGCGTGCGCGGGGTCGGGTGCGCACGCCGCGCCGCCCAGCGGCCCGACCACCGCAAGCGCCTCGACCGCCGTGACACCGGCCGGGGTCCCGTCCACGGCGAACGCCGCGGGTCACGAGGCGTCGAGCCCTCTGGCTCCGAGTCCGTCGGCGCGAAATGAGTCGGCCGACGGCGGTTCACCGTCGCGCGATCCGAGCGATCGGGTCGGGTCGGACCAGCCCGGCGACGACGACAACGTGGAGCTCATCGTCGACGGCGACGTCGTGGCGCGGTGTCCACAGCTCCGGCTCGTCCGGCGCCACGTCGACCAGTTCGATCCAGACCTGGTGTGGCTCGCGGTCCTCGAGTCGATTGCGATTTGCATGCACGAAGGTGGGCCCATGGCCGCGGATACGCTCGGCGTCTCGGGAAGCGAGGACCATCGCCACATCGTGCGCCAAGTCCTGAGCTCGCGAGGCGTATCGCCGACGCGCGTGCTCTCCGCGCCGCCGACCGAAGGGGCTGCGGAATGTCAGGGAAGCGCCGCCTGCGCGAATCGCGTCGAAATCATGCTCTCGCCGAACCCCTGAACCCGGGGCGACCGGCCCGCTCCGGGCGGGATGCTTGGCCTAACGGCGCGACTTAGGGCAAAAGAAGAGGCATGGACGCCATCGTCATCCGCGGCGGTGCGCCGCTGCGTGGCTCGGTGCGGATCAGCGGCGCCAAGAATGCGGCATTGCCCATTCTCTGCTCGACGTTGCTCTCGGACGGAGCGAGCCGGCTGCGCAACGTCCCGGCGCTGCGCGACATCGAGACGACCGCGGCGCTCCTCCGTTTTCTCGGGCGGTCGGTCGACGTCGGGACTCCGTACGTGGACGTGGCCGCCGGATCCACCGTTCGCCCCGAAGCGCCCTACGAGCTGGTCAAACAGATGCGGGCGAGCGTCCTGGTCCTCGGGCCCCTCGTCGCACGGTTTGGCCACGCCAAGGTTTCGCTCCCGGGAGGCTGCGCGATTGGCGCCCGCCCCATCGATCAGCACCTCAAGGGCCTCGAGGCGATGGGCTGCACGATCCGGCTCGAACGCGGCTATGTCGTCGCCGAGGGTCCGGGCGGCCGCGGACGTCTCCGAGGCGGCGAGATTTACTTCGACATTCCGACCGTGACCGGGACCGAAAATCTGATGATGGCGGCGGCGCTCGCCAGGGGCCGCACGACGCTCGTCAACTGCGCGCGCGAGCCGGAGGTCGAAGAGCTGGCGCGCGTGCTGAACAAGATGGGTGCGGAGGTCGACGGAGCCGGGACCGACGTGATTCACGTTCGCGGCTCGGAGCGCGGCGAGCTCGAGCCGTTCGATCACGCGATCATCCCCGACCGCATCGAGGCCGGGACGTACATGATCGCTGCCGCAATGGTCGAGGGCGGCGAGGTGATCCTCGAGAAGGCCGAGCTTTCGGACCTCGAGGCCCTCGTCGCGAAATTGCGCGCCGCGGGGGTCGAGGTGGAGAGCGAGGGCAGCGGCGTGCGGGTCCTGAGACGGGGGGCATTGCGGGCCGTCAACGTCACGACGGCTCCGCACCCGGGGTTCCCGACCGACATGCAAGCGCAATTTCTCGTGCTGATGTGCTGCGCCCGGGGCGAGAGCGTCATCACGGAGACGATCTTCGAGAACCGGTTCATGCACGTTCCCGAGCTCCAGCGTATGGGAGCGAGCGTCGCGCTTCGTGGCAACAGCGCCATGGTGCAAGGGATCTGCAACCTCTATGGTGCGAGCGTGATGGCGACCGACCTCCGGGCCAGCGCGTCGCTCGTGATCGCGGGCCTGGTGGCGAACGGAGAGACGGAAGTGCGGCGCGTGTACCACATCGATCGGGGCTACGAGCGGATCGAGGAGAAGCTCCGCGGGCTCGGCGCTCGCATCGAGCGCATCAAAGGCGCGGACGCATGAGCCGGACGCTGACGATCGCACTCCCGAAGGGACGCGTCCTGCGTGCGGTGGTGCCGCTCCTCGCCCGGGCCGGAGTCGACGCGAGCGTGCTCCTGGCCGACGATCGGACGCTCGTGCGCGAAGCCGCCGACGCCGGCCTGCGATTCTTGCTGCTCAAGCCCGACGACGTCCCGACCTACGTGGAGTACGGCGCTGCGGACGTCGGCATCTGCGGACGCGACGTTCTTCTGGAGCGAACCTGCGAAGTATACCAGCCGCTCGACCTCGGCGTCGGTCGGTGTCGAATGGTGGTGGCGGGGCCGGTGGGCCGGGCCCCGCCGCCCGGAGTTCCACGCGTCGCGACGAAGTATCCCCGGTGTACCGCGGAACATTTCGCCCGCCGCGGCGTTCAGGCCGAAGTCATTCACTTGCAGGGCTCGGTCGAGCTGGCGCCCATTGCGGGCCTTTCGGATCTCATCGTCGACTTGGTCGAGACCGGGGCGACGCTCTCCCAGAATGGCCTCGAGGAACGGGAGGACGTCGCCCGGATCTCCAGTGTGCTCATCGTGAATCGTGCCGCGTACAAGCTCAGGCGCGACCGCGTCCGCGTTCTCGTGGACGCCTTGCGAGCGGCCGTAGGCGCCGCGGCAGCCGCCGGGCAAGATTCGCTGCGAGCGCCCTAAAGCGCCGCTGCATGGCGTGCAGCGCCATGGGGCGCGCCCGCGCACGTCGTGCGCGAACGAGGCGCCCGCGCCGTCACCCCTCGGCCACGGCGTCGCCCGAAGGCTCCCGGGTCTTGGGGCGCGGGGGGCGCAGCAGCGGTGCGTCGCTCACCTCCGGCTTTCTGTCGTGGGGTTCCCAGTCCCGCACTTGCAACGTTCCGTTCACGGGGATCGCATCGAGCCGCAGATTCAATGACCCGTCGCGATTGGTGAACCCGACTCCGATGCGAATCCAGAACGATTTGCCCTGTCCGCGATCGACCACCGTATAGACCGCCTTCATGTCTCTCGAATTGTCTTCCATGGGACGTCTCCTGCCGGGCGTGCGCGTCCTTTTGCGTGCCCTCGGACCCCGGCGTAGCGAGCCCCGTGCCGCACACGCGACCCCCGAAAGATCCCGCGGCGAACCAGAGCGATTCCCTGTCCCGGACGGCGGCGCACCTGTCGTCGGCCGTCCGTGAGCGCCTTCAGGATGGTCCGCCGAGGACCTTGGTGACCAGGGCGCGCCAGCCGGACCGTGCAGCGACGGGCGGAGGCGAGATGACGCGCACGATCCCGGCGGTGAGGTTGTCGGGAGTCCCCTTGGCGTTTGCCGCGTCGAGAAGCGACCGGCACGCGGCGTGCGAATCGGGTCGCAGCGCATGATCGCGCAGCTCGTCGTGCGACAGCACGTTGTAGAGCCCGTCGCTGCAGAGCAGCAGCGTGTCGCCGTGCGCGAGCGGAAACGACAGGCGATCGATCGCGGCGATGAGGTCTCTGCCAAGGCTGCGCGTGAGCGTCGAGCGGCCCGGATCGGTCGAGAATCGCTCCGCGCTGACGAGCCCCATGCGCCTCTTCTCCGCAGCGACGGTGTGATCTTTCGTCTTCTGCAGCATGCGACCACTGCGCAGCACGTACAAACGGCTGTCGCCCACGTGGACCGCGTGCGCGATACCGCCGTCGACGACGACTGCGGTGAGCGTCGTCGACATACCGCGCAGCTCCGTCACGATGAGGGCGCGATCGTGGATCTCGATATTCGCCCGCTGGACGGCGCGGTACAGGCGCTTGGCCGCCCCCCACGACACGGGGCTCTCACGGTAGGCGCTGAGGGTCACGTCGACGGCCGTTCGGCTCGCGATCTCACCGCCCTCCATGCCGCTGACTCCATCGGCGACGACGACCAGCGCGTGCATCGGACTCTCGACGTGCACGCCGCAAGCATCTTCGTTGTGGGGACGCTCGGTGCCGGTGTCGGAGATCGCCGCGCACCGGAAGAAATCGGGGGCGACGCAGTCGTCGTTCGATGTCGCCATCGCCATGCGCTCCACTATCCCATTAACGCTTTCATTATGGGAGAGCTCTGGCACCTGGAAACATTCCTGAAACCAATGAGATCTCGCAAAGCGTTCGATAGGGCCGCGGGCGCTGCATTTTTGGAGTTTGGAATGCGAGTCGAACTGAATCGCCGGCGCAATTCTCCGGAAACAATTCAAAGGTAGGGTGCGCTCGTTCGCCTCCACACGGCCGCTCCTTCGCTGTCGTCGTCCTCACCAAAACCACGGGGATCCAACACATGTCGGACATCACCAAAACACCGGACTCCGGACAGTCCTCGAGTCGCGCCACGCTTGGCCTGACTGGCTTGACCATCAACGCAATGGCCCTGATCGCGCCCGGCGCGTTCTTGTGGCTCACGTTCCAGATCCAGGCGCTCTACGGAGCGCCCATGGCGGGGTCCGCCATGTGGTTCGGGATCCTCGTTGCCCTACTTCTCTGCCTCGCGACGGCGATCAGCTACGCGGAGCTCTCGAAACTCTATCCGGGCGCCGGCTCGTCGTACTTCTTCGCCGAACAGGCGTTTCTCTCCAAAACGCACGCGTACAAGTTCGCCCGACTGGCAAAGTTCATGACCGGCTGGGCGAGCCACTTGTATTACTGGGTTTATCCGGGGTGTATGGTCGGCGTGACCGCGCTGCTCGCGGGATATTTGCTGAACCAATTCTTCCCGGACACGTTCAGCGGCAGTTTCAATAGTCCGCTCTTCATGTACGTCTTCTGCTGGGTATTCGCGCTCGGCGTGGCCTACATCGCATTTCGCGGCGTCAGCGGGACGACCAGCGTCAACATGGCGATCAACATCATCCAGATCACGGCTCTGGTCGTGTTCTCGATCATCGCCATCGCGTACCGCACGTCGCACCCGGAGGGCTCGCAGGGCTTCCAGCTCAAGAACGGCACGCCGGTGAACTACGTGGTCGCGCAGGAACCGGTCATGGTCGACGGCAAACCGAAGCTCGACGACTCCGGCCATCCGGTGACGCAAGACAAGATGGACGACAGCGGCAATCCAGTTGCGGAAATGAAGGACGGAAAGCCGGTGCCGTTCACGCTGAGCTACGCAGCCGACCAGGCGACGACGATGGATCCGGTCGATTCCGACCACCCCAAGGATCTCACTCCGCACTTCCAATTTCACACGAGCGCCGCCTCCGTCATCGCGCCGCACGGCATGTCCTTCATGTTCATCCAGGCGTGCGTCGCGATCTTGATCCTCGTCGGGTTCGAGTCGGTCACTGCGATGGGCGAGGAGGCGAAGAACGCCAAGCGCGACATCCCGCGCGCCGTCATCCTGTCGCTGCTCATCCAGGGCCTCGTCTGCTACCTGTTCGAGTACTTCGCCGCCAACTACATGCTCAATCAGGGCTACACCCTGACGAACGCGGGAGCCTCCGGCGCGCCGATCGGAGACCTGATGGTCATCGCAGGGACGTGGCTCTTCGGATCGTACGCGGCGGGCCGGGCGTTCATGCTCGTCCAGGCGTTCACCGTGTTCCTCGCCCTCATCGGCACGACCCTGTCCTGTCTCTCGACCGGCGCGCGCGTGACCTACGCCATGGGTCGAGACGAGGAAGTCCCCTCGCACTTCGGCATGCTCCACGGCAAGACGCTCACGCCGCACCGAGCCATCTGGGCGCTCGCTATTCTCTCGGCGGTGCTCGGGATGGTCACGGTCACCGTGTACCTCGGCGGCACGACGCCGACGGCCCTCGACGCCAAGTACCACAACATCTGGTACAGCATCGGTCTCTTCAACCCGGACGTGATCTCGAAGCTGCCGAACACCCTCGTCATCGTGACGCTCATCAGCAACTTCGGGACGTTCCTGCTCTACATGCTCACCTGCGTCATCTGCATCGTGGCGTTCCAGGAGCACCACCTGTTCCACGGGTTCAAGCACATGTTCGTGCCCGTATTCGGCCTGGTGGCCAACCTCGCGTGCATGCTCTTTTATCTCATCGGTCCGTTCTTGGTGAGCGGGATGAGCCTGAAGGAGCCGTACATTGCGCTCGGCGTCTGCGCCATCTGGGGCATCTTCGGCGGGATCTATTTCATGCGGGCGAGCCGGTCGAAAGCGAAGCCGGTATTCATCGCCGAGAAGCCGGCGGTGTCGTAGTTTTCGGTTGGGGGGAGCGCGGCCGCGCCACCCCCACACGCCCCCAGCCGAAACAGTTCCGCGCGCACCCAAAGCGCCGCGCTTTTGTTTCGTGGCTTCGTGGCTTCGTCGCTCCTTGGTGACCCCCGAGACCATCGAGCCGTGATGATGACATTAGCTCGCTGGCCGCCTGCCCCGGAGTCCGGGCGGGCGGCCCGCGCCGCGTTGGGCCGGACCGTGATAGTAGAGGGGCCGGCAATCGATGCGGGAAGTGATCGAAGGCGACCGGCTGGACCAGTACGAGCTGCGAGAGCTACTGGCGCGGAGCGGGATGGCCTCGATTTTCAAGGCCGTCGATCAGCGCTCCGGCTCGACCGTTGCGCTGAAAGTGCCGCACATGCAGTACGAGAGCGACGTCGCGTTCTTCGAGCGGTTCCGCCGGGAAGAGCAGATCGGACAGAAGCTCAACCACCCGAACATCGTCCGCGTCCTCGCTCCGGAAGCGAAGAGCCGGATGTACCTGGTGATGGAGTTTGCCGAGGGCCGATCCCTTCGCGCGATCACCAAGGACCGCAAGCGCCTTCCGGTGCCCGAAGCGCTCGACGTGGCGCGTCAGATTGGCGGTGCGCTCGTGTACATGCACGAGCTAGGGATCGTCCACCGCGATTTGAAGCCCGACAACGTGCTTCTCGGCCCTGATGGAAAGATCAAGCTCCTCGATTTCGGCATTGCCATGGATGAATCGGCCCGGCGACTCACGTGGTTCGGCCTTTCGGCTCCGATGGGGACGCCGGACTACATGGCGCCCGAACAGATCCGGGGTCGCCGCGGCGACGTGCGGACCGACGTCTACGCGCTGGGGACGATGCTCTACGAGATGATCGCCGGCGAGCTTCCGTACCGCGCGGGCAACATCCACGCGACGATGCGCAAAAAGCTCAACGAGGATCCGCGGCCCATTCGCGATGTCGTCCACGACATCGATCCGAAGATCGAAGAGATCGTGATGCGGGCGATCGAACGCTCGCCGCGCGAGCGCTACGCGAGCGCCAAGGAGATGCTCGCGGATCTCGAGGACCCGGCGAATGTCGTTCCCCGCGATCGCTCCGGTCGGGAGACGCCGCCGCTGCTGCAGCGGATTCGACTCCCGCGGCGTGTTCTGGTTCCGGCGCTCCTGGGGACCGTCATCGCGGCGCTCTTCGCCCTCACCTGGATGACCGGCCGTTCCGGCCCGCGGATTGCGCCGGCCCCGCGGCCCGCCGCCTCGGATGCCGGGCGCCGATGACGGCGCAATCGCTCAACCTCGCGTGGGTCCTGCTCAGCGCCTTTCTCGTGATGTTCATGCAGCTCGGCTTCGCCATGGTCGAGACGGGCTTCACGCGCGCGAAGAACGCGGTCCATACGATGGCCATGAACCTCGTCATCTATCCGATCGGCGTCCTCGGCTTCTGGACCCTCGGATATGGCTTCGCCATGGGCGGGATGCCGGGGTGGGCCTCGCTCGGGCTGCAGGACGAGCCGCACGCGGAGCTCGGCTGTCACGTCGGTACGCATTTCCTGGGCTTGCTCGGGGCCTCGAAGTTCGCGCTCGTCAACGTCGCACACGACCCGGCGAATCTGGCCATGTTCCTCTTCGCGACGGTCTTCATGGATACCGCCGCGACCGTTCCCACGGGCGCGCTCGCGGAGCGATGGAAGTTCTCGGCGTTCATCGTCTACGGGTTCTTCATGTCCGCTTTCCTCTATCCGCTCATCGCCAACTGGACGTGGGGTGGCGGTTGGCTCTCATCGCTCGGGGAAAATTTCGGGCTGGGCCACGGCCACGTCGATTTCGCAGGCTCGTCGGTCGTTCACATGACCGGCGGCGTCGCCGCGCTGGCGGGCGCGGTCGTCATCGGGCCGCGCATCGGAAAGTTTCGCAAGGACGGCACGATCGCGTTGATGGAAGGACACAACCTGCCGATGGCCATCATGGGCACATTCGTCCTGGCCTTCGGCTGGTTCGGATTCAACGCCGGCTCGACCCTTGCGGGCTGCGAGCCCCACATCGCGGCCATCGCCGTCAATACCGCGATCTCGTCCGCGGCGAGCGCCCTCACCTCCCTCTTTTACGTCTGGTACCAACACAAGCGGCCCGACGTCGCGATGGCGTGCAATGGAATGCTCGCGGGGCTCGTCGCCGTCACCGCTCCGTGCGCCTTCGTGTCACCGTCGGCGGCGGCGCTCATCGGCCTCATCGCCGGACTGCTCGTCACCTGGGCGGTCGGAGCACTCGAACGCAAGCTTCGAATCGACGATCCCGTGGGCGCCATCGCCGTGCACGGCGTCGGCGGAGCCTGGGGAGCTCTCTCGGTGGGCCTGTTCGCGGACGGCAGCTTCGGCGAGGGATGGAACGGCGTCGCCGGACCAGTTCGCGGGCTGCTCTTCGGCGATCCGAGTCAGCTCCTCGCGCAAATGATCGGCGTTCTGACCGATGGCCTCCTCGTGTTTTCTCTCGCTTTCGGATTCTTCTACGCGCTCGAACGGCTGATGGGCAATCGTGTGGCCGCCGAGGTGGAATGGTCCGGTCTCGACGAGATGGAGATGGGATCGCAGGCCTATTCGCGGGACTGAGCATGAGGCCTGCCCCGTGCCGCCTCGCGAAGCCCGAACCGCGCCTCAAGCATCGAAGAAACACGTGCGAAACGAGTGAATGGTAGGCACGATCGGAGCCCGACATGGAGCTTTCGCGCTACGAGCCGAGTCCCTTTTACGACGAGATGTTCGACGAACAGCGGCGTCCTCGTCCTGGCTGCGAGCTGCTCGCACGCACGCTGTCCGCGCTCCCCGATGCCGACCTTTTTCGCCGTCAGCGGGCTGCGGAGCGTTCCCTTCTGCACGCGGGCATCACGTTCAACGTCTACGGTCACGAGAAAGGGACGGAGAAGATCCTTCCGTTCGATCTCGTGCCCCGGGTCATTCCGCCGCGCGAATGGGCGACCATCGAGCGCGGCCTCACGCAGCGAACCCGCGCCCTCAACCTCTTCATCGACGACGTCTATCACGGGCGGCGCATCGTTACCGACGGCGTCGTTCCGAGCGAGATCATCGAGACCGCGACCTCGTACCTGCCCGGGTGCCGCGGGCTCGACCCGCCGAAAGGGGTCTGGTGTCACATCACCGGAACGGACCTGGTCCGCGACGGAGACGGCCAGTACTACGTCCTCGAGGACAACCTGCGCTGCCCTTCGGGCGTGTCCTACGTGCTGCACAACCGCACGGTCATGAAGCGAACGTTCCCGCGCGTTTTTCAGGCGTCGCGGGTGCGGCCGGTCGATGGCTATCCGAGCGAGCTGCTTCGTGTGCTCCAGAACGTGCGACCCTCCGGGGTGGCGACGCCCACCGTCGTCGTGCTCACGCCCGGCCCGTACAACTCCGCGTACTCGGAGCACTCTTTTCTGGCACAGCAGATGGGTGTCGAGCTCGTCGAATCGCGCGATCTGACCGTTCGCGACGGTTTTCTCTGGATGCGGACGACCCGGGGGATGGCCCGCGTCGACGTCGTCTACCGGCGCATCGACGACACGTTTCTCGATCCGACCGTCTTTCGCCGTGACTCGATGCTCGGGATTCCGGGCATCATGAACGTCGTGCGGACGGGCCGTGTGACGCTCGCCAACGCGCCGGGCACGGGCGTCGCCGATGACAAGGTGATCTACGCGTACGTGCCCGCGATCATTCGGTATTACCTGGGCGAAACCCCCATTTTACCGAACGTGCCCACGTACGTCTGTTCCGACGAGAAACAGCGCGAGCACGTCCTCGCCAACCTGAGCAAGCTGGTCGTCAAAGCCGCGAACGAATCGGGCGGCTATGGGATGATCATCGGCCCACAGGCTTCGGCCGCGGAACGCGCGGCATTCGCCGACCGGATCCGCGCCAACCCCCGAAACTACATCGCCCAGCCCCTGCTCGCGCTTTCGCGCGTGCCGACGCTGGCGGGCGAAGCTCTCGAGGGCCGGCACGTGGACTTGCGGCCCTACATCCTGCACGGCGGCGACGACATCTTCGTCGTGCCGGGCGGCTTGACGCGCGTTGCGCTGAAGAAGGGATCCTACGTGGTGAATTCCTCCCAAGGAGGCGGCAGCAAGGACACCTGGGTGCTTGCCGACGAGGTCCCGACCAGGGAGGGGGCCCCATGCTGAGCCGCGCGGCGGATGCCTTGTACTGGATGTCCCGCTACGCCGAGCGAGCGGAAAACGTGTCACGGTTTCTGGACGTGAGCCTGCAAGTCACGCTCGATTTGCCCGATTCGCATGAGGATCCTTGGGAGGGTGTCATCGCCGCGACCGGGGAACAGACGTACTTCGCAAGTCGCTACGGGGCTGCCTCGCGCGACGCGGTGGTGCGCTTCCTGACCATCGACAGCGAATCGCCGCACTCCATCGTCTCGTGCGTGCGCATGGCGCGCGACAATGCGCGATCCATCCGCGAAGCGATCTCGTCCGAGACGTGGGAGCAGATCAACAAGTGGTGGCTGCTCGTCCGCGACGCGGTCGCCGTCGACGCCATCGTCGAGGATCCGCACGACTTTCTGGCGGCGGTGAAAGAGGCGTCCTACCTCTTCGTGGGCGCGACGTACCTGACGATGACGCACGGCGAAGGCTGGCACTTCGGCCGTCTCGGGCGTTCCCTGGAACGCGCCGACCAGACGAGCCGCATCGTCGACGCCAAGCAGGCGATCCTCCTCGCTCGGCCACTGGATGTCGGCGCGAGCCTTGACGAGATTCACCTGTCGGCGTTGCTGCGATCCGTGAGCGCGCTCGAGATGTACCGAAAGCGCTACGGTCGCTTCGAGCACGGCCTAGTGGTCGAGTTTCTAGTCCTCGACCAGCTGTTTCCCCGGTCGATTCGCCACTGCCTGGGCAACGCCCAGCATTCGCTGCGCGCAATCACGGGAACGCCCCCCGAAGCCATGGGGACCAAGCCGGAACGTCTGCTCGGCCGGTTGAGCGCCGAGTACGAGTTCGCCGTCGTCGACGAGATCCTGGAGCACGGTCTGCACGAGCATCTCGACACGTTGCAATCAAAGCTCAACGAAGTCGGAAGCTCGATCTACGAGACGTTCTTCGCGTCCCGCTCCGACCCGGCGGCCGAGCTGCTGCAGGCCGAGGCCGCTCAGTGACCAGCGTCCCCGTCCGGCTTCTCGCGCATGGACGGCGGCCCGAGACCGGCGAATACTAGCCGCCATGCTGCCTCCCTTCGATCCGGAATACGTCTTTAGCCATCATCCGGCGACCCCCGAAAAACTCGCCGCCTACGCCGCCATCCACGAAGGCGCGAAGCGCTTTGCAGAAGTGGTGCTCGCCCACACGCTGCCCTGTGAGGACCAGGCCGCCGCGCTGCGCCTTCTGCGCGAGTCGACGATGATCGCATGTGCGGCCATCGCACTCGACGGAAAACTGATCAAGTAACGTGCACCGGGATCAGGCGCGCGCGATCGAGGATCTCTGGGGACGCGTCGACGCCAGTCGATCATGTCGTCCTCGGATCCGGTCGTGCGAGGTGACCACCCCGTGCGTCGAAATGAAGTCGGCGAAGTGCTGGGCGATGTATGCGAGAGCGTTTGCCTCCGCCTGCGTGAAGGGCTGGCCGTGCACCGTGTTGAATAGCTCGATCGCCCCCAGAAAGCGGCCGGCCGGCATGACGGGCGCGAGCAAGACGCGCCGCATCCCTCCATTCGGAAGGCATCGCTCGCTTTCCGAGCGATCCTGATCGTCCGCCACGGCCTCGAGCATGACGGGTCGTCTCTGGCTCATGACGGAGGCGAGCGGGGGATCGCTGATCGGGTGGCGCCGGAGCAAGAGGCGGCTCGCCGCCGGGCCACGCACGTTCGTGACAACGAAGTCTCTCTGATCGCTCTGGTAGACGTGCACCACTCCGGCCTGGCAACCGAGCTTCTCCAGGCAGATCCGCAGGCAGAAGTCGCCGGCTTCGATGGCGTCGGGGAGGAAGTGAAGCCCGTGCATCGCATCGAAGAGATCGCCGACGAGATCGTTTTCCTGACCGTGGGCATCCGGCGAGCCGCGTGTGCCTGCTCGAGTCACCAAGCTGAGGGGCACCTCGTCTGCGGAGCTCGGCCCGCTGTCGGGCGGCTCGGCCGCAAGCGCAGACGGGGCTTCCGAAGCGGCGGTCCGAGCCTCGGAGGCGACGACTCGAGCGGCCGAAACAGGAGCGGCGCGCTCCGATTCCGGCCAGTCCTTCCACTTCAGTGTCGCCAGCGGGGCGCCCGGTGGCCTGCCCTGGAACGCAGTGTCGAACACGGCAAGCTGGACCAGCTTGCCCGGCGGCAAGTGCTCGAGCGACGCCTGGACCAGCTTGAGTTGCGCCCTCAACAGGGTCGTCGCATCCGACACGGACGTACCTTTGGCTACCAAATGCACGTATTCTCGGTAGGTGAGAGGCGAGTCGGACGTTCGATCCTGCTCGCGTTGAAAGATCACCTGAGACGGCACCGTATCGTGCTCGATCGCGGAATCCGTCTTCCGCGGCGGGGGAACCGACGAGGGAGGGGGAACCGACGAGGGACGCGGGGGCACGATGATTTCGCGGGCCGCATCGGCGAACGGAGCGAGCTCGAGCACGGGCAGCCACTGATCGCTCCCCGCCGCGCAAGCAGCCGCGTTCAGCGGGACTCGACCCGTGCGGATGTTGCTCGCCAGAAGCTCCGTCGTCAGCGGCCCGATCGTTTCTCGCCCGTCACTGCGAACGTACCAACCGACTTCCACGGACTTTCCAGTACCCTACGCGACAACTTTCCAGGCAAACTGCCAATGATCGCCCCGCGGGCGACCGCGACGAGGCGACTGGGCTCGAGGCTTCCGCAAGCGAGAAAACCCACCCAGGCGCGCCACGTCTGGAGCTACGGGCACGTCTTGCTTCGTGGCGATCGGTTCGTCTCGCGTCCCGCGAGCAGGAGGTACGAGGTCTGCTTGGGCATCGGCGTTCGCGCCACGAACGTCTTGCCCATCGTGAAAGTTTTCATGTCGGCACTGAAGTGAAACGGCTGAAAGAGCACGGGGTCCGGTCCGATGCGCAGAGGGCTTTGTCCGGGTGGGGGAGCACCGAATTTTCCGCAGAAGGCGCCGTCGCAGGTCAGTGTGCCTTCGGTTCGCATGCTGCGCACCGGCGTGTTCCACGCGATCGTCGTTCCGGCCAGCATGCCTTCCGGCTCCGCGCACGGATTGAGAATGCCGGTGGTCGTGGCGTTCGTCATCACGGTCGTTTTCCAGAACAGCGTTCTCGATTCGACGGTGAACGTCTGCGGCATGTCGTAGGCCACCATTTTGACGCGTCCTCCCGGGCGGCCGGCCTGGTCTTCGAATCGAAGCACCATGCGCCCTGGGCCGATGGGATACATGCCGTCGCCCTGGCCGAGCGGGGTCTCGGCCAGCTCGAGGCGGGCCGTCACGCCGTATTCGACGTCCCACTCGTCGCAGCGCACGGGAGCCGGCTGCGCGGCGGCTCCCGTCGAGCGGAGCGGCGCGAGTGCCGCTGCCGCCATGGTGCAGAGTACACCGAGCCGGACTTTCGTGACGTAGCCCAAGGGCGCGCCCTCCGCAGGCTGGACGGATGGGTATAGGCGAGCCGCGCGGCGTTGGCGAGCCGCGCGCCCTCGGCGAATCGCGCGGCGAATCGAGCCCGACCGCCGTCGGGTCGTGGCATAGTGTCGCCCCCGCCAGCTCCTGTCCGAGCAGAGGAGGAAGAGGATCGTGCGCTATCGACGTCTGGGTCGCTCCGGGCTCAAGGTCAGTGAACTCTCTCTCGGCGCCTGGGTCACGTACGGCGCCCAGGTCGGTGACGACGCGGCGCTCGAGTGCATGACGGCCGCTCGTGAAGCAGGGGTCAATTTTTTCGACAATGCCGAAGCTTATGGCGGCGGGCGCGCGGAGGAAACGATGGGACGCGTGTTCCGGAAGCTCGGCTGGCAGCGGGAGACGTTCATCGTCTCGACGAAGATCTTCTGGGGGGGGGAGGCGCCGACCGAGACGGGTTTGAGCCACAAGCACATCATCGAGGGCGTGAACCGAGCGCTGAAGCGTTTGCAACTCGACTACGTCGATCTCGCTTTCTGCCATCGACCCGATCCGGAGACGCCGATCGAGGAGACGGTACGCGCATGGGACATCCTCGTTCGCCAGGGGAAGGTCTTTTACTGGGGAACGAGCGAATGGACCGCCGACGCGATCTTCGGCGCCCACCGGTTCGCCGTCGACAACGGGCTGACACCTCCGACGATGGAGCAGCCGCAGTACAACCTCTTCGTTCGCGACCGAGTGGAGACCGAATACCTGCCGCTCTACGACAAGCTTGGATACGGGACGACGACGTGGAGCCCGCTCGCCTCCGGTGTTTTGAGTGGAAAATACAACGAGGGAATTCCGAAGGGGTCGAGGCTGGACCTGCCCAGCATGGCCTGGCTGAGGGAGCACGTCCTCGAGCCCGGACGCATCGACGTCACTCGCGCCCTCGCCGTCATTGCGAAGGACATCGGCTGCTCGACCTCGCAGCTCGCGATCGCGTGGTGCCTGAAGAATCCCAACGTTTCGACGGTCATCACCGGCGCCAGCAAGAAGAGTCAGGTTCTCGAGAACATGCATGCGACTGACTTCGTCGTTGCGCTGACCGACTCGGTGATGGACCGGATCCAGAAGACGTTGCAGGGCTGAGGGCCGACCTTCATTGGAGTCTCCCTGCGGCGCCCCCGGGGGACGAGGCGCGACGCCGGAGGACGATAGCCCGCGCGCCGCCGGCGGAGCTTGGTGCGCCCTGGTTGAGCACGTCAGCGCGTGCCGGGCGCGCTCACACGGACCGGGCCGGGGGCGAGTGCCCGACCAGCGGAGGCGCGCCGCCCACCGGTCGCTCGGGAATGAGCGAGAGGACGAAGATCGCAATCGCGACGATCGCGTTGTTCCAGAGGGTCCCGACGTTCTCGGGGGGCAGCGCCCACGCGGAGATGAAAAGCCAGATAGCCAGGACCGTATTCAAGTATTGAGTCCATGGCAGCTTTTTCGCGAGGATCGAGAAGACGACGCACAGCGCACCGAGGATACAAGCGCTCATGCGCTGAGCGGGGCCGTGCGGCCACGCGAACGCGGAGATGAACAGCCATGCTCCGAGCAGGATGCTGAGGATGCGGGGAGAAGAACCGCCGGCGGTGGACCCGCTTTGGACCGGAACAGCCATGATGACTCCTGAAATTAGACGCACTTTCGTGCTTGCCGTCGGCGCCGACCTCCGGCGCCGGAGTGCTCGGCCGCGTCGCCGTCGCCCATCGCTTCAGCGGACGCCAAGAGAGACGATTTCGCGGAGCACCGATCGCAAATCGCAAATGCGGTGCCGAGTCACGTTCATCCGTCGGGTCCTCGTCAGCGAGCCGGGAAGGGCCGCGCTCGTCCAATTCGGAACACGGATTGCAGCTTGCACCATTCATCATGCGCATGCTTCGACTCGTATGGCTCGCGACTCTGCTGCTCGCGATGGGCGGCTGCGCTTCCGAATATGCTTACGTGCCGACCACCAACGCGACGGCGTCGATCCACGGACTGGTCGCCGCGGATTACCCGATTCCGCCGGATGCGCCGCAGGGCGATGTGCGAATCGCGTCCTACGGAATTGCCGAGGTGTCGCCGGCCCATGACTCTCACGAGACCCTTCGCGCGCTGCACCTGAGGGTCGTCCTGGCCAACGGCAGTGTCACTCCATGGACATTCGACGTCCGAGAGCAGCGCATCGACCTCGCCGGTCGGGGTTTGCTGGCCGCGGCTTTCTCGTCGGCCAACGCAGGAGGGCAGCCCCCCGTGGTAACGGTCGATCCCAACGGCAAGCGGGTGGTCGATCTCTTCTTCGTGCTCCCGCATGACCTTCAGCACGAAAGTGCCATTCCCGAGTTCGACGCTGTGTGGAGCGTGAGCACCGGATCGGGCCCCATCGCTCAGCGAACGCCGTTCGAGCGGTTGCTCGTCCTCCCCGCCGACTACTACGGCTATTGGGACTATGGGCCGGGCTACTACTGGGGGGGGCCGTACTGGGTGAACCCAGCCTTTGCATTCGCTGGCTATCCGTACGCGTACATCGGTCCGCGCATCGTCATTCGACCTGGTGCGTATTCCGCGTACGGCTGGCCCGCCGGGCACGGCGGCGCAGCGGAGTGGCAGGGGAGATCCGTCGGCGTCGGTCATGTCGGCGCGCCGGCCGCACCCTCAGGCGCTGGCGGCCACCGATGATGATGCTCGGTCGATTGGACGCGCATGCCGCTTTCCGCCTCGCTCGGCAAGGTGAGACAAGAGCAGGCCGCCGAGAAGCAGGATGGCGACCATCGCCAGAACCAGAGCGGCGATGACGAGCGCCAGCGGCTGCCGCGGATGGGCCGGGCCCCGCGGCGCACTGACCCCGTCCGACTGGCGCGTCACGTCCTGGTCGCTTCGAACGGAGCCTCGCGCGGATCGGGGTGCCGACGGCGGCGAGACCGAAGGCGGCGAATCCGGCACCGTGGCGACGGGCGTTGGCGACGTGCGCGGGGGGGTCGACGGTGAGGCCCTTCCTTCGAACGCGGCTGCAGGTTGCGCGATGGCCTCCGTCTCGACGATCGTCGGCCCCACGCCCGGCGTCGGCAGGGTGGCGCTCTCTCGGCTCCGAACGACGAGTACCGTGACGTTGTCGTGCCCCCCGCGGGCATTGGCCAGGTCGACGAGCTTGACGACGGCCTCGGCGGGAGGCACGTCGCGGGCGATGGCGAGAATCTCCTCCTGCTCGACCAGATCGCTCAGACCATCGGAGCACAGGACGAAGACGTCCCCGGCCTCGTGGCGCACCGGTTGGGCGCGTAGATCGACCTGTACGTCCGGCGCGATTCCGAGAGCTCGGGTGATGCGGTTGGCGTCGGGATGATGGAGGGCCTGCCGAGCCGTGAGCAGCCCACGGTCGATCAGCTCCTGGATGATCGAGTGATCGCGGGTGAGCGGGGAGATCTGGCTCAGATGGACGAGGTACGCCCGACTGTCTCCGACGTGGGCGATCTCGGTGCCGTGAGTGTGCAGCAGAGCGGCGACCACCGTGGAGCCGGGGTGGCCGAGCCGGACCTCGCTCGTCCGAAGGACGTGGACGCGGCGATTCGCCTCCTCGATCGCAGTACGAAGCACTCGACCCGGGGCCCAGCTTTCGGGCGCGTGGTGGAATACCTCGAGGATCGTCGTGATCGCGCGCTGGGAAGCTTCGCGTCCATCGGCATGGCCCCCCATGCCGTCGCAGACGACGCACAGGTGCCCGAAGCGAGTCTCGCGAACTTCGAACGCATCCTCGTTGACTTGCTTGCTCGGGTCACGGCCGGGATCGGTCCGCTGGCCGCACTCAATGGCCGGGAGCGGGGGCGCCGGCGGCATGTCCCTCCGCCCGTCCTCAGGCCTCGAACTGTACGGTGAATTCGAGCGGTCCGAAGCGGAGCGGCGTCCCGGACGACACGGGGGTCCACACACCGGGGGCGATGCGCAGGCCCGACACCCACGTCCCGTTGTTGGAGCTCTCGTCGCGTACCACGAGAAGACTTCCGTCGAGCTTGAGCGTCGCGTGGACTCCGCTCACGCGCGGCTCGCCGAGGAAGATCGGGCACTGGGCCGGGTCTCGGCCCACACGCACTTCGGATCCGCTGCGGATGGTGAACTGTCCGGCGCTCCCGCGCAGCGTTGCGGCGCTGACGCTCGCACGTGCGCCCGGTGCCGCGGCGTACGGGTTGGGTGGAGGCACCAGCGGCTGCGCCGAGAACGCGCTCGTCGGCGGGAACGCCGCCGGCGCGCTCGGTCCGCCCTTGATTGCCTCGCTGGGGAGCGGCTGGCCGCAGGAGAAACAGACCGATGGCTGGCCGGGTGTGGCCATCGTGCTCATGCCGCATGCGGGGCAGCGCACCTGCAAGATCGGCGGCCCCGGCTGTGCGGCTATTGCCCCTGTGTCCCGCCCGCCGGTGCCTGCGACGGCGCCGACCGGGGGTGGCGGCGGCGGCGTTGCGGGCGGGGCCGCAGGCGGAGGAGTTGCGTGAGGCGGCGGGTACCCGGGCGGGAGCTCCGCCGTCGGGACCACGCCCGGGAGGGCCGCGGTGGCTGCGTGCGCGTCGGCGGGCGGTGCAGGCGCGCCGTAGCCTGCGCCCGGCGGGCCGACGCCGTACCCGCTCCCCGGCGCTGCCCCGTAAGCCGGCGGCTGCGGCGTCACCGCAGGGGGCGTTCCTCCGCCGCGCCGCCGCCCTCCGCCTGCGCGCAGAAGGACGAGCATCAGCAGAACGATGACGATGAGGAGACCGGCAATTCCCGTGATGAGCGGGATCGACAGAGGCTTCTTCGTGGCTTTCAGCGTGAGGATGCTCTTGTCGTCGACCGCGGACGCGCGGTGCGCCTTGTTGTCGTAGACGACCAGCCTCGCGACCATGTTGTCGCCGGCGCCTTCGAGCACCTTGTCGTCGTCGGGCACAGCGAAGGTCGCGTATCCGTCGCCGGTCGCGATTGCCGTTCCCAGCATGTGCTCGGCCTGAAGCTGTTGCATCACCTTCTTGGCCATCTCCGGGTCCCGGGTGCTTGCCTGCACGCTCGGTGTCGTTCCCGCGGGGATGAAATACGCTTCGGCACGCTGCCTGTCGCCGCTCCAGCAGAAGTCGCCGTAGACGCTGAACTGCCCGCCGGGGTAGAGCGGCGCCTCCTGGGCGGCCTTGACCGTCTTTGGCACATCGACGTCCAGGGGCCACTGCGTCGGGTCCATGCCGATCGGGACGTCTTTGAACGTCCCGTCGGGGGCAATCGCCGGATGTGTATTTTCGAAGACGAGATTGAACGTTTGCTCGACGCTCGGGTTGATGCAGCTCATCGTCCAGTGGATGAGCCACATCGCGTTGAACCGCGCCCGCACGAGGCCGATGATCGTCTTGGCCTTTCGGTCGCCCTGGCCTTCTTGCACGATGTCGAAGAACCCGCCGATCTCCGGATTGGCGAGCGATTGCATGAATTGCGCTTCGTTATTCCGGTAGATGTTCTCGGCCAGCGATCCCGGGTTGGGCAGCCAGATCGAGATGACCGGAAGCGGTGTTTTGGGCAGCGCCGTGTTGTCTTCCGGAAAGCGACCCCGATCGAGGTATTGGTGAAAGATGTCTGCGCTGGGGCTCGCGCTTTCCGGATCGCCTCGGCCGGCGCCGTTGGAAAGCACGACCATCGCCTGATGCAGTGGGACGGTGTCGGGTTGGTCGGAGTTTCCGAGCGAGCCGAACGCGTCCTGTGTCATCCCCTTGATCTGGGAGAACAGCGCGCGATCGCGCCCATGCGACACGCTCGTCGACTTGAAGTCGTTGAGTGCGTTGCCGAGCTCCGCCCGCTGCTTGAATGCCTTCCACTTGGTGTCCCGAACGACCTGAACGTCGTCGAAGAACATGAGGTCCATCAGATCGTTCGGCTGCATCTGCTCGATGAGCTCGTGCGCGATGGCTCGCGCGTCGCCGAAACGCGCCCCCATGCCGCTGGCGGCATCGATGGCGACCAGCCAGGCGGTGCCGACGTTGGGGCCTTTCGTCTTGCCCCATTGCACTTTGTCGATGAACTTGGTCAGCTGGTCTTCCCCCGAGACCTTGACGAGCAGGTGGGCGTTCTGCTCGGGGAACGGAAATGGTTCCCAGAGGGCTGCTGGCTTCTCGAGCTGATCGCTCCAGCACGAGAGGGTGGCCGCGCCGGTTGCGCCTGCGCACGGCTGCAGAGCGTCGCTGAGCCGCTTGAACTGAACGACCTCGATGACGGTCGTCAGGATTGGTTTACCGTCCTTCAGCCCCGTGCGCGGATCGATCCGCAGGATGTGTGCTTCCGGGGTTGCCGAGGCGTCGCGACCGAGCACGAAGCACAGCAGCGAAATCGCGGAAATCAGCAGGCAGCGGGCAAGTCGTCCGGTCATCGTCTCGAGCCTCGTCGGTGCGGGCGGCGGCAGCGCTCTTCCTTGGCCGAGGAGTCAGACGCGGCCAATCACTTTGACCACGGTGGTGAATCCGCCGAAGCGAATGCGGTCCCCGTCCTTCAGCTCGCGCCGGCCCCCGTAACCGATATGCTCGTCGTTCACGAAGGTGCCGTTGGTCGACCCGGTGTCCTCCAGGCCGACCGAGCCGCTCGAGCCGTCGACGACGATTGCCG
>Ga0187782_10000192_pt1 | contig 37729 bp, 35 predicted proteins | sample 0715_SJ02_MP15_2_FD_132454 | JGI IMG/M metagenome (GOLD analysis project Ga0187782, IMG submission 132454) | Tropical peat soil microbial communities from peatlands in Department of Meta, Colombia - 0715_SJ02_MP15_20_MG | ecosystem: Environmental > Terrestrial > Soil > Wetlands > Peat | place... | reverse complement strand
TTCTTCGGAAGGAGGAACTCAATCGCCTCAGAGCGTTCCTTACCTAACGACGTGGGAACGAGTGGATTCACAACAGAGAAATCGTAGTAGTCCACGGGTACGTCGCTGGGAATCCGATCTAAGGCGTCCTTCATTTTGGGAGCAACGAATAGGTCAAAAGTCTGCGCGGCGCGCTTGTATATGTTGGTCTTTTCCGGATCAAAACGATTGGAGTTCTTCAGTGTCATCTGTAGAACCATCTGTTTGCTGACCACTACGAACGAAGGCGGATCGTATTCGACAAAGCCGAAGTGCGCTTGTCCTTCCTTGGAAAGGGCATCAAGCTGTGCCTGGTACTGCGTCTGCAACCTTTCCGCATCCGCGGGTGTCGCGGCCGGCTTAGCCTGGGATAGGTCAACCTTCGGTGCAGTCCTCGCGGAAATGTCCACGGTGTTCCCCGCAGCGGAAGATGGCGCGAGGTTGGGATTGCTACGAAGCAGCCGGCTTGCTGAGGAGGAACCGGCGGAGGCGGCATCACCCTGGGGAGATTTTGTCCGCGCCTGCTTATCCACCATGGTGGGATCGCGCTCCAGCAGAGACAAACCGTATTCCTCGCCCCCGAGATACACCAGCGACCGGTCTAAGATTTCCTGGCGTGCGTTGTCGTTATTTTCCAGCACCATCTGAAAAGTGTCCTTGCGGTCGAGCACGACCACGAGTATGTCCTGACCCTCGTAGTCGTAGCTTTTCTGGCGGTCGCGCACGTGGAAAGCCACTTCGATGCCGATCGCGTCACAATCTACGTCAGGCGGGATGTTTTGCGTAATCACCTGCAAGATGGGCAGGAACACATCGTGAAAGGTCCGCGCTGCCCGTTCGTTCCGCGTCAACTGCTTCGAATCGTAGGCCGCGTTGTAATTGCCCGTGGCTTTCAGGATCACACGGTCTTTGAAGCGCCGGAATTCCAGTCCACGCGTGTCCGCTTCCACCTGCTCGGATGGGTCCAGACCGACTGCCCGGCTTAGATAAAAAGGAAAGGGAAACTGGGTCCTGGCAATCTGCTGGTTGATGGCTTTTAGCTGCGGAAAATACTGCGACTCCAAGGCCTTGAGCTGTGGATTCAGGATTTCATTGGGGCTGACCTGAGCCGACCCCGCGCATGCACAAGCCAAACTCAGCGCCGCGACCAAAACGTAACGAACCACCTTATACACTGCGTGCAGCTGTTTCATTTGCATCGCGAAATTTTAGCATTTACTGCTTGCCGGTGTATTGTGATCCCGGCCGTCCGGGCTTCTGGTACGCTGGTTGCGCGATAGCCCGCGTGAACGCAATAACTGCGCTGATTTCGTCGGGACTTAGCGTCTTCCCGTAAGGAGGCATCATCGCGGACTTCCCCAGCGCGCTCCCGCCAAGCGTTACGATGTTCTGTATATACTCGTCGCTCTCGCCGTTCAGCTTTGCGCCGTCATTCATCAATGGCGGCATCGGACTCACGTTGCTGCGATTCGAAGGTCCAGCTGGCGTCGCGTCTGCATGACACCACACGCAGTATTCATAAAACACACGCTTGCCCTGTGACTCCTGGTAGCCGAGGTTGACCAGTTTAGTGCTGTCGTTCCAATCTGCCTCGGTGTCGTAAGCGCCAAATGCCACGTCCGGATTGACTGCCCCGGCGCTCTTCTTACATCCGGAAATCTCTAGTACACAGAATACGTTGCCCACGAGCAGCGCAATCATCAGCACTTTGGATTTCATCGGCCTACTCCCTGTCCCGAAACGTGCGCACGCACTCGACTCGCGGTAGTCTGCGCCTTGATCCCGGTTCTCAAGGTCATTAGATAAGCGGTGAGCGCCCGAATCTCTTCCTCGGTGAAATTCCGTCGTGGCTCGATGGTGTCTGGTTGAAGTGCCTGCGGGTTCTGCAGCCACGCCTCGATCCAGGCAGGAGTCAGCCAATTGCCTGCGTTGTTGAGATTGGGCCCGACATAGCCGCCGCTCGCGCCGATGGTGTGGCAGGACTGACATTGGTATTTGACGTCGTAGAGCTGCCTGCCCAGGGATACCATGGCCTGCGTAAACTGCCGTGCGTCGACGCTCTCGGGGTCGACATCCGCCTTTTGCACCGCCATAGACAAGTACTCGGCAACGATGCCGGCGTCTCGATCCGACATGTTGAATTGCGGCATGCGCAGAATCAACGTGGGCCGAATGGTTTGCGGATTCTTCAGAAAATCCGCAATCCACTTTTTCTGAGCCCGGCTGCCTTCGTAAGAAAGATCCGGAGCCAGCGTTCCGCCATACCCATCAAAACGATGACAGGCGTAACACTTATAGCGCTCGTAGATTTGCGCGAAGGCTCCCACGGGCTGGAATGGCGCGTACTTCTTGGGCACCACAAGGTGTTGCAAGGCGCTCGTAGCCGCCGGACCTGTCTGACTCAACAATGCGGCTGTTACCGCGTCAAGATCGCTCTGCTCCCAGTTGTATTGCGGCATGCGGGCCGCTGGATTCACCGATACCGGGTCCTGCAACTTCGCCTGAATGTAAGAGACCAGGTTGTGCTCAATCTTCGCCTTGCTGAATTCCAGTTCCGAAGCGTACTTCGCACCCAGCGCAGTCAAGTCCGGACCGAAATCCCTCTGCGGGGCAATGCCATTGAGGGCATGGCAACTCGCGCAGCCCTTTTCCACAAACAGACGCTTGCCCGTTTTTATTTCGTCCTCCGTCGCCGCTCCGAGTTGCGGAACATTCGTCAGCAAGTCCGAGTCCGTCAACTTGTTCAGCACGTATTGCGAGACCTTGTACAGGTCCTCATCGCTCCAGCTATACCTCGGCATATTGCTGTGTTCGAGGTAGCTCTTCGGATTCCACAGCCAAGCGACTAGCCATTCTTCGTTGACTTTGCTGCCGACCTTAGTGAGTTCCGGCCCAATGTCGCCACCGATCATCTTGGTTTCACCGGCACGGGTCACCGCCAAGGAGTGGCAGGTCGTGCACATCATCTGGCGGAAGCGCACTTCTCCTTGCGCAATGAGATCCGGTCTCTTGCTCCAGGCCGCAACTACTGCAGGGTTGATCTTGTATTTCTCCGGTAGCCTGGCTTTCTGAACGCTCAGGAACCCAGAGAGCGCACGAATCTCATCTTCCTTGAGGCGCAATTTCGGCATTCGAGACGTGGTTTCATTCTCATAGCCATTCACCGTGACGTTGCCGTCCTTATCGAGAACCGTACGCGGTTCCTTCAGCCATTTGTAAATCCACTCTCTCGTCACTTTGTATCCAACGCCGGAAAGGTCTGGCCCCAGGGTTGCCTGATCGAGATTGTTCAGTTTGTGGCAGCCTTGGCAATTCAGGCGCGTCAGCAGCTCCCGGCCGCGCGTCAATAGAGGAGTCTCCTTCAAGTCCGCCTGATGGCAACTTCCGCAGGAAGCCTGCAGAAAGTGAGCGGGAAGTATAGGCTGTTCCCAGGCAAGCGTTGTTTCGTGTGCCTCGGCCACCTCCGTTGCAGGGCCCTGACCGCGATGGCAAATGCTGCAGCCCCACTGCCGGACGTTGTGAGGAACCGGTGGATGCGCACGAAAAGGCTGCGGCACGGAAGCATCTGCAAGTGTGGGTTGGGTTATACCCTGATGGCAGGTGGTGCAGCGATCTGTTACGTTCATTCCTCGTAGCCAAACCTGGTCAATACTCGGACTGTAGTCGGCGAGGAGTTTCTTTGTGTCCGGACGGCCCTGTGCGTACTTCACAAACGAGCGCTTATAAAGCTTCCACTCCGCGCGAAAATCCTTCATCGGCGAAATCGCCAAGACCAAAACGCAAACTACGGTGGAGAGCGCGAAGGTCAGCCGCAGCTTATCCGACCGCTTGCCCTTACCTTCAGCTGGCATGGGACCCCCAGGGCCACACCCAGGACCACCCTGGGCCGCGGAAAAATGTACCGACTACCGTCAGGCAAACTGCCGTGGCTATGAACCAAGTCATCACCCACCAGGAGAGCGGCTTACCGCGAAGTGCGCCCAGCCACCCGGCGGTAGTTTTCGAAAGATACGACGCCACCAGCAGTCCCGCGACCAGCACCGTTGGCACAATGATTGTCCAAGCGTCCACCAGTGCCAGCAGGATCAGCAGTGCAATGACTACCCCAATGACGATGCCGAATCGCTTGGAAGCCTGCTCACCCCAAAGCGGCTTCCCTGCCACGTTGACGTTAGAGTAAGGAATCACGATCAAAGCAATCACCACCAGTGTCGGAATCAAGATGCCGGCCACAAAAGGTGGGAAGAAGTGCAGCAATTCCTGCAGGCCCAGGAAATACCAGGGTGCCTTGGCTGGATTGGGCGTCAGAAGAGGATTGGCGAGTTGCTCGAGAGGCGCATCCCAAAACAGCGCCACCAGCACCATGGCGATGATCAGCACTTCGAAGACGATCGCCTCGCGCACCAGCAGGTGCGGATAAGTCATCACTTTGGGCTCACGTTCGTCTTTCACCTTTGCGGAAGTGTTCCGCGTGATGAAGACAATCCGGCGGGAATCCTTCTTGGCGTCGGAACTGAATCCCGATTCAATTTTAGTTTTTTCCATCATCGTCTTTTGACCTTACCGTGAGTCCGCCGTCCTTCTGCACGCGCCAAAAATGCACGCCGATGAAAAGGAATGCCAGCAACGGAAGAATGACCACGTGCAACACGTAAAAACGCAGTAGGGCATTTTCACCTACGATGTTGCCGCCCAGCGCCACAAACCTGACTTTTTGTCCGATCACCGGCATGGCGGAGATGATGTTGGTGCCGACGGTGACGGCCCAGAAGGCCAGCTGATCCCATGGCAGGAGGTAACCCGTATAACTCAGGAACAACGTGAGAAGCAGAAGAACGACGCCGACCACCCAGTTGAATTCATGAGGCGGCTTGTACCCTCCGCGGTAAAACACATGGAACATATGCCAGAACACCAGCAAGACCATCACGTGCGCGCCAACCCGGTGCATATTGCGCAGAAATACCCCGTTGGATACGACGAAGCGCAAATCCTTCATGTCGCGGTAGGCGTTCGGCGCCGCGGGGTGGTAGTAGAACATCAAGAGTACCCCGGTCACCACCAGAATTAGGAAGAGCAAAAACGAGAGCGACCCCAGATAGTAGGCGGCCCGCACGCGCAAAGACTTTTCCCGCACCTTCACCGGCAGCCAATGCAGGAACAGGTTGCCAAACACCGCCAGACTTCGCATGCGGTTCGTAATGGCCGGGCCGCTCCGAAAGATGGACTTCCAAACTCGATTGGCCCGTAGGCTTTCAAAAGCAGCGTGGAACGAAGTCGCCATGGTTTTCCTCAGACCTTCAAGACCTGATCGCTTTTGATGATTTGCAGCTTGTCCACCTGCAATTCACCATCAGCAGTCAGGTTGATGGAGTAATGCGGAAGTGGGCGCGGCGCCGGACCTTCGATTTTCCTGCCGTTGGGCTGAAACTTACTGCCGTGGCAGGGACAGGCAATCATGTTGGCTTCCGGTTTCCACTGCGTGATGCAACCGAGATGCGTGCACACCGCCGAGACCGCATAAAATCCCGCGTCAGTGCGCACGATATACACTTGCTGGTCTTGCAGGAAGGTGACCGAGTCCAGCGGATACAGATCGGGATTGCCGGCGCGAAAGGTCGTCGAAGGCTCGAAGAGCACGTTGGGCGAGAAGTACTGGTAAGTGAGCGCAGCGCTTCCCAACCCAGCCACTCCGAGTGCGCCCAAGGTTATTTCATTTAGAAAATCTCTGCGAGAAACAGCGGGCTTGCCGCCCGACAGCTCGGCCGCCTCATTTTGGTTTGTTTCGCTCATGATTACAGGACAATCTCCTCGCGAATGATCAAATCGGGGTCCTGGTCGAACACTTCAAAAGCCTCCATGGAGATCGTGTTGACGGGGCAGCGCTCCGCGCACAATCCGCAGCGGATACAGATAGTTTCGTCTTTGACCATCACGGAACCTTCTCCCTGGTTCAGTTCTTCTGGCGAGATGTGCTGTAAGTCTACGCCCCGAAGTTCCTTTTCCCTGTTGAGTCGTTCCTTGTCGTCCTCCGTAAACGCAAAATGCCTCAACGGGAGTAGCGACAGGCAGTTCTCGGGGCACACATCCACGCAACCGCCACAGAGGATACACTCGGTTCCGTTGGCTTCATTGCCTTCAAAAATGGTATTGATCCAGCACTGCAAGCACCGGCTGGCTTCTCTGCGAGCCTGCTCTTCCGTGTAGCCGGTTTCGACTTCAGCCACTCCCGTACGCCGTTCGATCGGCAAAGCAGGAATCTCTAAGCGGGAATATTCATCGTAGTTCGCGGCCATCTCAAGGTGGTTGAGCACTGTGATCTGGACGAATCTTCCTTGGGGCTTCCATTCTGGCCCGCGCAGAAATTTGTCAATTTCGACGGCGACTTTCTTGCCGTCTGCCACCGCATTGATAATCAACCGCGGCCCAAAGGCGATGTCGCCCGCGGCGAAGATTCCCGGTGCCGTCGTCATCAACGTGTCCGGGTCGAATTTTAAGGTGCCTTGGCGCGTTGTTTCGATGCCGTCTTCGGGTTTCAGGAAGGAAAGATCTGAGGCTTGTCCGATCGCCAGAATCACCGTGTCGCAGGGTATTACGAATTCTGTTCCTGCCTCGAATTTCGGATTGAATCGCTTGTTCTCATCAAAAACGGTAAGGCACTTCACCACTTCGAGGCCGGTCAGTTTACCGCCCTTTCCCACGAACTGCTTCGGGCCTAAGGACGGGCGCAGCTTCATTCCTTCCAGCAGCCCTTCGTGAATCTCTTCCTCCGAGGCGGGCATTTCTTCGCGCGATTCGAGACAAACTAGTTGTACTTCCCGAGCGCCCATGCGCAGCGCGGCCCTGGATACATCCATGAACTCCTTCATGGCGACGTCCGCTTCGCTGGACGTCAATTCGTTTGGCAGCACTATGCCTGCCATGTCCGTTACGAGCTTTTGTTGCTGCTCGCGCATCGCCGATCGCGCCACGTCAATGGCTACATTTCCCCCACCGATCACGACGACTCGTTTGCCCACTTCGAAGCGGTAGCCCAGATTGACGTTCAAGAGAAAGTCGATTCCCTTGATCACTCCATCCAGGCCATTGCCCGGAAGATTCAGCTCGCGGCTGCGGTGCAGTCCGAAGGCCATCAGCACGGCCTTGTAGCCTTGCCGTCGCAGGTCCGCGAGCGCAAAATCCCGCCCAAGCCTCATGTTCAGTTTCAACTCTGGTCCCAGGTCCAGAATTTCCCTGATCTGCGCTTGCAAAACGTCACGCGGCAGACGGTACTCCGGGATGCCGAGATGCATCATGCCCCCAGGCACCGCAGCCGCCTCAAAGATCGTCACCGGATAGCCGAGCAATGCGAGGTCGTGGGCCGCGGACATACCGGCAGGTCCAGATCCAATGACCGCCACTTTCTCAGAACGCTTCGCGACACATCGGCCAACAAACACGTCGAGGGGATTCCTCGACTCTGGACCGTGCCGTTCTGTAACAAACCGCTTCAGTGCTCGGATCGAAATGGGCAGGTCAAACTGCCCGCGACGGCATGCCGGCTCGCAGGGATGCCCGCACACACGGCCGCAGATCGATGCGAAAGGGTTAGGGGTCCGTGCGTAACGGTAGGCTTCCTCGTACCTTCCCTGCGCGATCAGCGAGACGTAGCGCCCCGCCTGCGTGTGCACGGGGCACGCCTGCATGCAAGGAAAGTTAGACTCCAGCCATTCCAGATCAACGAGCTTGCTGCGCGTTGCCATCCGTTTCGCCTTGGACCCCGATGTTGTGTTGCTTACTTCTTGACGGTAAGGTCGGCAGTGACTCCCCCAGCGCCGACTTCCACCGCCTGCGTAGTGACTTTGCCTTCTTCACTCCAAGTCTTGAGCGTGTACTTGCCGGGAGGCACGTTTTTGATTTCGTAGTTGCCACTCTTGTCGGTTAGTGCGAAGTACGGAGTGGGGGACACGACGATGTATCCATTCATCTCCGGATGGACGTTGCAGAGCAAGCTAGCCACTCCGACATCATTGAATTGGAAACTCTTCTTTTCTCCCTTGGGCCAAGTGCCGAGGTTGTGAGCCAGCTTCTTGTTTCCGCTGATGCTGGGCCAATACACGTTGTGACCAACAGGATCGCTGTTCAAAAATTCCACCGTGGTTCCCACTTGCACGACCATCACATGCGGCGAAAACGTCATTTTCGTCTGATCCATCACCGGCTTGGCCGTCGGCGCCTCGAATTTCTTATCCGGTATTGCGTCGATATAGACAGCAATGTTTTCGGCGGACTTGATTCCCTGTACACTGACCTTGCCCTTGATGTCTCCAGCCAGGCTTTCGCCTGCCATAAGAAGCAGTGCTCCCGTGAATGCCACTGCCTTGACTACAAATCGAAATGACCTCATTTTTTCGCCTCTCGTTTCCTGAAGTTTTCTTTCACAAAAGCTGTGGTCCCGTGATACTTCCTCAGAATACGTAATCGATGCCAGTGATAAACGTATTTGGCCGGTAGTTCAGCAGATTGCCAGCGGCGTCCGTGTACGGCACGCCCCAGTGACGGGTGTATTCGCCGACGATTTTGATGTTGGCCCTGACCAGGATCTGGTATCCGGGCCGGAAATCGTTCCGCGTGCGCGCCGCGGACATACCGTTGAGGAAATCAGAAGGGGAGTTAACAAAGTCGTACCGCAAGGTCGGAATCAACCAGGGGTAAATCCAGAAGTTCGCAGCGACAAATCCACCAGTGAACGTCACCGCTTGTGCGCTCGTAATCGTGGCTGTCTCTGCGTCCACCAGGTGGTTGTTGTCGTGTCCAACCATGCCGACCCCGTAGATCTCGAACTTCGATCGGTATTTGAATCGCAGGTCTCCACCGGTTCGGTAGAAGGGCTCATTGATGATTCCGGTGAACGGAAACTGGGAGCCCCCAAAATTCTGCTGATTCCAACCTTGATAGTAGAAACCGCCAACGCGGATAGAAGTATGGTCATGCGGACCAGTTGGTCCGGCCGCCTGAATCGCGTGGCGACTCTGCGGGTCGCGCTCTAGGTTGAATTGGTATGAAGTACGAAGGTAGACGTCCTTGGTGTTTCTTGTCACAAGCGTTCCCGGGAGGCCAGAGCCATAAGCCGAGCCCGTGCCGTCCACAACCGCCACCGACCAAGTGAAGGGCCCGTCATTGGGATAACCGCCAATTTCAATGCCGCGCTGCGGTGTCGCAAAGTTGAAACCATTATTCACTGTCTGGCACGGAACTGGCTGTGGCGTCGCGCTGCAGGAGTTCTGTGCCAGTGTGGTCTCGCTGAAAATGTCATACCCCGAGAGATATGGTGTCCGCGCCTGAGTAAACGGGATGTCCAACTCAAACTGACCGAAGCGCACGTTCAACGAGTCCTTAGGAAGGTGGAAGACGCGGCCAATGTCGTTGTACTTCAAATAGCCGTCTCCCATACCTCCGTTCGCGCCGGACCCGCCGGCGTTGATGTCATCATCAATCCAGAACGAAAAGTTCTGCCCCAAGCTGCCCGCGCTGATGATCGTGAATGTATTGGGGACGAAGAGGTCAGTCCTCGGCACATACGCCTTCACCTGTTCCGGTTGCGGCTGGCTGCTGTTCCAATTAAAGTTGCCCGAATAGCGAAACGCTATCGGAATGGTCCCCGGTATCTCCCCCGGATACACGGCCTCGGGAAAGGCTTCCTTCTGTGCCTTAGAACCCAGCAATACTGGCTCCTGTTTCACAAAGGTCTCGTCGTCCGTGGGAAACTTAAAGCCGCGCTTCTTGAACGCGAGCCCGAAATCGTTCAACTCCGGGTAATTGTTGTGGCAGGTGGTGCAGGAAGTTTGGTATTTGCGTGAGAACGCGGGAATCGCTTTTCCTGAAGGCACGACCAGGATGAGCAAGGATCCCAGTACGAGCGTGAATACCACTCCGAAAACTAGCTTAGCGTTAACGTGCGGATTTGTTTCCACGTAACCCAGCCTTCGCCCATGGTGGGCAGGGACTTGTGATTGTCGAACCACTTAAGCGTTCAAATGCACGGCATTCTTAACCTGACACGGCATCCCTGCCGTGACGGCGGCCACCTAGGACTGTGACGCAGCGCACATACCGAACCTTATTTCCTGCCGTTTCAATGGGCTGCCGGTACCGCTGTCGGTACGCTGAGTGTCAGAAAAAATGGGCAGGTGGGAAGAGCAACCTGAGAAGGATCTTTAGAGACGACGAGCTGTCATCTTCGGTGACAATGATCTCATCTGGTTCACTCTGTGGTACCTGTTTGACCAGTGCGGCTATGCCGGACAATCCCGGTATCGCTACCAATACGATGAAACTAACTATAAGAACTGCGGAGTGCCAGTTCTCTTCGGGTTCGAGCTCCCAGCCGTTTGCCTCTCTACGAGATGTGCACCACGGTAATTGATTTGAGCATCCGAACCCAGCGGGCGGCGCGTTTCTCGCGGGGCGCGACCACCCGGAATGGCCCTTGCTTGGCAGGAAGGGGCGCGCCATCCAAGGTATCCGCGACAATCACACCAGAGTCCACAATCCCGGAATCAAGCTCCGCGATTGAAAATGCGACCCGATACCCGTCCTCTGCCTCAAAAATCAAATAGCTGGCCAACAATTGTCCTTTAAGATCTTCCCCTTGGGGCACGCCGGCTCTCTTCAGCAAGTCTTCCACAAGCACGCCTTCGTAGTTCTCGGTCTTCTTGTCATGAGGGTTGACGACGGAAACCTTCCTGCGTGGCATCTGCTTCAAGTCTTCGATAGTCAAAGTGAGAGGTGTGCTCACAGCACCCGTAACTTTAAGAGTTGGAGTCGTAGTGGCTTCTTGGGCGTACCAGACCGAACTAGTCGAGGAGTGGACCGCGACAAGAAGCACAAACAGGAATCCGCAAGCGATTCGGTGGCTCATTCCGGGCTGCTCCTGGGAATTTCGCGCGGTGTGACGCCTAGCTCTTTTCCAGCATGACTTCGGTGGACTTTATAACTGCGGTGACTTTGTCCCCGACCTTTAACTTCATCTCATCCACACTGCGCTTGGTGATCACGCTCTCCACCAGGTTGTTGCCAACCTGCACAACCACATGGGCCATGACCCCGCCGAGTTGGATTTCCGTGACTTTGCCTTCAAGCCGATTCCGCGCTGATAGTGTCATGCCGCAAAGGATACGCTTGCCGGCTACGTGAGTCCATAGCAAGTTGCACGGCTTCATCGCTGCCACAAGCCCGTTTAAAGGGCCGCTTGGCGGTGTCCAAATTGTCGAAAGACTTGTGTGTTGCAGAGATGGCAACTAACTTACCATAGCACCTGGTCAGGGACTTTCGCTGCCGTCTGGGAAAGCGATTCCCCCAAGACCCTAAGAAGCGGGAGGCACAATGGCCAGAGAAGATGAACCTGTAACCGCCATCATCCACGTTCGTAAAAGCTGGGTCGAAACGACTGGGGCGAGCGCTCTTTTTGCGTCTGCCAACGTTGTTGCCGGGCAGGGCGACATTCTCGGAATTCCGGTCACCCGCTGGGATATTTCTGACGAGTACTTCATCGAGTTCATGTTTTATCCACGAGCATTGGAGAGCGAACCGGTCAAGTCGATTAAGGTTTTGATTCCCAAAAAAGAGGTCGTTCTGATCGTGGAGATGAAAAAGCCGGAGGGAATGAGCACCTTGGGATACAAAGCGGAAACAACCAAGCAGCCTTAGGCAAGAAGCACGAAGCTGAGGTATTCAACCTATTTTTCTTCTCCTGAACGCCGTCCTGTTGCTGCACTTGCTTTGGTGCGCCTGGGTCTTGCTTGGCTGGACACTAACACGCCGCCGGCCCTTTCTGCGGACGCTGCACATCGCCTCGCTTGTGTACGCCATCGTCATCGAAGTGGTCCCATGGCCGCCGTGCCCGCTCACCGTGGCGGAAACGTGGCTTGAGGCTCGCACTGGTATCGAACCCGCCCATGGACCCTTTCTCGTGCGTGCTCTCGATGCACTCGTCTATCCCGACCTGCCCGAGTGGCTCGTCGTTGCCGGCGCTGTAATTGTATGCCTTGCGATACTATTGGGGTACCTGCGGCGATATGTTCGCAGGGATGCCAGCGGTCAATGGTGACCAGGTGCCGGAGACGCGATGCGAGACAGCATTGAAACCGCGCGGCTCACCCTTCGACCGTTCCAGCCATCCGACCTCGAGGCAGCATTTGGATGGTTCGGCGACTCTGTCGTTATGCGATTCACGCCAACCGGACCTGACAAAACCATCGAGGAGACTCAGGCACGATTGAGGCTCTTCATGGCACACCAGAAGGAGCATGGCTTCAGCAAATGGATCATCGTGAACCGTAGTTCGGGAGTTGCCATCGGTGATTCGGGCCTGCTCGTTTTGCAGGACTACCGATGGATAGACCTGGGCTTCCGCCTTGCTCAACCGTACTGGGGCAACGGTTTTGCCACGGAAGTGGCCTCGGCTTGGGTCCACGCTGCCTTCGATGAGTTGCGGATTACTCGGTTAGGCGCATTTGCGCACCCCGAAAACCGCGCCTCGATTCGCGTTCTTGAAAAGCTTGGGTTTAACATTGAGCGCCGCGGCATCGTCTTCGCGATGGATTCGATTGTGTTTTCCCTCGAAACCAGTAAAACTGCCAACCGCTCATGCGAGTAAGTTCGCCATCCGCTCCACCCCTGCTCGGAAAATCTCGCACGGCGCAATCAGGCTAAGGACCAACTGCCCGTCTGTCGCAAAGTCATAAAAGTGTCCCGGATGTACCAGCACGTGAGCCTTCTGCATCATCTCGATTGCTAGATCCTCGTCTGAGCAATCCTTGGCGGCCCGCAGCACCACATACCATCCGCCTTCCGTTTCCAACACCTCGAACAACCGGCTGCACGCGGCCACATTTTTCACTTCGGCCCAATTCCCCCGAATCCGCTCCAGAATTTGCGGCTGCAGCGATCGCCGTTGCTCCAGCAACACAGGCAAACCCCACTGCGTCGGCGAATTCAGCGAAAGATAAGTGTCCGCAATGATCTCCAGGCGCTCCAGCGCCGTCCTGACCAGCGTTTCCGGGCCCGTCGTCGTTACCCATGCGACTTTCATCTGTGGCAACGCCGCTATCTTCGATAGGCCGCTCAGAGTGAACGTCAGCGCGTCCCGGTTGGCCACAAAACTCCTTCGTTGTTGGCCGTCCAAACTGTAATCGAGAAACACCTCATCCACGATCAGAGCTAAATTCCGCTGCCGGCACAACTCGTTCAGCCGCTGCACTTCCCCGCACTTTACATAGGATCCCGTTGGATTATTAGGGTGCACCAGCAAGATCGCGCGACTCCGGGGCGTCAACGCCCGTACCAGCGAGTCAAAGTCGAGCAACCAGCCGCCGGCATAGTTCAGCATGTACGGGATCAACGTCACATCCTGCAGGTCACCCAGAAAATCCAGTAGCGGATAGCTGGGCTTGGGCACCAAGATTTCGTCATGCGCATTGCACAGCAGCCGGAAGACATACGAATACGCTTCACTCGTGCTAGTCGTCAGCAGCACCGCATCCGGCTCGACACTGACCCCGTGGTCCTCGCGGTAATATCGTGCCACCGCCTGCCGCGCCGCCAGCAATCCCTTCGGTTCCGGTTGGTAAACCAGTGCTTTTGGATCCTGTAAGGCTTGCAGAATGGAGGTGTCGTCGTACTTAAGCCCGCATTCCGTCGGATTCGAAATCGTCAAATCGATTAGCGATGCGCCAGAAGAGCGCATTTCCTCCAGTGTTCGCATGTACTTGTTTGGAGTGAGCTTCCAATTGGTGCGCTGGGAAAACATTTTTCGGAAACTTGACCATAACACACCCCCGCGCCCCGCGCTGTAGCGAACCGTCACTCCCACACTACCTGTGCTCACCGGCCCTCGATCGAGTCTTGATTGCAATCGCGCAAGGGCATAAGCTGAATGACAAGTGGACCCGCGAAGCGCACCAACGTGTTTCGCAGTCCAAAACAGGTCAGTCCTATGTTGCTGTTTTTGGCCCTGCCAACTCTTGCGGCGCACCTCGATCGCTCACCGATGCTGCCCGAGGCTTCCTTCGAACGCCGCGACGCTCACGCCAAAGCCAACTTGGGTCACACCCGACCAGCAACTTCCATGTTGCACGCTGTATGTCCTTCTGGTTCCTGAAAGGGGGAGTTATGCACGACGCCTTGCAATCCGCACCGCCCAGAACCGGCGAGAAAACCATTGATGCCGAGCACGATTTGCAGATGCAGTTGCTGGATTCCTTGTCTCAGGCCGTCTCCGAAGGCGGCGATTTTTCGCCCACGCGCCATCTCCTGGAACAGTTCATCGAATTTTCCGATATGCACTTCCTTTCCGAGCAGCTCATCATGCGCCTTCACAGCTACCCGGGCTACGAAGCGCACCTCCAGGAGCACACACTATTAATGAGGAGAGTCCGCGAGCTGCGCGAATGCATCCTGCGGGGAGAAAAGGTCCCCAGCCAGCAAATCATTAATGAGCTGCGGGATTGGTTGATCAACCACATTTCCACCGATGATGCCGCGTTTGGAGAGTTTCTGAAAACCAAAGAGGCCCACTCCACGTAACCTCTTCTGGGGAAGTAGCCTTCGATGCGTTCGCGCAGGCCTGCCTAACGGGTGCCCAAGTCCTTCCTTAAGCTGAATCCGTCCGCAGCCGCGAGTGTCCTTGCCGAGCCTTGGAATTGGGTTGTTGCCCTCCCACGCGGTATCATTATCTGTAATAGCGGCAGGACCCGTAGGAGTGGCTTATGTGCTTGGCTATCCCAGGTAAAGTGGACGGCATTGAAGAAAAAGACGGCGTTCGTACTGGCCGTGTGCAGTTTGGCGGCATCACTCGGCTAGCTTGCCTGGACTTTGTTCCCGAAGCCAAAGAGGGGGACTACGTCATGGTCCATGTTGGCTTCGCCATCAGCGTAGTCGACAAGGATGAAGCCCAGCGCACCTACGCACTGCTCCAAGCTATGGGCCTGCTCGCGGAAGAATTGGCCCCCGACGGGGCCGCCCCGGCGGAATCATGAAGTACCTGGACGAATATCGCGACGCCCGTATAGCCCGTGCCTTAGCCGCCGAAATTCGCCGGCGTTCTTCGCGCCGTTGGGTGCTCATGGAAATATGTGGTGGCCAGACCCACACGCTGATGCGCTATGGCATCGACGAGTTGCTGGGCGATAGTGTCGAACTCGTTCACGGCCCCGGCTGCCCCGTTTGCGTTACTCCCCTGGAACTCATCGATCGCGCCATCCATCTGGCTCGTCGCGCTGATGTCACCCTGGTCTCCTACGGGGACATGCTCCGCGTGCCCGGCTCCGAAACCGACTTGTTTCACGTCAAAGCGGAAGGCGGAGACATTCGCATCGTGTACTCCCCAACCGACGCGGTGAATCTGGCACGTACCCTTCCCAATCGCAAGGTGGTGTTCTTCGCTATTGGCTTTGAAACCACCGCGCCGGCGCACGCCATGGCGGTCCTGCAAGCCGAGCGCCTGGGTTTGACCAATTTCAGTCTGCTCGTTTCTCATGTGCTGGTGCCGCCGGCCATTCGCTCGCTGCTCGCCTCCCCGAAAAATCGTGTGCAGGGATTCATTGCTCCCGGTCATGTCTGCACGGTCGTTGGTTGCCGCGATTACGAAGATCTGGTTCGCGAATTTCGCGTGCCCATCGTTGTCGGCGGGTTTGAGCCGGTCGATCTTCTGGAAGCCATTCGCATGTTGGTCATCCAGCTCGAGGAGGGTCGCGCGGAGCTGGAAAACCAGTACGTCCGCTCGGTGCAATATGAAGGCAATCGTCCCGCACAGGCCGCGGTCGCGCGCGTCTTCGAATCTGCCGACCGCAAATGGCGCGGTATCGGTTCCATCCCCGAGAGCGGCTTGTACCTGAAGCCGGAATACGCCTCGTTCGATGCCGAACGCACCTTCGATCTTGCCGACATCTGCGCCCAGGAACCTGCGGAATGCATCAGCGCGGAAGTGCTCCTTGGTCACAAAAAGCCCACCGATTGCACGGCATTCGGAACCCGTTGTACCCCCGATAAGCCGCTTGGAGCGCCCATGGTTTCTTCGGAAGGTGCGTGTGCCGCGTACTACCAATACAAACGCCATCTCGTCACACTCTAAGCCCGTGAGCAACGATGAACCCAAGGACCTGACCGCCTTCTCCTGCCCTGTACCGCTGCCTGCCGGCGAGCGGATTCTTCTCGGACATGGCAGTGGCGGCAAGCTTAGTGCGGATTTGCTGCAACAAGTTTTCCTTCCCGCACTCGGCAATCCGGTTTTGGATCGCCTCGAAGATCAGGCCACCGTTTCGCTAAACGGAGTTCGGCTGGCCGTCACAACGGATTCCTTTGTGGTTAAACCCCTCTTCTTCCGTGGTGGCGACATCGGCTCGCTGGCGGTTCACGGCACCATTAACGATCTCGCCATGGGCGCTGCTCAGCCGCTGTGGCTTAGCGCCGCGTTCATTTTGGAAGAAGGGCTGCCTTTAGAGACACTCCAGCGAATCGTCGCTTCAATGCATCAAGCCGCCGCCGGCGCCGGTGTCCCGATCATTACCGGTGATACCAAAGTGGTCGAAAAGGGCAGTGCCGACGGCTTATTCATCAATACCACCGGCATTGGCCGCGTGCGCGACGGCGTTTATCTTTCCTCCAGCCAGGCGCGGCCCGGCGACGTTATTCTGGTCAGCGGTTTCCTCGGCGATCACGGCATTGCCATCCTGGCCGAACGCGAAGGCCTGCAGTTTGAAACCCAGGTCACCAGTGATTCGGCTCCTCTGCATGCGCTGGTCGCTCAGCTCTTAGACGCCACCCAAGAAATCCGCTGTCTTCGGGATCCCACTCGTGGCGGACTTTCCAGCACTCTGAATGAAATTGCGGCAGCTTCGGGTGTAGGCATGGAACTGGAGGAAACGGCTATCCCGGTTCGCGAAGACGTTCGTGGCGCGTGCGAGATGCTGGGCCTGGATCCGTTGTACGTGGCCAATGAAGGGAAATTAGTCGCCATTGTTGCAGCGCCAGCCGCGCACCAGGCCCTAAGCGCGCTGCAACATCATCCCTTGGGCCAGCACGCCGCAATCATCGGGCGCGTCACTGCCGATCACCCGTGCATGGTAGTCCTGCGCACGCTGTTGGGTACCACGCGCATCGTAGACATGCTCGTCGGCGATCAGTTGCCGCGTATCTGTTGAGGGAACACTGTGCACGAAGTTGGAATCGCCTCTTCGATTCTCGAATGTGTTGCCGCAGAAGCCCAGCGTCATCCCGGCGCGCAAGTGCTTGCCGTCGGCGTGCGCATCGGTGAACTCGCCGCCGTCGATAAAGACGCTCTGGACTTTGCCTTTGAAGCTCTCACGCGCGACACGGAATGGCAGCACCTGAAGCTGCAGGTGGAGTGGTGCCCCCGTCGCCACAAATGCCTGGCCTGTTCCCAGGAATTTCCGGTGGCCATACTGGATTTGCCGGCATGTCCAAAATGCGGCTCCGAGCATTCCACTTGCATTGGCGGCACGGAATTGGATATCGCTTACTTGGAATTGGAGGACCCATGCGCGAAATCGTAGAAAAGAAGGTCCTGAGCGAAAACGATCGCTTGGCTGCGGAATTGCGCGGGCGTTTCCGCGAACAGAACATCCTCTGCGTCAATCTGATCAGCTCGCCGGGTTCCGGGAAAACCGCGCTACTCGAGAAGACTCTGGCCTCCTTTGCGCCCACCCAAACGGTGGCTGTACTTACCGGCGACGTTCAGACCGACAACGACGCCCGCCGCCTCTCCGGTTATGGTTTTCCGGTGCGCCAGATCGTCACCGGCGGCACCTGCCATCTCGATGCCCGCATGATTGATCGCCATCTGGCCGAAATGGGTTTTCGCGGGCCAGGCCTGCTGCTGGTCGAAAATGTCGGCAATCTGGTTTGCCCTTCCAGCTACGATCTGGGCGAGGCTGCCAAAGTTGTTCTGCTTAGCGTCACTGAAGGCGAAGACAAACCGCTCAAATATCCTGGGATCTTTCATCGCGCCTCGTTGATGATTGTCACCAAAACAGACCTGCTTCCTTACCTGGACTTCAACCCGGCTTTAGCCCTCGACAATGCCCGCAAGGTCCATCCCGAAATCGAGCACATCGCTCTTTCCTCGCGCACTGGCGACGGGGTCGATCAGTGGCTCCGTTGGCTCGACGCTCTTCAGCACAAATACCAGCAGGCCAGTGCCGCTATCAATTCCTAAAGAGTCTGCGATAATCCCTGCATGGCCGACCCTTCGCCAGTTGTTGTTGCGCGTAAATCCATCGACGTGACCGGCATTGTCCAAGGCGTCGGCTTCCGCCCGTTCATCTATCGCCTCGCGCAGGAATGCCATCTCACCGGCTTCATTGCCAACACTCCCGCCGGTGTAACCATCGAAGTTCAGGGCCAACCCGAATGCTTGGATCGCTTTCTGCAGCGCCTCCCCGTGGAACTTCCTCCCCTCGCAAAAATTACCGCGCTCCTTCCTCGTGACGCCGAGCCGCAACCCGAATCCCACTTTCGTATTGTTTCCAGCCGGCTCGACGCCCCTCCGAAAGCATTGATCTCTCCCGACGTGGCCGTCTGCAATGATTGTCTTCGCGAGATGATGAACCCGCGCGACCGGCGGTTCCGCTATCCCTTCATTAATTGCACCAATTGCGGACCGCGCTTCACCATCATTCGCGACATCCCTTACGATCGCGCACGCACTTCCATGTCTTCCTTCCGCATGTGCTCCGCCTGTCAGGCCGAATACGATGATCCCTCGAATCGCCGCTTCCACGCGCAACCCAATGCCTGTTGGGATTGCGGTCCGCAATTGCAACTTCTCTCCGTCGATGGTTCTCACCTGGATCTGGCGGAACCCCTGCGTGAAGCCGCGCGGCTTCTGGAAGGCGACCGCATTGTTGCCATTAAGGGTCTCGGCGGGTTCCATTTGGCTTGCAATGCTCGCTCGGAAATCGCGGTGAACACTCTTCGCGAACGAAAGCGCCGGGTCGAAAAGCCCTTCGCCGTCATGCTTCGGCGCATCGAAGACGTCGACCGCTTCTGTGTGCTCGATGAATCCGCGCGAAGGGTTCTGCTTTCCGTGGAACGGCCCATCATATTGCTCCCCCGCAAGCCTGATTGCGGTTTGGCCGGCGGCATCGCTCCGAGCAATCGCTATCTCGGCGTTTTCTTGCCCTACACCCCGCTCCATCATCTGCTCTTCATCAGCGGCAAGCTCGACGCGCTGGTGATGACCAGCGCTAACCTCAGCGAGGAGCCCATCGCCATCGACAATGGCGAGGCTGTCCGGCGCCTCCATGACATCGCCGACGCCTACCTGGTCCACAATCGTGACATCCTCCGCCGCTGTGACGATGCGGTCGTGCGGCAGTTTGCCGGACGCACGCAAATCTTGCGCCGCTCACGCGGCTTTGTTCCGGTGCCGGTTCCGCTCGAGCGCGAATCCCAACCTATCCTCGCGGTTGGCGGTGAACTGAAAAACACCATCTGCGTAGTCCGCGGCAGCGAAGCCTTCCTTAGCCAGCACATCGGTGACTTGGAAAATTTGGGGAGTTATGGCTTCTTCCAGGAGGCTATTCAGCACTTACAACGCATTCTGGAAGTCCAGCCGGCCATCATCGCTTACGACCTTCACCCCGATTATTTCTCCACCAAGTGGGCACTCGGCCAGGAGCAAGCCCGGCGTGTTGGCGTGCAGCACCATCATGCGCACATCGCTTCCTGCATGGCCGAAAATCACCTGGATGGCAGGGTGATTGGCATCGCCCTCGACGGCACCGGCTATGGCACCGACGGGGCGGTGTGGGGCGGGGAAGTGCTGCTCGCCGACTACAACGATTTCGAGCGGGCCGCGCACTTTGAGTACATACCCTTGCCCGGTGGCGCCGCCGCTATTCATGAGCCCTGGCGCGTGGCGCTCAGCTATTTGATCAAACACTACGTCAAGGATCTCAATAGTCTCGATCTGCCTTTCCTCCGCGGCATTGATGCGCGCCGGCGCCAGGTCATCCAGCAAATGATCGAGCGCCAAGTCCATTCCCCCAAAACTTCCAGTTGTGGCCGCCTTTTTGACGCGGTTGCCGCGCTGGCAGGCGTTCGTTCCACCGTGAACTACGAAGCGCAAGCCGCTATCGAATTGGAAATGGCCGCTCATGGTTCCAATGATGAAGGCGCCTACCCACTGGACCTAATCCCCGACGAAAATCACTGGCAGATTGGAACCTATTCGCTATTCCAAGCTCTACTGAACGATCTTCGTAAACAGGAGCCGGTCGCCGATATCAGTCATCGCTTTCACAAGGGGCTGTCGGCGGCCTTTGTGGAAGTTGCCGAAAAAATCCGCGAACAGACCCAACTCAATCGCGTCTGCCTGAGCGGTGGCTGTTTCCAAAATGTGCTGTTATTCCAACTGATGCTCGACGGCCTGCGCGCCAAATCTTTCGACGTTTTCTTCCACTCCGAAGTTCCGGCGGGCGACGGTGGGATTAGTCTGGGTCAGGCTCTGGTCGCTGCCTGCCGCCTGCAATCCGGAGCGGACCAGGAAAACTTGCCCGAATTGCCATCCTGAGGCCCACCGGGAAGACAAGGTCCTCACCTTCAATTCTGGAATTGATGGATGCTGCACAAAAGCCGGGAACACTTATTTCTGGGATTGATGTGGACTCAGCAGGACTGTGCTTTTGACGCAGGCACCGCGAAGACTCTACTTTGCCCCGTATTTCCGGCTGGCGGTAATGCCCTTGCCTTCGGTAACCACAATGGTCTGGCCCGCACCGACGTTCGTCAGCCGATCCACCTGCCCGCTGGGCCAGCGAATTTCAATCGCATCGGCCCGGTCACATCGCGCCAGGCCAAACGTCAGCACCAATTCACTTGCCGACAGGTAGCTCGACCCACTCCGCAGCATTTCCAGTTGGGTTCCCCCTTCCGCGGTGAGTTTCACCACCGACCCGATTCCGTCCCGATTCGATTTCGTACCCACCAGCTTAATGCGCAAGCTTTTCTGTAGCGCTGCCTCGCCCGTCGCATCGTTCTCGAACAAATACGCTGGGCCACCATTGGTGGATAGCAATAAGTCCAGCCGGCCATCGTTGTTGAGGTCGCCATAAGCGGCCCCACGCCCGACTCGCGGCATGGCAAAAGCTGCGCCCAAACTGTTGGTCACTTCCTGAAAATCTCCCTTGCTCATGTTTCGAAAGACATGTGGCGGCATCGCGTACTTCACATTTGGTTGCACGCGTTGGATGTCTCCATCGATGTGTCCATTGGCGATGAAAATGTCCGGCCAGCCATCCAGATCGTAGTCGAAAAAGAAGCAGCCAAAGCCCAACGTTAACAGAGTGTCGCGCCCAATCTCCGACTGTGGCGCCTCGTCGACAAACAGCCCCTTGCCTTCGTTGTGATACAGCGAAATCATCTGATTCGAGAAATTCGTAATCAGCAGGCTCATCACCCCAGAGCGGTCATAATCGGCCGCGTCCACGCCCATCCCTGCGCGCGCCACACCATCTTCGCTGAACGCCACGCCCGCTAAGACTGCTTTCTCGGTGAATGTGCCATTGCCGTTGTTGCGATACAGCTTGTTCGGCTGGGTATCGTTCGACAGCAGCACGTCGGGCCAGCCGTCATTGTCATAATCCATGATCGCTACGCCCAGCGTCTTTGAGGTGGGATCGCCGAGTCCGGCCTTTTTGGTTACATCTTCGAACGTGCCGTCGCCCCGGTTGTGCCACAGCCGCACGGCCGTCCCTTGGTACGATTCCGGGGTGCAGTACGACTTGCTCTTGCCATCCAAGGTGCAGTACAAATCGCCCTCGACCGACCATTGCACGTAATTCCCCACCACCAGGTCCAGCTTTCCATCTTTGTCGTAGTCCACCCACGCAGCGCTGGTGCTGAACTCATTGGGGCCGAGCAGCCCGGCTTTCTGCGTTACGTCGGTGAAGGTTCCGTTGCCGTCGTTGTGAAACAAATGGCTCTGGCCCATCGCCGTCACAAACAAATCGTCGTATCCGTCGTTGTCATAGTCTCCGACGGCAACACCCATTCCCATCAGCTCTATGTCTAACCCGGCCTTATGGGTGACATCCGTAAACGTCCCGTCGTGGTTGTTGTGGTACAGCTTCGGCGTGCTGTGTTTCGAGGGGCGACCGGGCCAATTCGTGCCATTTACGATGAAAATGTCCGGCCAGCCGTCGTTGTCGTAGTCAATGAAGGCAACGCCCGGCCCCATGGTTTCGGGCAGATATTTCTTGCCAAAGGCGCCGTTGTTATGGAGAAAATGAATGCCCGCCTTTTGCGTGACGTCCCGAAAGGTAATCGTCGGAATCTCTGGTCCAGTCTTTGGAGATTGCGCCGGCAACGCCGCCACCCACAACAGCATCAACGCCCCGGCCAATGCTCTTCTCACCGGCTCTCCCGTTTCCTGTCGCGGCCGACCCCCAGCGCGTCGGCGACCCGGTTGATGTAGTTAAACCATGAAGCGATCAAGGTGATCTGCAAAATTCCGCGATCATCGAATCCAACGGCGCGCAGCTTGTCATGGTCCGCAGGACTGCATTGCGTGGCGTCGCGCGTAAGTTTCACCACGTATTCCAGCATCACCTTGTCTCGTTCACTGATCGGGGCGCTGCGAAAATCTTTACGCAACGCCGCCACCATTTCGTCATTCAATGTGACTCGGCGCAGAAACTCTGCGTGCGATTCGATTCAATAAAAGCACCGGTTGGTGACCGACACCATGGTGGCGATCATTTCATGCTGCTCGCGGCGCAACGGCAACTCCGGCGACATCATCGCCCCGAACGCGGCAAAGGAATGAAACATCACCTCCGGAAACAGGGTATGCGAGCCCACGATGCTGTTTTCGAAGCCGTTGTCCACCTTCGGCGCCGGCGTTGCATATTCAATGGGGTACAGCTTGCGCTCCTCCATCACCGCGTTGCGTACGCGCTCGTCCTCTTCCAAGCGGATGGTCTTGATCCACGTCATAGGTTCACCTTAATCGTATCGTGCGGATTTCCTTAACGTCCGGCATCGGCCGACACTTTTTTCTGCTTTGCCAGTGACGTTCCGGTCGTGCGCTTGACTGCAGGCGCGGGCCCCAACGGAACGCTCACATGTTCGTGTATGGCCTGCCTTTCGTTGTTGTCCTCGCTGTGCGCCTGCCGGTACGGCCCCGTGATCGTTTGCGAAGCTTCGTCGGCCTTGAAGCGCAGATAGCGCTGCTTGTATTCCTCGGCCGTCTTTTCATCGCCTAGGCCCGTATAGCAAAGCATCAAGTTGTAGTTCGCCTGCAGATCCTCCGGATCGATGGCAATCGTGTGTTGGAGTTCCTGGATTGCGTCGGCATAGCGCTTCTGCAGAAACAGCACGCGACCCAGTTCGTTGAGAACCACGCGATCCCGTGGGTATTGCCCCAGAACCTGGCGAAACACCGTTGCGGCTTCGTCGTACTTTCCTTCTTCTCTCAGTACCTTGGCATAAAAGAAATTCGCGCGCGCCAACCCTGGTTTCAACGCCAGCGCTTTCCGTAGTACCACCAGAGCGCCTTCGGCGTTGCCCTCCTGCACGCGTACACGCCCGACATTGGTCCAGCCATCGGGATTGTCCGGAGCCATTTTGGTGATCTCGCTGAACGCCTGTTCTGCCCCAATCAGGTCGCCTTGCAAGAACAGTCCGATGCCGTAGTCGTTCCAGCGCGTCCAATCATCCGCCGCCCATTGCGTCTGTGGCGCTGGTGCCGCCGCGGATCGTGGCACAACGTTCAGCGTTTTTGTGTCTTCCGCCAGCGTTATGATTGGAAGACTGGGTATCCCTTTCCTTTTGCTGGATACGCCAGACAGGTCGCCGGTGAAGCCAAACTTGCGATCATCATACGCTTGTGTAACTTGCCCGGATGTTGCCGTGCCCTCGGGCACTCCAGCGAACGAAAACTCGGTGTTGAACCATTGGAATTTCCGGTAGTTCAGCTTCGAATGCAAAGTGATGTGATCCCCCGCATTTTCGGGTATATGCATCCGGAAGTGCACCGTGTCCGCTGCTCCCGGCGGGATCAGGTGCACATACACGGTCGCCCGCGTGGCCCAGGCATTCCGCTTGTTGATTGCGTTTCCATGGGCATCAATCTGCAATGACTTATAAAAGTGGGCCCCGGGGTCGACCGGCCCTTTGCCATCGTCTTCCGCCCTGCCGCTCCAGAAAATCGTCTGGCCCTTGTCGTCGACCGCCTGCAATTCCAGCCAAACGTCGAACGCATCCACGGTCCCACCCGGGAAGAAATGCCCCACCTTGCGCGTGCGCACCACCACGTCGACAAGCACGTCATCGCCTCGGCGCACCTCAGCATCCACACGTCCCAATGGCGCGGTTACTGCGCGCGTTTCCCCGGTCAGGCCGGTCGGCAGAGACGTCTCCGACTCTTCTCCGACGGCGAATGTGGTGGACAATTCCTGTTTCGGATAACCTTCGGCCTTGGTCTCAGCGTGTTTCTGATTCGTCGGCGAGATAGCAAAAATATCGACCGACAATTGCTTGTCTTGCAGGAATTTCTTGCTGGCGTCGAATTGCGCAGCATCTTCGTTGGCGAAGGGAACGGCGGTGTTCGCGCCGGGGAAACGGTGCGAATGCACATAGCCATTGATGTTCCCGTCGTCGTTCGAACGCACCAACGGCATATGGCAATCCGAGCAGATCATCGGCGTTGCCGGATAGTAGAACGAACGCGCGCCCTGTCCGGAAACGCCGCTGCCTTGCCAATTGTCGTATTCGTTGAATCCGCGGACCCACCGGTAGTTGTTCACCGGCACATCCAAATGCACTTTGTGGCATCCTGAACAGAATTCCGGCACCTGATTGCGCATGAATGGCTTCAGGAAAACTCGCCGGTGTGGCTCTGGATTCAAGCGCACCATAAAATCATGCAGCCCCCGGATGACCGGATTTTCGCTGGCCGCCAGGGCGTGCAGCTTCGGATACTCCAGCACGAAATCGCCTTGCCCCATGGTGCTCTTTACCTTCACGACGCTGTGGCACATCATGCAACTCAACCCCGCCTTCGCCTCGGGACGATTCACGGTCTGCTTAATCGGCGTATCCATCAGCCCGCTGAACAGCAAGGCCGGGTCGTGGCAACCCGCGCACCACTTTGATTGCTTCACCCCGTCAACGTCTTGCATGTATTCAATGCTTTTGCGGTACCACTGATTATTGAAAGAGGAAAAATGGTGCGCGGAGCTCTCCCATTGTTTGTAGATATCCGCATGACAGCGCTCGCACGCCTTGGATTGCAGGAAGTATTGCGCGGGAATGTACTTGCCATCCGTCGTTTGCGCCGAACTGGGGAAGAACTTTCCCTTCGGCCCATCACCTTCGTTATCCATGGTCGCCGGTGAAATCGCTGGATTGGCCACTCGGTAGGCGTCGTTCCAGGCGACGTTGCGGATCCACCACGCGCCTGCAGCTATTCCTATGGCTAAGGCCAAAACTCCAGTAAATCCGAAAGCCCTTTGCAGGCTGCCTGCGCCCAGCCAGCCTCGCTCTTTCATCCACGCTGCGGCCAGCAGCACCGCTCCCAAACTGCACAGGGTGATATGCGCGTACAACCAAGCCTGCAGCCGATGCGGTGTCCCTAAATAAATCAGCGCCACTCCTAGCACCGCTCCAGCCGTTAGAAGTATCCAGCCGAAACGCGCCAACCACTGCTCGGTCCACAACCCACGAAACAAAAATATCGCCAAGCCTACCGTCAGCAACACTCCCAACCCCGTGTGCAGCAGCACGGTAACAGCATAGTTGATGGTGGCTGTGGGAAACGCGTACAGATAGACGGCAGTGAGTGCAAGAATCCAAACGCTCAGGGAGCGCCAACCCTTCATTTCGGTTCCCTCGTCCCCGGCGTTGCACCACGCAGGTAAATGAAAAATGCGGCCGGGGGTCGTGACCCGGCCGCAAAGTTTGTTGGGGTGCTTCCTGAGTCGGCGAAGATGGGCGACTGTGAGAAGCGGCTACATCGTTGTCTCGTTTATACGTTTCGTGGAGACGGCTGGCAATAGTGCGAAAATATTACTGTGGAAGATCCTCAGTAATACCCTTACTTTCAGTGACTTGAAAGGCTTTGCCGGTCTGCAGCCCTGGATACTCTTCGCTTTTGCCGCTGGGCCAATCGATCACCACTCGCTCGATCCGGTCGAGTTTGCCGACCCCAAACGTCACCGGCAACTCTGATTGCGAAAGATAGCTCGAACCGCTGCGCACCATGCGCGTTTGCTGGTGCCCGCCCGCAAACACCCGCACGATCGCGCCAATAGCGTCGCGATTCGACTGTGTGCCCACCAGCCGAAACCTGATGCTGCGATTGCCGTTGGACACGTCGTTGCGATACAGAAACGCGCCGCCGTTATTCGTTGTTAGCAACACATCCAAATCGCCATCGCGATCGAAGTCTCCCACCGCCAAACCGCGTCCGACCTTCGGCGTGTCAAACCCACCGCCAACCAGGTCCGCAACATCGCGAAACTTCCCCCCGCCTAAGTTTTGAAACAGCTGGGCCGGTTGCGCATATCCGACATTTCCCCGGATGTTGCGCACGGTCTCGTCGATGTGTCCGTTGGCAATGGCGATATCCTGCAAGCCGTCCAAGTCGGCATCGAAAAACACACAGCCAAATCCCAAGGTGTTTCGCGAAGCTGTTCCCAACCCGGTCTGCATGGCTACGTCGTCGTAGCCCCGGCCCGCGAACCGGTACAATCCAATCATCTCGTTATCGAAATTGGTAATGACAATGCCCACTTTGCCGGAGTTATCGAAATCCGCCACATCCACACCCATACCCGCGCGCGCTTTGCCTTCCGCGCTGAAAGCCAGTCCCGCTTCCACGGCGATGTCTTTGAATCTTCCATTGTGCAGGTTGCGGTACAGCTTGTTTGGCTGGGTATCATTGGCCACCAACAAATCCGGCCAGCCATCCTGATCGTAGTCGATCATGGCTACACCCAGCGACTTGGAGCTGCTGTCGAACACTCCGCTGGTTGCGGTTACGTCTTCAAAGGTGCCGTTGCCTCGATTGTGATAGAGCCAACAGGTATCTCCTCGATACGCCTCGGGAGTGCAGTACGACTTGTTCTTGCCATCCAGGCTGCAGAATACATCGGTCTCCGCGGACCAGCGCACGTAATTGCACACGAACAAATCCAAAAATCCGTCGCGATCATAGTCGAACCACACCGCCGAAGAGCTGAGTCCCTGTTTACCCCATAAACCGCTGGATTTCGTGACGTCGACAAACGTCCCATTGCCGGTGTTCCGGAATAACCGGCTCTGGCCCACGCAACTGATGAAAATATCGGGGAATCCATCATTGTTGTAGTCACCCACCGCCACGCCCATGCCGTACATTTCCAGGTCCAGTCCGGCGGCCTTGGTCACGTCGGTGAACGTGCCATTCCGGTTGTTATGGAAAAGCTTCATGGTGGTGCGCTGGCGCTTATGCCCCGGCCAGTCCATCGAGTTCACCAGCAGAATGTCCTGCCAACCGTCGGCGTCGTAGTCCAGAAACGCGCAGCCGGACCCCAACGTCTCGGGAAGCAGTTTTCCGCCGTACGCTCCGCTGTTATGTTCAAAGTGAATTCCCGCCGCTGCGGTCACATCGGCGAGTCGAAAGCCGATGGCCGGATTCGCCGCCAAAGTGGAAACCGGTGCTGCTCCGGCAAACAGTCCCGCCGCAATACCATTTCGGATAAACTCGCGCCGCTTCACGGAAGATTGACCAGCCCATTGCGGATGGCGTAGACGACCAATTCCGCGGTTTTGTGAATTCCCAGCGCGTCCATGATGTTCGCGCGGTGTACCGATACCGTGTTCACACTCAAGTTCAACTCCGTGGCGATCTCTTTGTTCGACTTTCCCGCCACGATGTGCTGCAAAATCTCCAACTCCCGCGCGGTCAGTCCCGTATCCCGTTCGCCCTTCAGCGTGCCCCCGCGCGAAATCTGCGGGTCCAACACCATCTTTCCTTCGGCCACTTTTTTGATCGCGCTTACCAAATCCAGGTCCATGGCGTTCTTCAGCACGTAACCCTTAGCTCCGGCCTCCAACGCCTGGCGCACCAGCGTGTCTTCGGAGTGCATGCTCAACATCAGAATGGCGGTTTCCGGCCGCTTGGCCAGAATTCTTCGCGAAGCTTCGATGCCATTCACCTGTGGCAGCGCGCAGTCCATGACAATCACATCGGGCTGCAGCTTTTCAGCGCTCTCCACCGCTTCCAAACCGTCGCTCGCTTCGCCGATCACCTGGAAGGTGGGCTCGTCTTCCAGCATGCGCCGGAATCCTCGGCGCACCAACGCGTGATCGTCCACCAGCATGACCTTGAGTTTATTCGCCATGCATTTCCACCTTGGCCCGTGGAATCCGCAATCTCACCAGCGTGCCTGTTCCATTTCCCGCGGCGCCGATGGCCGACACAGTCAGCGCCCCGCCGAGAATCTCGGCGCGCTCGCGCATGGCCACCAGTCCGATGCCGGTCTGTCCGTCCACCGGCGCCACTCCCTTGCCGTGGTCCTCCACCTCCAACTCCAATTCATTCGGCTGGAACCTCAGGCGAATCCAGGCTTCTTTGGCGCCGGAATGACGGCTCACGTTATTTAGCGCTTCCTGCAAAACCCGGTAGATCTGTACGCCGGCGCTGGTTTCCACGCTGAACCGCTCGCCGGATTTGTCGTAATGCAGCACCAGCCCGCTCTGGCGTTCTATCGTCGGGATGTACCAGTCCAAGGTGCTTTCCAGGCCTGCTTCCTCCAGCAACACCGGATGCAATGCCTGCGACAGGCTGCGAATATTATTTAGCGTGGTCTGTGCGATCTCTCGCACTTCCTGCAGCTCGCCGTGCAACGGGGAATCCGCCGGTATCTGCTTATCGGTTCTCTGCAGCAGCGATCCGATGGCCGTCAGCACCTGGCCGAATTCGTCATGCAATTCCCGCGAGATATGCCGCAGCGTCGATTCCTGTGTGGAAATCAGTTTCTGCGCCAGGTCACTGCGTTGCGAGGAAAGCTCCTCTACCTGTGCGAACAGCCGCCGGTTGTTCCGGATCAAATATAAGTCCGTGACCACAATAGCGAGCAGGATCACTGCCAAAAACAAGTAAAGCTGCCGCTGCACCCGCCCATAAATGTCTGCAATTCGTCCTGCGGCCAGCTCCTCGGCTTCGTTATTCTGCAGCAACAGCCGCGAGACCGCGGAACTCAGCGCGGCCTGCCTGGGCTGCAATGTGTCACGAATCTGCTCGCGTGCGCCGCTCTCATCGTGCTCAGCCTGTGCAAACATGCGGTCGCTGGCGTCCCAGAACTGGCTCAGTGCCTGCAGCAGGAATTTTCGCTGATCACTGGTCGGTGCCGCTTCTGAAAGCGCGGCCTCTATTTTCAAGGCATCGCCCAAGTCTCCACGGATGCGCTCAAATTGCGAACTCCACGCGATCAGCGGATACGGCTCACTGGCATCGAGCATGTCCCGCATGGCCAGGGCCACGGAGTTCAAGTCATTCTGGATGCGCAACAATTGCAGGGAATCCCGGCGATTACGATCGACCATCTCGCTCTGTAACTTGCGCATTCCTGCGAATTGCAAAGTGATATACGCTGCATACACCAGCACCGCCAGGATGGTCACGACCAGCCCCAGATACAAACCTCGCGCCGGACCGGGTTGTGTCGCGGGATTCTTTTCCACGATGCAAGAATATACCGCCGCGCCAGCCCGAACCAACTCGCCCGCGTTTTGTTTATCGGAGGTGTTAAACTCAGTTTCGTTTGTGGGGTGGCCCAGTCGCTGCCCGCCTTCGGATTTTCTCCGGAATCTCATCGTGACAGCCAGGCCATCGCGAACCGCCAATCGCAAGCGCTCGGCTCCACATAAGCTCAGGAACGAGAAATGATCGAAGTAGGTCTGATCGGCTTCGGACTCGGCGGCCGCTGTTTTCATGCACCCATCATTCGTGCGGTGGAGGGCTTGCGTCTAGCCGCCATCCTTCAGCGCAGCGGTGATTCTGCGGCCCAGCTCTATCCCGATGTGCGAATCGTCCGCACACTCGATGAACTGTTGGCCATCGAATCCATCAAGCTGATCTCTATTTCCACTCCTAATCAGACCCATTTCCCGCTGGCTAAGCGTTGCCTTGAGGCAGGCCGGCATGTGGTCGTGGACAAGCCGTTCACCACCAATGTGCCCGAAGCTCTCGAATTGCTGCACCTCGCAAAAAAGCTCGGGCGCGTGCTGTCTGTCTACCACAACCGTCGCTTCGACGCTGATTTTCAGGCGTTGCGTCATACCGTCGCCTCCGGAGTATTGGGCGGAATCATTCGCTTCGAGTCCACCTACGATCGCTATCGCCCCACGTCGAAACCTGGCGCGTGGCGCGAGCAGCCCGGCCCCGGCAGCGGAATCCTCTTTGACCTGGCACCTCACCTCATCGATCAAGCTTTTATGCTGCTCGGCACTCCTGAGGCGTTCTCGGCGGACATACGCATCGAGCGACCCGGTTTTCGCACCGACGATGCGTTTGATATTTTTCTTCACTACACCCAAGGCTCGCGCGCACTTCTTCGCGCCACCATGATGTCCGCCAGTCCCCGGCCTCGGTTGGTGCTGCTCACGGAGAAGGGAAGTTATCTCAAACGAGAATTTGACCCGCTCGAACCGACTTTGCGCAGTGGCGACATTCCTACGGGTCCCTCCTGGGTGGTGGAGGGGCCTGAAAACTATGGCGAGGTGACACTGATGGAAAACGGGGGCGCGGTCACTCGCAAAATTCCGTCAATTGGCGACTGGCGTGAATTCTACGCCAACGTGCGTGACGCGATTCTGGTCAATGCGCCGCTCTTGGTCACCCATCAGCAGATTCTGAATGTCGTGGTTGCGCTGGAGTTAGCACTCGAAAGCAACTCCAGACGCGCCGAAGTGGCCTGGCGCGATGTCCAGGCATGACTTTTCACTGTGCTTTGTCCCTCCCACCACGCGCGAGCCCAACGGTGCCCAGATTCCTTGGATAAAAGTGCCGGGCGGTGTGGTCAGGACCGCCCGGCTGGTCAGAGAGAGTTGTTCTTTGGTGAAAGCCCTGAAATTCCATTAATCCTGCGCGGCTCTGGTGATGATCTCGGCGGTTTCCGGTATCCAGATAATGCGATGCAGCGAGCCTGCGGCCGGCAAAAGATACAGGTGGCGCCGAAGCGTGATGCGATAAGTCGTCCGGCCGTCCAGAGAGCGGAAGGTATAGACTGCCTTCGTTCTCTGGTTCTGTTCCAGCTCAGCGCTGAGCGACGCGGATTCGTAGGCCTCGGATTCGCCAGAAACGCGGCGCAACGCGCTAATGGCCACCAGTTGGGAGTCACGACACCAAGGATCGTGGCCGGCGTTCACCCAGCGCTGCAACTCCTCGGCTTTGGCCCGATCAACCGGAAAGGTCACCACCACACGGTGCTCCTTTGCAGCAAATGGCGTAATGCGCAGGTCCATCGCGGACGCGCCGATACTCCAAAGCAACAAGCTGCACACGATGCGCAGCATCATGGGGAACACATTATAAAAGGGCGCCCCTTTGGAGTACGTTTTGAGTGCGTTGCTCAAACTTCTCCAGAAAGGAGCACCCTTTTATGACCAGCGTTAAATATATCGGGTTAGATGTGCACAAAGAAAGCATTTCGATTTGTGTGAGGAACTCTGTCGGCAAGGTAGTGATGGAAAGCGTCATCGAGACCAAGGCGACCACCATTTTGCAGTTCATCGACGGGCTGCGCGGAGATTTGCGCGTCACCTTCGAAGAAGGGACCTGGGCCGCTTGGTTGTACGATTTGCTGAAGCCGTACGTGTCCGGAGTCGAGGTCTGTAATCCGCGAAAGAATGCACTGCTCAAAGATGGCAGCAAGAGTGATCGGATCGATGCCAACAAGTTGTCCGAGCAGCTGTACATGAACAACATCAAATCGGTCTATCACGGAGAGCAGGGCCTGCGAACACTGAAAGAATTGGCGCGCAGCTATCTAACCATCAACAAGGATCTGACTAGGGTGATGAATCGGCTTAAGGCGTTATATCGCAGTTGGGCCATTCCCTGCGCTGGCAAGGAAGTATATGCACCACGTTACCGGGCGGAGTGGCTCAGCAAGATCAACGAATTGGGCGTGCGCCGGCGGGCAGAGTTTTACTATCAGCAACTCGATGCCTTATGTCCACTGCGCCAGGCAGTGCGGCGGGATTTGTTGCTGGAAGTCAAGAAGCACAAGGCCTGGAAACTGCTGCGCCAGATTCCGGGGATCGGTCCGATTCGCGCCGCCGTGCTGATGGCCGTGATGCAGACGCCTCATCGCTTCCGCACCAAACGACAACTGTGGAACTACTGCGGGCTGGGGTTGGAAACGCATGACAGTGGAGAGTGGCGCGCAGTGCAAGGACAGCTGCGACGTGCTAAGAAACAGGCTACGGTTCGCGGTCTAAATGAGGATCACAACCACGACCTCAAAGACATTTTTAAGAGTGCCGCCATGAGAGCCAGCACGGCGGCGGGACCGTTGCACAATTTCTACGAGAATTTACTCGCCAAGGGGAGGAAGCCCACGATGGCCCGCCTGACTCTGGCGAGGAAGATTGCCGCGATCACCTTGATCGTGTGGAAGAAGGAGGTACGTTTCGATGCCAACTATCTGAAACAACAAGCAGCTTGAGCGCCTCTGGCTGAGAGTCTGTCCATCTTTGGGAATCATTTCCCGACGGTGACCGTCGGGCTCTTTTGAGACGCTCGATTTCGGGGGAAAGTAGCAACCGGAAAGGTCAGGCCCGTGCTTCAAAACACGCGAGTCTCAGAGGAACCCTATGCCCTCCCGGACAATCAAAGAAAGCCATAGGCCACGAGTCTCCGATAGGACCATGCATTGCCACTCCCGGAGTGGACAATCGTCCGGCTTGTTGTTTCAGAAAACGATGGGCGCCGTCACAACAGCGAAATGGAACCACAGGGGAGAACCATTGATACTCTGTTTCACACGCGGAGACAAAGCCAAATCCTTTGCCTAGCGAAGACCACTCTCAGACTAAGAGACTACGTTCAAACAGTTGGGCTGAATGCCGAGACAAAAAAGAATCGGCACCGAGCCGAGGGAGAAACATTTGTCTTGACATTTCCTCTTATAGGACGCTTTCCGGAACGTGGGGTGTGCCAATGGCGTGGTTGCGTTCATGACTGCCTCCTCCGAAATGCAGTTCATCCGGCAAGTGCTCAGGCGTGTTCTAGGGTGACCCGGAACGCGGCGCTGGTTTGCGAGCGAGCCCGAGCAAAACCAGCCAAGCGCGGCGGTGCTTGTCCTGTTGCTCATGGTTTCTCCTCCAGCGACGCGATCCGAGCCACCCTGGGAAGCTGAATCTGTTTCAAGGGAAGCGGCTGGTGGAGTGCCGCTGCGACGGCTTGGCCAGCTTTGTGCTCCGGTAAGTCGCGGTGATTCTGGTGATTCATCTGCGCCTCCCGGTGCGATTGTGGCAACGGCACTCGCCGCTTCCATGGAAGATCGTTACCGGCGCTTGCCCGTTTTTTGGGACACAGTACTCGGCGCTACGGGCGCTGCTTCGTTGGGATCGTCGGATGGATCTGGCGAAACGCTTGTGCCGTTCGCGTTGTTGTTTTGGAAGGCGGAACGCAGCACGTCGGCCGCGAAGAAATTTCTGCCATCCATGGGCACCATCATGATCTGCAGCTTGTCGGACAATCGTTCCGCGATAATCTTCTGAATCAGCATGGGATTCTGCTTCAGAACCGCGGCTTCAAATCTCATGCGTTCGGCATCGGCGGCGGCAGTGACGCGGATGCGATTGGCTTCCGCATCGGAGAGGTTCTTCTGCCGTTCGACTTCCGCCTTGCTGTCGATGATTTTTGCCTGTGCCGCGGCTTCGGCATTTTGCAGAGTGGCTTCCTTGCGCGCTTCGGCTTCCAGTTTGGTCTGTTCGATTTGCTTCTGCTTCAACGGCAAGGTGTACTGCATCGCATCGGACTCGGCTTTGGCTTGAAGGACGCGCACCTGTGCCAGAGCTTCAGCCTGCTTCACTTCACGTGCCTTTTGCGCATCCGCTTCGAGTTCGGCAATCTTTACTTCCTTGGCTTTAATCTCCTGTTCGGTGCCGAGCCGTTCGTTCTCCTGTTCCTTCAGCAGCAGGGTTTCCAGACCCTTGGCATAATCTGCAGGCAATTGAATATCGCGCAGAAGCACTTCCCGAACCAGGATGCCGTCGCTGGCCAGCCGCGCCTTGATCGCATCGGCGGCTTGTACCCGTAGTTCTTCGCGCTTCAGCGCAAAAATTTCGCGAGTCAGATAGTTGGGCGCGAGTTGCCGGTAGATGGATGAAACCACCGGACCCACGACCTGTTCGCTCACCGGTTGCGGCAAATTCTGATGAATCGTGGCCAGCCGCGCGGGGTCCAGCCGATACCGCACCGTCACGGCCAACCCGAGATTCAATCCTTCGCGTGCCTGCACGCTCAGAACTTCGGCACCAGTTTTTCCGTTGGGGGTCGCGGCGGTGGAATAGACTTGTTCCCGGGTGTCGTACAGAACCACGCTATCGATCAGCGGGGTTTCCAGGTGCACTCCGGGATACAACGTACCTGGGCGCACACCGAAAAGTTGGCTGACCCGGATACCGGCGAAACCGTCGGGCACCACGATGATACTGAGTGCCACGAGCACCGGTAGCACTCCGGCCAGAGCTAATTTCTGGGCGAGAGTCCACCGCACCGGTCCAAAAGGGCGCGGCTGGATCGCCGCGGTTTCCTCCCCGGAAGATGCGGAGCGCTGCAACAACCAACGCAAGCGCGTGGCCAGAATCACGTCATAACCCACAACAGCGGCGGCGCTTCCGAACAATCCGATACCCAGAATCATCAGCAGCAGTTTCAATGCGACCATGGCGATTTCCTTTCCCGTTCATCCCGGTGAATCGCCGCTTCGAGACACCTTGCGCCGGCAAACTCCACCAGAAAATTCGTTGGTCTTATCGCGCTTTTGCAAACGCTCGTGCGGCCATCCGCGTTCCGTGTTCAATCGATGACGAAGCGAAGCGACGATCGGCGGTGGCCGGCGCCATCAAGGCGAAAATTCCGCGTAGCAGCAGTGCTTGCAGCGCCAGGGCGCCGAACAGCGCAACCAGGCTGGCTATCACCACTGCTGCGAATCCGAGAAATGTCTCCATGTGTGCTCTCCTGTTCCCGGCTGAAGATCCTTAGCAGTTGCTCTTCGCCGGAAGGGATGGCACACCAATGGCCACTCGTAGGTGCTTGACAATACATGGCTTAAATCAATATAAGGAGCCGGGGCAGTGGCTGGTCAGACACGCTCGTGTTTGCCCAGACGCGCACGGGGCGATGCGGAACCGTGCACGCAAGCGCGCCCGGACAGCCCGCGAGCATGCTTCCTTGGTTTGGCATGGTCCGATTTTGTGTTGACCCGGTTCGGAGTTAGTCTAGGAACCGGGTCAGTGACGAGAGGAATGTTTTGATATCCCAACCACAAGGGATTCGTATCGGCAAAATTCTGGGAATACCCATCTACTTGGACTTTAGTTGGATTTTGATTTTCGGCCTGGTCACCTTGTCCTTAGCCCTGGAGTTCACGAAAGAATTTTCGACCTGGAGCACCGCGGAACACTGGGGCGTTGGCATCGCCACCAGCTTGTTGTTTTTCGGCTCGGTGGTTTTTCACGAATTGGCTCACAGCACGGTAGCGCAGCACTACAAGATCAAAGTGCTTTCCATAACTCTGTTTCTGTTTGGCGGGTTGGCGCGCATCGGCCGGGAACCCACCAAGGCGATTCAGGAATTCAATATTGCTATTGCTGGTCCGCTGGCCAGCGGGTTTTTGGCGGTTTCGTTTTACGGCTTGCGATTGGCCTTTCCGGGCCACGAAATGCTGGGAGCCGTGGCCGATCCTTTGATCCTGACCAACAAGATGTTGGCGCTGTTTAATCTGTTGCCCGGCTTTCCGCTAGACGGCGGGCGGATCTTCCGCGCTATGGTCTGGGGAGCCACGCGCGATTTCGGCCGCGCCACGCGTATGGCCGTGGCCAGCGGGCGGTTGATCGCCTACCTGATGATCGGAATTGGGATCTATGCCGCCATCACCGGAGGCGAGGGCAGTTTGATCATTCAGTATCTGGGACGCTGGGGCGGGATTTGGCTGGCGTTTATCGGTTGGTTCCTGCTCAGCGCCGCGCAGGCCAGCATGAGCCAATTAACCATTCGCGAAACCCTGACCGGATTGTGCGCCGCGGATGTGATGAGTCACGAAGTGCCCACCATCCCCGGCAACTTGAGCTTGGAAGAGTACAGCAGCGAAGTGCTGCGCACCGGCAGGCGGATTCACATCGTGACCCTCGATGACCGCTTGATTGGCTTGATGAATGTAGCCGCGTTGAATCGCGTGCCTCGGGAAGAATGGACCATCAATTCGGTGCAGGCGGTTATGGTGCCCAGGGAGAAGATCCTATGGGCCTCGCCCGAAGAGCCTCTGCAGCGGCTACTGGAGCGCTTGATGGGCGCGGATGTGAACCAAATGCCTGTGGTTCGCCATAGCGACGACGGAGCAGCTCACATTATCGGCATGGTGACTCGGGACGCCATCTTGCGGGTGATTCAGACGCGCAGCGAGTTGAGCGCGGCGATGCACCGCAGCTAGCGGCTCCAGTCTGGCTTGCTGCGGCTCTCAGGGATCGCCCCAGTCATCAACGGCCTCTGCTTTCACACCGCGATTTTGCTGCGGCTGCTGTTTCTACGGGCGCACCGCTTTGAAGCGAAAAGCGCCTCTGCGAGTGTCTAACGAAATATCGGAATAACCGGCAGCACTCAGCCGCGGGAACACGGTGGTCGGGTCGACAGGTGCATAGATGCTGCCTACATGAGCTATGCGGTGCAGCCAATGGTGGCTAATTTCGAAGCAGACAAAAATCCCGCCGGGACGGAGCACCCGAAATGCTTCCGCGAACACCTGATCCTGAAGCTCCGCGGTTCGTAGGTGATGCAGAACCAGAATCGCCAGAGTGGAAGAAAATACCTGATCCCGGAATGGCAGTTGCGAGGCATTGCCGCGCACGATCCCGATCCCACGGTCTCGAAATTGCCGCGTCAGCCTGTTGACGGCGCTGCGATTGTACTCGAGCGCCGTTATCCGGCTTACCCTGGTCTGCAATTCACCCGTGGCTGCCCCGTAGCCCGCGCCGATCTCGAGCAGATGATCCCCGAGTTCAACACCCGAAAGCAGCCAGGGGAGTAACCGCCGCGCGGTCAGGTGACGCCACAAAGAAGACGAGCAGATCAAGTGTTCGCCGGCATTCATAGAACCTGGTCGCGGGTCACCAGTGTACCGCGGCTGGTGCCTGCTACCTTGCCATGAACTGGCGGTAGCCAGCACGCCATTAACTCGGCGGAGACCCATTCCGAGCCGTCCTCCGAAACAGCGATCCGGAGGGGCGAAAAAGGCGCGGAAATGCTATTTGTAGATTGACCAACGAATTCTGCCTGAGCCGGTGCGTGCCCAACTGGGTGTGCTAACGTCGAATTTGGAGCGTCCGCAGCGCCCATTACTGTGAGTACACAGATACCGACAGAACCTCGCCGTCCCACGGCTCCTCCGGCTCCTCAACAGGTCCCGAAGATACGACATGTCGAAGTGTACTGGCACAC
>Ga0187782_10000191_pt1 | contig 37733 bp, 31 predicted proteins | sample 0715_SJ02_MP15_2_FD_132454 | JGI IMG/M metagenome (GOLD analysis project Ga0187782, IMG submission 132454) | Tropical peat soil microbial communities from peatlands in Department of Meta, Colombia - 0715_SJ02_MP15_20_MG | ecosystem: Environmental > Terrestrial > Soil > Wetlands > Peat | place... | reverse complement strand
GCGTCCCGTCCCGCACCCAAGCTCGAGCACCGGCGCGCCGTACTGCTTCGCCGCGTTGACATAGAACACAATGTCCTGCGTCCTCTGCACCAGGATCGGCGAGCTATCGTAATAGTCGGCAATGAAACCGTCGTAGAGTGTCTTTTCTTCGTTCATTCTCCAATCACCGCCTCAGCTTCGATTTCCACCAGCATTTCCGGTGAAATGAGTTTGCTTACCTCGACCATGGACGTGGCGGGCCGGATCTCGCGGAAGAACTCGCCGTGGGCCCGGCCGACCTTCTCCCACTCGGCTATGTTGGTGACAAACATGCGCGTGCGCACCACGTCTTTCAGCGTGGCTCCCGCCCGCACCAGCGCGGCCTCGATGTTCCGAATGGTCTGGACGGCTTGCGCGTACGCATCCCCGACACCCACGATCTTCCCATCTGGTCCTGTGGCGGTCGTTCCGGAGACGCTAACGTGATTGCCAATGCGCACCGCCCGGGAGTAGCCCACGACCGGCTCCCAAGGTGTTCCTGTGGCGAAATTTTGCCGTGTCATATACGTTTCCTCGCTCTGGCGCGCGCCATCCGCGAATGGCCTGCGTGCTAAACTGATACGAAGTATCGCACAGCGTAACACCCTGTGCGGGTGCCCCACCCTCGGGTTTTGAGGGTGGGTCTTGGGACACGTGGAGATAGCTCGAAGAGACAAAGGATGCGCTGCAACAACATTCTCGACGCGGTTGGCCATACGCCGCTAATCCGCCTCAACCGCATTGCTGGCGGGTTACAGCCGCAGATCTGGATCAAAGCCGAAATGCTGAATCCCGGCGGCTCGGTCAAGGACCGTATCGGCATCACCATGATCGAAGATGCCGAGAAAAAGGGCCTGCTGAAGCCCGGCGGCACCATCATCGAAGGCACCAGTGGCAACACTGGCATGGGTTTGGCTTTGATCGCGGCGGTGCGCGGGTACAAATGCGTCTTCACGACGACCGATAAGCAATCCAAGGAAAAAGTCGACCTGCTCAAAGCCCTCGGCGCCGAAGTGATTGTGTGTCCCACCGCGGTTGAACCCGAGGATCCACGGAGTTATTACAGCGTCGCGAAGAAACTGGCCCGCGAGATTCCCAACTCTTACTATCCGAACCAATACGACAATCCAACCAATCCTGAAGCGCACTATCAAACGACTGGCCCGGAAATCTGGGAAGATTCCCAAGGTAAAATCACGCACTTCGTCTGCGGGATGGGTACCGGCGGCACCATCAGCGGCGTCGGCAAATTTCTGAAAGAAAAAAATCCGGAAGTTCAGATCATCGGCGTCGATCCGCAAGGCTCGCTGTATTACGACTTTCACAAAACTGGAACCGTCGCGAAGGCGCGCACCTACGTCGTCGAGGGTATCGGGGAGGATTTTTTTCCGACCACCATGGATATGCGGATTCTCGACGACATCATCCAGGTGAATGACGAGGAATGTTTCGTCGTGGCGCGCCGGCTTGCCAAATCCGAAGGCATTTTCACCGGCGGCTCAGGAGGCGGCTGCCTCTCGGCTGCGCTGCGCCTCGCGCGTCAACTCGGTCCGGACTCCTTCATCGTGGCGTTGTTGCCGGACACCGGGATGCGCTATCTCAGCAAGGTCTACAATGACGAATGGATGCGCGAGCGCGGCTACGTGGAGTCCAGCGTGCCCATCACCGCCGCGGAGATTATCAACGCCAAAAAAGGCGCGGGCAAAGTCCGCGAATTGGTGATCGCCCGTCCTTATCAGACAGTTTTCCATGCGCTCAAGACCATGCAGGAGCAGGATATTTCGCAAATCCCGGTGTTCGAAGAGAACCTGCCGATTGGCACTATCTACGAGGACGAGATTCTGACGCTGGCCCTACAAGGCAAAGACTTGCGCAAGCTGGTGGTTCGCGAAGTCATGAGCAAGCCTCTTCCAAAGATTCCGAAGACCGCGCCTGTCGAGCGCATCACCTACATTCTGAGCCACGAGAATCCCGCGGTGTTTGTGGAGATGGACGAAGCCAAATATGAGATTCTGACGAAATACGATCTCATCAGCACCGTGGCAACCTTGATGGAGCAGAAGCGATAGCCGAAGTCTGGAGTCGGCAGTCCCTAGTCAGCAGTTGAGAATCGAGATTCCGTCATTCCGAACGGAGTCCGCGAAGTGAGGAATCTCTCTTTCGACGCCCGGAGCGGAGTTCGTGATTTAGAAACTACGGACTACCGACTTCCGACTATTTGTGAAGAGGACGAGCATTGAAGATCGATGACTTTAATGAACGCTTGAAGGATTCCATCCTCATCGCCGATGGCGCCATGGGCTCCATGCTGCACGATGCTGTCGGCGCCGTGCGTTGCTTCGACGAGCTCAACACCACCGAACCCGAGGCCGTTTTCCGTGTGCATCAAGCCTACATTGAAGCCGGCGCGCAAATCATCGAAACCAACACGTTCGGCGCTAACCGCTTCAAGCTCGAGCCCCTCGGACTTGGCGAGGAGGTCCAGCGCCTGAACAGCCGCGGTGTGAAAATCGCCCGCGAAGCGCGCGAATCCTGCTCGCGCGAGGTACTGATCGCCGGTTCCATCGGCCCGTTGGGCATCGGCGTCCAGGCGCGCCACCCGGAGCCGGACTTCATCCGCTCGGTCTTCCACGAGCAAGCGCTGGCTCTTGAAGAGCGCGGCATCGATCTTTTCATCCTCGAAACTTTTGCGTATATCGAAGATTTGCTGCTGGCCATCGAGGCGATCCGTAGCTTCTCCTCGCTTCCCATCGTTGCCGAGCTGACGTACTCCGAGGAAGGCACTACCTACAGCGACGTGCGGCCTTTTCTCGCCGCCGCGATGCTCAAGGACAAAGACGTTCAGGTGATTGGCGCGAACTGCACGCTCGGCCCGCAATCGCTTCTGCCGATCCTCCAGGAAATCGCAACGGCCGGTGTGGCGAACGTCAGCGGTATGCCCAACGCGGGATTCCCAAAGCGCGAGGGCGACCGCATCGTTTATCCCAAATCCTCTCCGGCCTATTTTGCGCAATTTGCGCGAGAGGCCGCGGAAATCGGCGTGCGCATTCTCGGCGGATGCTGTGGCACAACTCCCGCGCACATCCACGCCATGGCCGAAGCCGTGAAGTCTTTACGGCCCGCGAAAGCGACGTCCCGTACGGCGGTTGTCGCCACCGCGCCGCTTGCCCCCGACATTCCCGTGCGCGAGCCAGAAAGCAAGCTGTGGAAGAAATTACAGAAAAGGGAATTTGTAGTTTGCGTCGAAATCGACCCGCCCAAGGGCATTTCACTCGATCGCATCAACGAGCAGGTGGACAAAGTGATGGCTTCCGGGAAAGTCGACGCCATCGACATCAACAGCGGCGCCATGGCTCGCGTGGGCATGGACGCGCTTATCGTTGCGGGAGCTCTCGAAGCGCGCGGCATCGAAACCGTGCCTCATCTCACTACGCGTGATCAGAACATCATCGGCCTGCAAGCCATGCTCCTTGGCGCATGGGCCGTCGGTGGCGTGCGCAACGTGCTGGTGATCACAGGAGACCCTCCGTCGGTCGGCGATTATCCCGAAACGAGCGGTGTGTACGAAGTCGATTCTGTCGGCCTCACCAAAATTCTCCATCGCTTAAATCAAGGCACCGACTGGGCCGGCAAAACGCTTGGCGGACAGACGAACTTCACCGTCGGTGTGGCGCTCAATCCCATGGCTGACGATCTCGATAACGAAATCGCGCGTTTCCACGCCAAAGTCGAAGCAGGCGCGCACTTCGCCATGACCCAGCCGCTTTTCGATCCAGCGCACTGGCACGCCTTCGTGAAAAAGCTGGGTGGCGAGCCCGCCGTCCCGGTCCTCATTGGCGTATGGCCTCTGAACAGCTACAAGCAGGCCCTGCGCCTCAACAACGAAGTCCCCGGAATTGTCATTCCCGAGCCGCTACTCAAGTCGCTGGAAGCTGCCGGGGCCTCTGCCCGTGAGCGGGGTTTTGAAGTCGTGCGCGAAATGCTCTGCTGGGCGCGCACGGAAATGGCCGGCGCCTACTTGATTCCGCCATTCAAGCGCTACGAAGAGGTCCTGGAAATCCTCTAACTATAACTGTGTCATGTAGTTACGGCTCTGCCTGCGATGGCGCGCCTAGGGAACAGAATAGTGTATCTTACGCCACTTTCAGCGGAACGGTCCCAGTGCACTGGTACCTCGGAGCTATTGGAATCCCCAGAGGCGAAGCGCATTCTACTCGCGGAGGCTGAGGGATGTTCTCTGCGGTACTATTCGCGATCGCCATCGTTGCCCTAGCGCAATTCGCCCTGTACTACTGGCGCGCTGTGCTCAGCGGCGTGGCTTCGCAGCCCATCTCCAACCGCGTGCTGGAAGCAGCCCAAATCAAAGAGTCCGGCCTGTGCGCCGCCGACTTTCAGAAGCTGCTCAGCCTGCTGAATCTGACACCGCAGCTCCGGGGCAAGGGTAGCAACCTTCGTCTTATTCGCGTGTATTACAACTTCGTGGGCAAACTTGCGCAACTCTTCGGCGCGCTTTCCCCAGCCGTGGCAGTCTGGAGCGAGCAAGAACGCGCGCTCTGTGCGCGCTACACGGCGGTGCAGGTGGATCGCCGCCTCGAGGCCAATCTCGCGCAAGTGGCCTCCATCCGCTCCTGCTAAAAGCAGAAATTAAAAAATAGAGATTGGAAGTTAGAAAGAGGCGCACAGGTGCGCCCACCCAGGCCGCGACCTGCTTCCAACTTCTAACGTCTATTTTCTAATTTCTGCTTTTTAGTAGGCCCAGCGCACCAGCGTTGCGCCCGAAGTGAATCCCGCTCCCACGGCCGCCAGCAAGACCAAATCGCCTTTCTTGATTTTTCCTTCCTCCAGCGCCGTCTCCATGGCCAGCGGAATGGTGCCCGCGGTGGTGTTGCCGTAACGGTCGATATTGATGATCACCTTTTCGAGCGGCATACCCAAGCGATCTGCCGTCGCCGTGATGATCCTCCGGTTCGCCTGATGCGCAATGAAGCAGTCCACATCCTTGCCTGTCAATTTATTTCGCTCCAGCAGGCGTTCGGTCATTTCCGCCATTTTTTTCACGGCGTACTTGAAGACCTGTTTGCCGTCCTGGTGGATGTAATGCATCTTCTGATCGACGGTTTCGTGGGATGCCGGATTCAGGCTGCCTCCCCCGGGCATGTACAGGTATTGCCCGCCCATGCCTTCGACCTGCGCCACATGATCGATGATTCCCGCGTCACCACGCGCGGTGGGCTCCAGCAGCACCGCCCCCGCACCGTCTCCGAAAATGATGCATACTGCCCGATCGGTAAAATCCGTCATGGACGAATTGACATCCGACCCGATGACCAGAACTTTCTTGTATCGTCCGGCCTCCACAAACTCCGTCCCGACATTCAAGGCATACAAAAACCCCGAGCACCCCGCCGAGACGTCAAATCCCCAGGTATCCTTCATTCCCAGCTTGTCCTGCACCAGGCAAGCGGTTGAGGGATACATCATGTCCGGCGTGACCGTGCCTACAACAATCAGGTCGACTTCCTGCAGGTCGAAAGGATGCTTTGCCTGGAGCTTCTTCACTGCTTCGACCGCCAGATCGCTGGCCGCCACTCCTTTATCCGCCAGATGGCGCTCCCGGATGCCCACGCGTTCCATAATCCACTCGTCCGTGGTATCCACCATTTTTTCCAGGTCCGCGTTGGTCAGCACGCGCGGCGGCACATACCCGGCCACACCCGTGATTTTTGCCGTAATCCGCTCAGACATGTTGCTCCTTAAGGAATCGCACGACTCGAGTTAAACGACGATTGTATGCGATGCACTTCGCAAGAGACAAGCGTTCCTGACCGCTATGGCTGTGACGGGTGAATTCCGAATCGCCATGAAATCTCCGCGGTTTTGTTGAGCATCGCCGCCACCGAGCAGTATTTCTCTTTGGTCAGCTCCAGCGCGTGCTTTACGGCTTGCTCGTCCAACGCTCCGGTCAGCCGGAAAACCACGTCCAGCTTCACCCAAACCCTCGGAGGTTCCGCCGCCCGTTCGCCGGAACACTGCACCTCGAGGGACACCAATTTTTGGCGCTTCTTTTCGAGTATGGTCACCATATCGCTCGCGGTACACCCGCCCAAGGCAATCAGAAGCATTTCCATCGGGTTTGGCGCTTTGCTCGATTTGCTGTCCGCATCCATAGCCATGGCGTGGCCCGAAGGGCTGATCCCCAAGAATTGCTGGTCGCCGATCCACTTGATGGACGCCGTTTGCATGAATTCACCTCAAAAGGACACGTTTCGGACTTCTAGATTAGCAGATGCGTTGCAGACCGCCGCGGCGGGGTTCAGGTGATGCGGGTGACCGAGGAATTCAGTTCGATGATCGGATTGGGCTGTTGCCGCATGGCGCGTACAAACGCAGCGATGAGTTCAGGATCGAACTGGCTGTTGGCGCAGCGCTCCAGTTCGGTCAGCGCTTCATCGGCGGTCCGGCCTTTCTTGTAGCTGCGGTCGCTGGTGATGGTGTCATAGGAGTCGGCAATGGTGATGATGCGCGCCCCCACCGGAATACTCTGCCCGGCAAGGGCCTCCGGGTATCCAGAGCCGTCGAAGAATTCGTGGTGATGCAGCACCATCTTGCGGATGCGCGCCAACGGGGCAAGCGGCTCGAGCAGCCTTCCGCCGTACAGCACATGCGTCTTCATGGTCTCCCATTCGTCGTGATTCAGCGGCCCGCTTTTGTTGAGGATTTGCTCTGGAATCCCCACTTTCCCCACATCGTGCAAAACCGCGGCCAGCCGGATCTCTTCCACCTCGGCTTCCGACATGCCGATCGCTTCGGCCAACAGCGCCGCGTAGGCGGCGACTTTTTGTGAATGGCCCTGCGTATACTGGTCCTTGGCGTCGATGGCGTAAGCCAACGAAGTCACGGTGTCCAGGATCGACTGCGGCAGCGCGCTCGGCCCTTCGGCGCTCTCGGAGCTGGAGGCTTCCGTGGCCGGCAACGAATCGGAGAATTGCCGCAAACGTTGATAGATTTCTTCAAAGGCTTCCGGCCCCGTGGAGAAGAGCCGCTTCAACGTCACGCCCAGGTAAGCTTCCAGAACGTCTCGCTTCCAGCGCCGCGCTTCTTTCGGGTCCACATGGTCGGCGGTTGACACCGTGTTTCCGCCCTGATGCTTGGAGAGGTACATCGACGCGTCCGCCACCTGAATGAGTTCCTGCGGCGAGGATCCATGCAGCGGGTACGAGGCGATTCCGAAACTCGCGCTGATGTTCTTTTCGCGCAGCAGGGGATCCGCTGCCACCCAGCCCCGGAGCTTCGAGGAAAGCTGGCGCGCCTGTTCCATGGCCGTTTCCGGCATCAGGATCACGAACTCGTCTCCGCCATAGCGCGCGACTACGTCCGACCGGCGGCAATTGGCCTCCAGAATCTGGCCGACGCGCTGCAGCACCAGGTCACCCTCCAGGTGCCCATAAAAATCGTTCACAAACTTGAAGCGGTCCAAATCCATCAGCACGAGCGCAAACGAACGCCCGGCGCGCGAAGAGCGCTTCCATTCCGAGGAGAGCGCTTCCATGAAAAAACGATGCGTCTTCACGCCGGTCAAACCATCCGTGATGGCTTGTTCCTGCGCCTTCTGGAATGACAGCGCGTTGTGCAACGCTCCGGCGATCAAATCCGCCAGCGTCCGCAACAGCAGGGATTCCTCTTCCGTGAACTCCAGGCGTTCCAGCGTTTCCACGTACAAAACGCCGTGCAAATGTTCTCCGTAAAAGATAGGCAGGGCCATGGCCGCTTGCGATTCCGGCAGCACCGGCTTGGCCGTGCTCAGGGTACCCGCGGACGCGCGATACGTGCCGGGTTTCCCGGTTCGCGCCACCTGTCCGATCAAGCCGGTGTCGAGCGGTAAGCGCTTCCCCATGTGTCCGCGCCGCTTGCCTGCTTCGGCCGCAATGGTGAGTTCCCTCGTGGTGTACTCGAGTTGCGCAATTCCGATGTAGTCGTAGGTCAACCCGTGCTCAAGCTGCTCGGCTATCTTGCTCAACACTTCATCCGGGTTGAGGGTCGCAATGGCGTCCCGCGAAATGAGATTCAACAGGCTCAGGTGCCGCGCCTTGGTTCTTTGTTCCTGGAACAGCCGCGCATTCTCAATGGCGATGCTCGCCTCGCTGGCCAATACGCGCAAAAGTTCCAGGTGTCCTTCGTCGAAAGAGCGTTCGCTATCCGAGAAAATACACAGTGCGCCAATGGCGTGGTCGTACGCTACCAGCGGCACGCCGCAGAAGGACCCTGCCAAACGGATGGGCTCGACGCCAAGCTTGCGGACTTCGGCCACATAGTTCTCGCGGATCAGTACCGGTTGCCGGGTTCTCAGGATGTACTCGGTCAAGTGATTGCCGGCCGGGCGGGAGCGCTTCGGCATGCGCACTCCCTTGATGGTCTCGAGTTCGAACTGGATCTGGTCGCGAGCCGGGTCGGGCGACACCAGATACAGACTCTCGACATCAAACAGCCTTCGCAGCTCCTCCCAAATCTTGTTCAACAGTTCTTCTTTATTCAGAGTGGAGCTCAGTGCGCGGCCAATCTCGTTCAGGACGTGGAGTTCTTCCGAGCGCCGCGAGGTCTGCTGAATGAGGTAACTGTTTTCCACCGCCATCCCGATCTGATGGCCGAGGGCCAGGAGCAGACGGAGTTCCGCTGGAGTGAAGCGCCGGTTATCCGGCGTCCCGAGCATCAAGAGTCCCAGTGCCTGCTCTTTGGCGTGCAGGCTGATTACCACCACACTCCGCAATCCATACTGCAGGGCCAACTCGCGAAACCTGCGTATGGGCTCATCTTTCTCAAGTGCCGACAGGTTGTCGTCCCGCAAATCGCGAAACGCCAGCAGTCCGCCGAGCCGCGATACCAGCCCCGCCAGGTAGTCATCGAGCCCCTCGTTTTGCAGCGAGCCGCTGAGCTCGCGGGCAATTCCCGCGGATACCATCGAGGTCGGACCTCCGGGATCCCCGTGATGCAGGAACAACGCGCCGGCGGGCAAGCGCACCACCCCCAACACGCGATCCAAGGCCTGCGCCAGCATTCGCTGGATCTCTCCGCCCACAAAACTCGAGGTCGCCAGATTCAGGTTGGAGAGCGCCAGCATATTGCGCTCCACACGGCGCTTCTCTTCCTCGTAAATGGCCACGATCAGCAGCATGGAAACAAACACGGCTGAGATGATGCGAACGATCAGAATGCCCTGTCCGAGAAACTCGCGGGCCGGCGGCACAACCTGCAGAACAAACATCACCGCTCCCCATGCCAGGAACGCCAGCGCCAGCAGCCGGTCCCCGAGTGCTTCGTTGCTGTTGCTCTCCTTCCAAAACAGGTAACCCACCGCCAAATAAATCAACGACGCCGGAGCCATGGCTTCGATAGGCACGAAATGATACGTATTTGCGCCAGACCAAGCCGCCAGAAGGACCGCCAGGAGGAGCACTGGCCACACCTGCGATCTTTTTCGCGTATACGATTGTGTTCCGAGGAAAAAACTGATTCCCGCGAATCCAAAGAATGCTTGACTCAACGCCAACAACACCGGATCCGTTCCTCGCCAAGGTTGGATGGCGATCGGCATCAGGTGCAGGGCATACAAAAACCACGCGATGGCCCAGTACAGCACATGATTCTGCCGCTTCAAGGTGTATAGGTAGCCAAAAAACACGCCGACCAGCAGCGTAGCCGTCATGAAGCCGATTGCGATGATGCCTTGGATCATCGGGGAACCTGGGCTACTCCTTGACGTGGGAACACCGGTCGGGTTTTAAACAGACTCATCCGCAATTCGGTCTGCTCGAACGACCATTCGGCAGCGCCCCCGAAGCGTGTCTTTCCGCCCGCACCAATGCCCAACCACTTCAAAAAAGAATCATTTGCGATTATGAGGCATACAAAAATATAGCCGCAAGGGTACGCGAGTACCCGTTGCTAAAGAGGTAGCAGGGTACACGCACGACGCGTTGCGCGCTACCCTTTCCTGCTGGGTCCGGTTGGACGGACTAGGGCCCTTCCGCTACACTGGATTTTTGAGCATTGCTCAGGAAACCGTCCGGAGTTGCTAGAAGGTCGTCAGCGCCCCGAAATGTTGTGTTTCTGCTGACTACCGACTAGTGACTACCGGCTAGTGACTATCGGATCATGAGCCAAGCCCATCAGCCTGCTGCTGGAACCGTCCGCGTCCGTTTCGCCCCCTCCCCCACCGGCTATCTCCACGTCGGCGGGGCGCGCACTGCTTTGTTTAACTGGCTTTTCGCGCGCAAGCAGGGCGGCACCATGATTCTGCGCATCGAGGATACCGACGCGGAGCGCAACAAGCCCGAACTCGTCACCGGGATTGTCGAGGGGCTGAAATGGCTGGGGGTCGATTGGGATGAGGGGCCCTTCTACCAGTCCCAGCGCACCCAGCTTTACCAAGACGCCGGGAAGAAGCTGCTGGCCCAGGGGGCCGCGTTTCTGTGCTACTGCCCGCCGGAGCGCTACGCTGGCGGCGACCACGCCGAAGAGGGCGCAGAAAAGGCCCAAGTCCGTAGAGTGGTCCGCTGCTCGTGTCGCGACGGGAAGCCGTCTTCGCCGGACACCCGGCCCGCGGTTCGGTTTAAGGTTCCTATTGGTGGCACCACCAAGTTTTTCGACGCTGTCTTTGGCGAGCGCGAATTCGCCAACGACGAAATCGAGGATTTCGTTCTGCTGCGTTCCGGCAAGGAGGGTGAGGAATTCGGGCAGGCCATGTACCAGATGAGCGTCGTGGTCGACGACATCGACATGCGTATCACGCACGTGATTCGCGGCGCCGACCACATTTCCAATACGCCCAAGCAGGTGCTGCTTTATCGCGCCCTAGGCGCGGAGCCTCCCGTTTTCGCCCATGTCCCGCTGATTCTCGGCCCGGATAAGTCGCGGCTCTCGAAACGCCACGGCGCGACGGACGTGAACATGTACCGACGGGAAGGTTTCCTGCCCGAAGCGTTCCGCAATTTTCTGGCGTTGATCGGCTGGGCGCCTGGGGGCGACGAAGAATATTTGCGCACGAGCGATCTCCTGCAGAAATTCTCGCTCGAAGCTGTCAGCCGCACGAACGGTGTCTTTGACCGTGCGAAACTCGAGTGGTTCAACACGCAATATCTGCAGAAGCTGCCTATTGAGGATTTACTTCCGGAAGTCGAAGGCCAGCTCAAGCAGGATGGCCTGTGGAAGGAAGAGTGGGCCTCGGGCGCAGGCCACGCTTGGTTCTCGCGAACCGTGGATCTGCTGCGCCCACGCATCCGCCTGCTGCCGGACTTCTCGACTTGGTCGCGTGCGTTTTTCAGCGACGAATTCGCCATCGACCCAGCCGCGAAGGCCAAGTTCTGGAAAGACGAGAAAATTCCCACGCTTCTCGAAAAACTAGCCGACGCGCTCGCCGCCCTGACGGAGTGGAACCACGACGCCTGTGATCACGCCGCCCGCAAGGTCGCGGAAGATGCCGGCGTGAAAGCCGGCCTGCTCATCAATGCCACGCGCGTAGCTATTGTCGGACAAGCCGTCGCCCCGCCACTGTTCGACACCATGACCGTGCTGGGCCAGGAACGTGTGGTCCGCCGGCTGCGAGCTGCGCTGAAGGAATGGAAGTGAGGGAAGTTCAGGAAACAGAGGAAGTAAAGAAGAAACTCAAGATGCTCGTTTGACCGGTTCTCTGACTTTATCTACTCGTCTACTTTTCTACTATTCCACTGTTCTACTTGCTCTTACCAAAAATCTCGCCATTCGCGGGCTTCGCTTCCGCGGCGCCCTGCACCACGTTAATGGTCGCCTCCACGGTCTTCGTCACCGGAGGGAGACAAATCTCCTGGCTACACGCCTGATACCCGAGCTTCATGGTCAGGTGTTGTGCGCCAAGCGGCGCACTGGGCAAAACGCTCAGGGGCAAATGCAAGATGACGGTATCCGTGTACACGTTCAGCTGTTTGTCCTTCGAGAACGCAAACGTCTGCAGCGTCCCTTGGGGGTAAATCACCTCAGCGGCTTTGAACCCCGCCGGCACGTCCACGCGCAGATCCGTTGGAATCAGATAATCCTCGGTGACCTTTCGCGCGTTGACGTGGAATCCCTGCTTGATCTTCATCATCACCGCAACCTGAAAGGACATTCCGCGCGCCACAGGGTCGTAGGAAACGTACGCCAGGGGAGCCACCACGTCCTTGCCACTCACTGACTGCGAATAGCTGGACGGCAGCAAGAGCAGAACAGCGACAAATAACACAGCCAGTACGGTCACACCGATTCGTTTCACACGGTCACCCGCTCTCCGAGTTGTTGCGACACCACCCGGCTCATCACTTCATGAAGGTCTTCGCCCGTTTTCTCATGCACAAACGCGCCGCGGGTCTCCGACCAGCCCAATTTAAAACTCGTCGACAGCGCCGAGATCCAGATCTCCCGGATCGGTGTATTCGGCGAAATCACAAATCTTGCCGGCGCGGGCTCCTCGAAGATCACTTCCAGCTTGCCGCTCTCTCCTTCCACGTCAAAAGCATATTCATCGCCAAGAGACAGCAATCGCCGCTTCAAATCGTCAAAGGCCGCATCGCACTTTTTCTGAAAATCGTGTTCGCTGAGCATTGGTGTCTCGCCTACTCTGAGGAATCGACGGCCTTCGCGACCACATCAGGGTCAGGGGGACCCTGGAACTTTATCAACTGCATGCCCTTCCGCGACAGCAGGAAACTTGTCGGGTAACCCATCACCCCGCCGAATTTGTCTGAGGCCTCATCCGTTCCCAGCAGGATTGGGTAGTTAATGTGCAGCTTCTGTCCGTCCACGTCGTACAGTTGCTTCGCTACGAACGGTGCTACAACGCTTTTGCCTTCATCATCCATGGCAATGCCCACTACTGTGAAACCCTTTGACGCGTACTTATTCTGCATTTCTATCAGCGACGGGATCTCTTCCTGGCACGGGCCGCACCACGTGGCCCAGAAATTCACGAATACCACCTTTCCCTTCAAGCTGCTCAGCGAAACATCCTTGCCCTCGAGATCCTTCAGCGTGAGGTCTGGTTCCGGTTTTTCTAATGCCGTGGAGGCCGCCAGCGAGGTGCTGCTGACGATGCGTGGTTTACGCGTGGCGTGGTCGGCGTAAATGGTCAGGCTGATCAGCACGGCGACGGTTATAACGATTATCGCAATCTTCTTCATGCTCTATTCACCCAGACACTTCTCACATCGAAAAGCGGTTCAAAAATGCGAGCTTCCCGGAAAGCCAGGTTAGCTTGTTGAAGAAAACCAGGCCGCCAATAAACAGCAGCAGCGCCCCGCTGAGCAGCTCCACAGCATGCAAGTGCTTGCGGAAATTCTGGTAGAAGCGCAAGAACTGCCCGAGTCCCAGCGCGGTCAACAGAAACGGCACCGCCAGCCCCGCCGAATATACGGCCAACAGCAACACACCTCGCGCCACCGTATCGCTCGCCGCGGCCAACGCCAGCACCGTGGCCAGAATCGGCCCGATGCACGGCGTCCAGCCAAACGCGAACGCAAATCCCAGCAAAAACCCGCTTAGCATCCCGGGCCGCTTCGTGTCTGTATTGCGCAGGCGCACGTCCTGGTTCAACCAACGTGCCAGTTGCGGTCCAAAAAATCCGATGATTGACAAGGAAAAGAAGTGCGCTGCGCCCAACCCGGCAAACAGGGGTCCATGATGCAACACGGAGGCAATCCCCAAGACCACGAGCAGCCCTCCCAGGATGATTCCGGCCGCAACATTCATGCGAATTAATCCGCCAAGCAGGTGCAACCCAAACAGCAGGATCAAAGCCCCTGCCAGCGGCGCCAGCAGCGTGCGATTCTGCCGCAAGAACCCGCCGACCGCGCTGGCCGATGCGCCGAACGAAATGAACACCACCGAGAATCCCACCACAAACGAAAGCGCCGACGCGAACAGCCCGCCCTTCGGTTGTTGTCCCTGCCGCAACTGCTCCACTCCAATTCCCGAGAGCATGGAGATGTAACCAGGCACCAAGGGCAGCACACAAGGGGACAAAAACGAGATCAGTCCGGCCAGGAACGCCCCGGCCAACGAAACATCAGTCATTTACCAAAGGCCTCATTCCTGGGTATATTCTCGCACAAAAAGACACCATGCTTCCCAAGGCCACTCTCGCTCCAACCTCAGATACTGCTGAACGACTGCAAGTTACAAAACGCGCGTCCCGTCATTAGACGCGTGGCCCGGAAAGGCGGGGCAAACACAGCCAAACCAGCCAAATGCAGCGTTTCTCTGGCAGGATTCACTGGCCATTCACCGCTGGTGTCCATCCAATCGCTTGCAAACAAATAGCTTAAGTCTACCGCCTCCTGGCACCTCTGCTGCTTTCTTCGCCGGTGGAGTTCCTGGCATATGGCCATGGTCTGGACACCGAATAAAATCACTTTGCTACGTGTCGGCGTGGGCTTCCTAGCTGTAAGCCTGTTTGGCAAACGCCCGTGGCTGAACCTGCTGGCCGTAGCTCTCACTGTGGCCGCCATTGCCTTAGACGCCCTCGACGGTCACGTCGCCCGCAAAAAGCGCATGGCCACCCCAGAAGGCGCGCAGTTCGACATTCTCGGCGACCGCCTCATCGAAAATATGTACTTCACCTATTTCGCCGTTGTTGGCATGGTGTCGCTCTGGTTACCGGTACTCTTCTTCGCTCGCGGTGCGACCACGGACTTCCTGCGGGGGGTGGCGTTTAAGGCGGGGCACTCGGGCTGGGGCGCGAATGCCATGCTGCAAAGCCGCTGGGCCCGCGTCCTCGTCGCCTCACGTTGGAGCCGCGGGGCCTACGCCGCGATGAAGTGCATTTGTTTCTGTTATCTCGGCATGGAACTCGCGCTCACTCGAGGTTCCGTCGCCCTCTTGGTTCCCGTCGACGTCGACCTGCACGCTGCCATTCGGTCCGGGGCGCAAGCGTTGGTCTGGATGACCGCTGCCTTCTGCCTCGTTCGCGGCCTGCCCGTTCTCCTTGAAGGCTGGCAGTACTTTGCAGCAAAGCTCCCTCGCGACCCCAACCGCGGGCAACCCCAGGGAGGTGTTGCGTGAGCGCCGATTGCATCCCGCGCGACGCTGCTGTCCCGCCGGTTCTGCCTGCTGAATCCGGCGGACGCGTCGCCGCGATCTTCGATCTCGACGGAACTCTCCTGCCCGAGCCGTCGCTGGAACGCCGTTTCTTCTCCCAACTGCGCCGCAACGGGGCGATTCCGCTGGTCAATTATCTGCGCTGGAGCATGCGCACCCTTCGTTTGCTTCCACATGGCCTTCTCGCGGTGCAGCGCGCCAACAAACGTTACCTAACCAACGTCAGCAGCGCTTCGATCTTCCGCTATCTCGAATCCATTTCCTTCTTCGAGGAGGGTGTTTCGCGCATTGCCTGGCACGCGCGGCAGAGACACGAAATCGTTCTGATGTCGGGCACGCTCGAGCCTCTGGCCCGGCTGGCCGCCACGGTCCTTGAATGCGAACTCGAAGCTCGTGGCGTTCGCATTCAACCTTGGATTTGCGCCACGCGCATTGCCGAAAAGCACGGCCGCTGGACGGGCCAACTTATCGGCGAGGCTATTTCGGGCCCGGCAAAAGCGCGCACCCTCGAAAACCTGGCGCGACACGCGAGGCTCGACCTAAGCGAATGCCACGCGTACGCAGATTCTCTGTTGGATCGCCACCTTCTCTGCACCGTGGGGCACGCTCACGCCGTTAACCCCGGCAAGAACCTCGCGGCACTCGCCAACGAGAAGAACTGGCCCATCTGGCATTGGCATCTCGAAAAATCCATCGCTCTGCCAAAAAAGATCCGTTTTGCTTCCGAAATTCATCAAACAGAGGGACCCGCATGAACGACGAACACGCCAGGCAATGGAGAGAGCCTTCGATCAAACCGTCCTGGCAGCCGGTGCCTCGTCTCGATGGGCCCATCAGCGGATCAGCCGCTGCCGAACGTGTAGCTCCACAGACGTACGCCCTTGCGCGAATCGCGGCCCAAGTATGGGCCACCTGCGGCGCATTCGAGTGGCTTGCGCTCGGCTATCTCGCTGCCACCAGCGCACTCATTATCATTTTCGCTGAGAATCTCTCTCATCCGCTCCAGCTTCTCGCGACGAACGCACTTGTCGTCTGCATCGTTCTCACCCTGTGTTTCGTGCAAGCCCGCTCTAATGCGCGTAAAGAAGTTTACGGTTCCTCGTTCGCCTCCGGCTGGTGGCACTTTTGGCGCCACTGGTATCCGCATCTTTTCTTTCTCTTCTGCTTCGAAGAACTGGCTTACCTGATGACCCTGGTCACCCCGCAGTGGCAAGACGCCAAGCTCATCGCTTTCGATTACTGGCTCACCGGTGTTCATCCCTCCGTGTGGCTGGAGCAATTCGCCACGCCCTTCCGAAACGACGCCATGCAGCTCGTTTATTTCACCTATTTCACCTACCTGTTGATCGTCGGCCTGATCCTGTACCTTCGCAAAGACTGGCGTGGCTATTGGTCGGTCATGACCTATTCCATGGCCGGCTACATGATCGGTTATTTCATCGCCATGTTCTTCCCCATCGAAAGCCCGTGGTTTGCCATGGCCGGCTGGTGGAAAGCTCCGCTCCATGGCGGCCCGTTCACCGCGATGATGAGTTTCATCGAACACTACGGCCGAGTGCGCGGTGCGGCGTTCCCCTCGGCTCACATAACCGGCGCAACAGCGGCTTTGTGGGGCGCCTGGAGATTTCGCCGTTGGCTTTTCTGGACGCTACTCCCGCTCTATCTCGGTATGTGCTTTTCAACGATCTGGGGACGCTATCACTATTGCGCTGACGTGCTGGCTGGAATCGTTACCGGCACGCTGGGCTACTTGATCGGCCGCTGGATCATGAACCGCAACGGAGCCATGACCACGGCGTCTTCCCGTGCTTCGTAGCGCAGGCATCTTGCCGACTCTTCATTTCCGGTGATTCAACCGCTAATCCGCCGATCCCAATGCGGGGCGCGCGGTCAACGGGCATTCCCGCTCAAAATCCCGCGCGACTTCCAGCAGCAACGCCTCATCCGCCCATTCGGTAATGAATTGCAACCCCAAAGGCAATCCACCATTCGTCAGTCCGCACGGCACGGAGATCGCAGGAACTCCCGCCAAATTTGCCGGACGATTCAGCCGCAATAGCAGCGCGCGCGCCGAGTGCGATGCGCCCCTGATCGATACCCACTCTTCTCCGATCCGCGGTGCGGCAATCGGCGTCGTTGGCACCACTAACGCATCAACTCCGTTGGCGCCCAGTGCTTCGTGAAACAGCCCCTTAAATTTCTCCCGAAACTCCATCGCCCGCAAATAACTCACCGCCGTCACCTTCGTGCCCATTTCCAGTCGCTTGCGCACGTCTTCGCTGTATTCCTCCGACCGCTGCGGATACCAGCCTGCGTTCTCGTGATAGAGCGTCGCTTCCGCCCACGCGATTTGGTTTCCCGCGTCCTCCGTTTCCTTCATTTGCGGGAGCGAGACCTCTTTCAGCCGGGCGCCCCTCTTCTCCAGAATCCGCAAGGCGGTCTGAAAGGCCGCCTCCACTTCCGCGTCCAACACCTCCAGAAAAAACTCCTTGGGAATTCCAAAACATGGCCGTCGGCCCCTTGAAGACGAAACTCGACCTGGCAGCAATTTGCGTTCGTTCTTCCCCCTAACAAAAATCGGCTCCAGCAGCAGCGCCGCGTCGTCCACGGTGCGCGCCAGCGGCCCCACAAAATCGAGAGTCTGCGACAACGGAATGACATCTTCGGCGCTCACCCGGCCCAGTCCGAGCTTCAGTCCCACGACGCCACACAACGCCGCCGGAATCCGAATCGATCCACCTGTATCCGTCCCGACGCTTCCGTAGCACAATCCTGCCACCAGCGCCGCCGCCGAGCCTCCGCTCGACCCTCCCGGGATGCGCTCGAGGTCCCAGGGATTGCGGGCCGGGCCGAAATGCGGATTGTCGGTGGTCACGCCGTAGGCGAATTCGTGCATGTTGGTTTTCCCGAGAATGATCACCCCGGCTTTTTTCAGCGCCGCGACCACTGGCGCATCATGCAACGGCACAAACTCGCGAAGGATCGGCGATCCGCCCGTCGTTCGGACATCCTTGGTGTAGATGTTGTCCTTGAGGGAAATCGGTATGCCATGAAGCGACCCGCGATCGCGCTTCTTTCCGCGACCCTTGGTAAACAATTCCGCTTCCGCCTGTTTCGCCTGGGCAAGCGCGCTGTCTCCGCAGACCGTAATGTAAGCATTCAAAGTGGGATTCAGCGCTTCGATGCGATTCAACAGCAGGCGCGTCAATTCGACCGGCGAAAGTGTCCGTGCGCGGAACAGCCTGTCAATTTCTCTGATGGTTACAAAGGCGATTTGTTCGTCCGCGGAACTCAGAAAATTTTCTCCTGACGCCGCAAATTCCCGAATGTGCCGATATTCGCGAGGATCAGACCCACGCGAAACTGATTCTCCGACCGCACCGTCGCCAAGTTGAACCGCCCGTATTCCACCGACAGCCCGCAGCACCCGCCGTTGTAGCTGACCTGTACAAACTGGTTCAACAATGTCTGTGTCAGTATGTCGTAGCTCACTCCTGCCGACATGTTGAAGCCCTTCCGCACTAGGTCGCCATACCCAATGATCCCGCGGATCTGGTGTGAAGGAGGCTGCACGATCGGATTCCCTTGTAGGCGGAAGTCCGCTACCGTAGCGTAAAACTCGCTGAAGGGCTTCACTTTCAGCAACGTGCCGATAGTGCTGATTTTGTCGAGTTGCGGGTCATATTCGATGATGGATTCCGCGTCGTACCTGCCTCCCGGCGTCAGTGTCAGGTCACTCACAATCGGCGACCAGTTTCGCGGCGTGGCAGCGAACGCAAATGGCGTGATGGAATCCAGCGCCTCAAACACGTTGCGCTGATCCGGCACCAAGGCCCCGCCAAAAGTGGGATCGAAATAGTGCTTCTGCACCAGTTTCCACGACAAGAAATCCAGCGGCTGATCGTCCCCCTCCTTCCAGTACAAATGCTGATTGATGCCGTATTCCACCTCATTGGTGTTCGTCAGAGTGGCGTCGCTGTCGTAACGGATGAAGCGCGCAAAGTCGTTCACCCCGGTAACGAACCGATAGGTGAACACAGGCTCGATGGTGTGTTTGTAACGGTGGCGCGTTGTCGGGCGGTCGAAGTACCGCTCGAGCGTGGGCGGGCGGATTTCCGCCTCGAACTCCCCGGTATTCCGCGTAATGGACTGGCCGACAACGTTTCCATTCACATCGAAGGAGTCGCCGTAATAGGTGCTGCGGAAGGTAGCCGAAGTGGTCACGCCCAGCCACGCGCCTAAGTGAATCGGAAGGGTCACCTTGGGGGCAAATTCCGCCCGCGGCACAAAGCCCGGGGTGCTGACGAACTCATCATCGCGGTACACCGCGCCCGCAAATGTGGAAAACGAAAAGTACACCGGTACGTTGCGCCACGGTGCTTGTTCCACGGAACTGAAATCCGCCTGCGGCACCGACCGCAGCAGCACGCTGTTCGCCGGAATGAGTTCCAGGTAACTCCGGTCATCGAGGCTCGACAAGTTGAAACTGTACGCACCGAAGTTCTTCGTCAGAAAGACGGAACTCCGGATTTCCGAATTGATGGCTTCTGAATACGTGCCCGCAAACGCCAACCGAAAAATCGGCGACGATAGCTGGTTAAAGTCGGTTACAAAACGCCAGCCATCTTTCCATAACGACTGCACCTCCAGCTGCTGCTCGTATCCACCTTGTTTCTCGAGTTCGGTTCCCGTTGGCGTTCCAACCACGATTCCGCGGTCCTGCACGCCACGATAGCTGTATTTGATAACCGTATTCTCAAACGGCTGGGCCCGGAACACGCCTCGTTCGCCCGGGCCTCTTCTGCTGAAATACTCGAATCCAGCGGTGGCATCCAACCAGGGCTTCGGTGCCCAGTAAAAAGCATCTCCAAAGGTGAATCCGTAGGTGTTGCTGTTTCCGAGTATCGGCAGCATGAATCCGGACTGGCGGACGTGTGTGCCCGCCGGAGCCGTCGCAAACGGCGTCCAGAGGAGCGGCACCCTGTAGAGCCGGAAATTCGCGTTCACCATGGCCACCGATTTTTCCAGCGTCACATGTGCTTCCGGTGCGTAGAACTGCCAGGTCGGACTCCGCGGATCGCAGATCGTAAACCACCCATGGTGCACGTCGTACACATCCTCGGAAATCCGGTCCACTTGCTTCGCTTCGAAATACAGAGGATTGTCGCTCACCAGCACAAGAGGGTTCGCGCGCCGCTCGAGGCGTATGTTTCCCCGCACGTTGCGGAAAACACCTTTGCCTGTTCCGACATTTAATTGTGCTTCGTCTCCCTCCAAGTGCTGGTTTTCGTAGTCAAACACTACGTGTCCGCGCGCCAGTGCGTCGTTGGTGTCATTGTTGTATTCGACGTGGTCTGCTTGCAGGTGCATGCCTTGGTACACCACGCTCACGTCTTTGTCCGCGATGTACACCTCGCCTTCACGCCTTTGCGGACCACTCGCCGTAATTTCCGCGATCCCTCCAGCGGTTTTGCTGGGTCCGGGCTGTTGAGCCACAAGCGGAGGGCCTGGGAAGATTCCCAGAAGGAAAAAGACAAGCACTCGGCGTAGTCGGCCTCGGCGGAATTGGGCAAGAGTGTTGGTCACGCGATCATGTGATTCGGCTGAAGGATGCAGATGAAGAGGTAGCCTAGCACGCACCTCTCCGAATTTGTAGCTTGTCACACACCCGCACTCACCATAGATGCAGGATTTGTCTGTTCAGAGGCTTCCCTTCGCGGCATGGGCGCCACCTACGGCGTTTTTGGATGTGAGGTTCTTCTAGGTCGCCGCGCTCTTCGCGTGGTGCAATCGATACCACTCGAACGTTCTTTGCAGGCCCTCCGCAAACTCCACGGTCGGTTCATAGCCAAGGCCTTCACGAGCTTGCGCGATGTCCGCCTGCGAATCCCGGATGTCGCCCTCTCGGGCCGACTCGTATTTAGCTTGCAGATTTTTCCCCGAAATGTCCCGGAGGAGCCCCAACGTCTGGTTCAGCGAGACGCGACTCCCCGTTCCCACGTTGAACACTCTTCCCGATATCCCGGGAGCCTCGCAGGCCAGCACGTTAGCCTGCACCGCATTCTCTACGTAGGTGAAGTCCCGCGTCTGTTCGCCATCTCCGAACACCACCGGCGGCTCCCCATCCAAAAACGCAGTGGCGAATCGCGACAGCACCCCCGAATACGGGGAATCCGGATCCTGGCGGGGCCCGAAAATATTGAAGTACCGCAGGCATACGGTCTCCAACCCATAGCACCGCCCGAAGGCGTAGGCATAAACCTCGCCGACATACTTCGAAACGCCGTATGGCGAGATCGGCACGGGTTGCATCGTTTCGCTTTTGGGCAGTGTGGGCGTTTCGCCGTAGGCCGAAGACGACGCGGCATACACTACCCGTTTCACTTTGTTGTCCCGGGCAGCCACCAGAACATTCAGCGTTCCGTCCACGTTCGCGCGGTTTGTTTCGAGAGGATCCTTGACGGACCTGGGCACGGATGTCCTGGCGGCCAAGTGGATAACGTAATCCGCCTGCTGCATCGCCTTCTGCACGGTCTCCAGGTCGGTGATCGAACCTTTCATGAAGGTAATCTTGTTGCGGACCTCCGCCAGGTTTTCCTCTTTGCCGGCGGAAAGATCATCCAGGACCACGACCCCGTGGCCCCGCTTAACCAGTTCATCCACCGTGTTGGAGCCGATAAACCCGGCCCCCCCGGTAACCACGTAACGCATCTTCCCCCTCCGTTACCATCCTCCGTCTTATTGTACGATGGGATGAGGGTGACCACCCTGCTGCATTCTTGGGGGCGTCACCCAAACGCTATGAGCAAAAAGCTACTTTGGCTTCTATTGATAGCTATCCTGGCGCTTCTCGCCGGATGGCTTATTTATCGGAGAATGGCTCGCCTCTCTCCGCCACCCCGTCCGGTTGCTTCCCAGTGGCCTACTCCTGGGCGTCCCGAGCTACCCACTCCTTCCGCCTCGCCACTGTCGCATGCGCCAAATGCTGCCGCACCTGCGGAAATCAAAAAAGAGCCGCCTTCCGTCCAGCCTAGGTTTGTCTTGCGGCAAGGCGAAACCCTGGACTACGACGCGAATGTCACCAAGCTGAACAGCACGGTCGCTCACCTCAAGATCTCCGCGGTTGAAAAGCGCGGCGCTTCCGCCGGCAATGGCATTTGGCATTTGCAGGCATTCGCGCACACGGAGAATCCCTATCGCATGGTCTTTGAGCTGGATGACCAGTTTGACTCGTACAGCGACGCCGACAGCATGACCAGTGTCCAATACGAAATGCATCTCAGCGAGCGCGGCCAGAAAGTCGAGAGCGTGCAGCGTATGCTCACCTCCATGCAGGATCCCGTTCCCACCGCCGGAAGCGCCGTGCGCGTACCGCCGGGTACCCGCGATCCGCTTGGCATGCTGGAATATTTGCGCGGTGTGGATTGGAGCCACACTCCGGAAGTGCACAGCCCCGCTTTTGACGGCCGCAAACTCTATGACGTGCGAGCAGCCTACCTCGGGAAGGCTCCCGGCATTCAGGTTCCTGCCGGAACCTTTAACACCGCCAAAATCGAAATCCACGTATTCGATAACGGTCAGGAAATGAAGGACGCCCACTTCCTTTTGTATCTCACGAGCGATTCCACGCGCCTTCCGGTCCTAATGGAAGCCGTTCTTCCCGTAGCCACCGCCCGCGTCGAACTGACCAAACCAACAGATAGTCGGTAGTCTGCAGTCCGTAGTTTCTAGCCCGCTACTGACTGCCGACTACAAATTACCGACCCCCCTCCTCTGCGATCAACTTCTCGATAATCGAGCAAGCGATGTGCCCGATCGTGATGTGCGCCTCCTGAATGCGCTGCGGGTCCGTTGACGGCACATTCAGCAGTAAATCCACCTTGCCTTTCAGCTTGCCGCCGGTCTCGCCGGTCATCCCCACCAAAAACGCACCCCGTTTCCGCCCAGCTTCCGCCCCGGCGATCACATTGGCACTGGTCCCGCTCGTGGACAACGCCACCAGCACGTCCTGAGATCCCACCAGCGACTCGATTTGCCTGGCAAACACGCGCTCGAATCCGTAATCGTTTCCAGCGGCCGTCAAGATCGAGGCGTTAGTCGTCAGCGCCAGCGCCGCCATCCCCGCGCGGTCTTCCCGCAAGCGCACCACCAGCTCCGCCGCCAAATGCTGGGCATCCGCCGCGCTGCCGCCGTTGCCAAAGAAAACCAGCTTGCCTCCGCCGCGAAGGGCCTCCGCTCCTCGTTGCGCAAACTCTTCGATGCCAGCAATCAGCTTGTCGGAAAAACTTTGTTTGACACGCGCACTTTCCGCGAGTTGCCGCCGAATCTCTTCGCTGTGAGGTCGCATCGCGTCTTAGCAGGCGAAAATTCTTTCCCGGTGGCGGATCACCCTTCGGGTGGCGTTGCGCGTGTCGATGACCAGCTTGGCGGCATCCACGATGGCCGCGTAATCGTAGCTCGAATGGTCCGTGGCGATGATCACGGCATCGTACTTCCCCAGCGTTTCCGCACTCAGCGGCACCGATTTCATGTGCGAATAATCGTAGTGCCGCATCTTGTGCAAGTGCGGGAAGTACGGGTCATTGTAATCGAACTCCGCCCCGCGCTTCTGCAGAATCTCCATGATTTTCAGTGTCGGCGATTCCCGCAAATCGTCCACATCCTTTTTGTAGGCCACACCCAGCACGAGCAGCTTTGCCCCCTTCAGACTTTTCCTGTATTGGTTCAAAGCTTCAGCCACCGATTCCACCACATGGTAGGGCATGGCGCTATTTACCTCTCCCGCCAACTCGATGAAACGCGTCGAAAAATCGTATTCCCGCGCCTTCCAGGAAAGATAAAACGGGTCCACTGGAATACAGTGCCCGCCTAGCCCCGGCCCGGGATAAAACGGCATAAATCCAAACGGCTTCGAGGCCGCCGCATCGATCACTTCCCATACGTCCATGCCTATGCGCTGGCACAGCAGCTTCAGTTCGTTCACCAACGCGATATTCACGCAGCGAAAAATATTTTCCAGCAGCTTGGTCATTTCGGCGGCTCTCGTCGAGCTCACCGGCACTACGCGGGCCACCACCTGACCGTACAAAGCCTGTGCCGCGCGGCCGCTCGGCGGATTCACTCCTCCCACCACCTTCGGAATCTGCGCCAAGCCATACTGCTTGTTGCCTGGGTCTTCCCGCTCCGGCGAAAACGCCAGAAAGAAGTCCACCGGCACATTTTCGTTTTCCGGCCCAGAAACGATCGGGCAGCGCAGTCCGCTCTTTTCCAGAATCGGCAGCACCAGCTCTTCCGTCGTGCCCGGATAAGTCGTCGACTCCAGCACTACCAACTGCCCCTTTTGCAGGTGTGGCTGGATGGATTTCGCGGTGTTTTCCACGTAGCTCAAATCCGGTTCGCGGTACTCGTTCAGCGGCGTGGGCACGCAGATAATGATGGCATCATTTTCCGCCAGCCTCGAAAAATCCGCGGTCGCTCCGAAATGACGGCTGTTTACGTACTGCTGAATCTTTGCTTGCTGGATATGCTCGATATAGGATTTCCCGGCATTCAGCATCTGCACTTTTTGGGGATCGGTGTCGAAACCCGTGACTCGGTGGCCTGCCTCGGCGAAGCGCAACGCCAGGGGAAGTCCTACGTACCCGCATCCGATGATGCCGACTCTTAGTTGAGCTCCCTTGAAAAATTCCGGTTTTTTCTCCGTAGCCATGTGCTGAAGATTGCTCCTCCACCGCAATGAGGGGTTATGTTGGCCCTTGGGCCAATCGGGACAGATACGCTCTCACTATAGCAGTTTCACGCCTGCCCCCTAAAGCCGGGTGTCTCTTTTCACGAGAATTTCAAGGATTCGGTGCGTCCCCGTAACGCCATTGGGCATAGCGCCGCGCCAGCGTACCTGACTTCCAGCCTAGAAGTTCTATCCTCTATCCACTACGTTTTGCCGCATACTGGTGGGGATGGTTGACCTTCACTGCCACATCTTGCCTGGCTTGGATGACGGAGCGAAAACCTTAGACGATTCTTTGGCGATGGCCGAAGATGCCATTGCTGACGGCATCACTCATGTGGTCGGCACGCCTCACGCCAGTTCCGACTATAGTTTCGATTACCACTGTGTCCGCGCCGCTTGCGACGAGCTGAGCGCCAAGCTCGGCAGTCGCCTGACACTCGCTACTGGCTGCGATTTCCATGTGAATCTCGAGAACCTGAACGCCGTTCGTCGTGATCCGCATCCGTTCTGCATTAACCAGAAAGATTATTTGCTCGTGGAGTTCAACGAATTTTCCATTCCGCCTTCGATGGACCAAACGCTCCACGAACTGCAACTCGCGGGTCTCCATCCCATCGTCACTCACCCCGAAAGAAACGTAATCCTTCGCACTCGCCCTGAGCGCCTTCAGACTTGGATCGCACACGGCAGCTACGTCCAAATAACCGCAGGCTCGCTCACCGGCGTTTTTGGTCCGGTTGCTCAGGAGGTTTCCTGGCTCTGGCTGGCGAAGGGTTGGGTCCATTTCATTTCCAGCGATGCGCACAACACCGACCGCCGCCCGCTTAAGCTGAAATTCGCTTTCGATGAAATCGCGGCACAGTTTGGCGAAGAGCGCGCAAGGGCTTTGCTCATCGAAAATCCCCGCGCCGCTTTTGAGGGTCGCCCCCTCCGCTATGTTCCCGATGTCGTGTCCGCCGAGGAACCCAAAAGGCGCAAGCGCTTTCTCTTTTTTTGAGCCGACAAGTGTAGTGGCCGACCACTAGGGCGGCCACCGTGCCGAGCGTTCAGCTTTTCCCGCCCGGCTGCAACGGCAATCCCGCCCACACGTTCATCAACCCCAGCACTTCGCGAACCACGTCCAAAGCATCCTTCGTGTTTCGCCACCAATGCGCGGCATCGAAAGCGTCATCTGAAACACCACGAACCACGGCAGCGCCATCCTGCCTGGATAATCGGTTCCATAAGGCTCTGGCGCGCCGAGTATGTACCTTGGAGGTCACCAAGATTATCGTGCCTTGCTTGCGTTTTCTTAGTGCCTCGCCGACTGTTCTCATCTCATCCGCGGTGTTCAGGATCGGCGGATCCAACACTTCGATCGCGCTTTCGGGCACACCTCCACGCATGAGTACTTCCTTGTTGTACTGTTCCTCACCCACATAGCGTACGGAGAGTTTTTCCAGCGCCGCACCGGGTTCCGTCGAGTGTGTCAGCCATACCCGCGGCGCATACCCTTGCTGATAAATTCGCGCCGCCTCCAGCGCCCGGTCGGGCAGGTGCCCGCTTAACACCGCGATCGCTGCTGCATTTCGCAGCGGGTCTTCCACTACCAGCCAGCGTCCGACGTTCTCAAATACGAACAATCCCGCAATCACAATGATCCCAAGTACGGGCACCCACAGTGGTGTCCGCCGGACTCGTGAGTTTGGCAGGATGCTTCCTACGAAAAATCCGGGCATTGCCGCGCATCCTAACGCGCGCCGCGGGTTCCGTCAAACCCCATGAATTCCTTGCGTTTTCCCCTTGCTATCTTTCAGTGTTAGCAAAAGTGGTTCTGTGCATATAAAATATAAGGTTTGGGGGTCACTTGGGAGGACGCATGAGGGCAGTCGTTACCGGTGGAGCTGGCTTTCTGGGATCGCATCTTTGCGACCGGTTGTTGGCCGAAGGTTGGGACGTTTTGGCGCTCGACAACCTCATCACCGGCGACGAATCCAACCTAGCGCACTTGCGCACGAATCCAAAGTTCCACTTCGAGCGCACCGACGTGAACGAGCCTTTCCGCGTTGCTGGTGAGGTCGGTTATGTCTTTCACTTTGCCTCGCCGGCTAGTCCGCCCGACTACCTCAAGTTCCCCATTGAGACCCTCAAGGTGGGCTCCATTGCCACGATGTACACGCTCGACCTCGCCAAGGCCAAAAACGCCAAGTTCCTTCTGGCTTCCACCAGTGAATGTTACGGCGACCCCGACGTCTCACCGCAGAGCGAAGCGTACTGGGGCCACGTCAATCCCGTGGGTCCTCGCAGCGTCTATGACGAAGCCAAGCGTTTCGCAGAAGCCATCACCATGGCGTACTACCGCCATCACAACGTTGACTCACACATCGTCCGCATCTTCAACACGTACGGCCCGCGCATGCGCCTGAACGACGGCCGGGCTCTCCCCAATTTCGTTTTTCAAGCTCTCAGCTCTCAACCCATTACCGTATATGGCGAAGGCAAGCAGACCCGCAGCTTCTGCTACGTTTCTGATCTCATCGACGGGATTTATAAGCTAAGCCAGTCCAACGAACATTTCCCCACGAACATTGGCAATCCCAACGAGCTTACCATTCTGGAATTTGCAGAACGCGTTCGCAGCCACTTTCCCAATGCGCCAAAAATCATTTTTCATCCGCTGCCGGAGGATGACCCCAAGCAGCGCCGTCCGGACATCTCCAAGGCCAAGCGCTTGCTGGGCTGGGAGCCTAAGGTTGCTCTAGAAGAAGGCTTGAGGTTGACGATCGACTACTTCAAGCAGCAATTCGCGAAGGTCACTGTAACTTCCTAGTCAAGCGGGGGGCTTTCGACCCGCACAGCATCACGCTCTTCCAAACGAATAGTAGTCAAACCCCATCTCCTGCATCTTTTTGGGCGAGTACAAATTCCTTCCGTCAATCACCAGGCGCCGCGCCATGCTGTGCCCGGCCTTTTCCCAGTCCAGCGTCCGAAACGCCTTCCACTCCGTGCAAACCAGCGCCGCGTCCACGCCTTTGAGCGCTTCATACGGATCCTCGTGATAGGTCACGCAAGGCAGCAATTCCCTGGCCCTAGCGATCGCCTGCGGATCGCTGGCATGCACTTCCGCACCTTCTTCTAGCAGTTTGCGAATCACCTCTAGCGCCGGCGCGAAGCGGATATCGTCGGTATTGGCCTTGAAGGCCAGTCCCAGCACCGCCACTTTCTTTCCTTTAACCACCCATAAAGCTTTGTGGATCTTCTCGAAGAAGCGCTCGATGCGCTCTTTATTCACACGCTCTGCCGCCTTGAGCAAGTCGAATTCCACGCCGATGGTTCCCGCCAGATGGATGAATGCTTGAATATCCTTCGGGAAACAGAAGCCCCCAAATCCCAAGCCCGCCTTGAGAAACTGCGTGCCAATGCGCGGATCGAGCCCCATCGCGTGCGTAACTTCCTCCACGTCGGCGCCGATTCGCTCGCACAAATCGGAAATCACGTTGGCGTAGCTGATCTTCAACGCCAGAAACGAATTCGAGGCATGCTTGATTAATTCCGCGCTGCTGATGGTGGTGAACAGCAATTCCCCGGCGGTTTCCTTGGGACATGTGCCCGTGTGAACGGGGCAATAGAATTTCCGCTCCAGGATCGGAGCGTAGATTTCCCGCATGACCGCCGCGCTGCTTTCGTTCTCCACTCCCACGACAATGCGATCCGGATGGAAAAAGTCTTCCACCGCGGTTCCTTCGCGCAGGAATTCCGGGTTCGACGCCACCTGAAATTTCAGCGGGCCGCTACGCGAGTAAGCCGCCAGCGCCTTCTGCAGTTGCACACCGGTCAACGCGGGCACGGTGCTCTTTTCAACCACCAGTTTCGGCGTCCGCGCCTCTGTCGCAATTTGCCGCGCCACATGGTCGATGGCCGAGAGGTCTGCCTCTCCCGAGTCCTTTGGAGGCGTCCCCACGCAGATGAAAATCACTTCGCCCGCGCGAATGGCTTCCCCGCTGTTCGCGTCGAACGAAATCCTTTTCTTCGCGGTCGCTCTCTTCAAGACCTCGTCCAGGTGCTCTTCATAGATGGGCACCTTACCCGCGTTCAGCAGGGCTATTCGCTTATCGTCGATGTCCGTGCAGTACACTTCATGTCCGGCGGCAGCCAGGCAAGCCCCTGTCACCAACCCCACGTACCCACACCCGATCACCGTCAGACGCACTGTCGTTCTCCTTTTGACCTGAGGAAGATGCTTACGCAGGACGCCGCGCGTTATCGCCGGCCTAAAAGCAGACTTCGGAGGCCCAATAGCGCCAAGCGCGGCTGGCGCCGCACCACATTCCACAGCAGCCTCGTGGACTCGTCCCGGCTGATCGCTCCGAGCGATTCGCGCGCCGAGTCATTCAGCATGTCCACAAGTTGGCAATAATCTTCCTGCTGAAAATGATGCAGAGCTCGCCGGATGAGCCAGTGCGTGCTCAATTCCCGCCGCAGCGCACGCAGCTCCCTACGTCCTTTCCTCAGAATAGCATCCGCTACGCCTTGCGCGCCCCGAAAGCCAGTCACGATGCCGCCCACGGTGGATACCTTCACTTGCGCGGCCGCGTCACCCACCAGGTATACATCGCTGTCCCCCACCGTCCGCCGCACCGGCACCCAGTTCCGGTAGACCGGGATGCGCGCTCCTTGCCACTCCAGCGGTTCGAGTCCTTTCTTCTCAAGAAACCGGTCGAACGATTTCTTTGTGTCCCGGCCTTGTTCTCCGATGACTCCGAGAGCCCCACGCTCGGGCGATTCCGGAATCAGCCAGTAAAAATAAGGCGTGTCATCCGGCACAAACCACACTCGCGTCGTGTCTGCGGGAAAATCTTTTGGGAGTTTTACCACCGCCTGCACCAACGGCACGGTTTCGACCGGAGGCCAGCCTGCAGCCTTCGCTACCCGGCTTACCGCTCCATCGGCCCCGACAACACTTTCCGCGTACAACTCTTCCCGCTGCCCGCTGCGATCCACTTGGACGTGCAATCCACGCGCGTTTGGCGAGAGCCCCAAAAATCGCGTGTCATAATCCAGCCGAGCGCCTGCGTGTCCCGCCTCCTCCGCCAGCGCTCGAATCAGCCGCGAGCGTTCGATAATCAGGTCCGGCTCCCTCAGGGAAACCGTAGCGGAGCGCCCATTGGTATAGAGCTCAAACTTGCGAATCTCATTTCGGATGCTGGCTCCGGCCGCGCCATTTACCTGTTGCCGGAAATGATTTGTGACGATGAGCGTTCGCGGTGAGGGATCCAGCGTCGGCAGCGATTCCAACACACGTACCGGACGGCCTCCGCTCGCCACTTTCGCGGCGGTAAAGAGGCCCGCTGCCGATCCGCCTACAACCACAATTTCTCTTGCTTCCCGGCCCGACCCGGGATCCGTTTGGGCTTCTTTCACAGTCTTCGAGGATTCCCGTCTACGGACGGCGTTTCGGCTCGCTTTTCGGGGCCTCTGCCGTCCAATTCTGAACTCGACCTGCACCCGCCACAGCCCTTTTTGCGGCCAATCGAGTATAGCGAATCCGAAGGAGCGGACCAAACGCCGAGGAGGTTAAAGAGGTAGAGGAAATAGAGGGAAGTAAAGGATCGGAAAGCTTTCTTCACACGTAACTCGGCAACCGACATGGACGATGGACAAGGAGAGCGGCAGGACAAGGTTCCTTTACCTCCTTCACCTCCTCGACTTCCTCAACCTCTGGTTTAGTCTGCGGCCACTCCCTCCGTCTGGTCGTCTGCGTTTTCAGTGGAATTCTTCTGCCGCTCGTAAGGCGCGCGTTCCAACCACACGATCGCTGCCACTATCAGCATCACCAGCGCCGCCGCAACCAAGGCAGCCTTGCGTGTCGACAGATAGGTGACCAGCACGCCCGCCGACCCGCCAAGCGCCCCTGCCAAGTACATCACCAGCACCGCTCCCCTTTGCCCCAAACCAAGATTCGCCAAACGGTGTGCGGAATGATCTTTCCCGGGAGTGGCAAACGGCAGCAGCCCGCGCCGCGATCTCGAAATCGTCACGAGCGTCGTGTCAAAAATCGTCGCGCTGAGGATCAGCACCGGCGCCAGCCAGCCCGCCAGGTTCGTGCTGTGCTCCACGCGGAGCTTCAATCCCAGCGTAGCCATTAGGAATCCCAGGAACATCGCTCCGCCGTCGCCCATGAAAATCTTCGCCGGCTTGAAATTCCACCTCAGAAATCCCGTCGCCGCTCCCAATGTTGCCGCTGCAAGCATGGTCACCACGGTTTGCCCGTTCAAGTACGCCAGCACGGCGAAAAAGGCTGACGCCATCGCGGCTACGCCGGTGCACAACCCGTCCATGTGGTCCAGAATGCTGAACGACGCCGTGATTCCCACCACCCACAAGATCGTCAATCCCGCATCCAGCCAGTATCCAATTCCGTTGCCTGCTAGCACCGTGAACACATTCGCTCGAACGCCGCTCGCCAGCAGAATCGCGGCCGCGAGCGGCATTCCCAGGAACAACTTGATCTGGTGGTGCAGCAGCCCGCGGTCATCAAGAAATCCTACAATCGCGACCAGCGTCGCCCCGGTGACAATACCGAAACTCTGCGCTCGCGCTGCTCCATCGAAGGCCAGCAGTATGGCCAGTATCACCGCACCGTAGATTGCCAGCCCGCCTAACAAAGGAATCGGTTTTAGATGGACTTTGCGCGGCCCGGGGAGGTCCACCATGCCCACGCGGATCGCCAGCGCGCGCACCGGTACCGTCAGGACCAGCGAGGCTGACAGCGCGATTAAAAACGCCAGTAGCCCTGCACCCATTTCGCCCCTCATTACTCGTTCTGAAGAAACTGGCCTGGGCGACAGTGCCAGCGACAGATACGCCTTCCGGTTTCAGGAACCGGATCCCAAGTTCAGCTTGGTGGGTCTTGCGAAAAGCCGAGAGAACAAACCCCACACGCACTAGTACCTTAGCGCGATTTTTTGCCCAGTTCCAGCAAAATGACCCCGGTTTTGGCGCCCTGGCGTTGAATCCGGTAATCGTAATTACTTACGACTTTGCCGCTTCGATTACCGCCACGAGTTTCTCGAGTTCTCTTCCACGCTCAAATTCCGGAGCTGCCTTTGCTGCCGCGCAGGCCATCTCTCGCAGCCGTCCTGGGTCTCGCCTCAAATCGCTTACGCACTTTGCAAACTCCTCTGCGTCATTGGGATTCGCCGAGACGCCAAAGCCTTTCTCTTTCCCCAATGACACGACATCGCACTCTCCCGGCGCCAACGCCACAATTGGTTTTCCTGCCGCCAAAATGCCGTAGACCTTGCTCGGCACTACAACCCCTTCCAGCCCCCGCTTCACCGTAATCACGTGCGCATCGCCCGCCGCCAACACCGATGGGACTTTGTTGCTTGGGAAAAACGGCAGGAAGCGTACGTTAGCGATGTCCGAAGCTGCGGCTCTGAGCTTTTCCTTCTGGGCTCCGTCTCCCACAAACACCAATCCCACGCCTTCTCCGGCGAGTCTCCGCGCGCCCTCGAGCAGCGTCTCCCATGCACCGTAAAAGCCCAGGTTACCGGCATGCACCAGCACGAACGAAAAGCCCTCCCGTATCTTTCGCACCACCCCCACGTCCAACTCTGGCGGAGGCACTCCTTCTCCACGGATCTCCGCCCCGTCGCGCACCACCACCACTCGGTTCGGATCCACTCCCTTCGACAGGATCCGCTTGCGCATGTCTTCTCCCAGCACGACCACCCGAGTCGCTCGCCGCAACGCCCACCGGTGCAGTTTCTCCCAGATGCGCGCCAGCATTCCCGGCTCGACGATCGATCCGCCCACGGCCATGTCCGGATAGAGGTCGCGAATGTTGTACACATATGGCTTGTTTTTCAGCATGGCCACAAATGCGCCGACAATTCCTTCGAACGGCGGATCGGTCATCGCCAGCACCACGTCGCACGGCAGAACCAGCGCCCGCGGCACCGCCAGCAGCACATAGCTCAGATAATTCGCCACCCGGCGTTTCATTTGCGCGCGCGGATAATCCGTCGATCCAACGCGAATCACGCGTACCTTGCCGTTTTCTTCTGTCTGGAAGAACCGCCAAGCGCGGCGCTCCGTAGGGTCGTACGATGGGCGCCCACAGAGCACCGTAACGCAGTGCTTCGCAGCAAGCGCGTCCACGACGGTCTCTGCCATCTTTGCGGTCGCAGACGTATCTGGAGGATAGTAAAGGTTCAGCAGCAGAATGCGCACATCAGGATTGTACTGTAGGGACCCCCCTCTGAGGCGGTTTGCGAAGTCCAACGCGACCTGTGTTCAGATTCGCGCTCGCTGATTGTGTTTCTCATCCCGCTGCCCTCACGCTCGCCGCGTTCACCCATCCTTGGCAGCCACACCTCTTTTTGCTATAGCTCGATGGAATGCTGCCAGGCTCCGACTTTCCCGGACGCCAAGGTTCGCTCCAGGACGGAGGCGACATGGAAGTCAGCGTCGAACATCTGGGATCCGTGCAATTTGAAATCAAAGCCCGCAACCATTCCATCATTTGCGACCAACCGCTGGACAACGGCGGATTCGACGAGGGTGTCACTCCTCCGGAATTGCTTCTCGCGTCCCTGGGGTCCTGCGCCGCCTTCTATGCTGCGCAATACCTCCGCAAACATAAGCTTGCCGGCGAAGGCACGCGCGTCCGTGTCACGTGCGACAAGGTGAAAACCCCCGCCCCGCGCCTCACCAATTTCGTCATCGAAGTGGACGCGCTCATCGATGTCAGCGACGCCCATCGCAAAGGCATCCGCGAAGCCGTCGAGCACTGCCTCGTCCACAACACCCTGCTTCACACCCCGAAAATCACCCTAAAAGTCGAAACTCCAACCCACGCCACCACTTAAGCGTGGAAAAACACAGTCGCAGCCGATCATCGGTCGCCTCTTCGGGCCGCCGACTACTGACTACCGACTCCAGACTTTTTCTCAATCAAATAATCCCCCAGCACCAACGCATCCATCTGCGTCCGCAAAAAGCAATCTAGCGCCTCTTCCGGACGGCACACGATCGGCTCGTTGTCGTTGAACGACGTGTTCAGCACCACCGGCACGCCCGTCTGGCGCTCAAATTCGCTGATCAGCGCGTGGTACTTCGCATTCGCCTCGCGCGTAACCGTCTGCAAGCGTCCCGTTCCATCCACATGCGTGGGCGCAGGGATTTTATCCCGCCTCTCCGGCCGCACCGCATACGCCAGCGTCATGAACGGGGACGGATAGGCCTTTTCAAACCATTCGCCTGTCTTCTCCGCCAGAATCGAAGGGGCGAACGGCCGGAAGATCTCCCGGTGCTTGATGCGGCGGTTTAAAACCTCTTTCATATCCGGCCGCCGAGGGTCCGCCACGATGCTACGGTTCCCCAGCGCTCGCGGCCCCCACTCCGCCCGTCCCTGATACCATCCCAATATTTTTCCTTCGGCAATAATTGCCGCTGTCTGCCGCACCAATTCCGGCTCAGGGAGTTCCGCCAGACTGTACCCGCCCTTGGCCACATCGCTGGCCTCGATGGCGCGGCGAATTTCTCCCGCCGTATAACTCGGTCCCCAATACGCGTGATCCATCACAAACGCCCGCGGCTTCTTCAGCATCTGGTTCCACACGTAATACGCTGCCCCTACCGCGAGGCCGCCATCCCCCGCGGCTGGATGCACGTACACCTGTTCGAACGGGGTGCGATCAAAAATCTTTCCATTCGCCACGCAATTAAACGCTACGCCTCCCGAGAGGCACACGGCCTTCGCTTTCGTTTTAGCTGCCAACTTCCTCAGCATCCCGAGATACACTTCCTCAAGCCTTGCTTGCAGCGCTGCTGCCAGGTTGCGGTGCCGCTGTTCCAGCGGCTCTTCCGGCTGCCGCGCACGTCCCCCTAGCAGCTTCCCCATTGCGTCCGAAAACATTTTTCCGAGCACCGGCGTCTTGTCCGATTCCGCCCAGGACATCTCCGGCCCAGTGCGGTGGTGCGTGAAATAGTCCAGCCCCAGTCGAAATCCGAACTCCCCGCCATTCGGATGGAATCTCACGATGTCGCGGAACGCCTCCATCTGCTCCGGCTCACCATAAGCCGCGAGCCCCATCACTTTGTACTCCTCGCCGAACCTCAAAAACCCCAAGTACTGCGTCACCGCCGTGTAATACAGCCCCAGCGAATGGGGAAACGCAATCGCGCCGTCGATCTCCATGCGATTCCCGCGGCCCACTCCCCACATCGAACTCGCGAAATCTCCGAGTCCGTCCGCCGAAAGCAACGCCGCTTCGTCAAACGGCGACACAAAAAAGCTGCTGGCCAGGTGCGCCTGGTGGTGCTCCACACGATGAAACTTCGCCTTGATCTTGCCGGGATCGCCATCGAACGCGCCCGCCAGCGCCTCCGGTATCCCCGTAAACTTCATCAACACCTTCGCCCGCTCCCGCGCAAACGAGGGCATGCGAATCGCATAAAAAAGCTTCGTGGCCAGCCGCGCGTACGGATTCCGCGGCACCGCCACGTGATCCACCTCTGCCAGCGTGATCCCCGCTTCCTTCAGGCAATAACGAATCGCCTCCGCCGGAAAGCCCGCCGCATACTTCACACGGTTGAAACGTTCCTCTTCCACTGCGGCGACCAGCTTGCCATCGCACACCACTGCCGCCGACGCATTCCCGTGATACGCGTTGATTCCCAGGATATTCATTCGCGATCGAGTTCTAAGTTTTAAGTTTTAGGTTCTAAGTTCTAGTTTCTAAGTCCAGCACCCGTGGCGCGGCATAAGTTAGCCTAGCCCGTGGCTGGGTACCCACCCCTGGAACGTTAAGCGCCATAGGTGCGAGACTCCAGGCCTCGGCCCCTTCTCGCTCCCCGCTTTCCATTTTCTATTTTCCAATTTCTATTTTCACAACCACTGGGTTTCACTTATTACTGAAAACTTAAAACTGAAAACCTCCTACAGATGCCGCCGACACCACTCGTTCAACACGTACAGCGACCACGGCCGCGACCATGTCGTCCGCCCATGCTCAAAATTATCCCACACCATCTCGACACCCGCCGTGTGCAGATGTCTCCGTAGTTCCGGCGCCAACTCCTTCAGGCTTCCTTCCACTCGAGGCTTCAACGCCTTCCTCAACCACTCTTCCCACGGCAATGTGAACGTCCTCTTCTTCTGCTCGAGAATCTCCGCCGGAATAAGCCCGGCAAGCGCCGCCCGTAGCAATCCTTTGTGCACGCCCGGCTGTATCCGTGCCGCGTCCGGCAGCGCACACGCAAACTCCACCAGCGGCGTATCCAGCAAGGGCACGCGCACCTCCAACGATTGCGCCATGCTCACTGAGTCCGTGTCGCGCAACAGCGTGCTCGTCATGTACGTGCGCATCTCCAACCACGAAATCGCCCCCACCGCTTCCTTCCCTTGTGCCTGGTCCGCGGCCTGCTCCAGCCAGCCCATCCAGGTCGGCTCCAGCGACACGCCGTCATTCGCCACTGCGCTGTTCCGGAAACGCGGCTCCATCAGTCGCATCAAGTCCGTCAGCGGGAAAAGCAATCTCGTAAAGAAATAGGGATGCGGCAACGCATCTGGCACCAGCCACGCGTCGCTCGCTTTCCGCGCCGCATCCACCGACCCATTTCGCGCCAACAACGAGTTCACCAGCGGCGCGCTCAGCCGCCGAAACGCTCCCGGCACGAATCGCGACACCATCTCCAGCTTTACCAGCTTGGGCGTATCCACGAATGTCGGGTATCCCGCGAAAAGCTCGTCCCCGCCCAATCCGGACAGTGCCACCTTCAATCCCACCTGTCGCGCGGCCCACGAAACAAAATATGTGTTGATTCCATCCATGGTCGGCTGGTCCAACGCCGCAATCGCTTCGTCCAGCCTTCCCAGCACTTCTTGCCCGTGCAGCGGTACCTCGGTGTGTTTCGTTCCAGTGCGCTGGGCCACCAGGCGCGCCAGCGGTCCTTCGTCGTATCCCGTGTCTGGGAACGTCAACGTGAAGCTTTGAATACCTCGCTGCTCGCGACCCGCCAGTGCGGCAATCGCGCTCGAATCCAATCCGCTCGAAAGGAACAGCCCCACCGGCACATCCGCGATCAGATGGGCCTTCACGGCATCTTCCAGGAGTGTCCTTAACCTTGCCGAGGCCGCGCCAAAATTCCGCGGACGTCTCGGATCTCGCGCCGCGCTGCTACTCGCTGGGTCCCACCACGGCCGTGCCCGCGGCGCCTGCCGCCGCTCCGGTATGTGCAGCAGCAAGCGATGCCCCGGCGGCAACGAAAATACTTCGTCAATCAACGTGACCGGTTCGGACACGCTCCCGAACAGCAGGTACGCGGTCAGCGCATCCTCGGACAAGTTCTTCTCGATCGCTCCGCACTCCAACAGCGCCCGCAGCTCCGACGCAAACGCAAACCCGTGCACCGTCTGCGCGTAATACAACGGCTTGATCCCCAGCGGGTCGCGCGCCAGAAACAGCACCGGCACGGTGGCGAAATGTCTCCGCAAATCCAGCAACGCGAAGGCGAACATGCCCCGCAGCTCATTCAGCAAATCCTCGCCCCACTCTTCCCAGCCGTGGACCAGGATTTCCGTGTCCGATTGTGTGCGGAATTGGTGTCCCGCGAGCTTCAAACGCTCGCGCAGTTCGCGGTAGTTATACAGTTCGCCGTTGAAGACAACGGCCACGTTTTGCTTTTCGTTCCAGAGCGGCTGATGGCCTCCGGACAGATCGATGATGCTCAACCGCCGCATGCCCAGCGCGGTTCCCGGGGCACGCGGATCGTTGATCAACAAGCCGTCTTCATCCGGTCCGCGGTGCACCATCGCCGCGGTCATCGCGCGCACGCGTTTTTCGGCTCCGTTCGGCGAGGAACCGTACGCGAAGCCGCAAATTCCGCACACGCTCTATTT